>Ga0247611_10000592_pt1 | contig 73045 bp, 109 predicted proteins | sample 177DNAGHGhighgp2_FD_192422 | JGI IMG/M metagenome (GOLD analysis project Ga0247611, IMG submission 192422) | Sheep rumen microbial communities from Palmerston North, Manawatu-Wanganui, New Zealand - 1770 DNA GHGhigh gp2 | ecosystem: Host-associated > Mammals > Digestive system > Stomach >...
GCGGCAAGGACAGCGACGTCATCCTCGACCTCACGCGGCGCAGCGGCATCCGCTACCGCGCCATCTACCACTCGACCACCATCGACCCGCCAGGCACGGCAGGCCATATCCGCCAGGTGGGGGGGGGTAGAAACGGTGCGCCCCGAAAAGTCGTTCTTCCAGCTGATAGCCGAGATGGGTATGCCCAACCGCTTCCAGCGCCACTGCTGCCGCTATCTGAAGGAGCACAAGACCCTCGACAAGGCCGTGATGGGCATACGCAAGGCCGAATCGACCAAGCGCGACAAGCGTTACGACGAGCCTACGGAGTGCCGCTACTACGGAGCCAAGACGGAGGAAAACCACGTGGAAGCCATCTACCCGATACTGACGTGGACCGACGAGGACGTGCTCAACTACATCGAGCGCCACTCACTGCAGGTGCATCCGCTCTACTACCGCCGCGACGGCAGTGTGGACGTGAAGCGGCGGCTCGGCTGCATGTGCTGTCCGCTGGCCTACTACAAGAAGCGCATCCGCCAGTTCGAGCAATACCCGAAGATGGTACGCGCCTACTGCCGTGCGGCACAGACCTTCCGCGAGACACACCCCGACGTGGAGACCGTCGGCAAGTACCGCGACGTATATCAGTGGTTCTTCCGCGAGGTGTTCTTTGAGCGGCAGAAGAAGTGGGAGCGCTGGCTCGCCAGCAACGACGCCGACCTCTTCGGCATCCGCGACTACCGCGAGTGGCTCCAGCAGCGCTTCAAGGTCAGCCTGCCCGACTTTTCAGGAAATGAAGAATGAGGACTCGCTTTAGCGCTTTTACCGCTCGACCTCTGGTCGCTTGCTACCAACGGGACGCAAGAAAGCGTAGCGACTAAAAGAATTTTTATATAATTTTTGAACATAATTTTTGTATAATTTCTCGGCGCAAGCCGATACAATGCAAGTGCAAACTATGTCAGCAGCAGTGCCACACGCCATGCTTGGGCACTCCGCAGGACATCTTGAAACTGATAAAAGCCGGATATTCCGACCGCCTTTCTTGGACTGATTTGGCAGCTGGCATCATTATGGGATGTACTGACCACGTAGTCGGGATGGTGCAAGCCACAGCCGAGGGCGATTGGTGTACGTTTTTCCATGACGGACTTTGCGAACTTCACAACAAAGGACTGAAACCGACAGAGGGAAGATTATCTCATCACTCCATGCGGCTCGATAATTGGACTCCAAAGAAGTCTATAAGTTGGAACGTGGCAAAGGAATGGGAGGACGAGGATAATGCACCCATACTTGAAGAAATTTTAGACGAACTTAAAAAGCAAAAGGAACTATGAGCTTAGATTTATACATCAGAAGCCATCACCCTGTGAAGCATCGGGGCACTGGCGTATTCATCCGCGACAACGGACAGACGAGAGAACTGAAGACCATCGAGGAGGTGAAAGCTCACTTCCCCGATGCCGACACAAGCGACATCTACATCCGCGAGTGGGAGGATGACGAACTCTTCCAATGCAACATGACGCACAACCTCACGGAAATGGCAAGCCATGTGCCGATTGATGGGACGGACGGAGCCGTGACCCTGCCACGCGACTTTGAGCGCGACAAGCCCGACTTCAAGCCCGAACCGCTATCGGCATACAATCTGCTGTGGCATCCAGAAACGAACCCATTGCTAAAGCAGGTACACTTGAAAGGCAAGAACTCTGACGGAGAGGACTACGAGGAAGACGTGACCGCCATCGACGCGGAACTGATTCGCCAAGCCTGTGCCGTTCACCTCTACATCAAGGCGCATCGTGAGGAATTGTCGAAATACAACCCGTCAAACGGATGGGGCAGTTATGACAATCTGCTGAAATGCAGCGGCGATTTCGTGAAGGTGTTGCTCGACATTCCAGCTGAGGAATACGACAACTATTTCCTCTATTGTTGGACGTAGGCTGTAGCAAATTTCATCACGAATTAAACGAATTTAACGAATTTATGGAGATTAAAGGAAAGGTGCATTGCTTCTTTGAGCAATCGGGCACGTTTAAGCGAGAGTTCATCAAATTGGGCATACCTGCCGAAGACTACGACATACAGAACAACTTCGGAGAGACCGACCATGTGATAGACCTTTTTGCCGAGATAGAGAAAGGCTACGATGACAAGCCAAGCCTGTTGGACAATATCACGCAGGACGATTTAATCATGGCTTTCTTCCCGTGCATATTCTTCAGTCAGCAGAACACGACATTCTTCGATGCGACAAACATAAATTGGAAGAACGACACGACCAAGCAGAAAGCCGACAAGGTATTGGAGCGGAGCCGTGAGCGTCAGTTGTTCTACGAAATGGCTTTGAAGATGTTTACAACGGCAGACGTGCGAGGCTTACGGCTGATTGTTGAGAACCCGTGGCCATCAGTCCACTATCTCCACAACAATTTCCCATACAAGCCCGACCTCATAGACAAGGATAGGCAAAGACGTGGCGACTACTTCCGCAAGCCTACGCAGTATTGGTTCATTAATTGCAAGCATACGGATGGGCGGTCGTACCAAAAGCCGACAATGACACGAACGGTCAACGGACTGTCAGGACATCAGGGCAGTCTATGCGATGAAGACCGCTCGCTCATTTCGCCAGACTATGCCCGCAACTTCATCTGCGACTTCATCATCGGCAAAGAGCAAGAGCATACCGAACGGACATTGTTCGACCTCTAAACAAATAACGAATTTACACGAATTATGGCAAAAGATTGGAAAGGCGGCAGCGCATCGACATTCAAGACCATCGGAGCGAGCAACCACACAGACCACGAAAGAGGCGACGCCGACTACTACGCAACCGAACCAGCGGCAACGGACTGGCTCTGCAAGATTGAGCAGTTCAAAAGCCCGATATTGGAGCCGTCATGCGGTGAAGGGCATATCAGCCGACAACTGATTGCACACGGCTATGAGGTAGTCAGCCGTGACCTTGTGGATAGAGGCTACGGCGAAGTTGCCGACTTCCTGTTCTTCAACAACGAGCAATGGGAGGGCGACATCATCACCAACCCACCCTATGCAGCAGCGCAGGAGTTCGTGGAGCAAGCACTGAAGATGATACAGCCAGGGCGCAAGGTTGCCATGTTCCTGAAGCTGACCTTCCTTGAAGGCAAAGCACGACAGACGTTGTTCCGCGACAATCCCCCCATCCGCGTGTGGGTCAGTTGCTCACGTTTGAAGTGTGCCATGAACGGCGACTTCGACAAATACGAAAGCAGCGCAACGGCTTATGCGTGGTTCATCTGGGAGAAAGGCTTTCAAGGACACCCCGAAATTCGGTGGTTCAATTAAGTAACAACGAACACGAATTTATCACGAATTAAATAAAAGGAACTATGTTTTTAGACGACGAATTAGAGTCCATCTGTCAAGATGAGACCATCTGCAAAGAAAAATCATTTATGTTGTTTCAGGCATGTCTAAAGCGCATACCGAAACCCGAACAAGTTAGACCGCAAGACTTCATGAATGAGATTCGGAAGATTGAAGGTGGTTGGAAACTATTCTGCAAGCGACATCCTCAGTACAGACCAGAAGGTTTTCGTGACTTGATGATGAAGCAATGCGGCGACATTCTAAGCAAACCTGTACTCAAATACTTACATTGGGATTGACGTATGAACAAAGACGAGAACAAAGTATTTGTCGTTACAAGCGGCGAATACTCAGACTACCGCATCGACCGCGTTTTCTCAACACGCAAAAAAGCGTTGGAATACCTCGACACGAAAGACGATAAATATACGCTGGAGGTGTTCGACCTCGACGAGCCTATTGAACGCAAGACGCAGATATACGAAATCAGCTTTGAACTCGACAAGAAGAAGGTGTTGAACGTCAGAACGACGTGGGACGTCCGCTATAAGGACACGATACACATCTGCGGTAGCTACTTCAACAACTGCAAGACGCTCGACATCTATGTGGAGAGCGACAGCCGCAAACGTGCGCTGAAGATAGCATCGGAACGCTACGGAGCCGTCATCGCAGGAGAGAAGACTATGTACCCATATCTGCGTGTTGGAGTGCTCAGACATTACTACAGCATGTGTCAAGCCTTTTTTGACTTCAAGACGGGCGAAATGGTGCTGTTCGACAGCGAGGAGTTGGCCGTTGAACTACCTACCTTCATCAAGGTAAGGAGAGCCGAACCGTTAAAGAAGCGGTAGCCAATTCCTCCATCTTCTTGAACACGAATAAGGAATTGAATGAATTTTCGCGGGTATCTTCCCGCATAGTATTAACAAATAAAATTAAAGGAACTATGATTAAAATTTTGTTCGAGGTCAGCGAAGACTTCATCAGAGAGAGTGCATCACCCGAGACTGCTACTGCTAAGATAGATGCAGGAGACGGCAAACATGCAATGAAAGCCTTATTCGACATGTTAGGCTTCAAACAGCTTGAAAATCAGATTGACGAGGGTAAGACCGAGTTCGTTGTAACACCCGACAAGTTGGATGACAAGTCGAAAGAGTTGTATAACAACGAAATCGGGGAAATCTGCCTACTTGCTGTCTTCTCGGAAATTGACAAGAAGAAGGAAAAATCTGAGGGCTAACCGCCAATCGCTACCGCTGCATCAATCGTGTGGCGGTAGCAAATTATTCATTAGAGTTATGATAGAACTATCAAAAGACAAGAAATCAGAAACGTATATCATTACGCGGACAGATAACGAAGGCTTCCATCGTCAGTTGAATATAACGCAAGGTGAGATGGAAGAACTAAGAGATTTAATAACCTTGGTTCAAGAAGCCGAAAGAGCATAAAACTATGAAGTTAGGTAGTCATAATTCTTGGTCATTTGCACCAAAAGAAAAATGGTGGTTTCCTGCGTTCACCGCACGTTGCCAAAGTAAGAACATTCAACAGCAATACGAAGCAGGAGTAAGGCTCTTTGACCTACGACTGCAACTCAACCGAGCGGTATGGTATGCAGCTCACGGATATTGTCTGTTCTCTGTGAACTGGCTGAATGACATCCTGTGGCTCTCACACAGGGAAGATAAAGTCTACGTCCGTGTTTTCCTTGAATACAACAGAAAACCGCAAGGCGAAGAAGTCATCATCAATGAGTTCAGCGATATGTGTATGTATCTTGAACACAGGTTTGAGAATATAAGGTTCTTTGGCGGCATACTGAAGTACAACGGCAGGCACGTCCATAACTTCAAGAACACCGACGTTCCTCAGATAGAGAGCCGTTTCAGCTCCACGACAACGTGGTTCAAGTCCGGCAACAGATTTCTCGCCATCTTAGATGACTGGTGGCCGTGGCTATACGCACGTTTCCATAACAAGGAAGCATACGCAAGCCACGACCATAATAAATACCTATTCTTGGATTTCATATAAAAAAACAACTATGGAAAAGAAAAATATCAAAGACCTCGGCTTCGCGAACGGGTGGTCCGAGGACTCAGTAGAGCGAAAGCTTGTAGAAAAGGCAAAGAATGCCGGCTATCGCTTCAAAGAAACATTCATCCCACCGCATACGTTCGAGTACGTTTGCGAAGAAGCAGGACTAAAGTATCGCACGAATTGTTCATGACTATCTTATTATGTGTAATGGATTTATACAAATACCAAGTGACTTTTTTGAGAGCGACTATTGGTGTTGCTCTCGCACATATAGCGAAGTTGAAGCTATCCTCGACATCATAACTCAAATCAGAACTGAAGTGGATGGCAAAACCACCACTATCGGAGGGCGTGAAGTTACATGGGGACAGAATGAGTGGCCTGTATCGGTTAGAACCCTTGCCGAAAGGTGGAAATGGACAGAGCGTAGAACGAGAACTTTCCTCTCATCGCTCAAAAATAATGGAATTATAGATGTTGACAATTCGCAAGGTGTTTCCGTTATTCGCCTAATTAAATACATATCAGGTGACACAACAAATGACACAGCAAATGACACAAATAACGGTCTGAATATCAATGAGTTAGTCGAACTTGTGACACAACGAGTGACACAACGACTGACACAACAGGGGAATATAATTATTCAAGAGCAACAAAGCAGAGAAGAAACTGAATTATCATTGTTCGATGACGAAGTTATGTGTGACGAATTTACATTTGAAAAATTTTGGGAACTATACGACAAAAAGGTTGGTAAAGATGAAGCGGAAAAACTATATTCAAAGATGTCAAGAAAGGACCGCAAGGCAATATTTGAATATGTGCCACGCTACAAAAATGCACAGCCTGACAAGAGTAAACGTGTTAACCCAGCCAGATTTTTACGCAGAAGGGTATGGGAAGATGAGATTATCGACTACCACCAAGCCCGACGAAACCCTATTGGTTTTGACCTTACTGATAACACTAACAAGGATAAATATAAAAATGATATAGACACATGGTAGAAATAGGAGAAGTAATAAAACAATATCGCGATAGCGGCTTCAAACCTAATGACAATCGCATCTATATTAATATACCTGATGCGAGAACTGCTCTGATGAAAGGGTTAGTGCGCTTTTGCGGGGAGCATACACAATGGCTTCCTGAATATGAAAAAGTTGCAGAATGGCTCGGCGATAATAAAGGACGTGGGCTTCTTTGCTTTGGCAACTGCGGACGTGGAAAAACACTGATAACACAAAGAATAATTCCTGTCTTGATAAACTTCTATCACGGAAAGGTACTAAACACGATAACCGCCGCCGACATCGGACGGAAATATGACGAAATCAGCGAGTATAAACTTATTTCAATAGATGACGTTGGTGTCGAGGACGTGTCGAATTTATATGGAGAAAAACACGACTACTTCCGAGAACTCGTTGATATGGCCGAACGTAAGCAGAAACTTCTTGTCATATCAACAAACCTTACGCTGAAAGAAATCGCGGAACGATACGGCGACCGTACCATCGACAGACTGCGGGCCATCACAACGACGGTCTTGTTTGAGGGGGCTTCACTGAGAAGATAAAAGGAAGGGTGGTCGTAAAACCTTACCCCTCCTCGGAACCAACACGGCTAATGGTGGTTTTTATTTCCTGAATATGCGAGAAGCAAGCCATATCAGGCCATCTGTAGTGAAGTTCGCCAGTATGTCGCTCCCAAAATCCAACGCGAAACTCTGCTTCTCAACCTTATTGGCAACACGACTGATTAATTCTTGTTGTCGCCGCAAAGCTTCCATCGTCTCGATGTGATTTCTGTTAATCATAGAGAGCTGTGCAAACAGAAGCCTGTCCTCGTCAGACATCTTTTCATATATCTGACGAAGCATCTGTCTGCGTATCAGCTCACCGTATTCCATTACACATTGAAGTACGAACGGATATTATAGATGCCGTCCTTGTCTTTGAGTGTTTTCAGTGCCATCTTGTAGCAGGCGGTGATAATGTCGCTGTCAGACGGAGAAAGTGGCTTCCCAATCAATTCGGCGATGGTATCTCCGAAGTCGGAATACATCTTGTTCATCTCTACCCACAGGGAGCAAGAGTTGAAGCAAGGAACTTGCTCTGTCTCAAGACCAAATTGCGACATGGCAGCCTTCCACTGCTCCTTCGGCCAAGGTGCTTTCGGTTCCATGCCGGCGATAATCTTCTCGGCTTCCTTGGAAGTGAGATAGTTCCTCCATTTGATAGACTCCAGTTTGTCAAGCCATTCTTGGGCGACTTCAGGCTTGTTGGTGATAAACCAGTCCATCATCTCCTTGTGGACGTTACCGAAAACGTGCATGAAAGCAACGTTCTCCGATGTTGCCATGAGTTGATACAACTCACGGAACTCTTTTTTCATTTCTTCTTGTGTCATAATACTATAGATTTAACTCTTTTTCTTTCCTGTTCTCGTAGTCTTTCTGCAGTTAGGGCAGGGTGCTTGCGGAATAATCCTCGTCGGGGTCTGAGGCAAGCGCGTTGTCTTGGGTTCTGAAAATCTTGTCATACATCTTCAGGTATAATGTGTCGATATATCCTTCAATAAGTTCAAGCCATAAGGCGCAATAACTTGAAAGGAAAGATATTGCAAGCACGAATGGTAGGTCGGAAAAACCGACAGACCATAATCCGTAGGCAAGGACAGACCACATGGTGACGCACTTCGGGCAGTTGATGACAGGAAATCTACCGACCAAATCTTCTACCGCTTTGATTAGGCCAAGGTGGTTCATCGTAACACAGACGAAAATGATGCTCGCAATATCAATCCAATTCATTACGCTGTTGTCACATTTAGGGTTGTGGTGATAGCAACACAGTTAGTAACATTGTCGCAAGGCTGAACATTTGTTGGAGCCGCAGCTGACGTTCCTACAGTCAGCGTCGGGCTTGTGGCTGCGGAACAAGGTACGCAGATGGTGCAATAGATGTTGTCCGTAACTGGGCATACTCCGCACTGGCACTGATACCCGCACCGATATGGCATGTAGGTACATGTGCCACTGATAAGCACTTCCTGACAATACTGTGTAGTACCGTTGACAGGCAAGGCAACGGGTGCCCCGATGGGTGTCGCTTTCAGGTCTGCTGTTACAGGAAACGTCTCTTGGGTGCACAGTTTACGATTACCACATGTGTAGTGGTCGAGCTGCAGCAGATAGTTGGCATTTGCCGCAGTGCCTCCTGGTATCGTAGTGAGCGATACCACAAAGGTCTTTCCATTGTTGTTGCAATTCATAATACTTTTGTTTTATTTGTTTGGGGGCATCTATTCTATTACACCGGCCCCTTCTTGTGCTATGGGTAAATTCGGAATTTCCGATTTTTCTTCGTGCGGGTCATACACAAGTGTTTCGTTGTCTTGCAGGGCTTCTACCTTTTCTTTCAGTTCTGTAATACTGCCTGACATAATTTTTATGTTCTCCTGCATATCCTGTATCATACGGACTGCATTGTAAGCAAACTGCGCTGCGCAATACTGCCACTGTGTCCTACGCTCGTTAGGATAGATACGACAATTCAGACAATCGCCCGAACATTGGAATTTCTTTTCTTCTGCCATAGTTTTGATGTTTTTATTTTCGGTCTTTTTCGGTCAACAGAAATAACCGAATTTTTATAGTGCGTTTATGCACTATAGTTTTTCTTGAAAAATTTTATTATCTGACTCGCTATAAATGGGCTACTTTGTAACTTAGCAACGGCCTCGGCAAGCTTATCACCGCTGACCATTGCTCCATGCTGTCCCATGATATTGATAAACTGGATGAGAGCCTTGCGCCCTCTCTCCGCTTCCTCGTCACTACTGGCGTAGATATTGAGGGTGATGGGTTTTGCACCTTTTTCCATATTCTGCCGTGTTTATGTTATTCATTTATTGAAGGGAGTGGAACTTCGTCCCCGACTGCCTCAATGGTGGTGGTGAGAGGCGGTAACTTTCCACCCGTGATGCCGCGCAGGATTTCATATCCTTGCGCCAAGGTATCTCTGTTGTTTCCAATCCACGAAACGATACCGTTGGCAATATCACCTGTCCTGTCTATCCATGTCGGCTGAACAGGGTCATAGTCGGGTAGCTCTGGAAGATCCTTCGCGAAATAGTCATAGAGTTTTGCCGCTTCATCTATATCGCCTTTTGTGGCGAATAGACATTGTAGCTTCAAGGTCGCTCTACTGGTAGGACGGATTGCTTGTATCATCTCTAACTTCTTTTTCTTGTTGTTAAACCATTTCATTATGCCGTGTTTTGAAAGTGGATAGCCCGAAGATATTTGCATCAACGGGCTATCACGTTAACCTTTTACAGTCCGCAGCCGCAACCGCTTGCCGGACAGGGGCAGGGCTTTGCATCCTGATAGAGGGCTACACGCTGAGGGTTCTCAGAGTAGCGACCAGTCATCAAGCCTGTCATCACCTGCTGAGTTGCAACCTGCGAAGCGGCAAGCTCTGCCCGTTGCATAGCCGTAAGAGTACCCTGCTGAGAACCGGAAACGGTGTCAGTGATGGTCTGGGTGATGGTCTGGTCACCATTGATACGCTCAGAACGCTCAAGGTCGAAACCGCGAAGAATGCGGTCAACGGTACGCTGGGTGTTGTCATGCTCCGTTTCCAGAAGCTTCAGCGAAGCCTGATAGTTGGCAGCAGCAAGCTCTTTTGCACCCTGTGCAGCTTCACGGGCACGCTCGGCTTTCGCTGAACCATAGAGGGGACCGAATATCCATGCACCGATACCGGCAACAGCACCGACAACGCCGACAGTCAAGCCTGCTACGGCAACACCACTTGGACGCTTGGCAGCCATGTGACTCGTTTTCACCTGCTCGTAAGGTGTCATACCACCCCAACCATGATTGTAGCCACCGCCATAGCCCCAGTTACGGTCGTAGTCTCGGTCGATACCTCGGATAGCCATGAGGTCATTCATTTCTAATGCCATAATCTTAACGTGTTTAAGTTGTTAATAAAAAAAGTTATCCTGTCTTTGCGCATTGACACAGCAAAGGTACAAAACAACTCAAACACAAATAAGAAAAGTCGAAAAATACAATTTTCACTTTTCGATAGTACGCCTAAACCTTCGTAATATCCTGTATATGCTTGCTTCACTAATATCGTATTTACCAGCAAGCACTGCTACCGCATAAGATACCTTACCTCCTTGAGAAACAATATCCTCATAGTCAGAGTAAAGGTTAATATATTTGAAGTCACCCATCTTTATGTCATAATCTGATAGCAACTTCATCGTTTCTTTGCTAATTTTTATAAAATCCACGGCTTTCATAGTGCAAATTTGAATTTTTATTATTATCTTTGCACCATCTCACCACATACGAAAAATCCGTAAGTAGAGGAAGGGCATATAATCCCCCGCTCTGCCTACGGGTCGTTTCGTAAATAAAGTGGTGAGATACTAAATTTATGAAAGTCGGGGGATTTTTTTCTTTTCCCCTTGTTTTTACCTTCGTCGTCGTCTAATCCACAAGACGACAAATCCTACCCCCATCAACACGGCACACACCGTGCCGCCCATCATCAGCTTGCCGTAGTCCAGGCACACCCTCTCCCACTTCGTCAGCTTGCGCTCTACGGGCACAGGAACCTGTATGCTGTCGGTCTTGAAGACGGTGTCGGTGTGTGCTTCCTTCAGCCGCTCTATTTCCCGTTGCAGGCGGTCGTTCTGTATGAGCCATGCCCGTTCTGCCGCCTTCAGCTGTATGCCGAACTGCGCCATCATTGCCGAGTCCACCTCACGGATGACGGTCGTCTGGCGGTCGATGACGCTGTTCGTATGGTGCACAGTGTCGGTGACATGTTTGTATTCCGTCTTGACGGTCTCGACGGGGATATACTGCATCTCCTTGCACCCGCAGAAGGTGACGAGGCAGGCGACGATGACAAGTGTCGCAATGAGGGTGAGCATTCTGGCTACCACCTCCTTGATAATCTTTTTAATCCAGTCGTTGTCGTGTTCCATACCTTTATTTATTTAATGTGAAGCACCTGCCGCCGGTTTCCCTTTTGCGAGAAGCTGACGTGCACCCAGTTGTAGCCGTATTCGTCGATGAGCTGGTCAAAGGGCAGTCCGAGTTCCTGTATCTTATCGAACAGCTTGCGGTTGTCCGATGGTTTGTCGCTGACGGTGCGGATGTCGGCCGCCTCGCCTGTGACGTGCTGGCTTTTCCTTGCGCCTCCGACGGCCTTGTTCAGCTTCTCGCTTCGGTAGCCGCTGGTGATGATAATTGGTTGTCCCCACGCCTCACGCAGAGGGTCGAGGACATTGGAAACCAATGCCGTCAGGTTTGCCCTCACGACATTATCGGGTGTGTTGCTGATGCCTTTCCTCAGAGCCGTGGCCGATGCCGTCAGCTCGTGCATGGTGAAATACTTCATAGTCTTCTATTCTTTGATGTCGAGATATTCCTTCAGATACGGCACTCTCTCCACGAACTTCAGTGCCACGACCCAGTGGAGGAAGTCCACATACTTGCGCAGCGTCGTTCCCTCGCGGAGTATCTTCTGCCAGTTGCTCAGGATGTTGATGGCGTAGAACCATATCGCCGCCATGTAGATGCACGACACGGCCTGCACCGCCGACGCTTCCATGTGCATATAGTGTCCGATGATGAACACGAAGGCACCGATGGCGACAAGTACGCAGCATTCGGTGAACGTCTTCCGTACCTTCGCCCATTTCCATCCGTCGGCGTGCAGGGTGTCTTCTATCCATCCAGATATGAAATTCGTTCCCATGAGGATGAGGATGGCGGTGATGAAGTCCTCGATGGGCATGAAGAAGCCGGAAAGGGCACTGAGTGCCACTAACAGCAATGCTTTGATTTGTTCTATCATTTTTCCTTCTAAATGTTTGGTTGTTCCAGATATTCTTCGTAACTTTGCAACTGTCCCCGCGATAAGGTAAGAGTCAGATGACTTTGTCATCTGTAAACCTATGTGGGGACTTTTTTTATTGTACCCTCTTTAAATGCGCCGCGTCACTTTACGGCAGCTATTTCCACATTGGTAGTAATATATGTGTTCTGTACTTTCGTAGGGGCGACCGTTCCTCATCTTCAAGCGGTGTAGTCGAAACACCCTTCTTAGCTGTGAAGGTATTTCCCCATTCTTCTTTGCCATCTTCACATACTTCTTTAGAGTTAATGGAATGCCTTTCGTTTTCTTATCCCCTATTATTTCAGACGCATATCCACTTGCTCTGCGATAAGCATTTGTATATATGGAATCCTCACCAGCTATATCCTTTTTCTTCGTAATTACATCTTGATTATAGATAACCATTCTGCTCGCCATGTAAAACTCCTTTTCCGACATGCTTGTTTTGAAGCTGCGAACAGCTCTGTCATCCTTCTCAAGATACGGAGCGATGCACACCGTCCTTCCGTGTCGGATGGTGAAGTTGGGACTTGTTGTTTCTGTCGTCAGATTGTGGGCTTTAGCTATCTCCAGACAGCCGAGTATGCCGCCTTGCGGAAAGTTGCCTGTGCGCATGGTTTCTAAGATACTCTGCTTCACTGTGACAACGATAGGGCCGCTAACCTCCAAAACGCTACTCCTTATTGCGACGATGCTGTCGCCGAATAGCGCAGCCACGCCTGCGGACAGCTGCGACGTAGACACTGAGCCGACGTTGCTGACGACACGCTTCGTCTTGTCCCCATCGGCAATCCATCCAGCCGAGAAGTCATAGTACGTCGTCGTTGCACCCTGCGCCGTCATATAGGTCTGCATCTTGTCGGCATCGAAGCGCAGGTGTAACATTCCGTCGGGAAAGAAGTAGCGGCTTCCCACCTTTGCGCCGATGGGGATAGCACGGTGAACGATGGGACGGCTGTCGACGGGTGTCGTGTCGCGGAACCTGCGCCACACATTCCCCTCGCGGTGGCCGTCGTCCCACTTCTTGCCGTCGACGGTGACATTGCGGATGTCCACCGTTCCCCATCCGTCAGCGGGCTTTATCAGGAGCTTCTGGTTGGCAGCTGAATTGCCTAATACCACTTCCACGTCCCTCAGCCGGATGTCCGTACCGTAGATATAGGGATTGGCGGAGGTGCATGTAATCGTCGAGTTCTCAATGGTCGTGACGATGCGGCCGCTGAAGGTCGGCGGTGTCTGGTGCACACCGAAGCGCACGGCGGTGAGCACGCTGTCACGGATGGTCAGACGCATATCCTGACCATACGTTCCCTGGTTGCCGTAGATGATGGCTTGACGAAGCACCCCTCTGCACTTCTCAATGGTGATGTTATACTCGTTGAAATCCGAGTTCTGGAGATAGACGAACGTAGAGTTAGACCTTGGATTGACTATCTCGCATCCCCTGTAGCTGATGTTGGCGGTGCGCCGCTCTGTTCCTGCCGTGGAGGAAGCCCAGCATTGCATGTATGAGCAGTTGTCGAAGACGCAGTCCTCGAACGCTGTCGTCGGCGTGTTTTCGTTCGCCCCCGTTCCGCCGGAGAGTATGCCCTGCTGTCCGCCGCTCATCCTGCACCGCTTGACGTAGAGCTTTGCGTCGGTGACACCGCCCGCGTCGAAGGATAGGAAGCGGATGTTGGCCGAATAGGTCTCGGCAGTGAAGGTGCAATCCTCGACGACACACCTCTCTTCCCCTTTCGTGGACAGTGCCACACCATTCCTCACCGCCGTCGTTTCGCCCGAGAAGGAGAAGGTGCATTTCCTCACTTCCGCGTAGCCGAAGCTCGTCAGCTTCACCGCCTTCAGTGCCTTGTCGACGGGGGAGTTGAAGGTGACGTTTTCCACTTGCACCTCGACGTCAGCATTGTTGACATACACTCCATAGTGGCTTGTCGACGTGCCGTCGTAGGCATCGGTGACAGTTAGGTTTCTCACCGTGCAATGGTGCTTCACCGTCAGCCACGACGCATTCTGCTGTACGATGTGTGCGCCGTTGCCCTCGATGATGGTGTCGTGCTTCGTCTGTAGGGAAGTTCCTGCGAACGAATACGTCTTCCCTGCCGTCAGGACGATGGTGCTGCCGTTGTCCAGTGCACTCTGGAAAGCCTCCGTCCAGTCGTCACCGCCGTCATGCCACCATTCGGGCCTTACGAAGCCCGCCTCGCGCACCGCCGCCGCGTCGCTCTGTCCGTTCCACAGCCGTATGGCACCGTCCTTGTAGCAGTATATCGGGTGGCTGACATGCAGCTCCACAGCCGTTGTCGCGTAGGCATGGCCGAGGTAGATGTATATCTTCCCGTCCTCTGTCGTCGGCAAATCCTGCGTGATAGCCGTACCGCTGTCGAGCACCGCCATGCCGTCGGCCTGCGGAACGGCAACGATGAACACATCCTTGTTCGCCGTCACCGACGACACGTTGAACGAACGGCGGATGTCGAGAGTTATATGATAATACAAGTTGTATGCCGTGATGTCGGCATTCGCTTGTATAGTGGTACCCGAAGAATAATAAAGTATCTGCCCGTAGGGGTTGAATTTCTCCGTCGTCATCACCTTCGTCGTGGCCGTCGTGTCGGCCGAGCTGACGGGTATCAGCGAAAGACCGTCCTTCGACTGCAAGAGCAGCTTGTAGCGATACAGGATGGCAGCCGCCTTGTAGTTCCCGTAGTAGTGACGGAGCTGGTAGGTGTTCGTACTGTCGTAGTCGGCAATCTTCCACACACCCTTCACCGATGTTTGCGATGCGGAGTTGAGATTGACGGGGGCTGTCTGGTCGGCATCGTAGATGAGGGTGATGAAGCATCCCACGGCGTAACGTGTGCTCACCATCGAGTTCACGTTGGCACAGACGGGGTGTTCGCCGAGTCCGTTCACGTTCAGCACCGTGCCGTAGCTGCCGTTGCCGGCAACGGGAACCTTCACCACGACGACGAGACCTGTGTATAGCTCGGTGATGTCGGCATGAGTGCCCACCCACCGCGACGCATAGTAGGGTGATGTGGTGACGGCTGCCTGACTCGCGCCCATCGTCAGGACGTGCAGCCGCTCGGCCGTCGCCAGCCTGCCGCTGACATACGTCGGAACGAAGGCAGAGATGTACTTGCGCATCTCCGCCAGAAAGTTCCGTTGCAGGGCAGTGTTGATGATATTCTTGAAATTAATCATAGACTCTTACTGTTTTTTATCCTTACGAGGCAGCAGTCTGGACAGGCTGGAGGGCGGGAAGCGCCGTTCCGGCGATGATGGCGGTGGCATCTGCCGTACCAAGGGTCGTCGGGTTGCCAGCAGTTGCAGTGGCATCGGTATTGAAGAGGTCGCGTATCTCCGTTGCCGTGGCCAGACCAAACTCATCGGCGTAGGCGAGCTCTCTGACAAAAATCTGACGGCTCGAACTTGATATATCGGCTCTGATAATGTATGTAGATGCCTGTGCCATGCCAATAAAACTACCGTTGGAAGCCTTCATCATTGGGATGACGGTAGCCATTCCGTGCCTTTCCATAGACACCTGCAATACAGGAAGACGTCCGGCGTTCCATGCGTTGTTAATCTGCGTGTAGACATTGGTATCTCCCAATGTATAGTAGCCGTTGTTATTCCACTCTGCACTTGTTGCAGAGTAGGTGATTACTTCGTAGGCGTTCGGAATATCCACGAAGCCTGCGAGGACATCAAACTTCTTGGTCCACGTCGGAGCCTGCGCCGTGCCACCTTCCTCTACGATAACCACTACATTCGTGCCTGCCGGATATTCCTTCCCTGCACCCTCGACAAACAGGCTCGTCGTGGTGAAGGCTGTGGTGACATTGTAGACAAAACCTGCTTCGCTTTGGTCAAGCAACGATTGCACAAGTCCCGTTCCAGCGACTGACCCCTTCGGCTTATACAGCGTGGACACTTTCTCGTCGATGTCAGCGGTAATGTCGTCAATCAAGTCTTGGTAGCCGGCAATCTGTGCGAGGGTGAGGGCAGCCCTCCAATTATTGAGTGCGTTCAGCCCAGTGTTGAGAGAGGAAAGAGCACTATTGATGTTGTTATAATCGTTAGCACTCGTCACACCGCTTTGAGTTGACGAAACAGTCGGAATGCGGATGGCAAGGTAGCCTGCTTTATCTACCTTTACAGGTAATATAATTCCTCCCGACGTCAGAGTGGCTGGTACGTTATCGGTATCTGCCGTTTCACTTTTCAGTTTCGCTTTGATAGTTCCGCTGCTGGTGATGTCGCCACCCGTGAGGCCTGCCCCTGTCGACACCTTCGTCACCGTACCTTTCTTTGCGCCCGTCTCGATGCCAGCGAGCTTGGTGTATTGGGCTGCTGACATTAAGCCTGACTCTTCACCGCTTGAGTGTTTAAGAGGAACAGCGAGAAAACCGAGCTTGTCGAGATTGACGGCCACCGTCTTTCCTCCGCCGGAGTCTACTTCCTCATTGCTGGCACTGGCGGTCAGTTTCGTGTTGCTCTTCAGGCTCAGCTTCAGCCGGGCAAAGAGCTTCAGGTACTTCTCGCTGGTAGAGGTGTCGGTGCCCGTTCCGGCGCCAGAGGCCTGCTGCACACCGTCGATGGCGGTCATCTCCTGTATCTCGATGCCGTCACCGACATAGACACGCTCCGTCTTTTTGCCAATGGCGGTTTTGTCTGCTGAGGACATCAGTCCGCTGGCCGAGGTCGATGCGTTGGGGATGTTGACCGAGAAGTCGCCGTTGGCGTCGAGTTCCATGCCAAAGCTGTTGCCGGAAATCTTCGTCGTGGTGCGCGATGTGATGGTCGACTTGGTAGAGCCGTTCTTCAGCAGCCCATAGAGGAATGTGGTTACGAAAGCCGCCACATAGGAGCGTACCTGCCCGAGGAAGTCGCGCTCCCTGTTGAGGTTTACAAGTTTTTTAAATTCGTCTGCCATAATCTTTTCTGTTTTTTATGTGTTTATACTAATTGTTGTCTTCCAACAGCAGCAATGGGTCGCTGCATCCGAGTTCCCATCCCTCCTGCGTGGCGAGAGGAATACCCTGATAGGAGCTGAACAGTGCCCGGATGTCCTCTTCCGTGGCGATGGTGATGGTGTCGATGTCGATGGGGTCGCCACCCGACGACACCACGTCGGGAAGCACGTCCCACAGGTAGCTGACGCTGCCGTCGTCGTTCTCTTGCATGATGCACGCCACCCATGCCCCCTTGGAGAAGTATACCCCTGCGCCCATCGTGAAGTCGGCGCGTGAGGAGAACGGGCCGCTGACGGCATACACCCACCCTTCGTATTCGGGTGCGGAGGCAGGGAGCTGCCCGATGGTCGTAGAACCCTTGAACGTCAGCCACCTGCCGTCACGGCCGCAGCCCTGCTGTTCCATGAGCTGCTCGAAGGCCGCTTCGAGGAACACCTGCTTGCTGTCGATGGCATTGATGGCATCGACAATGGCGTTGAACTCGGTCGCGGTGAAGAGGTCGCCGACATTCTTATGCGGTATGTTCAGTCGTTTCTCCATATCTCTCTTAGCTTAATATCAGCGGAAGGCTGTAGGTGAAGCCCCTCCGCTGCTGTCCTTTCACTTCTTTTCCTGCGGCGAGGGCGTTGATGATAATCTGCCACTCGTTCGTGTCCAAGGGGTCGAGCGTAGACCCGATGCCACGGATGCGGATGCACCGCAGGCCGCCCGCCTCCGTGACGCTTTTTATCTTGTAGCCTATCTCGTCCATATCTCTCAATCAATATTAAAGAATACCTTCATGATTTTCTTTATCACGCCCTCATAGTAGAAGCGTATCTCGCGGTAAAACACAGGCTTAGTCCAGTCGACGTTTTCATATTCGCTGTCGTAGGCTACCCAGCTGCGGATGCCGTTGATTACGGACGTGTAGTCGCCCGGCTGTGACGCTCCGAGCCATACTTGGGTAAGAGCCGCGACATAGACGTAATTCTTCAGATAGTTATTGCCGAGCAGCCAGCTATTATAACCGTCGCTCTCGCGTATGAGCACCTCGCTCATCCACTTGTCGTCGCTGAACTGGCTTGCTTCCGACGAAACGTCGGCATCGAAGGTCTCCTGCTTCGTACTTTCCTCTCCTGTGTCTATATTCACGGTCTTGAAGCTGTAGGTTCCCGAAGGAATGACAGGGTACAGGCCGACAGTAACAGGCGTATAGACATGGTAGCAATCTTCACCGGCGGAACTTTTTATGGAGGAATATCTACCAGCCACCGCACGGCATATCCACTCCATCATCGTCATGTCGTTAGGTTCGCCGGAGAAACCGGGCCCTGCGGGCGGGACTTCAACGAGCCGCTGTATGATGATTTCCGCATCCTGCGACTTGGTGTAGATGACACCCTGCGGTCCGAGGTCGTAGAGGAAGTGGCCTTCGCGGTCGTAATACCGCATGACTACATTACCATCTACGATGCCGAAGCGTATCTGCTTCTGACTGGTCTCGGGGTTGAAGACGCTCAGTTCCGTTCCGCTCAAAACGAAACGTGGCGTGTCGGTTTCCCTGTCCGCACCCGATGGGAATGTCCGTATCTCGTTGCCCACCATGTCGATGTGAGGGTTGTCGGCGTCGGTGTCGTCAAGATGCATTCCAACCTCTTCAAGGTCGCCGCGCTTGACGGAGAGGTTGATTTGGTCTCCAAGATTTTCAATGGCAGCTTCCACCGCTAATCCATTCCTGTCAAGCATCGCCGCCAGTGCATTGTCGAACGTCTTCCAAACGAACTCCCAACCTGCCGCACCAGCGGGAATGGTGTATAGGAAACTCTCAAATGTAAACCTCAGCTCATTATTATACAGAGTCCAACTTTCTCCGATATGCTCGTTCTTTATCTGGTATGGCGGCACCGACGTATCATCGGAGTCTACGGCGTTGTTTAGATACATATAGAGTATGTGCCATGCAGCAACGAGTTTCTTATATACCTCCGTACCAGCCATTACCATGCGCTCTGCAATGCTCATCGCACTCAGATAGTCGGCTTTCGCCTTGTTCCACCTGACGAGCACACCCTGTTTCTCCATGCCGCCCGTGATGATACCATCGGAAGCAACATTCTGTATCTTCGTAAGGGCAGCGACGGTATAGCGGTCGTCGGCACGCTCCCAAGCAAAGGTGGTGTTGTTGTTCTTCGCCGTGAAACGCCACGATGCACCGCCCTCGCTGGCAGGCTCTTCGTCGGTATCGAAGTAGAGGTCGCCGACGTGCGCCTTCTTTACGTCCACCGTTGTCCAATCCACGGCAGGGGCATTCTGAAGGGTCGGCTGGCCCGAACCGAACCATATACTGTGCTCCGACATTCCGTCGGACATATTGTTGACAATCTCCTCGTAGTTCTTGCCTGACTTACTCCTGAAGTCGCCCGTCATATCGTTGCCGTGCGGTGATATGATACTGACGAGCTTCCCTTCAAGCGTGAAGCTGTCGATACCAGCATACTCAGCGAAGCACGGAGCCTTCACATTGTTCCATGTGTCGGGCGTGAAGCCGGAAGCAAGGATGATGGCCGACTGACGGATTGCACGCTCCGTATCTGTCACCACACCGCCGACGGTGGCATCCCATCCGAGAGCCACCACCTCATCGCCGGCATTGGCTACCATGGCGCCAAGTCCAGAAGCAGCATCCACCTCTATCCAGTGGTAGCTTCTCGTCGTACCGTCTGCACCAACCACGTCGATGGGCGTTTCCGACGCACCGATGACGAGCTTCCACCAATACTTATTGGCGGCATCCGTACCGCCGGCCTCCAGCATGTGCGACTGCTGGCAGAGTACCTGGTCGCCGCGGCGGAACTGATTACCCGTCCTGCGGCTGCCATCATCGGCCAGCCACAGCAGACGGACGTGTCCCTCCATGCCCGACGGATAGACGTGTCCCTCGATGTCGGTCGAAGGCACCCATTCGATAAGGCCTGACGTGCCTTGCTGGTGTATGCCCTCCGTGGGCAGCATCACCAAGTCCGTCTTCATGCGTGCATGGCTCAGCACCACCGTGCCGCCGACATGGCGTATCTCGTCGATGAGCAGTTCAAAGAACCGTGCCGAACCCGTGACCGTCAGGTCGTGCGTCGTCAGCGCACCGCCGATGGTGGCATCCCCCAATATCTCCAGTGCCCTCACCACGAGGTCGCGGAGAGAACCGTCACCCGTCGCCTCCAGTCCATACGACCCGCCGCTGCCGAGCTTCAGACCCTTCAGGAAGGTGAGCAAGCCCGACGCCGTGTCGTCGTTCAGCTTAGAGAGAAAATATGACCCACCGTAGGTGTTGATGAGAGCACGAACTTGCGCCACAGACAATCCACCTCCACCGCTGTTAATAAACGAGTCAATAGAATTGATTTTATTCTCTATTCGCTGTATCGAACCAACCTGCTTCTCATCACGAAGCGTAACATCGTAGGTAGGTATATTGGCATTTCCATATTCTTTGATGGTCAGCTGGTCTATAAAGACAGACCCGTCAATGTGAAGGTCTTCATCGACGAACTGAAGAAGGTCGCCTTCTTTGATACTGTCATGCAAGGAACGAATGACCCCAGCAGATTGTAAAGCTAAGTCATGCTGACGAGCCATAAAAAGCTCGTCAATACGGGGGATATAGGTGTATCGGGTGTTCTCGTTCTTCTCAAGGAAACGAAGCGAATATGCAAGGAGTTTTGTGGCATTTGCTGCAATATAGGTGTCCGTCATTGGTATGCCAGTCAACACGAAGTGGTCATCCTTACGCACCTGATAAGGCTCTGTCGCCGAAGGTGTCTCACCGTGGCTGGCAGCATAAGAATAAGGGAAGTAGAGTTGAATGAGGTCATCGTAATCACGCTCACAGGTAACCTCCCAACGGCCGCCAGCCACACGCTTCGCTTCTTTGATAGCAAACGACCTGCCACCGCAATGACCGTCACGCATGGAGATGGTAGGACTACCACCACCTTCCGTGCCCTGAGAGATAAGGTCGTCTAATAAGAAGTCGCTACCGAAGTCAGGGAGCGTAAGCTTGATGGTCGGAACATCATCACCATCTTCAAATACGCCGTTATCCTCAACCATTTCAGCTTCGTAGATAACATCGAAGCCTGTTCCTTCAATAGTAGGCTTTATCTCATCGGTATCGTCACTGCCGTCAAAAACCTTTGATGCTTCACGAATACCAAACTCCTTGTAGTTGACGGATAAGATAAACGGACGATATTGTTCTTTCGAGAAAAAGGCTTCATGCTCATCACCATCACAGTCTGTCCACTTGGCACGTCCGATACCATCTGAATTACTCTCGTCTTCAATGGCTGTTCCGCCATGCGCAAGCACCCAATCGTAAAGCGACTGGTTCGGGAAACCAGGAAGCATGAGGTTCGACACCGCCATGTTGTTCGGAAGATTGCTGGTGGCGTAGTCTTGGTGTTCAGAAGGAAACTTATCTTTACTGACACCGCCAACGAAATAAATGGTGTCATCAACAGCTATCGCTTCAGTGAAGGCGTTGATGGCTTCTTGGTTCGTTTCGTCACGGTCGTCATCGGCTTGAATGTATTCGCTGTAGAAACGACAGTTGTCAGAGTTATAGTCCTTTGAAACGTAACCCTTGACAGTAATATTATTGGCTGTAACCCTGACAATATAATTTGGATAATCCTCGGAGCCGGGGTTTGTTACAGAACGCCTGGTGAAGCAGTCTTTGCGGAATGGCAGATTGAGAATGAGGTCTGCGAAGTGATAGCCTGTTGTTTTTGCATCATTCTTCGACTCGGTGACAGTCGCAAAAACCTGTTGGTTGAGTGTCGCATAATACCTGACAGGCATATTCTCCTTCGAGCCATACGCATACAGCTTCGTGAGAACCATCTGCTCTGTATCGGCAACACGCTCTATCTCGTATAGTCCTTTGTCCTTACCATACTTGAAAAGGTGACCAGTGGGAAGACCCGCCGAACCAATAACGACGGCACGTCCACGATTGACGAAGTTCAGACCAAAACCACTCTTAATAAGCGAGAGAGAGTCCCAAATGCTCTGACTGCTGACACTGACACTGACATCATGCTTCTCGTCTTTACTGTCAAAGATAGGGGTTGTGGGGGAACCGTACTCGCGGATGAATATCTCTCGCGCAACGTCTTCAAGACCGTCGACGGTTCTCGCACGCTGCATGGTGCGCTCATAATTGGGAGTTACAAACAACCAATAGTCACGACCAGAAAAACCATTCTCTTTACACCATCTGTTTGTATTTGCTTGAAGGCGGTCGCAATAGTCGTCGATACTGGAAGCGTAAAAAGGAAACTCTGGAAGCGAGGTGTAGTGAAGCTCGTTGTCGTCTAACACATAATCGAGGAAACGTATCTCGGTGAGCTCGTTGTGAAGGGCATTGAACTTGATGTTGTCGTAAGTGAACCCTTCACCGAAAGTACCCTTGCGAGCCTTCTTGATAACAGACGGATTGTAGTTGATGACGAATTTTTCACCACGATAGATGATGTAATCGCCAATCTCAAAGTCTACAGGAACGTGACATTTAACGGATAGGGTAACAAAACATTTATCCATCCATGAGCCATAATACTCAAGTTCGGGGGCTGTATACTCAGAAACACTTTCGTTGCTTCCGTCAAGCCACTCGACATTGCGCTCATTCCCTTCCTTGTCGTATATCTTCCACTTACTCATTGTTCACCATTTTTATTGATGTTGTCATATCATGGCAACGTAACATCTGTCACAGGATCATTGACCTTAAACTTGATGGTGAAGACAAGAAACTCTTGCCCGTTCTCACTCTTCCATGTACCCTTATCGAAGGACTCAAGACGCACGTTCTGCCTTCCAATGCGAGTGTAAGATGAATATATCTTTAGCATCCCACTACGGAGATATTGGAGGAAATCACCAACACGCGCCCTTACATCATCAACCTGAGCCTTGCCGATGGCGGAACTCATCTTCTTACAGCCGAACTCAATATCAATCTCGTAACTTTCGAGATAAAGTCCACCTTCACCGATGTATTCATCATCACCGTGTTCGTCATTCCAAGTACGCTTCGCAGGAGATTTAACCTTCGACATTGGAAGAAAGGGAATATCTTTACACCATATCCCCCATGTGCTGACTGACTCCTTCACTGGATATTCGCTGCCATTGCCGTCAGAGCCCATGCGCTGCAAGTAAAAGTTCTGCCACTTCTCCATCTATGAAAAAAGTTTTTCGTTATCCTGAAATTATGCGTTGTTACACATCTGAAACTTTACCTTGCAAATATACGAATAAAATCCGTATAAAAATACAACATATTGGAATATTTATTCATTTTAATAAAATTTTTAACATATTATTTGCTTTTCAATAATAATGTCTGTAACTTTGTCGAATAAAAGTCATATTCTGACTTTTAGTTGGTTAAATGATGGGCGGGTGTAGTGATACACACCGCCCATTTCTTTGTTAGGGGAACTACTTTATCTGGAATGAGTTAGCACCAAGGATGTTCGAGTGCAACACTTCGTATATCCTGTCAGCTGCATCGGCATTCCTACGAGTGTTTTCGGCTACCTGCTGAAGCTGTTGCAACTGAGCGCGTGCAATAACGGGCATCTCCGTCTGTGTCTGAACGGCGTTCAAAATGCCGACAAGTGTCATTCGATTTTCACTTACATCGCCACGAATGGCATTTACATAAGAGAGCAACAACCCTGTTTCTTGTTCAGTAAAACCTCCTTGTATCACTTTGGAAGAGGTCTTGCTTTCACTTCCTTTCTCAATCACACCCTTACCTTCAAGTTCATTGAGAACACCAGTGATGACATCCGTCGTCACGTCGCCAACCTTTAGAAGGGCTTCGGTCAATCTCGGAATAAAATCCTCAGACAACTTTCCTTCTGTGTTGAACATTTCTTCACTAATCATCTTGTCGATGCCGAGCGTATCAAAGGCCCTTTCCATGACCTTCTTGGTAAGAATGTTACTCGTCAGGTCTTTCATCAGTTCCTTCACCTTATCCTTATAGGCTTCGGCTGCATCTTCACCTTTTTCCCATGCACCGACGATAACTTCCGTCAGCTGCGATGCCCAAGAGTGAAGGTCGATGTCATAGAGAGCCTTCGCCATGTCAAGACCGAAATTCTTGATACTCTCGTCCATCTCCTTCAGCTGCTGCTCGTAATCTGCCAGCTTGTCCTTGTCGGACTTCTTCTTTGCCGCTTCGTCATCATACTGGCGTTGTATCTCTTCGCGTTGCTTCTGGAGGTTCTCGTACATCTCATTGTAACCACCTGTAGCATAGATACCGCCAAGGGCACTCTCTATTGCCGACTGTAGGTTTTGGTAGGCCGTCGTCAGTGACCTGACATTTCTCTCGCTCTCCTCGATTCTTCTCTGCAGCTTCTTGTCGTGCAACTTGGCGAAGGCTGTGACTGGGGATGTGAATATTCCGACTGTATGGCTAATAGCACCGCCGACGTCTCCACTCATCGCGCTCTTCAAAGCATTGGCGCTTTCGCTGACGGGCGCGCCAAGCGCACCGATAGTGTCAGAGATGTCACTCCACTTATTTGCTGTATGTTCATGGCCGAGAGCGTCGAACATGTCACTCAGTTGCTGAGCGGACTGTTTCATTCCTTCGATGGCGCCTGTCACAAGTTCCATTACCGCAAGAATGTCATTTGCCTGCTGAAGCGACTCTTGCGTCCAACCAAGTTTCTTCTGCGCATCCCGAAGTTCTGTCTCGGCAAATTTCTTATTTGCCTGCGCTGAAATAAGACGCAACTGCGCAGCCTCTTTTTCTTTTTTCGTTGTGGCGTTCTGAATGGCACGGCGTTCCTTGTCGATTTTCTCTTGCTCCTTCTGAATGCGGATGGCTGCTGCTGCGGCTTTGCTATCGTAGACATTGCTTCTCTTTTCGAGCAACCCCCTCACACCTCCTGTCATCAGTGTCAGTGCGTCGCTCCTCACGCCGCGCATCTTCTGTAGCTGCTGGTCGATGTTCTTGATGCTCTTCAGGTACTTGTCGGCGTTTATCTTGCCTTCTGCAAGTTGATTGACAAGGTTCTCCTTGATGCTCATGCCTACGGCTTCCGCTTCGTCTGCCGCCATAGCGAATATAGCAGAATAGAACTTCAGGTAAGGCTCGCTTTGTTCAAAGGCTTCAACCTGCAATTTGCCGAGGTCGCGTTCCTTTGCAATGACCCGTGGGTCGTTCGCTCCGTAGTTCCGCCTCAAATCGGCAAGTTCATTCTCGGTATTGGCAATCTTCTCCTCGATGGTCAGCAGCTTCTCGGTGGCAGTAGCGACTTCGTTAAGGCTGTCAGTCCAGTTCTTCCTAATGTCCTTCACTATCTCCAGATAGAGCTTCAAGGCAGCTGAGTCTTCGCCGAAAGCCTTCTTCGCAGACTCATCACTGGCATCCCAGTCAGTGACAGGCTTACCAACCATCTCCTCCAATCGCTGACGCATACCGCGTGTCGCATCATCCCAAAGGACACCATCAGAGAAAGCATTCATCGCAAACTCCTTGTTCCCCGTCTTGTCAAGAAGACTCTTATACAGGTTCCACTGTGACGTGCGCTCCTGTATCTCCTTTTCTACGGCCTTCAGGTTCTTGTCGAGCTGTTCTTTTACAGTGTCGAGGTCAATGTCGGCCAATAGCTTACTGACACTCTGCTTATACTTCTTACGCTCAGTCGTATTCCCATTGATGGAGTCGCGGACTTCCTTTAAGACGTTTTGGTAGTCGTTGACAATACGGCTTCCGAGGTGTTGACCATCCTTACCTTTTAGGTCAGGGAACAAAGCCTCAAGTTTAACCAGGGCTCCCTCTTTTCCGTAAGTCTTCGCATATTTCTTATACTCGCTGTAGAAAGTCTTTATCTCCTCAAAACGCTCTTTTACTTTCTTGAGCTGTTCGTCGGTCTTATTGCCGCCGTTTCTGTGTTTCTTTTTGTCATCTTCAACTGACAAGCCTGTGTCTAAATGAGCTTGGTCTATAGCTTCTACTTCACTCTTTGACTTAGTGAAATCACCAAAAACACTATCTATTAAACCTTTGAGTGTTGGGTGGTCATCAATGAATTTCTTTACAGCTGACAGGTCTGGCTTAATCTTCCAATAGGTCAGGATTGCACCCATACTATCCATCTTCTCCTGTGCTTTCTTGCGAGCCTCCTGAAGTTTCTTTTCAACGCTCTGCACAGAGTCGTCGGCACTCAGCTTTATGTTGATACCATGCTTGTCGAAATAAGCCTGCATATCAGCTTGCCATCCAGTCAGTTTCTCCTCTGCCTCGACGTTTTCTAAAGCTGCCTTTATTTTAACTTGAATATCCTCTGGGAAAGACTCTATGAATTTTTGTTTAAGGTCTTCCTTTACCTCTTCTGGAACATTAAGGCTTGATAGCCACTGACGAACACCTTCGGCGTACACCTTGAAGTCATCATCTCCCCATGTACTCATCTTATTCGCATCAAGACCGGCAATAAAGGAAGAATAGCTCTCAGCTGCCAATTTGACGTATTCAATATATTTTGGCATATCGCTCATCACTTCCTCGCGCGTAGCCTTTGTTTTTTCCATCGCCTCGATGTATTTCATAAGGGCCTCTGAAGACTCGTAATACCGATCCTTCTCAATGGACGTTTCTTTGCTGTCCCATATCCAACGGGTTGGTTTAAGGGTGTTTTGGGCAAAACCGTATTGCTCTGCGGAACTTAATTCTTTAAACAACTCAGACCAGTCCATGTCGCGCATCTTGCTCTCTAACCATTTCCCGTCTTCTTTTAACTTCTTCTCAAGCTCTTTTGTATAGATGTCAGAGAATTTACCTGCAGAGTTACGAGCTACTTTCTCGTCAATGACTGCAGCACCATACTGCTCAATGTCCTTCTTCATGTTGTCGGAAAGAATACCTCCACCAACTCTGTTGGCGGCCTCTATATAGGCTTCAATAGAGGCTTTCATTTCTTCATAGCCCTTTGACAATTCTTTAGTCTTCCCATAGAGGATGGCATACTTTTTTTCCAGAGTGTCGGCAGCTTCAACCTCTTTCTGTATGCTTGAATAAGCACCAATATCCTTCAGGGCTTCCGTCATCTCTTTGACAGGTACAGCAAGGTCGTCTGGCTTTTTCTTGCTGAGAGAGTCGTATATGGACTTGATGTCACTCAGTTGGGCTGTCATCGACGAAGCGGTTTCTCCTGCAGCATCCCTTGCGGCATCCTTCTGTTGCGACCAACGGGAAAATATATCTACGACGGCTCCGATAGCAAGAAACGGTAGGAAAGACTTCATAGCCGCGCCGACGGCACGGAAACCTGAAGCCAACCCCATTAGGCCGACGCGAAGAACAGGGAACATAACACCTTGTGCCCGTAAGGTTGCCATCAGCCTCAACTGGGCAACCGTGAAGCGGCTGGTTGCCATCGCATTGCCGAGCATCGCCTTCGTTACCGTCCCACTTGAAGCCGCCTGAAGTAAGGTGGCTTCGCTGACACGCAACGTTGCGCCGGCAAGGCGGGCTTGCTCTACTGAGAGCCGACCTGAAGCTACGGCTCTTAATAGTTGCTCTCGCGTTATTGCTCCCTCTGTGGCTAACTGTTGAACTTGTGCAGCGGTATAGCTTTTCGTGTTCAACGCCAATACGCCCATCTGACGGGAGAGAGCAATCATTCCAGACTGATAGGCAGCGATAGATGCCTTTACAATACCAAAAGCACCCGCAGTAAATAAAATATCCGTTCCAAACCGATGCCACTCTTTTGCACCTGCCGTCAAAGCTTCGGCGATACCTTTCAATAGGTCACCAACACCACTTTCTGCTATCTCGCCGTACATAATATCGAAGGCGTCGCGAAGGTTCTTGTATTTCGCATTCAAGGCCTCTGACATCACCTCCTGCGCATTGTAGAACATACCGCCCTCGTCGGTGAGGTCCTGAAGCACCTTCTTGACTTCGTCATAGCCAATCTCCTTTTTCTTCGTGCGCTCTCTTACCTCCTTGGTGGTGATGCCGAGATTATCAGCCAGCTTCTGAAGCATCGGGACGTTACCCATCGCAAACTGACGGAGTGTATAACCGCTCAACGCTCCTTCCGAGCGAACGTGACCCAAAGCTAATGCAAGACGGCTGACTTCCGTTCCAGTGGCGGCTGATATGTCTGCAAGGCGTTTTGTCCAGTCAAAGAGTTCTTCGTATTCAAAACCATACGCTGTCAGCTGCTTCGACATCGTGTCAAGCTGAACGACACCAAACGGTGACTTTACAGCAAGGTCTTTAATCTTTCCAAAGACAACTTCCGCCTTGTCCATACTACCGAGGATGGCACCGATACTCAGTCGTTGCTGCTCCAACAGACCACCAGTTTCGATGATGTTGTTTAGGAATGACCTCACCCCCCAAAGACTAAGGTATTGGGTAGCCATCATCTGTAAGTCACCTAACAGGGCACCATGACCTCTAAGGGCTGACGATGCACTGTTGATACTCTCCATGAACTTTCGCTCACTATCCGTCAAGACGTTCACGGCTCTACTGTCATCAAGGACTTGTTGCCCATAAGCAATCAGAGGCGAATAGTTCGTTCCGCTTCCGAAAACCAGCAATCCAGAACCATTCCGTCCTGTGAAACTTCCAAGGTTATCCATGACACCCTTGAGCGTAGTTATCTCACGGACTATATCGCGAAGGGCATTTCGGTATTGCTCCAACTGAGCGTCATCAAACGTACCCTTACCGTTCTTAATAAGACCTTGCAACTGTACGGCCTGCGTCTTCAACATCTCAAGACGCAAACGTACTACCTCACCAGCCTCCTTGTTAAGGTTACGCTGAGTTTCTGCGGAGGCCTGTGCCTGCTTGTGTGCTGCTTGCGTAGCACGCTCCTTCTGCGCCGTAGCCTGTGCCTGCGCTGCAGCCTCGTCGTTATATCGTTTGATAATAACTTCCCTCAGTCTCAAGAGCTCCTTTTCTCTTTCGGCCTGTGCAGCTAATTCTGCGTTTCTTGTATGCCATGCGGCAGAATTGCCCTCTATTTCCGCACGTCTCTGCATGGCCTCGTTGTTCTCTCGTATCTTTTGTGCCTCCATTTCGAGACGATGCTGCCTCATAGCTATAAGTTCATTGATACGACTCTCTGCCGCAGCCTCTTCGTTGACGGCTGCGGTTATATCTTTGCGGCGCTCTAACTGTGCAGCAAGTGCTTTCTCTGCGTTCCACTGACTATCACTCATTCCGCCAGCGTTAAGCATCCCTGATATCAGGTCTCTAATAGCAACACTAACGTTACGCATCAGACCTTTATACCCGCTGCCAAGCACGCCGTCAAGCGCACCCTTCTCGCCAAGAAACTGTCCTTTCAAAGCGTTCAGTTTACCAGAAATGCCGTCGAGCATAGACATTAGGAGTCTGGCATGGGTGATTTCCTGTTGACTGCCCTTCTCACTGGCAGCACTGAGGTTGGCACGGGCCGTAGCTATCCTTGCCAACGCATCCTTCACCCGTTCCTGGTTCTTCGCATTTATTGCTGCAGCCTTGTCTGCATCATTGAAAGCACCCTCTATCTCTTTTACGGCTTCTTTCTGAGCCTTTGCACGCTCTCTTATCTGTTTATCAAGGCCCTTGTCCATAGCAGATGTGGAACTCTTTGCCTCTTTCAACGCAATGTCGGCACTCAAAGACGACAGAATATCTTTGACGGCAGTCTTGGAAAGTTGCGCCTCTACACCGATGTTCATCAATTTGTTGATAATGTCATCAAGTCTTGCAGAGACTTGCAATATCTTTGACTCATCCATCCCAAGGAAACCATCAGAACGCATCGACGCATTACGGGACAAGGCCTTATCGACATTCTCTTTCGCGGTGAGAAGTTTATATAAAGCCTTTTCCGCTTCGTTAATGTTTTTTGAAAAGTTCTTCTGTACCTGTTCTGCTGATAGCTTGCTGGTGTCTACCTGTAATTTCTGAATGACTTCTCGGAGGTGTTCGCCGTCCTTGGCAGCTGACTTGATTTGCTCTTCAAGCTTACCCCTCATACCCCACTCAAAATACATGCTGTCTTGTGCCATATATGTTTAACTTTGTTAAATTATTAAACTATTTGTGTGCTATTAAAATTTGTATCTCTATCTTTGCAGTATGAAACAGATAAATATGCTTAAACTGCTTGCAGTATTATTCGTTTTTTCTTCATGTACGAGCTCTCTTGAAAAGAAAGCCCTCAAACGCTGTACGATAGTCCCGACGGAAGCCATCGGTTACAAATGTGTATCTCTAAACTTCTCCGACAAGAAGGTGTTGTTTTCCGATGACTCTATTTGTGTGGTGCAATACACTGTCAATACTGAGAATTATAGCGGAGATAGAGAAAGTATGCGAATGGAGTACTTTATTTTAAAGACGCGAGGTACAGACGAGAAACCATCGAAACTATTAGAAGCAACGTATGTTTTGGACGGGAAAACGGCTTCCCTACTTGATAATGAAGCTTCGCAATACGAATTTTTCAAAAAATATAGTAACAAACAATGGCCCAGTAGCGACTCTGAAAGAAGTAGCTTCCTAAGAATGTTGGCGGTATTAATAAACTCCAAACACATTCAAGTCGTCGACGAGTAATCCTCTATACCTTACCATTCACAAAGTCCCCTAAGTTAACCGTCTTGCCAGCCATACTGCCTTCGTCGGCATTACGCTTGGCCCACGCATCCGCTAATGCGTCCATCTCACTGACATCGGCACGCCCATTACCCATGCCTTTCTTTTCCTTGCCATAGTCTATGACAGGCTGGTCCATCACCATCAGCTCTATCTGTGCCGTCGTATATCCCCACCAGTAATCGAAGGCCCTTATACCAAACCTGCGCTCAAAAAGAAAACCAAACTTCTCACTCAAGGAGTAGGCGGAGCCCCATCGCGTTCTACTCGGCCAAGTTCGCGTCGTGTCATCGTCATCATCGTGTCCATCACCCCTGTCGCTAATATGGTAGCCACTGCTAACGGCTCCGATTGAATTTTTTTTTTGGAGGCATTGAGTACCCCCATCACGTCCACTTGGTCTATATCAACCACATAGTACAACCAACGCCAATATATCCAATACCACAGATGCTCCAATAACCATGTGACAAGTCCGTACCGATGGTTCAGCAATATGCAAGCGACAATCTTTACATTGCGCTTCCAAGGGTCTTCCTCTTTCAGCATGATATGGGAGAACTTTCTCGTCACTCCGTTATGAAGCCAACCAATACAACGCTTCTTACCATTGACAACAACGGTCTCTGGCTCTGCCTCCATGAGGCCGTCTATGAGCTGCTGTAACTCAAACGACGGCTGTTCTATCTTCTTTTCTTCTGCCATGTTGTAAATTTAAAGGGGCAGCAGGGGACACCCCTACCGCCCCTCGGCTATCTGGGTTAAGGAGCGATTAAGCTGCCTTCGTGAGGAACAGGATGTCGGGGTTCGTGCCGTCGGTCTCGATACTTCCATTGAAGTCGAGGGCGAACACACCCTTGGCATCTTGGTCGATGACGGGTTTTGCCCACAGAGAGGTGTTGTTCACAACGAGGATGTTCTTCTTGTCTTCGCTGACAAACACAAACGTTCCGTCCACCTTGGTCTGCTGTAGCACAAGGCCCGTGCCGGAATAGGTAGCACCATTCACGGTCGCACCGGTGATAGCCTTTACAGCATCCTCGCCGTAAGCCATCTTCAGTACGTCGGTGTGCTTCGTGGGTACGCGGAAGCTAAGGTCGATGTCACCGGCCTCGGCACTTGTAACCCAGTCACCGGGAAGACCAATGACCTTGTAGTGCTCGATAGAGGGGTCACCCTGCTCAAGATTGATGGTGTCAACCTTCACGGGAAGGTCGAAGTCGGGAGTGATGGCCAGGGCAGACAGGTCACTCATATCAAGCTCTGTCTTCTGATACCAAACGCTTGCGATACCGCTGAAAACATCCTTCAGCTCTTTCTTTGTCTTCATTGCCATAATTGTTATCCTTTCTTTTTTGATTGTTAATAATCGTATAGTATGTTGCGTTGTCAGCGCAACCCGAGAGTTATACCATTGTAGTCATTTTTGCCTGTATGCGAGTGTAGTGATACCCGTTGCCGTCACTGCCTGCGTTGACAACCGTCCTCGGCCTCGTTATCTTGATGCCGAGTGTTGTGTCGACGATAGGAAATAAAGCGCGCAGACCACTTCTGAGTGTCTTCATCGGCTTCATATCGAACTCTTTAGGATTGGAGGCGGTCTTCTTGTCGGCGACGTAGATGTCAAACACGACAGTCATGTCGAGCCACCAATCATCATCTTCACCGAGCATCTTGTTTGAAACGGAGTATGGGAGCGAAACGACGATGAACTGTGTCAGCTTGTCAGTCGAGGCATTGGGCCTGTCATGCGGATAGACCTTCGCACAAACCTTCTTGGCTTCCACGCCCATCACTTTCAGTATGTCTTCAGGTTCTATCATAGCGTCAACCTAATTTAAATTGCCAGATATTTCCTCCTTTGCTCTCAATCACATTCGATAGCTGCAACAAAACGCGACGGGCGGTGTCCTTCTGATACTCAGCAACACTGACAACTCTGAGCGAAAACCCTTTTTGACGAGTCGACGTCCTTCGCAGCCAGTCCATCACCTCTTCATCGTAGAACACCTGTTCGGCAGTACCTTTGTATTTTTCACCGTCAATGTCGAAGGTGCGGCGTTGATAGGTCTTGTCGTAGCGTTGTGTTCCGCGCTTAAATTGGTCGCCCTCAATGAGAGTGACACGGATAGGCGACTCGACACCAGCTGTCGGCATGTTGGCAACAGCAACAGCTTTACCGTCGCGATAAAGACAGACACCGAAGGAGTTTATCCAGTTACCAGTCATGTTACCAAAGGCACTGTGTTGGTAATTCAAGGCATACTCCTTTGCCATTTCCATAATGGCAGGAAGTTGTTCTCTCAGTCGCAACTGAGCGGTGCTGTAGCAACGCTTTTGCACATTCTTGAAAAAGTGACGTATATTTACGGTCTGTCTTACCATACCTACTCTCCTACGTTCAGATTTCTGTTGTGCTGTCCATAGACCACCGAACGGTCGTTGTCAGGCTCAAAATCCTTTACCTCCCATTCTTCAGATATACTTCCCTTCGTGACATGCACGATGTCACCACTCATAGGGATAAGGTTATTCCAATGGTCAAAACGGATAGGGATAGAACACTTGCGCTTGTTACTGTCAACCTTCTTGTCACCTGTCGTCGTTGTGTCGGTGTAGGAACGTCCAGGGCCAGCATATACCACAAAATCCTGCGTGCTCTCCTCATCGGAAAGCCATTCACCCACTTCCCTGCGGATGATACGGATGTAGTGTGGGTATCGCGGGTTCTGAATGACGTTCTTTCTCATCTGATTTTTCGCGGTAATGGTACTCCGTCGAGGTCTCGCATGGCTGGCATGATGCCCCTTGAATGTACCCTAATCTTCTTCTTACCAAAGACACTCTCTGGCTCCAGTTCCTCATAGATGGCATTGGCCTCATCCATCAGCAGCTTCTTATCGTCCTTGCTGAGGGTGTAACCACCTTCCGAGTGGCTCCAACCGTTGTCGGAGTCGGACGTGTTGTTAACCTTGCCGGCTCCAAGAACAATCCATTTCAGAAGGTCGGCTTTCATCAAACGAAGTGTATCGCGACCCACAACCGACTTTTCCATGTCAAGTGGTATGTCGCGCTCTGAAGCTATATGAGCCACCGTCTCTTGAGAAACGGCAAAGTTCACACAGCCGAAGATATAATCCTCGACCGTGCGAACTGACTGGGTATCATTCTCTGCGCTCATGGCTTATGACATTCATGGATTAACCTTCACCGCCACCCTGTTCGCCATCGGTATCGTCAGCACTTGCAGGGGCGTAGGCAAAAGGTAGTTTCACGTTAACCTTCAAACCTGTGCTCACTTCTCCCGCAGCATCGACAAGCGTGATGTTCGTCGGAACATCAAACACGGTCAATTTCTTACCGTCGGGATAGGTGGCATCGGCAACATCAGCACGAACCTCCAGAGACAGCACGCCGGGCAACAGTCCGTGATTGTCAAAGACAATACGGATGTCGCCGTCAGCGTCCGTAACACCTCGTTTGACTCCGTCTACCTGACCACCTTCGTACTTCTTGTTACCATTGGTACGGAAGGTCAGAAGGAAGTCGAAGTCGGGAAAACCGACAGTATTACCTTCGCTGTCTTCGACATGCAGAAGCACATCGAAATCCGATTTGTAATTTACCTGTCTTGTAAAATCCATACGTTAGGCTGTTACAGTGGAGATATACATGTTGCGGATGAGGTTGGGAACACAGAGCTGAGCCATCTCACCGTTCACGTTGATGGAGTGTGTGCGAGGAACGTCCTCCTGCTCAATCAACAGACGGTTGCCAAGGGCGTAGGCAATCTTCTCGGGGTCGTAGCCCATTGACAGGGGCTGAACACCCTGAATCTTGCCAAGCAGACCAGTCGGGATGAACGCAACATTCTTCGGGTCGAAGTTGTCAATGCGCTCAGTGATAAGGTCGGGCTCGCCGTCGGCGTTAACACCAGGCTTGGCGACATAGGCGTAAGTCTCGCGGATGACGATTTCGTCAACCTTGATAATCTTACGGATGGCTTCCTTGTAGGCATCCTCGTCGAGGTCTTTGATGGCGTTCAGACGAACGGTGTCGTTCTCGATGGTACGATACAGGTAGGAAGCAAGTCGCGTAAGCACCTTGCTGTGAGTCAGCATGTCGTCCCACAGGTCCTGCGAGATTTCCATCTTCAAAGGACCGTTGTAGTGCAAGGTCTTTCGGATGGCCTTCACGCGAGTCTTCAGGTACTCAATGGGGTCTGAAGCAGAACCTTCTGTGGTGTGGTCGGCGTTCGTCCACCAACGGGCGTTTGTCGGCAGTACGTCCTTGTTGGCAGCAGGCATATTGAAGCCGATAGTGACTCCCTTGTAACCGCGAGGGTTGTTGGTGGCGTTGATGGTGAACTCACCCTTCGACACTACCTGATGACGCTGATGGTTCAGGGCGTTGACGAATGCCTGAATAAGACCATCCATACCTTCGTCCAACAGACCGAACATCACACTTGCCATCTCGTCGTCGAGAGCGGCTTCACCGAAACGCTGGGCAAGCTGCATCTGCTCACGCACAATAACGCGGTTCACAGAGTAGTACAGCTTCTGTGTCGGGATGTTACCCGTCTTGCCCTCGACAGCACCGAGCGGCATTTCATAGCCCTCACTTTCGGGGTCTACATAGGTAGGCAGCACAGTGGCACCAACCTTTGAAAGCATCTGCGCAAACGAGTAGTTCAGACTCGTGGGTGCAAAGTCGAAACCGTCGATGCTAACAGCATTGAATTTTTCTTCGTAGTGGTCTACGAAGGTCTGCATGTTCTCACCGTACAGGCCGAGCTGCACCATGTCGCGCAAAGAAACTGGAATTGTTCTCATATCCTATTTCCTTTCTTAATTAGTTACACACTGGCTTAGTCTATCACGCGGATGCTCAAGCCGTTCTTCTGCGTCATGCCCTTGACGGCGGCCGCAATAGCTGCGGCATCTTCGGGGGTGTCACCGAGCATGTAGCCGTAAATCTCACCTTTGACAATCACATTGCCCGTGGCAACAGTGCTTGCGCTCGTCACAGGAACATCCTCCTGCAAGAAGCCGATGATAGCGAGAGAGTCGATGCCAGCAGGGCTGTCGCCTGTAATGGCGGTCTTGATGGTAGCCCAAGGAAGAACTTTGATGTCTTTCTCGTCGGCACCAGTGGCGGTGTCCTTGACGATAGCCATGCCTGAGCGGACAAGACCTGCTGTCACGAAGTCCGAAATGTTCTTAATCAGGAAGCCGCCAGGAAGCTGCTCCTCAATGCGCCGCCAAACTTTGCGGGCATGGCCGACACCGAATGACTGGGAGTCAAACGTGTTGCCGGTCTGAAAAACTGCATTTTTCATCTTTCTTCGTTTTTGAAATTAAACAATCTTTTTACCTTAAAGCTTCTTCTTTGTAGGCAGTGGCATCACCAAAGATATTTTGTGGTCAGTCCTTCTTACCCCATCCTTCCTTGGCTTTCTTCTTCTCGAACATCGCGTCGAGTTGACTTTTGCCCTTGCCTCCATAGAAATTGCTTCTGTGCGACCGACCGGTGTCTTTCTTGTCAAGACCTGCTTCTTTCAGGTTCTTGTAGTAGTCCTTTTCGGTCTTCTTGACGAGGTCATCGACATCCACCTGCTTTCCGTCTTCCACGTCAGGAACCTCCAAATCGCGGAGCGTCTGCTTCAAAATGTAGTCGTTGGCTTCGATGTTGGCTTCCTTGAATTTAGCCAACAGACCCTTCTTCACATCGGCGACGGTCGCGTCCTTCGCTGCTTTCGTCGCACGCTGCCTCTGGGCTTCTTCCATCGCCTCGACTCGCTTTAAAAGTTTAGCGTAGTCGTCATCTTCACCTGTTTTGTCGTCCTTCGGCTTAGGGGTGGGATTGGGCTTCGGGTGAGCGTTCTTGTAGGCGGTCACTTCTTTTGACACATTACTGTGCAGGTTGCCGTCCATACGGAGCAGGCGTTTTGCCAGCTTGCTGACTATAGCCTTGTTAGCTTCCTCATCGTCGCCGATGTCTTCCAAAGCTTCGTCAAGCTCACCGTTGATGGTTTCTTCACTGAGAGTGGATGACAGCTTCTTTCCGTCACTTTCAAGGCTCTCGTTCACTTGCTGTAAGAGTTCTTCTCTTTCCATAATGTTTTTGAATTTTTGTTATCCTGAAAACAGTCCTTCTGTTTCATTGTTGCGGAAGTGGTGCTCGAAACCCACTTCGAGGATATGAACCTCGTATGCGACCATCACATTGCTTCCGCGATGTGCCCCACGCTTGGGGCTGAAACACTCTTTCGTTGCATTAATGATTGTATAAACAAGCCTTACATGCGCCAAAAAATTAATAAATATGCTAATTCACTGCAAAAATATGCAGAAAATTTGCAAAAACCAAATTTTTTTCTGTATTTTTGCACAAAATATTGAATATTTATACATTTTAGTCGAAAATGCCACACTTTTAGGAGGAGATAAGGGTGTAATGAGAAAGTTTTCTGGATTATTTTCAAAGGACGGAGAGCCTATCTTGACGCAAGAATACGCTCAGTCGTTGAGAGATGGCGATGATAGATACAATATCCTCGCTCAGACTGGAGGACAGGAAGATTGTCTTGCATGTCCGGCTCAGTTTATTCTATACGGCGGGAAAAGAGGGGCTGGAAAAACGTATATCTTGCTTGATGCCGCCATAGAAGATATTCAGAACAAAAACTACAGGGCATGTATACTCCGTAACGAAAAACCCGACCTGACCGACATGATTGAAGTGTCGTATGAGTTATATGGCCAGTATGGTGACTACAACCGCTCGCAGAACGATATGACATGGAATTTCAATAGCGGGGCAAAGCTGAAATTCAACTACTACGAAGGTGACTTCGAATCCTTCAAAAAGAGGTTTCAGGGAAAACAGTACGCTTATATAGGTCTCGACGAAATAACGCATTGTCCATACAAAAAATTCAAATACCTCCTTACCGACAACCGTAATGCATACGGCATACGGACTCACTTCATAGGAACCTGCAACCCTGACCCTGACTCATGGGTGGCCACATTTCTGTTTAATGGTGGATGGCTCGATGAGGAAACGGGCTTCCCAATACCAGAGATGAACGGTGTTATCAGATACTGTTACATGCCGGGTAACGACGTGAACGAAATTGTCTGGGGGGACACACGCGAAGATGTGTTCGAGGCTTGCAAAGAGGATATTATGAAGCACTGGCGGTCAGAGTTCGCACAGTACGGCTCACCGCAAGACTTGTTCATATTCTCCGCCGCTTTCGTGGAAGGTAAACTTGAAGACAACAAGAAACTGATGAAGTCTGACCCGACGTATCTTGCACGACTGGCCAACCAAGACGAGGAACAACAGAGTAGAGACCTCGATGGTAACTGGAAATTCCGCTCGGCGGGCGACGACCTCATAAAAATGGATGATATGCTTGCTTTCTACGCTAACGCATACCAAAACAGCGGGATAACGCAAGAAACTGACACCACACTATACGCTACAGCGGACGTTGCACTGCAAGGAGGCGATAATTTCGTCATGTGGCTGTGGCAGGGATGGCACATCAAAGATGTATACGTCGGAAGGTTCGACTCTAAAACACTTGTCGATGTCGTTAAGGCAAAGCTCGTTGAGTGGGGTGTGGAGGAGGAAAACTTCGCATACGACTTTCAGGGTATCGGACAGATACTCGAAGGACACTTCCCTGATGCCGTCAAATTCATCAACCAGGCAGCACCGATAGCAGAAGACAGAAAACAGGAGGATGGAATAAAGAAATTATATAAAGACCTAAAAAGCCAGTGCGCCGTGCTGACATACAAAATGTTCCGCGACCAAGAGTTGTCTATCGACAAACACATACTCGACCGTACGTTTGACGGACATGGCTACGGTAAGACAAAACTGAGGGACATCCTTATGAAGGAGCGCAAGTGCATACGTCGCACGAAAGAATCAGAAGGAAAGGCGTTTCAGATTATATCAAAGTCTGACATGAAGAAGATAATTGGACACTCGCCTGACTTCTTTGAGTCCATCATATTCAGACAGATATTCAGACTGAGAAGAAAAAAACATAAGAGAGCAACCGGCACATGGTGTATCTAATAAAAAACAGCATATATGGATAACAACATTCTCAACTACAAAGAAATTCTCGTTCGTGAGCCTTTTTATGAAATACTCCCAAGTGGATATAAGGCACACCGTACCGTCAGAAGGGGGCAAAAGGTGTTAGAACCTAACGACAAACCTACTATGAGAATACTGACACAGGCGGATTTCCTGCGCATGTACTATCCGACGGGTCACGCCATCAATGACCCTACACTCTATCCTGACATAGTAAAGTATGACAAGGAAACGAAGAAATATTACGTCCAGCCTATCATGCGCACAGCATTTGCTTTTCAGAAAATCATAGCTACAAAGCAAATCGTGCACATCGTTGGTAATGACGTTCAGTTTGAGCTATCAGGAAAAGTCGAAAGTGAACTCAAAGAGAAGCAAAAGCAACTCGACCTCATCACATTCAGACAGGGATGGCTCGACATGGACATGGAGTACCATTTCTACGAAGCAGTACGCTCTATCAAAATCGTTGGCGATACCGCTGTGGTGGGATATTTCGACGAGAACGGAATGGCGCGTGCGCGTACATTGTCTTATCTCAACGGAGATACACTGTACCCGCACTATAAGGTTGACTCCGACGAAATGGAGCTTTTCGCTCGTAAATACTACGACATCGACGAAAACGGAAAGTACACCACAGAATATGTCGAGGTGTGGGACAACAAGTACCTTTATCGTGCAAGAAAAGGGATGAAGGTCAACGCAGCCACAAAGATTATTCAGCGCATCAAAGAGGTGTTCGGTATCTCTGGCTACGAAATATATGAAATAAAAGAGCACGGCTTCGACTTCTGTCCCGTCGCATACTACAGAGACGAAGAAGGTGCGTGTTTCTTGCCTTCTCAGGCCACCATCGAGACTTACGAAGAAGCGTTCTCATACTTCTGTGAAAACAACAGAGCTTACGCATTCCCAATCATGTGGTCTAAAGGTGACGGCGTTCACTTTAATGCGGATGAACTGACGGGAGCCGTAAAGTATATAGAGATTGAAGATCCAGACGGAGAAGCTGGGTTTATGAATAAACCAGACGTATCGGTAGCCTTCAACACACAGCTGAAAATCCTGTATGACATGATTTACGAGCAGTCATTCGGTGTGAAGCCGCCTGAACTGAAGTCGGGTGACCTGCCCGGTGTAGCTGTAAAACTGCTGTTCTCACCGGCCATCGAACTGGCTATACATGACTCTCAGAAGCTTCAACCATTCCTCAACCAGCTCATACATATCGTCAAGTATGCCTATGGCTTCCAAGAGAATTGTCAGGCATCTCTACTGACACTCAATATCAACGCATGGATAGAGCCATACATACATCAGAACCTCTCGGAACTCATGCAAAACCTCGCCGTCGGGGTTCAGAACGAATTTATCAGTAAACAGACTGCTTCTGAACGTGCATCCGTATATGCCAAAAATGATGAGATTGAACGTATACTGAAAGAAGACCTCGACAAACGTAAGCTCGACTCGGAATTTGAACTCGCACAAATGCGGCAGCAGACAGAGAATGAAATCAAGAAAATCAAAGCTCAGGCCGGTCTTAGCGGAAACGACATCAATACAGGCTACGGGACAAAAAGAGGCAGACCAAACAGAACTGGTGAACAGTGGGATGAGTCTGGAAACTACCCTGGACGCAACGGATGGCGAAAGGGAGAAGAACATTAAAGCATTACTATGGATATAACAGTATCACCAAAGACAAGTAAGCTTGCACGGCAATACAGGTTAAAACCCCAGTGCCTCGCTTTTGCTGACCTCGTGGCCGTAGGGTGGGAACCGGAAGATGCTTGGGCCGCCGCTGTGCGAGAGGGCGTAACATGGACAAAGACAGCACGAAACAAAGCTATCTCTGACCTCGTAAATTCAGAATATGTGCAGGACAGGATAAATGATGTTAGAGCGGTTCTGAGGAAAAATCAGGTAGAAGCCGTAAGGAATGCTACGAATAAAGAGAAAAAGGACATCGTCAGCGAGGCTATGTCGAAAGAAAATATGCTCTATGACCTACAGACAGCCTTGACGAATATGTCTATCGGCTCAAAAGAATGGCTCGATACGAAGAAGATGATTATCGACGTGACACGGATGAAGCAGGACGAAGTGAAGGATGATGCAAAAACTATCCACCACTTTCTTCCGATACACTATCCAACGGGATGCCAAGACTGTCTGTTCTGTAAATGCGATACTTGTAAGTATAAAAAGTCATACAAAGAGAGCGAGGACTAATCCCCGCTCTTTTCTTTGAAATGCTTCTTGCACGCAAGCTGGCTTAGCAAAACACTACGGCTCTGTGTCCAATACGGACACCTGCCAAGCGTAGGCTTCCTGCCGTGCACTGTCAGCGTAGGAAAGTCCGTTACCTCGATGACATTCGCACAATCTCGACAGTGGAACACTACTGCCGGAGTAGATACAATCCTACCGACAAATTTCCTGCTTCCTGCCATATTGAGCAATCAACAAAGAGTCACAGGTCTGCAGGGTGACTCTCTTTCCTAACGATGAGAACAGACGCTGCGCGACGGCTTTCAGTTTGTTTTTATGCTCTCGCTTCTCTGCAGCACTCGACTTGGTGATACTCGACGAGCCTACACCATATACTTTCTGCCATTTCTGTGGTGTCACATACTCCGTGGGTATCTCAAAGGCAAGAAGACACATTTCAAGCCATCCGCAGCCCTTGCCGAAATTGAAGGCGGAAGAGGCACCTTGACCAGGAATGCCACCAACTTTCTCTATGTAGCAAACGAGTCTGTCGTCAGGGTTGACAACATAGTTCTTAAACTCACGAATGGTTAGAAGAACATCCATTGCCGTCTCTGGCATGTTGACAACACTAATTGGGCCTTTTTCGCTGATGACAGCCATACCGCCCTTCTTTCCGGGGTCTATACCAAGAATATATTTCATGTTCCTTGCCCTCTTAATTTGTTAATGGCTTCTGCTATCTTACTAAGGTGGTCCGTTATCAGTGTGTCATTGAGAACAGGGACAAAGTTCGGCAAGTCACTACCGTTTTCCAAGGCACACGCAAGAGAGTCTATGAAATGCGTGATATTCGCATAATCCTCGATAATATCGAGAAATCTATTGCCTGCATCCATCACTCACCTCCCTTCTTTTCACTCAAACCCTTACGCTCCATGAGCGCACGCAAGGCTTCACTCTTGGCTTTCCAATATTCATTGTCACCCATGACGGTGGTGTCGGTATACATCATCGTGAACATGTTACGGAGGGCATTTGCCCCTACCTCACCTCTACTCCACTCAGCCTCGATAAAAGCATACATCGTACTGCCGATGACGAAACTAAGACTCCATCCACCGCCGACAGTGTTGACTACCATATATGGCAGGACACCACGACTGAGGTGTTTGTGCACGTCAAACGGGACATCCGTCATGTTGCGAATGGTGTTCATTTCTTTCTTGCTAAGACTCTTGGCAATCTTGTAGTACTCAAAATTTCCTACTTTCTCCTTCTTTCCGAAGGGCATCTCTCTTCTCTCTTCCATAGTCATTGTTTTTGATGTTTATATAACTTAATTGTACTCCATTCGTCGTAATTCGCAATACCACGACTCTTGTCGTAATAGCTGACAAAGACACGGGCACCATCCTCAGCCGCAATATCCACATTGCTTCTGTGGCGCATATAGACCGTTGCGGCAACAAATCCACTGAAGACGATAAGACCACTGCAGTCACCAAGAAAAACGTAATAGCCGTTCTTGCCTTTGATGTCTACTTTCTCGTCAAGGTAAATATTATGCCGGTGCAGGTCTTCCTTGCGAATATTCTTACGGATAAAATCAAGCGTAGGCCAGTCTTTATCAACAGAAAAGTCAAAACCTTTGATGAAACGCTCTATACACATATCAATGGTGTCGTCATCAGACCAAGCGTTATACCATTCGTCGCAGAGACCGACACTGCGGGCCATCTCGCGTAGCGCGATATTCAATTCCTTATCTGTCATATTTTGAACTTATTATATCTTCCTACTTAATTTCATATTTATATTCACAACAATCCTAAATTCCACAAGTCTTCCGTTCACGGATGTTTTGAACACGCCCTCGACAAGATAGCCGTCTTTATCAAGAAACGATTGAACAAAACACTTTCTGAAAGCACTCATACAAGGACTCGGCTCAACCATTACCAAAGAGTTAGGATGGTCATTCACAAACTTAGCAAGACCAGCCTCTGTTAATGGTGATAAATCCTCTATAACTGTTTCCGAGCCTTCCCAAAACCTTGAAGTAACATAAAACGTAATCATATTCTTACTGTATTTAATATTGCAAGTACTTCGCCAAAAATATATACATACTCTGCACCATCAGGGTATTGTTTTAATCGTCTTCCATTATAAACGTATCTCTCTCGGTGGCATCCTCCACAGGCAAGTCGGCATCAGCAATAATAAACGGACGCTTCAAAGCCTCGGCGACACAGCCATATACCTGATAGTAGATACCATCTATCCTTCGCTCCTTATAGAAGCCATGACCGTTCGCACGGCCAAGAGTCTGACCTATCTTCTGTATCGTCGGAAGGTCGGCGTTGTTGTCACGGCAGAAATTCTCGATGCTCTCCACCATGTCGCTGAACTTTATCCATGTGCATATCTCGTTGCGCTGGCGGGCCTCCCAACGAAGACCATAGGAGTTAATCCATGCCACAACAGGGTTGATACCAAGCTGTGAGAGCAAAATCTGACGGCGGTTGCCTTCTGAGTCGGGGAAGATAAACTTACGACGCTTCAGTTCCTTCGCACCTCGAACTATCCAGTTGAAGATGCCAGGGTACTCAGAGACAAGCTCTCGTGACAGATTTGGGTTCTGCTTCTCCTTCGGGATGACATACTCAAAACTGATAAACTGAAGGCGACGGATGAAACCAAGGCTCTGGTCGTCGGAATACGGAAGCTCATTGAGGTTGAAGATGAGAAATGGAATATTATAGTTCTCCTTCACGTTCTCACCAAGCTTGCGGACGGTAACACTCTCACCGCTGACGATACGCTTGAAGACACCAGTACGCTTGCGACCAAACGAACGCTGGTCAGAGTCAGAAGACCAGTTGAAAAGGGCATCACGCAACAGAAGGCGTGCACGCATACCTTCGTCACCGGACGCCGTGAGGTCGTCATAGTCAAGGCCGCTGATGCGCTCTTTACCGAAGATGCCAACGGCGGTATCATAAATGGTACTCTTGCCATTGGCACCACTGCCGATGAGTATCAGACATAGTTCTATCTTCGCTGCTGCCTTTCCTTCATAGGCGTTATACACAGAACCACGCTCCATAAGGCCAAGACCGAGAAACATTTGTAGTATGAGGCGTGAGTTGCGGTCAGGGAGTACCTCGTGAAGGAAGTTCTTCCACTTGTTACACTTCGCAGTCTCGTTATACTCATACGGATGATAATAGGTGACATGCCACTCGGGGCTGAACGGGTAGAAGCGGTAGTCTTTGAGGTCAAGAACGCCATTGAGGAAGGCGACAAGGTCTGGACGTGGGTTCAACAGATTGAAGTAACGGATGATGTTCACAAAATACTTCATACAGATAGAACGGTTGCCAATCATCGGGACTATACGCAGATGCTCAAGCAAAAGGTCGTATGCCATCACTATCAACTCTTCCTTAACAATGACATATATCCTGCCGTCAAACATATAAAAGTCGTTGTTGTAATACTTCACAGGGACAAGTTTCGCCATGCGGCGTATCGTCTCAATGAAGCCAAGAAAGTTGTTCTGATACTTCGCACCAAGCTTCGGCCCCCAGCCACCACGGTAGTCCTCAAAATTGATGTCTGATGTCGAACAGATACTCAGCATCTCCGCATATAACTTATCTATAACGGTACTATCTCTCATTTCGCTGTCTTGAATTGTTTAAAATCATCGTATGTTACATTGAATAAGCCGACCTCACTCGGCATACCAAGAAGAAACTCAAGGAAGATATTCGTCTTCCTCGGATTATCACCAATACGGTCGTCAACCAACAAGCAGAGGTGATACCACCAGTCTGAGTCCGCACACGCATCCTCGGCCTCGTCTTTCAACTCGTAGATGGGAAGAGCAGACTTCGCCGCCCACTTCTTCGCCGCAACGATATGACTCATCATCTGTTTGAAGTTATACTTGTCAGTCTGACCGAAAGACACACCGAAAGGACGTAACTCCGACTCGGCATCCATCAACAGAGAGTTCGCAACATCGGCGAAGACAAATGCCATGTTATTGAGAACCATACTACGCTGAACACGCCGACGAAGACGCTCTCGCGACTGACCACACTTCTCTACCATGTGATAACGGTCTATCATCTGGTCGATGTCCGCATCACGCTTCGCTATAATCTCTTCCTTCGTCATATCACTTCGCTCCTGTGTGACCATAACCGCCACCACGGTCTTTCGTCATATCCAACTCATCTACACATACCATCTCTACGTCAGGGACGTCAACAATCTGCATCTGTGCAATACGAGTACCTTTCTCAATGTAACAGTGTGCAACAGGGTTCATCTTGTGAACCTTGAGAATGACACCGACACTATCACGATAGTCTTCGTCAACAAGGCCGCGAATGACATCAGCATCGAGAAGTGTACGGCTCTCATAGTCACCAATCCTATAGATGGCGTCTATGCCACGACAAGAGAAACCACTGCGAGGCTGTATCGTCGCAGCCTTGCCATGAGGAAGCTCCAACTGGAACTTCATGTCGATAACCTGACGACCTACATGAAGCTCCACATCTTCCGGCACATACAAATCATACGCCGCAGCATACTCAGAACCCTTCGTGGGTATGATGCCACCATTCAACTTAATCTTTACCTGTTCCATGTTATATATTTCCAAAAATCTTCATGTGAGAATACGCAAAGTCTATAGCCTCGCCCAGCTCCTTCGGGTTCGGCATCCTGTATATCGCAGGCACATTCCTATCCCTTCTGTACCTGTTCGCCTGCAACAAGACCGCCATGTGGTGACGCTTCTCTTCCTTAGACACATATTCATCGGTGGTACACAAATCAGAGCAGTGCATACAACCGCCAATAGGTTTGTCCTGATGCGGACAGATACCCCACCCGTCGGTGTCCTCATACCCGAACCAACAGCAACAACCACAGCATTTCTCTTTATCTTGTTTCATACGTCGAAAACTTTTGGGATGACCTTGACAGGGAAAGTGTTGTCTTGCACACAATCTGGAGCCCAGTTGAAGTCAAGAACATTGCTTTTCCCTTGGAATTTCTCGTCTTGGCTGTGGAGTTCGGGCGCAATCAGTTTCATGATGCCCTTGTAGTAGCCAAGGCTGTCGGCTTCGTCGCAGTTCTCATCGAAACGCTCCATACAGATAGAGAACACGCTGCCCCATCCTGTTGGGTCGTTGACTATGACGGTTATCACGTTCTTTGCATCACTGATGAATGGCGAGACGCCTGTGTAAAACTTCTTCTTGTAGTGGCTGTAGCCCCACGGGAACAGGATGCTCAGGATTTCTTTCAGTCGCTCCTCTGGTATGAGGTCGATTTGCTCTTGTTTCTCTTCTTCTTTTGCCATATTTCTTTCAATTTTCACACGATACACTATTAATAATAATTATCTTATAGGAACAACATTCGGAGAAAAATCCTCCAACGCCGCAATAAAACTCTCCTTCGTCTTATATACCTTCTTGTCTATACGCCAATGCCTGTAACTCCTGCCACTACTGCCATCACTACGCAACTTGACATGGTCACAAAAACCTAAACGACCACCACAAGAAGCATATGACGTCATATGCTCGTCACGCAAAGACAAGTGACCAATCAGACGAAACTCTAAACTGTTGAACTCACTAAATGTCATACCTCACCATGATAACCTAATAACCAAACACGAAAATCCATCACCTTACCAGACTTAAAACACCAGTCACGCCAAGACTTATACTCAGCGTAACTCACACTATGCTCAACACAGTAAATCAAATCTGACATCCCTAAGATTACTATACCAAAGTAATCCCATGTACCACCTACCTCGTCTATCCAACTACCAAGAGATTTATCCAAATCCCATAAACTACACAATAAACCTACCCACTCATCACAAACTTTGTCATAACGAATGCGTAAATCCTCCGAAGATGACATAATTAACAAATTATGCGAAAATAATGTGCAAATGAAGGACTATGAAGAACCTATGAAGGATTTTATGAAGGATTTTTTTGCGATAAAACACTGAAAATCAATGAAATAAACAACGCACAACACAAAATGTACGCTCAAAACCCCACCTAAAGATTTTCAACTAACCCCGGTACACATTATTTATCTGTCAGAACCCAATGCAAATTTACAAAAAAATCATGTAAATCGTTCATAAAACAACCAAAAATCCTTTATTTATTATACTTTTTTAATAACTGAACCTTCATAAAAATATTTTTAAACATTCATAAACATGAAGGATAACGACGTTTCTGAAAAGTGTTAGCAAATGTTAAATTGACAGCTGAGAAAAGCGTGAAACAAAAAAAATTGGGAGAAAAAATTTTTGAGAGGTGACCATCGCCTTTTTGACCCTCTTGGCACCCGTGGGGTGGGGGTGTAAAGATTTTTGATTGTTACTTACACTTCGCCATATAGAAGTGCTATTTACTTTCAGATTGTTACTTTTTGCCGTTTCATACTACATTATGTTATATAATATAGCGATTTTTTGCTTACAATTAACAAATTTTGGTAAAAAACCTTGACAAAAACCGCCCTGCGCTTCCCTCACGCTTTCACTTCATGTGAAAAACTTTTGACAAATTAACGATTTATTACAATTTATGTGTCATTTGTAAAGATTTTTGTCAAAAGTTTAACATTTGGCACTGAATATTTAACTTTAGCCTTATTTGTTTACACTCGTTAACATTTAACTAATTGATTTTCAATTAGTTACGCACTTTCAGTTGGTGTAAAAATAGGGTATTGTATGTTTCGATTTATTGTCGTACCTTTGCAGTACAAAATTAAAGAATATGTTTAACCAAAAGGAGCGGAACGGCAGCAGGCTCGCTGGCAATGTCAGAATTTAGGCTGTCACAAATATTATGGGTAAAACTAAAGAAACGAAAGTCATGAATGTAGAAAGTGTAAAAACAGCTATCGAAAACGGTGAGGAGTTAACGTTATCACAGACGATAAACGCTTATCTGGCAATTCACGCAGTGGAACATTACTGCGCTGCCGTTGGTGCAAATGTGGAAGCAGTGCAGAAGTGTTTAAATTTGTGCCAAAAGGAGGAGGGAGTTTGGTGGCTCTATACCTGTCCTGCCATTGACGGCACGAACTCCGACGGCACGCAGCAACCGACAAAACAGGAGTGGAAAGAAAAGAACCCTGCTGCCGTAGAAGTGGGAAACATAAACGGGAAGTGCTGGTTTAAGCGTCCGTTTGTCATTGGTGACGCTCGAGGTGTGCGCAGTGTTGTTGCTGCCTTAGACAATTACACCGAAGCAAAGCGGACTGCAAAAGAGCGTGAAACGGCAAAGATAGCAGCCGCAGCCGCAGTGCTTGGGGTTGACGTTGAAACGTTGTTAGCTCTGAAAAAGAAGTAAGAAACGACACGACACGCACGAAAGCAGGGAGCACTTAAAAAAGTGCTCCTTCTTTTCTTTCGCACTTTGTCAAATGTAGCTTGAATTTATTTCAAACGGTTGCAAGCCCGAACAAATACAGAGCAGACAAGTAATAACAATTTAAACGAACGAACATGAACAGAACAGAGAAAATGATGGCTGAGCGTATGAAATGGCGCATCGGTCGTGGCGCAGGCTCGGTAGAGTTACAGCGCAGTGAATGGCTGAGGAAAACGAGAGCCGAGAGAAAACAGGACAATTCTTCCGTCATCCTCGTTGTTAACGGATGGCTTGAGTATCACCCGCAGACGATACGTCAGGCAAAAATCGAGGGACTGAGCATTATCAATCAGTTACGAGCCATGCCACACCATAAGCGTGACATCCTGACGGCTGAGGTTTATGACAAGAACACAATGATAAAGTTATGGGAGGCAGAGCGATGAACGAAGAATATTTCCTGTATTTCGGCAGCGGTGGTGGAACATGGCTGCCTTGCGAGAGTATTTTTGATGCTGTCAGACAGCGTGACGCATACGCAGGGCGTTGCGGTCATTCTGTCAAGGACTGGCACATCATTCAGAGGTTTAACGGATATTGGTTCGATATAGTATGAAAAAGATATATGAATTTTTTAAGCAAATAAGATTATGTTACATATAGTTGCTGAGCGGTTCCTGAGAATTGCAAACCGCCATTTGAATGAGTCAAAGATTTGGTCGGAAATATCGAGCAGACAGGAAGATTTTTTCGGCAAACGATACGCGAACAGGAAAGCGAGTGAGCATTTACAGATGGTTAAATACTGGTACATGGCAATCGACAATCTACACTACAAGAAAGGAACGTGGGCGTACACGTTCTGAACAACACAGAGCACACTCAGTACGATAACTGAGTGTAATGTGGCTACCGATTTATCGGTACTGGTTGCAAGCCCAGACAGACAACATTCAAGCGGTTAGAGCGTATGCCGAGGGGCGCAAGTCATAGCGGCAGCCGTTACGCAGGTGAAACCGATAGCGAACGAAGACACATGGTGTCGGGCGTCGTGAAAGGGGAGTAGCCGAGAGGACAGCAGCCTGACGGCTGAAATGGTGAGCGACATGTCTACGTCCCGGTTCCTCTTAAAAAATCATATTCTTTTAGATTATTATCTCATCTCGTGATGAGAGTACGATAATAGCCGGATGGCTACTTTCCGAGAGCGACTGCGTTAGCGCAGTACGATAAATCAGCGGATTTGTCGTGGTGGTTCCCGCCAAAAGTACGATAATTCATTTAATCACTTTAGCAGATTATCGGGTCGTGTGCTTTTTGAGCAGTACGATAATTGCCTCGTTTCAGTCTGATTTGATGTCGGGCTGGGCGTTGGTTGAGAGTTGTGTTGTTCGGGTACGATTACGGCTGCGTTGAAAGATATTACGGGTGTAAGACCCACAGCATAAAGAATGGTTGGCAGAGGATTCAAAAACTGCCATTATCCCACGGTTGCGAGTGAAGATGCCGAAAGGGTCTCGCAGGAGAGAATGAAAACGATAATAAAAACGAAGTGGGAGAGACTACGAGAGCAGTACGATAATTCCGTATTGCTCTTGCCACAACCCAACTAAAAGTTATGAAAAGAGTACTTTTGCATTTGCAGGCATTGGCATTATTTCTTCCGTGCCTGCTCGTTTTGAGCGATGGGCATTTCCTTGTGAATGTCCTCGGAGTTGTTTATGTGGCGGTTTTGTACCGCCTGAGTAGTACGAGAAAGGGAAAGAAATTCTTTCTCAGATACTACCATGAAATTCTCCGTTTGGAGAACATGATGTAGTCTTTCGCTGTGCATACCTGTCGGTGTGCGCAGTACGATATTTTTCGGGTATAGATTTTTGAAGGCGAAGTCCTCTTGAGCCGTCCCGCCTGTGTTGTGAGCAGGGAAAACGACTGAAAATCGGACGCACGGAAGGAAAACCGTAAGACAATAAAACCTGAGCGAGTCTCGTAGGGGAGTGCGATAATACTCTCCTCTATTTTATAAACCAACTAAAATAGAGTTATGACAAATTATCGTTGCATCGTGACCATGAAGAATGGTTCACACAAAATCGTGCGCATGGCAAAGAATGTCATGGCACATGTAGTTTATGAGTTCAGAAAATATCAGCAGAGCATATTCAGCGACATTGTGTTGCTGGAGTTGCCGGCTGACGTATGGTTGTTGCTGAACGAGGTAAAGAACCTCGTTTTTATCAACGAGTACACGGGAGAGAAGCTTGAGATTGCGTAGTCTTTCGGGAGTCTTGCATGGCTCCCACAGTTTAACCAATTAAAAGTTATGAAAATTTACAAGATTGTGCACGACCCTGGCGGTTGGTGTGTAGCCTATTTCGCAGGCTTGCACGAGAATGGCGAAAGCCGTTGGCACAGAATTTCCAACCTCTACATGTACAGAGGTTGGGCTCAGGCGTTTGCTCGTAGGATGAAGATAAAAGTCATCAACTACGAGAGTTATTTCAAGTAGTCTTTTCGGCATGGGTGGGTTTTATTCGTTCGTTTGCCCGCCTGTGCTGACTATGTTTAACCAAAGAAAAGATGATATGAAGTATTTCAGAGTAAAAAAAGAGTACGATAATGTTCGCAGGAACGATGTCGACATATTGGTACAGAATGAGTTGTATACAGAACGAGAGGTAGACAGGTTCAAAATACCTAAGAAGTATCTCGCCGTTGTCAACGTACGGAAGAACGACACATATTGGTTTTTCGGAGCACGTTTCTCGTCTGATGTTCCATATTCATCCTAAAGTCTCAGCAGCCATAAAACGGCTGCGCTATTGTTTAACCAACTAAAAGTAAAAGAGTATGTTATTTTTTAAAAATGCGTTTAAGAACTACGAGGAGTTCAAGGAACTCTTCGGAGTACAGGAACACGGCAACGGAGAGAAGTCTCGTAGAAACAAAATCCTTCTGTCCTTGTATAAAAGCAAGGACATCTTGCACATGATGGCAAATCAGAAGGAGGTCTTCGAGAAAGGCGACTTTCGTTGGCTCTGCCGAAAGGAGTACCCGATGGGTGTAAGTTTCTACGACATAACGAGCATGACCTCGTTAGGTTTTGAAATTATGCACCTCCTCAAGAATGAGAGTTCTATGAGAGGTGTCTACTACCTTGACATCCCGCTTCTCGGGTCTGTAAAAAGTAGTCTGTTTGAGTCAGACGACTTTCACGGATTGTGCGAGGATGGCGATGTCCGTTCCATCCGCTACGTCAACGTAGAGCGCCAGCGTGTCTTCAAGATGCGCGCAGGAAAATTCATGCGTAAGCTGATTGAGGAAAACGTGCGTCTCGACCAAATTCTTCCCGAGCAGGTGAAGATATGGTTCTGTGAGGATTTTGCCGAACGTTGGAAGGCGTATGCCTCCAACGAAATCAACGACGACAGATATACGCTGTTTGTCAACGACAACTTCGAGGACATCTACGACAGCGGACGCTGCCGAGGAGATTTCGGCTCCTGCATGGTCAATGATGGCTACTGGACTTTCTACCGAGATAGCGTGAAGGCGAAAGCCGCCTATCTGGAGGATAAAAACGGTGACATCGTCGCCCGTTGCATCATCTACACCGAGGTGCACGATGGTCTTGGAAATATCCTCCGCCTTGCTGAGCGTCAGTATTCGTCAGATGGTGACGAGACGCTGAAACGTTTGCTTGTCATGCGCCTCATCGGGGGTGGTCACATCGACGGCTACAAGCGTGTTGGTGCTGACTGTCATTCGCCGAAGGCGTTTGTCGATACCGACGGCAATGCGCTGAAGAATTGTGACCTTTGGATAGATTGTAATCTGAGAGACTACGATACCGTATCTTATCAAGACTCGTTCAAGGATTACGAACCTGACGAGTGTGTTGCAAGAAATTGTGACTCGATTGATAACCTATCCATCACGGATGGGGTTTTCAATAGAGGCGAGTGGTCTGAGTACCACGATGAGTATATCTCCGAAAACGACGCATATTACGTCGAAACAAGAGATGACTATTTCTATTATAACGAGGTAGTCAGTGCCAGCGTAATGCGGAATGGTAGGTATTATTCCGAGTACTGTTTCGAGGAAGACTGCGTCGAAATCGGCAATAATTATTACTACGCCGGTCACAATGCAGAGGACTACGAGGACTATGGCATCGGACGATGCCCTGAATGTGGTAACTACTTCCTTGAAGACTGCGGGCATTATTCAGATGTCACAGACGAAACATACTGTGACTATTACTGTCTTCAAAAGGCAGAACAACGTTACAAGGAAGATAACTGGTTCTACTCAGAGTACGACGATGACTATTACGAGGACGGTGATGAAGTTGTGACGGCATGGAAGTGGGATTTTCTGCTCCACCGCTATGTGGAAACATCCATCCATTGCGACTCTCTCAAAGAACTCTTTGAGGTCAATGAGGCTTCCTATTTTGAAGGGAGGTATTACCTCGACAAAGTCGGCTTCGACGGTGAACCTGCGCACATTGCCGCCGCCCAGCTCCATGTCGCTTAATTAAGTCTCTAAGGGTGTGTCTTGCATGACACATCCGCTATATATAAACCAACTAAAATTTTATAGAATATGAACAAAGAATTATTATTCAATTTGTATGCCATCCACTCTCCGAGTGGTGGTGAGAAGAAGATGCGCAAGTTTATCAAAAGGTACATCGCACAGAACTGCGGTGAGGTAGAGGTCGTACAGGATGCTCTCGGCAATCTGTTATGCACGAAGGGGGTCTCTGACACCTATCCATGCCTTGCGTCGCACATCGACCAAGTACAGCATAAGCATTCTCGTGATTTCGTTTGTATCGAGTCACAAGGAGTGGTATTCGGTTTTTCTCCGAAATGCCGCGAGCAGCAGGGGCTTGGCGCAGACGACAAGAACGGAATTTACATCTGTCTTGAATGTCTGAAAAAATACGATGTCTTGAAAGTTGCCTTCTTTGTAGGTGAGGAGGTTGGATGCGTCGGCTCTTCCGATGTAGACCTTACGTTCTTCAAGGACTGCAGGTTTATCGTTGAGCCTGACCGCAAAGGTCACGCAGACCTCATTACATCCATGTTTTGCGGTGAGGTATGCTCCCCTGAGTTTATAGCAGCTATCGGGGGTGACAAGTTCGGCTATCGCGAGGAGCATGGTTCCATCACCGATGTCGGCGAACTTGTCGAGCGTGGTGTTGGAATATCCTGTCTGAACCTGTCTTGCGGCTACTACGAGGCTCACACAGACCAAGAGTTCACGGTTCTGTCAGAACTTGAAAACTGTCATCATTTCGTTGAGACCATCATTGAGACCTGTTCTGACGTTTTCCCGTTTGAGTATGTAGATAGATGGGGATATTATAATGGCTACGGTGGCTATTTTGGTGGCTTTCATCACTATGATGAAGAATATTGGAACGGAGGGTATTACGATGAGGATTTCGACATGATGACAGAAATCCTCCACTCACGGCCAGGGATGACGTTTGAGGAGGTTTCAACCGACTATGGTATCAATTTCTACACGCATAGGATGAGCGAATTGGAAGAAATCTACAATGATGTCAAAGCCCTGATGCGAGATGAAAAGAAGAAAGTCTCTTGAGGTGTGTGTGGCGGGAAACCGCCATACACTAACAATATAAACCAAAATATATAATTATGAACGAAGTGTATATCATCGAATTTGAAGCCTACCACCATTATAGTGGTACGGATATGGAAAACAGAACCGAAAGGGCTGTCTTTGGTGTCTTCGACACAGGGCGAAGAGCCATCTGCTATCTGCGTCGGTTTCTTGACGAGAAAGATAAATACTTAGAGTATTTTGACCACTATCTGAAAACGGAGGAAGATAAAGCTGGCTATATGTCGGCAGAGGCTCGCCGCAGGTATCGGAGTGAGTGTGAAAGCTACAAAGAACTCGTGACGGAAAGGTTGACGATGCGACGTATGCGTATAAACGAGCTCAGAGCTCCGAGTGAAGAGATAGTCGACCTGTATTGTTAGTCTCTCATGTGACCTGTATGGTCACAGCCAAAAAATAACCAATATGCAAATCAGATTACAATTCATCAATGGTGTCTTCATGCCGACGGATGCCGTCAGTATACAGCGTCTTTCCGATACAATCAGGAGAGAGTACATACCGGAAAGCTTGTTTGACAGATATTCGCCAGTTCTCGTAAGAAATGGTTACTCACTTTCCGTCGCTGGCTACAATCCAGAACCTACTACTGTGCCTCTTCGTACAACGACGGGATTGTGTGACAATACAAAGCCCGTCTCTAACCCATGTACGAAATGCCATCTGCGTGAAGTTTGCGACAGCGACGACTGCGGTCGTAAACTGTTCAGTCTCTTTAGCCGTAGATAAAATACGGCACGAAACATAACCAATTAAAACGAAGTGATATGAATAACAACGCATGGAATTATTACAAGAGAGAAATCAGCCCCGCCGTTTGCAAGCTAAAGGAAAAGGTGTGGCCTAAGCCGTTTTGGTATGAGGTGTGGATTGACCTCGACGAACGTTTCGATGACGAGGTATGGCCTGCCATCAAAGGCCTGCCCGTTGAAGCAGCTGCAAAGTATGTGCTCGACTGGCTTATTAACCAAGAACGTTTCTATTCTTCTCCGAGATACTATCAGATGCTTGACAGATTAGTTGCCGCTGCTGATTTTCAGCCGGCGTAGTCTTTTATCTCCCCTTGCATGGGGAGAGCCATTAACCATAAAAACGAAACGAATATGAAGAAATTTATCCTGACGTATGTCGGTCTCAGCGATTCCGACTACGAGGCCAACGGCTACTCAGAAGCATTCCTCTTCGACACCATTGAAGATGCGAGACAACATTTGAAGGTGCTTGCCGAGAGTGAACGTTTCAACTGCGACGACGAAGGCTCTGAATACGAAATTCTCAAAGACACCGAGGACGAGTATCGTATGTCGTGGAGCGGGCACGGAGAGCAGATACGCCTTCAGATCCACGAGGTAAATCTTTAGTTTTAGTTGGTTGGGGCGAGGAGGAGAGATACCTCCCGCCCTTTCTATTAACCAAAATTCAAAAAGTATGGCTTACGCAATTTCACTTCAACAAAAAGGCCAGATTGTCGGGTATTTCTGGCTGACGAAAAAGTCTGCAAAAGTTACCCGCAATCCACACAAAAGACATGGCACTTTCTCTACGCTCTATGAAGCATTCAGCACTTTAGTATTTGATGCGAGACTACAACAAGTTTACGAAGGTGAATTTTCAAGACTATGCGGTTACAAAAAGAAAATTGTAGAAGTTTAGTGTGTTCAGGTGCGGCTATGCTAATACATGACTGCACCTACTATCTAACCAAAATGTAATGAATATGACACGAAAACAGATTTCGGCAGCAGAACAGACTCTGCCACCGTACAGAGAGCGTAGTGCAGAACAAGTGACGTTGGCAAAAGAACTGCGTTGTCGCAACATGATTAACTCTCTCATGATTTACGGCAACATCAACAGCCCGTATAACGAACAGACAAAAGAATTTAATTTCTATTTGCATGATTATGTTTCAGGCGATGAGTTTTCTTTTCTTGGAACCAAACGTGTTCTTGAATTAGTTCGCGAGCAGCAGGAGGATTTTAAGAAAGCCAAAGTGAATAACAGTGTCTATGTGGATTGTGAGGGTTGTTCTTATAACTCATGCACATGGGCTGATGATTAGTCTCGTATGTGGTGATGTCATCACCACAACCACGTCTAACCAAAAACTTTGAAAATATGATTAAGCAGTATGTAGTATTCGGAGATTATGCGGCAAACGCCGCATCCGAAGGTAATTTCACGAGAGTGAAAAGAATTTGCGAGGACTCACCGAACTCCATCGGCTACCGCACATTCAAGAGTGAAGAAGAACGTCAGGCGTACCTTTGCGGACTTGAAGATGCTACGGGATGGATGGAAAGCTATCCGCTTAGCACCGACGAAGTAAAAAAGCTATCCAAACGGATACGTCTGTCGGGCATTGAAGACCTTGCTGACAAATGGTAGTCTTACACCCTCTATGTGAGGGTACGATTGTCTAACCCAAAACAAACGGATATGAGTCAAGAGAAACGTCACATTTGGCTTCGCTGCGGCATGACCATCGAAGCCACTCCCGAGGAGGCCGAACGTATCATGCAAGGCGACTCCATCACTTTCGACAATGTTCTTACCGAGGGCCGCTACAAGTTTGTCGGCGACAGTTACATTCCCGCCTGCGAGGTCGATGATTACAACGAGACATACGGAACGACTCACCTGAGCCGAAACGTAGAGTTGTAGAGTGTCTTTCGCGCCTACGGGCGCACTATTATTAACCAAAACCTTATGATTATGAGATTACAAGAGAATTTCCAGAATGTGCTCTCCTATGCCGCAGGCATGGAGGCATGGGTAAACGACAATCTCCCACTCGGTCCGCTGAAGATGACGTTCGCATCAGACTTCGCCATAGCTGATTGGTACGGAGCGAAAGAGGTAAAGGAAACCTACGAGCGTGTCAAGGCCGAATGGCTCAGCAACTACAAGGCATTTACTGAGGTTGTCATTGCACTGAACATGCTGTCATGGGCGCACAACACGCTCATGAGGCAAGGTATCGACGGACGTGAGCCGTTCATCAACCTCTATGCCGAGTTATATTATCAATCGAAAGACGACTTCTATGCCAAGTACGAAGGCAACGAGGAAGCCTGCGACTACTTCTTCGAGATGACCGATTAGTCTTTAACCCTCTATTATAGAGGGTACGATGTTTAACCCCTAAAATTAAGGAATATGCCAGAAACAGTTAAGACCGATGCAAAGCGCATCAACGAAATCACAGGCCGTCCGATGGCCGAGTGTGAGAACCAGGCAATGCAGATTGCCATGTGTGTGAAAGCCATGAAAACTCGCATCGTCGAGTTTTACTTCATCAAAAAGGACGGAACGACGCGACAGGCTTTCGGAACCCTTCAGGATGACATCATCCTGCCTCTCATTAACAGCGATAGTAACCGCCCTGCCAATCCTGACCTCGTCACTTATTTCGATACGGTGGCACAGAACTTCCGCAGTTTTCGCAAGGAGAATTTTAAGTCTTACATAGCATGATGCGCGACAGGGAAGGAAAAATCATTCGTGTTGGAGATTGTGTGCTTTGGCACGACCCAGACGAAGAAACGCGGGATTTAACTCGCATTTGGGCCATAGATAAAATCTGTGGAGATAACGAAGACTCCATCATCATTATCTCTGATGAGTATGGGAGTGAAGCGGATGTTTTCGGTCACGAACTTGAACTTTATTGTTAGCCTCTCTGCCCACGTTTGCAGGCGTGGGCGCATTATTTAACCAAATTTTTCACGAATATGAGAACCTACACATTTAAGACTACCGCAGAGCAGAAAGTGCTCATCAAGAAACTTGTCGAAGCCATCGAAGCCTGCCGCAAGGCCGACATCCAGTTTTTCACAACCGACGGAGCCAACGAGCTGTTGTGCTACAACTCCACCGACTTCGACCAAGGGCCAGACACCGGTGACAATCTCTCAGGAGAATGGCAGGAAGGAACCGACCACCTCGGCTATCCGTGCAAGAGGTGGGTACTCACTGACAAGGCAGAACTTGCCGGATGGATGGAAATCCCCATCGCCGACTGCGACATCATCGACGGCGAAGCTATCGGCGTAGACTTCGTGTCGTGGGGTTGCTGCAATGACGGCTTCTTCGCCCACAAGAAGCAAGTTTAGTCTCTCAGCCGTACTTGCATGTACGGCGCAATGTTTAACCAAATAAATATTATGAAACTATGTTACCAAATCAATTAGAAAAGTACACCAATTACAACAGCTATCTTATCGGCTACAGGAAAGGACAGCATGAAGTCAACGAGCAAAGGCTGATGAAATTCATCGGAGTTCTGATAAAGAAGTATAAGAACCCCTACATCAGGTTCATGTGGGTGTCAAATGCAGACAAGCCGATGTGCGTAATTTATTCTGACGTCAAGAAGATGGAACGTGCAACAAAACTCATCCCTTTCGATGAAGCGGAAAATAACATCACGGAGGAGGGTGTATGACGGAATACAAACAGCTCATCTATAAGGTTGAGGACACGTTTATCCTCGGTAAAACATTACCTGTGGTGGCTATGCGACAGCTGCCGAAGTTGGCGGAACAGTTTGCGGCCCTTCCAGACAGTCCGCTGTATATCAACGGAACACAGAAAGCAATCGCGTCTGGTATTATGACGTTCTATAACACCAATAAACGCTTCATGGATGACGAACAAGAACTGTTTGAAGCCTTCAACGTGGCGTGCAAGATGCACCATCACAGCAGATACACGCTCAGACTTTTTGAAGCGCGTTAGCCTCTCGGAAACCTGCCACAAAAGACAGGTTTCACCATAAACCAAAACCAAAGAAATATGAATGAACTTGTAAAAAACATTGAGTCTTTTGCATATAAGTATGGCAAAGAAAACAAGCAGGTTATGCGTGATTTGTTAAAGTATATTATCGGATATTTTAACCCTGAGCGAACGCCTGACACAACATGGAAATATAGCAAAGAACAGAATGCTGAGTTCCATCGGATGATGCAGCAATACTTCATCCTCATGGGTGAACAACTCAAGAAGAAAGAGTGGTATGACGCATGGGGTGACATCTTCATGTGGTTCACACCAAAGGGAGGCGCAAGAGGGCAATTCTTTACGCCTGACAATATCTGCGACCTCATGGCGCAATGCAACATCAATACAGACACAGAACCGACCATCTTGTGTGGCGCATTCGGAAAGAGAGTGACAATCAGCGACCCAGCCGCAGGCTCCGCACGAAACCTCCTCGCATCACACGCACGCTTCATTCGTGATAATAAGCGAAAGCCTTATCTTGTGGCCGAAGACATCGACCTCGACTGCTGCCGCATGTCAGCAGTCAATATGATGGCTCATGGATGCTTCGGTGAGGTGATATGCCACAATACACTCGCTGACCCGAAAGGACTTGTAGTTGGATATATCATCAATGAAGGCCTATACCCAATGCAACCAGGCATCCCTACCATCAGAGTCAAACACGAACCACAATGGTTCGTATCACTACGCTGAGTCTCTATCATCTTATTGGCAGCAATAAGATGGTCAAATAACCAATTAACAATTATTACGACTCAACCTGCGACACAACAAGTGACACAATTAACACATTGTGTTACAAAGGGTTACGATTAATGGTGACACAAGCAGTGACACAGCAAGTGACACAGCAAAACACCAAAACCCCTTAAAACCGCACTTAAAAGTCTGAATTTTTGTAAAATTCCTTTTATATACTTTAATTGCCGTATGAAAGTGACACAGCAAATGACACAACTAAGTTATTATATATCAACTTGTTATGTAAAGTGGTGACACAGCAAATGACACAACTAAGAAAGAAAAAAAAGAAAAAAGAAAAATAGAAAAAAAGAAAAATCCCCCCACACCCCCTTATAAAGAAAAAATAGAAAAAAGAAAAAATAAAAAAAATAAAGAAACTCTTTGGTCAAAAAACCGTTTTTTTTGCTTTTTTCATAAACGGAAACCAATCTATCCCACAAAACGTAATCGTATTATAAAAATATTATTAACTTTGCAAACGATATGGACATCATTATCAAAGGACTCGACTACGAGCAGATGCGAAAGTTTCGCAACGCTATATCATACGGATATTTCAACGCCTACGAGCTAAACCCGCGTGAATGGCGGCATACTTTCGTCGGCGCGTTTATCTGGAAATACCCAGGGCGCGTGAAACTGATGAACACAATTCGTCAGATTGTCGGACATGTACCAACATGGGAAGACATGGATGAAACGACACTAAAAGACCTCGTAGAAGAACTCAAAGAGCAGGGTCTTGCACCATCAAGTATCTACACGATGTGCTCTGAACTGAAAGCTGTCCTCAACAGCAACTACAAACGCATACCATGCAGCAGAGAAGATTTAACGCAAATACTATCGGTCAAGAAAAACGCATCACAGGCTATTTATCTGACACGAGAAGAAATGCAGCTAATCGTTGACTATAAGCCAGTCGGCGAACTTCAGCATTATGTGCAAAGAAATTTCGTCGTTGAAATGCTGACTGGCGCACGAAGGGTAGATGCTGAAAGACTCACACTCAACAACTGCGACCCGAACTCTGGCATATTGTCTTATATCCCACAAAAAACACCAAACATCATCGTTCGTGTACCCATCGACGAAAGAATGGGTCTGAGAAGGTTCCTCGTTAACACAACAAGACGGGAAACGTGTGCAGACGTGTTCAACGAAACACTACGCATCATCTGCAGAAACTGCGGAATAAACGACATGACAACGGTGACAAGGGCCAACAAGACGATTACCACGGAAAAGTGGAAACTTATATCGTCACACACAGGAAGACGCTCGTTCGCAACAAACCTGTTCCTTGCTGGCGTGTCATTGGAAGACATCGCCATGATGATGGGACACGGAAAGAACATCGAGACAACGAAACGTTATATCTGTGCAGAACGTGCAGCAACGCCCGCCGTAATAGCTTATTTCCAGCAAGTAGACGCTGATAAGCAGTCCGAGCAGTACAAAAAAGCATACAACGATGCCATCGACGATGTCTTTGAGATACTTGACACTACGGCAATGCTCGACAAGGACGGAATTATATATCGAGAGATACATGCACTCAAAAAATAACACTATGGAAGAATACAAAAACCGGCACCGCCCACAGGATGATATACCCTATGAGCGCAGAATGTTCTACATCATTCAAGACTACCGAAAGATACTGGAGCAGAACGAACAACTTGCGGCTTATTGTAAAAAACTTGAGAAAGAAATCGAAAAACTCCGACAGAAAAGTACGGAGCAAGGTCTGACAAACAAAAATTTAGCTGAGATATGCACAAAGCGAAGCAGAGAAATCAAGCGGCTGAAAGCACGCATAGATTGGCTCGAAGAACAACTCAGACAATACGGACAGCCTCAAGGCAGCTGATGGCGGTATTAACCGCCACCTGCCACATATTCAACCACACGATTAACGGCCATGTCAATCTTACGCGCGTTACGCCAACTCTTCGAGCAAAATCCGCCTGCGACAGGTTTAATGCTTTCATTAACTCATCAATTCTGTCTTTAACTAAAAGCTCATTCATACAGCAGCATATTTATTGGTTTATATGGTGTGCTAAATAACGTTAAAATAATACACAAAATGTGTGCTTTTTCAAACGAAATGTGTATCTTTGCAAAGTCGTTCTATCACAAAACAACAAATACATACAAAAAGTGTGTGCGGATAAACCGCTTGAGTGTTTCAAATACGATGCAAAGATAAGGAAAATTATTAAAAACGCCAAAGAATTTATTTAAAAATATACAATAGAAATGAAAATTACAGTAAACGACATTAGGGCAATAAAGCCAAACAAGCCTTTAATATCGGCTTTATCGAGCAGATTGGAGTGTAACACAACCCGCAATCTCGTATCTTACGTTAACTTGTCATATCCAATAGAAGGATATAAATACAAGTGCCACGTCACAAGTGAAAACGTAGTACAGATTTCTCTCGTACCTATCGAAAGTGTAGATAATACAAGAGAATAGAAATATTAATCGCATCATTAGATGCTGCCAAAAAAATATAATGCTAATATGAAACAATTATTCTTCACGCTCATTCCGATTGTAATGAATATTTATTGCTGGATAGTTATCTATCGGGATGCTAAAGATTTGACAAGCCTATGGAAGTAAAGACAGTTAAAATCGACACGAAAAAATTGTGGATGTCTCAGAAAGAGACCATGAGGTATCTTGGGGTGAGCAATGACTGGCTGAAAGAAAAAAGGCTCAGTGGAACACTACATTACTCTAAGGTTGGAACGACCGTCTTTTACATTAAGACGGAAGTTGATAATCTCATTAAGAGAAATGCCATAACAGGTATTCCTAATTTCAGAGAAATCGTATAAACTCTTGATAAGCTCATATAAATTACAATCGAGTTCTTTCGCAGTGATGCGCGAGAACTCACCACGGATGTCATCTAAACCAGAGATGCAGCTTGCTGCGAGGTCCGATACCTCGGCATCCACAAAAAAGAGTTCTTTGACTTGTTGACACAAAAAGGAAAAGAATTAACTAACGTGAGTTCTAATACTCACAAGTGATGAACATTCATAAACGTCTGAAAAGGCAGACGTGGGGTGAAAGTCCCCTGCGAATCAGAACCCAAAGGGCGGGAGTGAAAATTGTGGTTTGATGTAGAAAGACCATAGGAGCAACAGGTTGGTAACGACCATGAGCGCGGGTTCGAGTCCCGCCACTCCCACTATAAAAACGAAAAAATGAAAAGCGAAGTATATAACACAGATTGTATTAGCTATATGCGCACATTACCAGACAAGTGCTTCGATATAGCTTTGGTCGACCCTCCTTACGGCATTGGTGAGGATGGGTTGTCTAATCATAGCAGAGGTAAGTGTGCGAAAGCAACGAAATACACCGCGAAATCTTGGGATAAAAAACCAATGCCGAAAGAATTTTTCAACGAACTATTCCGAGTTAGCAAAGACCAGATTATCTTCGGTGCAAACCACTTCATCAGTCGTATGCCTTACGACTCTTCTTGTTGGATTGTGTGGGATAAAGATAATACGGGGGATTTTGCAGATTGCGAACTTGCATGGACATCATTCAAAACAGCTGTCCGTAAGTTCAGATACAGGTGGAACGGAATGCTTCAAGAAGATATGAAGAATAAAGAGATACGAACGCATCCAACTCAAAAGCCGGTTGCATTGTACGCATGGCTGCTGAAGAACTATGCCAAGGAAGGCGACCGTATCTTCGACCCTTGCATGGGCAGTCAGTCGAGCCGCATAGCAGCCTATAAGATGGGCTTCGACTATGTTGGATGCGAACTGGATGCTGAATATTTCACAAAGGGCTGTGAGCGTTTCGACCGCGAGTGCAAACATGAATATAAAACTGAGGACGGACACACAATCAAGCAAATGACTTTATTTGGCTTATGAGTTATATCGAACAAAAGAAGGAGTGGCTTGACGAACACCCGAAAGCCACACTTGCCGAGGCTTGGGAAGCCGGCTACCTTCAATCAACGGATAATTGGTGTAAAAGAAAACGTTAATTAATAACAGCAAAATTATGAAAGCAGTAACATCAAAATGGTTTATCTGTACCATCGCCTACGAGAAGACTTGTGAGGACGGACTACAGAAAAATGTGAAAGAACTCTATGTCGTTGACGCTCTTTCGTTCGCTGAAGCCGAGAAGCGCGTGACAGAAGAAATGGCAAACTATATCAGTGGTGTCTTCGGAGTTGTGGAAATCGACGCTGCACCGTTCAGCGAAATCTTCATTGACGATGAGCATCAGGCTGACTATTGGTATAAAGCCAAGCTGAAGTTTATCACCATCGACGAGCGCAACGAGAAGGAGAAACTTACCACCGTCAACTATCTCGTGCAGGCTTCTTCATTCGAGGCCGCAAACAAAAACATAAAACAGGTGATGGATAAAACGATGATTGATTACGTCGTATCTTCTGTCACTGAGACCAAAATCGTTGATGTGTTCGGACATGAGTAAGGAGGATTATTACGCCGACCGATATGACTATGAAGCCTTAGCCGAAGCGTATGACGAAAATCAGGATGAAGAATGCAGGGATGAATATCTCGACCCTGCATTCTCATCATTGGAAGAAGCCAACAAAATGTTTTACAATTAATCATAAGAATTATGCCAATACTTAAAAAAGATGATTTAACGCCTGAGCGTCCGGTGATAATAGTCCTATATGGAACACCTGGCGCAGGCAAAACTTCGGTTGCGACAACCGCAAACCAACCAATTCTCATCGACAGTGACAGAGGCTTCGACAGAGCAGTACAACGTATCGACACACTAACGGCTTCCTCGTGGGAGGAAATCGTGGCCGAGTATGATACTCTGAAGGGGTACAAAACCATTATCGTAGATACGGCAAAAGCTATGCTCGACGATTTTCTCGCTTCCTATGCCGTGCAATGCGACAGCCGACTGCGGACAAATTCTTTGAAGCGTTTCGGGCACATGGCTGATAACTTCAAGTTATTTGTTAACACCATTCGCTCGTATGGCGCAGACCTCGTGTTTATCTGCCACGACAAAGAAACACAGGATGGGGACAATATAAAACACTCACCCGACTGCACTGGACAGTCTAAAGACCTGCTCGTCCGTATCGCCGACCAAGTAGGATATGTTTCAGTCGTCAACGGTAAGAGAACTATTCAGTTTGAACCACAAGAGAACTACGTCGGCAAAAACGTAGCTAAACTCGGAATGAAAGAGGTTCCTGATGTAACGTCCTCTGATTTCAAAACTTTCATGGATGGTATTATTACGGAAGTGAGAAAGGCCATCCAAAACAATTCTGAGGCGCAGCGTGAGGCTAACGAATTACTCGAAAACCTTAGAACATCGCTTGAAGGTGCTGTCAATCCTGAAGATTTCGATGCCTGTCTCGAAGCACGGATGCAACTGCCGTCACAACTTCGCAGGCCCTTCGCCGCCGAGGTAAACAAGAAGGCGAAAGAAAAGGGGTTCATCTTTGAGAAGACAGACGGTAAATACAAAAAAGAAGCATGAACAAGAAACCAGTCATTCGCGTGACGATGATTGAAGCCTTCAGACGCTATCTTGAACAATCAGAATATGCAAACTATGAGATTACCGAACAGTCCGTCATTGACTCAGTAACAGGAGCCTTTAAGGGCTCAGTATACACGAGGATAGGTACTGCTGTTCACCGAATTATCGAAGAAGGAAATCCTGTTTGCAAGAAGGTGTCAGAAGGCGTGCGTAATTTTACTTTCAAAGGAAAGCCTGCTACGGAGCCTGTTCCATGCGGGCGTTCCTTTGATGTAGAAGGAAATGATGTTGTTCTCGACATTATGCAGATTAAAACCGCATTGGCATATCGAGAGGCATACCCTAATGCTTTTCACGAATTTCGTGAATACAAAGATTACGGGGATTGCGTCGTTACAGGGTGCGCAGATGTCATCAATGGGACCGAGATACGAGATATTAAAAATAAATTCTCGCAAAATTTCTCAGACCAAGACTATATAGACTCGTGCCAGTGGCGGTTTTACATGGAGTTGTTCGGTCTCGACACCTTTCATTTCGACTTGTTTGTATTCGATGGCTACGATGCAGATAAACATGGCTACGACGTGAGAGGACTTCCGTTTCACCGACACGACCCTATCACCTGCTACAATTACTCATTGTTGGAACAAGACAACCGTCGCCTGCTCTCAGAATTTCTCCTGTGGGCGAAGACGAGAGAATTAACCCAGTATTTAACATTTAAAGAAGAATAAAAATGGAAATAAAAGGTAAGATAATAAAAGTATTAGAAGCAAAAAACGGAGTATCGACAAAGACTGGCAATCCGTGGGCGATGCAGGAATATGTCATCGAGATACCTGGTCAGTTTCCTAAAAAGATTGCGTTTACCGTATTCGGTGAAGACAAGATAAAGCAGTTTAATATAAAGGTTGGCGACGACATTGTCGTTTATATTGATATTGACGCTACTGAGTATAACGGTAAGTGGTACAATCGCATAACGGCATACAACGTAACAAGGGATAGAGCCGCTGAACCACCACTACCGATGCCGACAACGGAAAACACAAACGACCTCCCTTTCTAATAGACAATGCGCTACGATTTGAACAATCCGTTGTCCGTCACAGATGCTCGCCTGAAGCTTGAGTGCCTTATTAAACGCAAGGCGGTGGTAGAACTGACAGAAAAGAAGCAGCGCACTCTCTCGCAGAATGCTTACCTCCATGTTCTGTTGTCCTACCTCGCCTTGAGAACAGGTAATACGCTCGATTACGTCAAGCGCAACTACTATAAGGTACATTGCAATCCAGAGCTGTTTATCATCGAGAAAGATGATGAAGTGTTGCACCGAAAGGTTAAGACACTACGGTCGTCTACAGACCTGACAAAAGAAGAAATGTCTCTTTCGATAGATAGACTACGAAACTGGAGCCAGCTTGAAGCTGAGATATATCTTCCAACAGCCGAAGAAGGACAATATCTCCGTGAATTGGAAATGCAGATTGAACAAGCGAAACAATGGTTGTGACCTTTGACATATTTACATACAAAGTGTACGATGATATTACAGCGTGAAGACCGCTATCGCCCAGTGTTGTCTAAAATATGTGTTATATCACAGGCGATTAAGTTTTCGGTGCTTATGTGCCGATGTAATTCAAATGCAAACTTTCGGGTAGGGATTGGCCATACAAATCCCCTAAGAATTTCCTCCGTAACTTGGCGAGTATAAAGCAAGGTGCAAACCCATATCCGTACACTTGCATACAAAAATTGTGAATATACAGTCAATGAGTTACATCATAAAGATGTTATAGCCCGTGAGGGTCGTTATATTTTGTTATGTTTATTTAGTGGTTAATTTTAGTTTAGTCAGATTTAGTTTTTTTTTGCCCTACAGCGGTAGGGCACTCTGGACTCTTAGCTCAGTTGGTCAGAGTAGCACACTCATGATGTGAAGGTCGTGGGTTCAAGTCCCTCAGAGTCCACAAAAATAAAAGAATTGGTAATTAAATTAAAGGAGAAATAAATATGAAAGCGAGAATAAAGAAAACAGGTGAGATTATTGGGATTGCAGACTATGCTACCATTACTCTTGACGCTCATGATTCTTGGGGTAATCCGATAGAAATGAAACCAGAAGATATAGAACTAATTCAAGAACAAACAGAAGATGAACATTGGCAGGATGTAAGAGAACGTGCTGCCATTGCTGCTATGCAAGGAGTTATGAACTTCTTTGGTTCTATTGACTATAACAGAGATACTATTGCAAAGCTTGCAGTAGAGCAAGCTGATGCGTTAATTGATATATTAAAGACGGAAGCAAATGAAATATCCAGATAGAAATATCGTTTACTCAAGATTATACCACATATATCATAGTATAAAACAAAGGTGTTACTACCCCAAAGCAATAAGTTATAAACGATATGGCGAAAAGGGGATAGTGATGTGTGATGAGTGGAAAAATGATTTTATGTCTTTCTACAATTGGGCTATCGCAAATGGTTATTCGGATAACTTGACAATAGACAGAATAAATTCAAATGGTAATTATGAGCCGTCTAACTGTAGGTGGGTTACATACAAACAACAGGCTAATAATAAAAGTTCAAATGTTTTTTTGTCATTAAATGGAATTGTTCATACAATAGCAGAATGGAGTGATGTTACAGGAATACCAAAGAGTGTAATTCAATATCGCAAATACAAAAAGTGGAGTGATGAAAAAGCACTTAACACACCTGTTAAATATTATAAGAAACAATTTACAAAAGAAGAGATAGAACAGATGAGGAGAGACAAAGAAAATGGCATGTCTTATAAAGAGCTCGGCATAAAATACAATACAGACAGATGTATAATTTCAAAATTCATAAGAGGAATAAGAAAATAATTAAAAAGAAATGACTATGGCAACAATTAAAGAAAATTACTGCTCAAAAGAAATATATAGACTTCTTATAGAAAAAGGATTTGATGGAGAAGTTCATACCACCTTTAATAAAGTAGGTTATACACAACCATCTATTACGCTACAAATGGCAATGAAGTGGTTGAGAAAAAAGTATTATATTTATGCAGACCCCATAAAACAAGGTAACTATAATGATTGTTCTGAATATTATACTTGGATTGTGGCTCGTATGGGTATAATACACAGAAATTCTTCAGTTGCTGATAAGTTGTCTTACGAAGAAGCAGTTGAAGCAGCATTGAAATATTCACTTGAAAATTTAATTTGAATAATTATGGCAACAATTAAATCATATACTGACTTATCTCAAAGTCGCAAGTTGGCAGAAATATTGCCAATTGAAAGTGCGGATATGCACTATTGGTTAGCATGGAGTGGCGGTGTTTCCGAAGAAAAGAGAAATACGCCCAAAGTTGGAACACCTAATAAAGATGCTATTAAAACTTATTGGTGTCCTTGTTGGTCGCTTGCAAGTTTGATTGGTGTTTTGCCTCGACTCATAGAATTTAAGGATGATAAGTATTATCTTAGATTTATGAAAGAATATGTCGAATATGCTAATGATGAAATATCTATTACTGGTAGATGCTTACATACAACGGGTAATAATAACCTTGTTGATGCTTGCGTGGAAATGATTGAAAAATTACATGAACAAAAACTATTATGATTGAAAGAGAAATAAAGCCGTTTAGACAGAGAAAAGGAACGGCTCAAAGTCAATACTGGTCAGGCGAATTAGCGGAAGCAGGTGCAGCAGCAAATAGGTTTATTGAAGAAACTATCCGAAAGTATGGATTAAAGAAAGAGGATGGCTACCATACGGAAACAAGAGCCGTTAGTCTTGCTGGAGTTAATATAAACGATGATACGCATGGTCATTTTAGTGATAACGAGATAACTCAAATACTTGATAAATTCGGAGAGGTTGTTGCTATGGTTTATATTAATCGTAACGATATGAATTGCGCGGATGTTGTTTTGGTAGATTTATTATACAAACTTAAAAAGTTGTGATTATGGACTACGAAAAGAAAATAAAAAACGCTTTGAACGATAAATCCATACCATTCGAGGTTCAAGCGTGGTTAGAGGAACAATTCCCCGAACTCAAAAAGAGTTCGGATGAGGAGATAAGGAAAGAATTAATTTCGTTTTTTACTGAAAGAGCAAAATATACAGAAGATAGTACATTCAACGAATTATCAAGTAAAGAGATTATTGCTTGGCTTGAAAAGCAAGGTGAGCAGAAGCCTTATGGCCAAAGAAAAAAGTGCTCTGATTGCGAATTTAACTATGCTGGCGAATGTAATGGTTCTTGCCAGATGAAAAGAGATGAACAGAAGCCTGTTGATAAGACTGAGCCAAAGTTCCATGAAGGAGAGTGGCGGTGTGAAAATGAACCAAACAATTATGCTCGATTCATACAAATACTTGAAATAGTTAATGTACAAGGTAAAGAAAGATATAGAATTTCAAGAGACATTCATAAAGATGAAGATATAGTTGAATTTGACTTTGTAAAAAAGTACTATCACAAATTTGACATTAAAGATGTCAAGGATGGTGACGTACTTGCTGTAGAACAAAGATATGATTATCCTAGTCCTTTTATTGCTATTTGTAAGGAACGTGGATTAGATTTCTTTAACTCTCATTGTTTTGTCGCGTTTGATGGTAAATTTTATGTCGGAGAAAATGGACATTCGACAGAGGATATTCATCCAGCCACCAAAGAACAGCGTGACACCTTAACAAAATCAATGGCTGATGCTGGGTGGGAATTTGACTTTGAAAAGAAAGAATTGAAGAAAATGGAATTAAACCCAGATGACCTTATTGAAGAAAGTTATCAGCAACAAGCAGATGATTTAATTGATGTGGTCACAGAAAAGTCTGCTTGGAGCGAAGGGGATAAGGACTTCATGTATGATACACTCAGTAATCTCACAGAACTAAAAGATAGATATGGCGAGGGATATGGCAATGTTGGAAAGTGTATTGACTGGCTCAAATCCCTCAAACAAAGATACACTTGGAAGCCGAGTGAAGAGCAAATGGATGCTTTATTAGTTAAAATACCAACTGAGAACAGTTGCAACAAAGTTGACAATATCCTCAAGTCGTTATATTCTGATTTAAAAAAACTAAAATAATAAAGTGTATGGTATATGAAGAGAAAGATGATACTATTCTTGCAAAACGACAAGTATCAGAAAAAATCATTAACAAACGATTTGGTAACTATATATTTTTATGCGAATGGGTAAAATAGAAACTGAACTTAAAAAGGAGAATAAGCTATGAAAGCAAACGGAGCACCAGAGAAATTGTATATTGACAGTAGAGAGCATTGGATGAAGTCATGGACTGCCTTTACAACAAAAGCAAAGAGTGATGATATTGAGTACACTCGAACTGATGCCTTTATTGAGAAGGCTTGCGATGCTTATTGCAAGGTATGTAAAATGCCTAATTGTAGGAGAAATGAGTGCAAAATGATTGAGGATTTTAAGAAGTATATGTCGGAAAAAAGAAGGAGGGAAGCGCATGACCAAGAATGAAGAAACTATCCTGAACAACCTCGTCAAGACGTTGCAGGACTACGAGAATGAGTGCTATCGACAGATGGCATACATGAATGAGCATAAGTTTGAGATGGAGCGCGAAGCCATCAGGTACAAGCAACAGGCGTACAACCGCAGTTGGCTGGAGGTGGCGAGTGCTATTGATAAAATCAAAAAGTTGGAGGAATAAATATGGGACAGTATATAGACAAAGCCGCCGTAGTGGCGGAGATAGAGAGACTTATAGAAAGAGCAAAAGCAGAGAGGGTTCTTTATCCTAAAACTATATTAGCAGCAAAAAACTATTTGCTTATAGAAGATTATAATAAATTGCTTTCTTTCCTTGACACCATTCAAGCGAAAGAGGTGAACTTTGAAAAAATGTGGAAAGAGTATTTCAAGTATAGAGGCGATATAGCAACAGTTAATGTCAAACACCTTGCCAAGCACTTCTTTGAACTTGGTATGTCAGTAAGTAATAAAGCACAGAAAGGAGAAAAGATATGAGCATTTTTAATTTACCATGTCCACATAATGACAATAAAGAATGTGAGCATTGTCGTGGAATAACAGCACAAGACGGTTGGAGGTTTAAAGGATGTTATCACCAACCATATAAAGGAAAGTTTATTGGGGAAATAAAAGAGTGTCCTAAAACACAAAAAGGAGAGTAAAATATGAAACAAGCAATCTATTTTATCGAGTTATTAGGAATGTTCCTGTTAGGAGCATTGACAGGAATGATTGCTTCGGCTTACATGAAGTCAGAAGATGTTATTGACAACCACACCTATAAGAATATTCACGGCACATGGGTACATGACCCAGAGTGTGAATATTGTTATGACATGTTTGATTAAACACGAATGACACGAATTATGACGATAAGAAAATACAACAGGGCTTATTGGCATGGCGACCCTTTCATCAGCTTTCGAAGAAATCTATGCCACTGCTCAAATTCTACATGCGGAGCGACGAAACCACGCACAACGGGCTTCACCATCTACCTGTGGAAATACAGTATTAACATTGCATTCGAAAGACCGAAAGGTTGCAATGCACCATTTTAACGATAACGAATTATGACAGACGAAAAGAACAGACAGCCAAACATCGAGGTGGTGGATATTGACAGCCTCGTAGCCGACGCCGACTCTACGACGGTGAATTTCAGTTGGCTGGGCAGGGCTACATGGGGGCGCTGGCAACAGCGAGCGACTCCGACAACTACCGCCCCGCCACTGCTGCCGAGACAAGGCAGATGTGGGAGGCCGTGCAGCGGGCAGGATATGAGTGGGACGCAGAGAGCGGCAAGCTGTGCGGTATAAAGTAGGATGCGCTTCGCGCAGAAATTAAACAAAAATTATCATGAAAATTAAAAGGCTCTGCGAGCCGGAAATTAAGAAAACAACAAAACAAAGAACAAAAGCAATGTACTTTCAGCAACAGATAAACATCACCATCGGCTACCGGGGCGAGCAGTACCGGCTGGAGCTGCACCGTGAGCACATGATAGTGCCCCGACGGGGACAGACGTGGCTCATCCACTGCGACAAGTACGGACGCACGGGCACCTCGCAGTGCTTCGACGTCCTGCGCTTCCGCATCAGCGGCCACCGCAAGCACCGTATGCTCACCACCGACGGCATGACCGTGGAAGCCTGCCGACCGGGCAAGGACTACGAGCCGGCTGACACCTTCGCCGTCACCGATGCCGACCGCCTCTCGCACAAGGAGCAGCAGGCCATACAGCTGCTGCAGAGCGTGGCCCGTGGCTACCGGGGCGAGATAGAAGTGGGCTACAGCGGCGGCAAGGACAGCGACGTCATCCTCGACCTCACGCGGCGCAGCGGCATCCGCTACCGCGCCATCTACCACTCGACCACCATCGACCCGCCAGGCACGGCAGGCCATATCCGCCAGGTGGGGGGGGTAGAAACGGTGCGCCCCGAAAAGTCGTTCTTCCAGCTGATAGCCGAGATG
>Ga0247611_10000593_pt1 | contig 72881 bp, 50 predicted proteins | sample 177DNAGHGhighgp2_FD_192422 | JGI IMG/M metagenome (GOLD analysis project Ga0247611, IMG submission 192422) | Sheep rumen microbial communities from Palmerston North, Manawatu-Wanganui, New Zealand - 1770 DNA GHGhigh gp2 | ecosystem: Host-associated > Mammals > Digestive system > Stomach > Rumen...
GCCGCATCCGCCAGATGCTCCTGTGGGATGTGAACAACGGCATCGCACGCCGCTCATGGGCCCGCAACAAAGGCTCCATGGACGCCATCCGCCGCGAGATGGAGCGCACCCCAGGCCTGCAAGTGACCATGCCTAACCTGGTCGATGACGCCCTCCTCGAGCAGTAATATTATATCCCATAACCAACAAAACAGCCTTCATTGATTAAGATGAAGGCTGTTTTGTTATTCAAAAGGGGAAGTATTAACGGTTGTCTTTGTTTTGTGCCAAAGCTTGTTTCACGCTTGTCATGTTGCTTCGTGACACTGGTATTGAATCGTTACTATGCTTTATGAGCAGTTGCATTGAACCAGCCTTTGAAATCACTTTCTCAACTTGCCATAGATTTACCAGAAAAGCCCGATGGCATCGCACCACAACGGGATAATCTATCAGCATCTTTTCTACTTGCTTTGAAGTGGCTCGGAGCATGTCGCTCACAACTTGTCCTTCACGCAGCTGTATTATTTTAACATAGTTGCCCACCGACTCTACATACAAGAGATTAGGAATATAAAGAGTCACCGTCTCACTGGTTGTGCCCGTGAGTTCGATTGTCGATGCTAAACTGGTTTCAGCATGGGCGAAATGAGGAGTCTCCTGCTCTTTTACGTCACTTGTTGATTGCTTAATAGCCTGCTGCTGCAATCGTTGCAACTGTTCATTCATCTGCTTCATTTCCTCAAGTTCGGCTGCAAGATACTTGCCACGGAACTTAAAACGCCAGTAGATACCAATAAGAAACGAGCAAAATGCCATAATCAATAATGTCTCTAAAAAATTGTCCAAAGAGAATGTGTTGCCATCTGTCCTGTTACTGAGCACAAAATGACGGTACAGGCATATCATGAGCGAGACGAGCGGTGTGTTGATGAGCTGGAACCACAGGTTGCGACTGATGATATAATCCACCCCACGTTCAAGGGAGCCTGGTCGTTTGAGCAGGTAAACCAATATTGCCTCGGTGAGAATGCATGACAATATTCCAAGGCCCCCTACCACTATCAGATGTGCATAGGCTTGCCACTGCCACACATCAAGACCAAAAGGCTTGAAAATCGCCAGTACCACTACCGCAAAGCACACGCTGATAATGCGAATCTTTATTGTTTGTCTCTTTTCTCCATTCATAGCAATGACAAAGGTAGTATAAAAAAAAACAATACAACAAAACTTTCATCACATTTGTGCTTTTCGTCACTCTTTTTAATACCGTTCGTCACAATAGTGTGCAGAATATCCCAAATTCTTGCTGTAACTGTATTTTCGCCGCAATTTTGCAGTCATAAAAGCGCAGGCAATTCAGCACTGCATGCAAAAAAATATATGATTATGACACGACGAACAATTATTGGAATCATTTTTATTTTTGCCGCCTTGATGAAGCTGGTGAGCATGTGGGATATTTTCCACCTCGACTGGTTCGACTGGATGTGGCAACATCCCTGGGCGGAGTATCTGGCTCCTGTTCTATTGCTTTTTATAGGCGTTAAGCTCATTGTGAGCAGCTACCAGCGCAACCCCAGTCAGTGGCTCCAGCGCCCACTACCTCAAGGTGAGGACGGCAAGCGAATTAGCTGTGCTGTGAGATTTGGAGGCGACGAGTACGTTTACCACGGCGAGCCGTTTCATGGTGCATACCTCTATGCTTTCTTTGGGGGCTTGCGACTCGACTTGCGCCAAGCAGTAATCACCGAAGATGAGGAAATAGACATCCACACCTTTGCCGGTGGCATTGAGTTGCTAGTGCCAGCCGGTGTCAACATCGAGGTGAAAAGCCGCAGTTTCATTGGCGGAGTGGGCAACAAAACAGTGGGCAGGAGCATTTCAGGAGCTCCATGCCTCCACATCATCGCCAGCAACTTCCTGGGCGGCGTGAGTGTAAAAGATTAGAGATTTATGAAACAATTTAAATAATAGGAAAATGAAAAACAATTTTATTATCCCAGCAATTACCGCTATCCTTCTCTCGATAGCTTTGAGTGTGAGTTTAAGCAGTTGCGTTGCTACACGCGACACAGCTAAAATAAACAAAGTGGAGATGGGCATGACCAAGAGCGATATCCAAAACCTGCTTGGCACTCCCCTATTCAAGAATGCCAACGAGACTGGCGAGGAATGGGGCTACCGCAAGCTAGTGGGCGAGATTGCAGGACCTGAGTCAATTATATTCGTCGTTACATTCGACAACGACGGCAAGGTCGTAGCCTACAACTCGGTAAAGGAGCATCCCTACTATCACCCTTATTGAAACAATGAAGACTGAGATTAATCCACAGGACAGCAATCGCCGAGAAGCATTCAATCTATGGATGTCATCGCCTATGCCAATGGTCACTCTTGTGAAAACGCTGGATGTGACAAAGCTTATGAAATATAGCAAAAAGCATGGCATGAGTTTCAACATGCTACTCTGCTGGTGCATCGGTAAAGCGGCAAGTCAAGTTGAGCAGTTCTATGTGCTGCCCGAGCATGGCAAGTTATATAAATATGACTGCCTAGCTGTCAATGTGATTGTGAATAACAAAGAAGGCGGCATCAACTCATGCGACATCCCATACACACATGACTTGAGCCGTTTTAACCACGATTACATGGCCCTGACGCGATTGGCGATCCAAAACTGTGAAAGCAGTTTCCACGAGGAGGCAATGGTAATAGGCACATCGGCAATGATTGAAACTGAATTAGATTGCATCGTTAACCAATATGCCAAGGGACTTAACAATCCCATGGTCATGTGGGGGAAATATCGCAAAGGGTGGTTCAAAACCACGTTGCCCATCAGTTTTCAGTTTCATCATGTGCAGATGGATGGTGCCCATGCCGGGCGATTTTTCGCTATCTTGCAAGACGAAATAGATAAACTGTAACACTTGGCTATGAGGCGGTCATTACATCTAACGAGTGAACAAAGCAAACAATATATTTATAATTAAAATAATAAGGTAAAATGAAAGATTTTGTTTTGAAATTTACAACCCTTATGACTATCATGATGATAGCATTGAACGCTAGTGCTAAAGTACCCGATGTTAACGGCAAAATTGTTGACGAGAATGGCGAGCCTATGCCTTTTGTCAATGTTGTCATGCTGTCGATACCCGATTCAGCCTACGTGCAGGGTGGGATAACCGACGAGCAAGGCATGTTCAACCTAACCGCTTTGCAAAACGGCGCACTAATAAAGATTTCTTACATCGGTTATCAAACATTGTATTTAAACTCGGGTGCTACCAATCTGGGCACTATCACCTTGCAGCCCGAAGCCACGCTACTGGGCGAGGTGGTAGTAGTGAGCAAGCTCCCTAAAACCCGTGTGAAGGGCGAAGCCATGCGAACAACTATCGAGGGGACAATCCTTGAGAAAGCAGGAACTGTGGCCGATGCCCTCAAAAGGGTGCCATCGCTTGAAGCGGAGCGTGACGGCGGAGTGAAAGTGCTTGGCCGCGGTGATGCCGAGGTATATATCAACGGACGCCGAGTACAGGACACCAACGAACTCTCACGCCTGCGTTCCGACCAAATAGAGCACGTCGATGTGATACAGAACCCAGGCGCGCGTTATGCCGCCTCGACCAAAGCCGTAGTGCGCATTCAGCTCAAAAAAGCGCAAGGCGAGGGATTTAGTTTCCAGAACAACCTGAATGGCATGTACCAATATGGATATACCATTACTAACAACCTTGACCTAAACTACCGCATCGGAGGCTTAGACCTTACTGCCTCATTCTGGGTAGGACGTTACGGTCATGGCAAACAGTTGCAGGACAATAACCTTATCTATTACGTTGGTACAGACCACATTAGAAGTGCAACAACACAAGAAGGGAAAAATATTTGGAAAGGCTGGTCGCCTCAACTTCAATTCAATTATATGATCAATGACAATCATAGCTTGGGAGCTTTCTATAAATATGACCGCCACCCCAGCACCGATTTCAGTGACATGTTCTTTACCGACAATTATGTGAACGGTATCTTGACAGAGCATTCCGAAAGCGACATCAGGCAAAGCGACACTTTTAAAAAGCACATTTTCAATGCCTACTACAACGGTAAGATTGGCAACCTAGGCATCGACTTCAATGTGGACGGACTCTTCGACAAGACTGAGACTCCAGGCAGCACATTCGAGACTGCCACATCGGCTGCAGGAGAAACCTCACAGCGTAGCATTGAGAGTAGCACTCGCAGTAGCAACGATTTTTGGGCAACAAAGCTCATTTTTTCCTATCCTGTGTGGAACGGCAATCTGTCGCTCGGAGGCGAGTACTCCCATAACCATCGCACCGACGCCTACTCTTTCACGGCGACCGATGCTGTGCCAGTTAAGACAACCGACACAAAAATCGGCGAATCGTCTTCAGCAGCGTTTATGGAATATGGAAGACTATTTGGTCGAGTGTTTGCACAAGTGGGACTGCGCTATGAACACCTAAAGAACGACTACTACAACTTTGGAGTGCGCGAGGACGAAGTGTGCCGTAACTACGGTGACTGGTTCCCCTCAGCAGTGATATCGATGCCTATAGGAAACGTGCAAGTTTCGCTCTCTTACCGTCGCGACATCCAACGACCTAATTATGGCAACCTCACCAGCTCAACAATCTACATCAACCGCTACACCTACCAGAGCGGCAACCCCTACCTCAAGCCCACCTACACCCACAGCCTCGTGATCAACACGGCCTACAAGTGGATGAATCTCACCCTTAACTATGGACGCATTAAGGACTGTGAGACCATGTCAACTGAGCCTTATCCAGGAGCCGATGATCCATTGGTAAGCCTGGTTCGCCCAATCAATAGCACCGAGGATTTCAACCAACTTTCAATCAATTTTGTGGCACGACCTGTGATTGGCTGTTGGCATCCAATGTGGAGCGCATTTGCAGTGTTTCAGAACTATAAGACGCCTTGCGCCGACGGTTCAATACGCACTCTCAACCATCCTTTTCTTAACCTTGTGTGGCAAAATGACATAGAGCTGCCACGGGGGTTCCGTCTGAACGCAATCATGGTGTGGGCATCTCGCGGTGATTACAACAACTTCCGCATTACTAAAACTCGCTTTAACACAACACTTGGTGTGCAACGCGACTTCAGTTTGGGACGAATGGGAACACTGACTGCCGACCTGCGCTGCAATGACATTTTCAACACCAACAAGGCTGGTGCTGTCATCTATGGTGTGAGAGAAATCTATACCGCTAACCCTGCCCGACGAACTTTCATGCTCGACCTCACATGGAAGTTCAATACCGCACGCAGCAAATACCGTGGCTCTGGCGCCGGCGAGAAACAAAAAGCGAGAATGTAACCTAACTTCGCAATCAAAACAAGCGACTACTATGAATATAAGATTAGAGCAACCCAGTGACTACCGCGAGGTGGAGAACCTCACACGAGAGGCGTTTTGGAACGTGTATCGCCCTGGATGCTATGAGCATTTCGTGCTCAACCAGTTCAGGAGTAACCCTGACTTCATTCCCGAACTCGACCTCGTGATGGAGGAGGACGACATGATAATTGGACACATAATGTTCGCAAAAGCCGAATTAATGCTCGACGACGGCACGCAATGCCCCTCGTGGACCTTTGGCCCCATAAGCATCCACCCCGATTACCAGGGCATGGGCTATGGTCTCAAGCTACTCAACTACGCCCTTGACAAGGCACGCGAGATGGGCGTCGGGTTCTTGTGCATGGAAGGTAACATCGATTTCTACAAGCATGCAGGCTTTGCGTTGGCTAGCACGATGGGCATACACTATCATGCCGAACCACGCGATGCCGAAGTGCCATATTTCCTCGCACAAGAACTGATTTCTGGCTGGTTGGAAAGCAATGGAATAACTGAGGCCACCTATTGTCCGCCAAAGGGTTATTTCGTTGCCGAAGCCAATCCAAATGCCTTTGCCTCCTACGAAGACACATTCCCTGCTAAAGAGAAAACCATGCAGCCTGGCCAGTTGCCACAATTTTGCCAGAGCTGCGGCATGCCACTCACCAAGAACGATGATTGCGGTACCAATGCCGACGGCAGCACATGCTTCGACTACTGCAAATACTGCTACAAGGATGGCAAGTTCCTGCAGAACTGCACAATGGACGAGATGATTGAGCATTGCGCCCAGTTCGTTGGCGAGGTCAACAAGGGCCTGCAGCAGCCCATCACTAGTGACTAATACATCGGTCAAATGAAGATGTACTTCCCCCACTTGAAGCGCTGGCGCAAGGAGATTACCCTCAATGAGGCGATTCCCAAGAATCCTGTTCTGGCGGGAGTAAAAGATTTGATTGCCAGGATGGCCGACACACTGCCCGTCACCTATATCTCATCGGTGGATGAAGAGGGATTTCCTTGCACTAAAGCCATGCTGTCACCGCGCGTGCGTGAAGGTATCAAGACATTCTATTTCACCACCAACACCTTCTCTCTGCGTGTGGCGCATTACAAAGCTAACCCCAAGGCCAGCATCTATTTCTGCGATGACGAAGGCTTCAAAGGTGTGATGCTGCGAGGCACGATGGAGGTGCTGACTGACGCCAAGAGCAAAGAGATGATTTGGCGCGAAGGCGATACTCAATACTACCCCAGAGGCATCACCGACCCCAACTATTGCGTGCTGAAGTTCACGGCCACCGACGGCCGTTTTTATAGTGATTTCTATCCCCGTAGTTTCATCCTTGAGGAATGATGAACAACAGGACACTTGTCGTCATCGCCATACAGAACGACATCACCAAGCACTACAGGGACATCATCGAGAATATCAATTGCCTAACCTAGTCGATGACGCCCTCCTCGAGCAGTAGTAAGACACTACTTGACAATATAAACCTCTCAACCTTGCTGGCAAGACTGAGAGGTTTATATTTTATGAAAGAGTTATACCCTTGAAATAATCAATTATCGCGGCCGTGGCAATTCTTGTATTTCTTGCCACTGCCGCATGGGCACGGTTCGTTGCGGCCCACCTTATTGTGAATAAATAGCGGCATTGAGGGCTGAAAGTCGGTGCCCGATAATCCTTCGTCTAAACCCATGCCGTGACTGGCGTGTTCCATCTCCCACATCTCATCAACCGTGCGCTGCACATCCTCCTGCTTATATCCCATGCTCTGCATGTTGGGACCAATCTTGATATTTGGTGGACCTTGCAAAGGACCTTGCAGTTTCATCATGTCGTGGGGACTGCGACCGCCGAAGATCCAACGCGGACTGCTGTTAAGGAAGTCATTTAAAACCATTATCACATCATTAAGCTCGTCAATGTTGCCAGGCTGAGAACTAGCAGAGGTTGCATCAAGTAACATCTGCACAGCGACCGCGGGCATGAATCTATCGTCTTGAGCAAATACCCACAACATGTGCCTATAGACTTGAGCCTTCTTGTCGTCAAATCCTAGTTTCTTCCTTAACATGGCTTCCAATTTGTCGTTCTGCGGGTTAGCAATGTAGGGGGTGGGCATGCCGCCTGCTGCTTTAAAGTCATCTACACTGAACGGCTTGAAATGAGCTATCTCTTTGCGAGTTTCAATAGACGTAAGTATCGCATCAAAGTCGAGGACAAAAGGCGATATATAGAATATCTGCTCTTTACCTCGCAAATAACCATACACTTGAGAAAGGCGCATGAATACAGAATTGGCTAGAACGTGCTTAAACATCCCACTGCCATTATCGGTAAGCTCAAAGCTAACTTTAAGTATCTTCTTTAACTCTTTTTCTGTAGCCAGTCCATAAAGATTGAGAGCGCCTATTATTATTGTCTCGACTACTATTCGTAATTTCACCTCAAACGCATTGAGTACGTCCTTAATGTGAGGCTTTGCCGCTTTTAAGAAATCATCGGCAATCGTAATATACTTAAAACTAGGCTCGTCCTCACTATCCTCCTCAATAGCCAGCCCCAGCATCGTCATCGCCATCAGGTGGTCATCTTGATAAGCTTTCATCGACATCCCCGGATCTTTGTCAGCAAGGATGTCAAGCAACATGAGGTCTTCCTCGGGCAAACGCATTAGCACACATTTTGGATCATCAAGGATTGACTTTACCAAAACATTAATCAACTCATCTTTTTTCAACCTGTAAGCACCTTTTCCGAGATCATAGCCCATAATATCGGCATTTCTGATTAGATCAGCTTTGCGAAATTGGCAAAGGCGCAAGTTCTCTTCAATTGTATTTTCCATAACTACATCAACAATAGCGGTTTTTGTGCCACAAGAATAATAATATCATTTGATTTTAGCAAATGTCTTTTTACTATTAAATGATTCTTTTTTCTTACGCAATCTCTATTGATCACACAAGCGGCGTGCCATGTCATTGAGAGTGAGGCACTGGCCACGCTTGATGGCAATCTTCTCGTTGTGATGCTCCCAGGGGGCAAGGATTAGCAGTTGTCCACGGGCACAAGCATCCATGCGGGCGCCGCCAGGCTTGGCAAGGTGGGTGAAGCCGTTTTCCTGTAAATATATTAATGGTAAGCCTTCGTTAAAGGCTGCCTTCATCACGGCTTTCTCGCCTTGAGAGATAGAAGGAGAAACCAACACTGCTCCCTGACGTGCAGCACCGAGGCACTCGGCGACTTTAGCATCTATCTCATGCTCGGTAAGGCTGCGTGAGCATTGCACTTGCACTTTGAATGGGCGATCAAGCAGGAAACGGTTACCAATAGCCGAGAAAGTGATCCCTGCCGCCTCCACGTTTCGTTGCACGCGGAACAGGTCGGGGTTCTCACGTTTCATCAACAGGCGTCGCGGGTTGTCTTCTAAATAACGCAGCCACGTCTCGAGTTGTCCAGAGCGCAACAGTAGCCGGTCGTTATAGCCACGGGCAAAGAGCAGTCCATGAGAGCGATCCTCGCCACGGCGGTCACGCCGCTGTACCTGGCGCCCCGTTTGCCCCGTGTGTCCCGTTTGTTGCGTTGTCAACGCAACAGACTCGACAGGCGCAACAGACTGGACAGGCGCAACGCCCAGCTCGCGGTAGTGGCGGTTGCAGCTCTGCTTAAAGCCTCGCAAGGCAATGCCAAGGGGCTTCTCCATCTTCTCCTTGACAAAGAGGATGCCATGCAGGTGGTCGGGCATCATTTGGAGGGCAAGCACTTCAATCTCGGGGTGGTGCGACGATGCCGCCCACCACTCATCGGCAACTCGCCGCCCTAGTTCAGAAAGAATGATGCGCGGTGCGTCACTGCTGCCTTGAGGGGCATGGCTCTTTCCTACCACCTCGCCAAAGAGAGAGAGCCTACCATCGGTAACCATCGTTATCATGTAGATTTGGCGACCGGTATAGTCATGCCCCACACAACGGCGAAGCATCGACGGCTTCTTCTCGCCAGCAAAGCGCCTCTGCGCCTCGTAGGTCTCTTTATCCATAATAATCGCCTAGCGGGCCATGAGGTAGATGTCGCGCATGGCTTGGGCGTCGAGCACCTCCATTGCGCCTACGGTGATGGTGCCACCACGCGAGCATTTATCGACCATGGTGTCGATCTCCTCGTCGGTGATCTCGCGTCCCAGCAACTCGTGGATGCTGGTGGGCATCCCTATCTGGCGATAGAACTCCTCAACGGCACAGATGCCGCGCTCGGCAGTCTCCTCGGGATGGGCGAAGTCGTTGGTAACACCCATCACATTGACGGCAAACTGCACAAAGCGGCTCAAGTGCTTGTCCTTGACATAGCGTGCCCATGATGGCCAGATGGCGGCCAGGCCTGCACCATGTGTAACGCCGAAGATGGCGCTAAGCTCATGCTCAAGGCGATGGGTGGCAAAGTCTTTCTCGGTGCCGCACTCGGTCAAGTCGTTGTGAGCCAGCGAGCCTGCCCACATGATTTGTGCACGGTGGCGATAGTCCTCGGGATGGCGCATCACCACCAGAGCCGATTCCTTGACGGTGCGCAGCAGGGCCTCGCTGATGGAGTCGGTGAGCGTCATGTCCTCATATTTCGAGAAGTAGCGCTCCATGGTGTGCATCATGATGTCGGTGGCTCCAGCCGCCGTTTGATAGGGAGGCAGGGTGAAAGTGCGCTCGGGGTTCATCACCGCAAAGCGGCAGCGGCACAGGTCGCTGTTGATGCCACGCTTGAGCAGTCCCTCGTCGGCAGTAATCACGCAGCTCGACGACATCTCGCTGCCAGCAGCAGGAATGGTAAGCACCACTCCAATGGGAAGGCACTGCTTGGGCACCGCTTTTCCTGCCCAGAAGTCCCACACGTCGCCATCGTAAGGCACACCATAGCCAATGGCCTTCGACGAGTCAATCACACTGCCACCTCCAACGGCGAGGATAAAATCTACCCCCTCACGCCGGCACACGTCAATGCCCTCACGCACCTTCGACAGTAATGGATTAGGCACCACACCGCCAAGTTCGCAAAATGCGATACCAGCATCACGCAGCTGCTTCCGCACCACGTCGAGCAAACCCGAACGCTGCGCCGAGCCGCCTCCATAGTGTATCAGCACCTTCTTGGCTCCACATGCTGCCACTAGTTGACCAATCTTCTTCTCTGACTCACGACCAAACACCACCCTTGTGGGTGCGTAAAAATTGAAATCCTTAATCATAATGATAGCTTTTATTTAGTAACTTTTTCGCAAAGATACATCTTTTTGGGCACATTCTGTTTTTACAAGCAACGTTTTTTAAAACAATTAAAGCTGATTGGAAAAAAAGTTGTATCTTTGTGGGTTAGATGAAAAGCATTAAACCGATGAAACACTATCTGAAGACTTTAGAGAACACCATCCACAACCATTGGAACCTCAAGGCCCTGTGCGACTACGGGGGCGAGTCATTCACCTACGGCAACCTGGCAACCCACGTCGAGACGATGCGGCTCTTCTTCGAAGCCGCTGGCGTCAAGAAGGGCAACAAGGTGGCCATCTGCGCTCGCAACTCGGCACGCTGGGCGATGACATTCTGGGGCATTAACGCCAACGAGCGCGTGGTGGTGCCCCTGCTGGCCGACTTCCACCCCGACAGCGTCTCCAGGCTCACCAACCATTCAGATAGCGCCCTGCTCTTCACCAACGACGACATCTGGACCAAGATGAACCCCGACGATATGCCCAACCTGCGCGCCGCCATCAACGTGAAGGACAACAGCGTGCTATGGCACCGCGACGAGGCTGTGGCACAGGCTTGGGCGCACCGTGAAGAGCTTTTCAATGAAAAATACCCTAGCGGCATGATGCCTGGCGACGTGACCTATCCTGGCGACAACTTCTATGACCTGGCTATCATCAACTACACGTCGGGCACCACCGGCACCCCCAAGGGTGTGATGCTCACCTACGGCGCCATGAGCGACACCGACGAGTTTGCCAACGCCAACTTCCCCAACACCCCTGGCGAGACCATCGTCTCGATGCTCCCCATGGCTCACATGTATGGCCTAGCAATCGAGTTCATCCACCCCAATGTCGATGGCGTCACCGTCTATTTCCTGGGAAAGACACCCTCGCCCACCACTCTGCTCAAAGCCATGCAGGAGGTGAGGCCCTACATGGTGATCACCGTGCCACTGGTGATGGAGAAAATCTATGCCAACTCCATCAAGCCCGCCCTCGAGAAGAGGAAAAAGCTAATGCTCATCCCAGGCTTGAAACGCGTGATTTACAGTGCCGCTCGACGCACCATCATGAAGGTGTTTGGCGGGCAGGTGCAGTGCTTCATCATGGGCGGCGCAGCTCTCAACCCCGAGGCCGAGCGTTGCTTCAAGAAGATGAAGCTGCCATTCACCGTGGGCTACGGCATGACCGAGGCGTGCCCGCTGCTGGCCTACTCGTGGTGGAAGGAGTTTGTGCCTGGCTCGTGCGGCAAGCCCGTGCATGAGGTGCGCATCGACAGCGACGACCCGCAGCGCCAGGCCGGCGAGATACAGGCCCGCGGCGCAAACCTCACCATAGGCTACTACAAGAACCCCGAAGCCACTGAGGCCTCGTTCACCAACGACGGCTGGTTCCGCACCGGCGACCTCGGCGTGATGGACAAGGACGGCAACATCTTCATTCGCGGACGCATCAAGTCGATGATACTCAACTCCTCGGGCCAGAACATCTACCCCGAAGAGGTGGAGGCGGTATTGAACAACTGCCAGTATGTTGACGAATGCGTTGTCGTTGACCGAAAAGGAAAGATTGTGGCTCTCGTCTATAGCGACCTGCCCAAAGACATGGACCCCGACACCCGCGCAGCACTGCCGGCACAGATTCGCAGCGAGGCCAACAAATCGCTCCCCGCCTACAGCAAAATCTCAACAGTAGAAATGCTCGACACCCCCTTCGAGAAAACACCCAAGATGAGCATCAAGCGATTCCTCTATAAATGAGTCCTCTGTGAAAAACAAACGGCGAATTATGCGAATTAAACTAATTTTCACTGAGTCCACTTTAAAATGTCGTTATTTTTGAGAAAATCAAACAAAACAACAAAAGAATACAAATCCAACCCGCTTAATATCAACAAAATAGAATTCGTTGTAATTCGTTTAATTCGTGTGCTTTTACTTTTGGAGGTGGACTCAATTGAAATAAAATCGCGCTCATTATTCGTTATGTGGCGAATTATGACTACCTTTGCACACCGAAAACAAGAACACAAAATTAACTAAACACTTAACATAACCGAAATGACACATTACATTAGCGCTGAGCACCTCTCTATTGAGCGTGTGGGCGAGATTATTGAGAAGGACATAAAGTTGGCTCTCAGCGACGATGCCAAGGCTCGCATCGTGCGTTGCCGCAAGTATCTCGACGAGCAGATTGCCGCTAGCGACGTGCCAGTCTATGGCGTGACCACCGGCTTTGGCTCGCTGTGCAACGTGAAGGTGAGCAAGGACCAACTCTCACAACTGCAAATCAACCTGATGATGTCGCACGCATGTGGCGTGGGCGAGCGTGTGCCTAACGAGATTGTGCGCATCATGCTGCTGTTGAAGATTCAATCGCTGAGCTACGGCTTCTCGGGTAGCAAGCTCGACACCGTGGAACGCCTCATCGACTTCTTCAACGAGGGCGTGACACCCGTGGTTTACCGTCAGGGCTCTCTTGGCGCCTCGGGCGACCTCGTGCCTCTGGCTCACATGAGTCTGCCACTGGTGGGTCTTGGTGAGGTGGAATATGAGGGTAAAGTGATGCCCGCCGCCGAACTGCTCAAGCTCAAAGGTTGGGAACCCATCGAACTCGCCAGCAAGGAAGGTCTCGCACTCTTGAACGGCACTCAGAACATGAGCTCGTTTGCTGTGTGGGCACTGCTCCAGGCTGAGCGCCTTAGCGACTGGGCCGACCGCATCGCCGCCATGTCGCTCGACGCCTACGACGGCCGCATCGAGCCGTTCACCGAGGCAGTGCATCTGGTGCGCCCCCACAAGGGACAGCTCGAGACCGCCGCTCACATGAAAGAGTTGCTCACCGGCAGCGAACTCATCAAGCAACCTAAAGTGCATGTGCAAGACCCCTACTCCTTCCGCTGCGTGCCACAGGTTCACGGCACCGTTAAGGACACTATCCGCTATGTGAAATCGGTTATCGACACCGAGATCAACAGCGCTACCGACAACCCCACCGTGTGCCCCGATGACGACCTCATCATCAGCGCCGGCAACTTCCATGGCGAGCCCATCGCTATGCCCATGGACTTCCTCGCTATCGCGCTTAGCGAACTCGCCAACATCAGCGAGCGCCGCATCTATCGCCTCGTCTCGGGCACTCGCGGCCTGCCCAGCTTCCTCGTTGCCAACCCAGGCCTCAACAGCGGCTTCATGATCACCCAATACACCGCTGCCAGCGTGGTAAGCCTCAACAAGTCGCTCGCCGCTCCCTCGAGCCTCGACAGCATCCCATCGTGCCAAGACCAGGAAGACCATGTGAGCATGGGCGCTAACGCCGCCATCAAGCTCTACAAAGTGGTGCTCAACACCGAGCGCGTGCTTGCCATCGAGCTCTTCAACGCCGCTCAGGCCCTGGAGTTCCGCTTCCCCAAGAAGTCCTCACCAGTAATCATGAAGATGCACGAGGACTTCCGCAAGGAGGTGCCATTCATCAGCGACGACGTGATCATGTATCCTCTCATTGAGAAAGCAATACAATTCCTTCGTAAATGAAACTCTTAGTTAAGAATATCGCCACCCTCGCCGGTATCGACGGCGGGGGTGTGCTCAAAAGATGCGGTGAGGAGATGGCGCAATTCGATGCCATCCACAACGCTTGGATGCTCGTGGAAGACGGCATCATCACCGAGTTTGACACCGTTGACAACCGCCCAGCGCCAACCGATGTTGACGAGGTTGTTGATGCCGGCGGCGGCACAGTGCTGCCCAGCTGGTGCGACTCTCACACCCACATCGTCTATGCTGGCAGCCGCGAGCAGGAGTTCGTTGACAAAATCAACGGGCTGAGCTATGCCGAGATTGCCCGCCGTGGCGGCGGCATCCTCAACAGCGCCGACCGCCTGCACCTCATGACCGAGCAGCAGCTCTACGACGCTGCCATGGAGCGCGTGCGCGAGGTGATTGCCAAGGGCACCGGAGCCATCGAGATAAAGAGCGGCTATGGCCTCAACACCCAAGACGAGCTCAAGATGCTGCGCGTGATAGCACGCATCCAGGAGAGCACCCGCCTGCGTGTGGTATCTACCTTCCTGGGCGCTCATGCCGTGGGACGCGAATATGCCGGCCGCCAGGCCCACTATGTTGACCTCATCATCAACGAGATGATACCCGCTGTGGCCGCCGAGGGCCTTGCCAACTTTGTGGATGTGTTCTGCGACGAGGGTTTCTTCACCCCCGAGGAGACATCGCGCATCCTTGAGGCAGGCCTCAAGCACGGCATGCGCGGCAAGATTCACGGCCAGGAGCTGGCACCCTCGGGTGGCGTGGAGGTGGCATTGAAGCACAACGCCCTCTCGGTTGACCACCTCGAGAGCATGACCGACGACGACATCGCCATGATGCGTGGTCGCGACACCATGCCCACTGCCCTGCCTGGCACCTCGTTCTTCCTGAACATGCCATTCGCTCCTGCCCGCAAGATGATTAGCGCCGGGCTGCCCGTGGCCATCGCCAGCGACTACAACCCTGGCTCCACGCCCAGCGGCGACATGAAGTTTGTGGTGTCGCTCGCCTGCATCAAGATGCGACTGCAGCCCGCCGAGGCACTCAATGCCGCCACCATCAACGGCGCGGCAGCAATGGCACTAAGCAGCGACTACGGCAGCATAGCTCCCGGCAAGGTGGCCAATTTCTTCATCACCCGCCCCATCCCGAGCATCGACTTCATCCCTTACGCCTACACCACACCCATCATCGCCCGCACATTCCTTGCTGGCGAGGAGCAGATTTTTTAATGCACAATGCATTGCGCCTACGGCGCGTGAAAGGTGGAACTGGGATAGTGAAACGGTTCTTCCATTTCTCATTCCACCTTACACTTTCCACGTCAATTAATTCCTAATGATATGGCAAAAATTTCAACTAAAGCCGAATTGATTGCGGCTATGACCAGTGATTACGCAGCTCTAATGGCGCAGCTCGACAGCATGAGTGAGCGAGCCATTAGTAGCGAATTTGATGAGACCAACAACCCTAAGAAATGCGGAGCACGATGGATTTATGACCGCTGTACCCGCGACCTGCTGATTCATCTCTATGAGTGGCAAATGCTGATGGAGGTTTTTGTGGCAAACATCCGCGCTGGTCAGCAGCGTGACTATCTGCCCGATGAATACCGCAAAGATTATCATGCCATGGACAAGATGCTCGTTGAAAAGCATCAGGCTACTACGGTAGCCGATGCGTGCACGATGCTAACTGAGAGCCATGAGAAGATGCTGCAACTTGCCGACAGCTTTACGCAAGAGGAACTGTTCACTAAAGGCTATTACAAATGCACCTACACCACCGACATGGCAGCCTATTTTGCCAGCGTGACATACAGTCCCTACCAGCAAGCCACTAAAATTCTAAAGAAGCACACCAAGAACATCGACAAAGCTAAATGAGCACTCTACTCCCTATCCACCAAACAAAAAAGCGCCACAATGTGACGCTTTTTTGTTGCTATAAATTATAAGCAGCCCAGCTAGGAACTGTGAACTATTTCTTGTTTCCGAGTAAGATGTTGTAAATTGAAGTGATATCAACAGTTGTGATGAAACCGTCGCCGTCGATGTCGCTGGTGGCGAGATAGGTGTCGTCGCCAGTGAGCAGGTAGTTGTAGAGGCAGGTGATGTCAACGGTGGTGACCTCGCCGTCGCCGTTCACGTCGCCATAGACTGGCGTCACATGGCTATTGAGCGGTGTCTTGAAACCTATCTCATAGAGCTTTGAGAAGTCGTTGTAGATGGCAATCTTGTAGATTTTGCTCGGGTCAAGCTCATCACTCTCTAGCACCTCCTTGGTGGTGGTGACACTCTGCTTGATTTGCATGGCAGTGGTGCTTGGGGTGATAGAGCCGTCGGCATTGAGCGTACACTCATAGACATACATCTTCAAGGGATAGGTGGTGTTGCTGCGGTTTTGGGCATATTGCTTCACCTGCGAGCAGTTGGTGACATAAAACGTCTGGTAATCCTCGCTCCAGTCGGTGAAATAGCTGTCGCCGTCAAAGTAGCTTGCGCTGCCCAGGAACACGTCGGTGGCAGTCCACACCTCATCGCCGGTCCTGGTGCCCACGTTGGTGAACCAGTTTTGGGTGGCGTCGGCCTTGAGCACGCCATAGTTAGAGACGGTGAGCCAAGCGCAGTCATCCTCTTCATATTCGGTGTATTTATATAAGTTGCGGATGTCGCTAGTGTTCCAGCCTGCCTCGTCGATGCTCTCATACTTGGCGATGTTGAGGAAGGGGTCGCTGGCTGTGCCGCCGCTGCTGGCAGTGCCCAGGAGTGGCACGGTCACCGCCTGTGCACCATCGCTGGTAATAACCAGCCGGGCATTGAAGTCGCCCTCTACTGGCGAGCTGAACGTCACCTCCACCTCCACTGGCGTGTTAACATCGGTGCTGCTGTGCGAAATAGTGGCGGGCGACACGGTAAACGCGCCGCTAACATCGTTGCTCACGGCCAGTGTCACGTCGCCAGTGAGGAACGCACCAGTCACGCTCACAGTCTTAGTGACGGGAAGCGACAGCGAGGCATCAAACTTCAACGCCTGCGGCTCAACGATGAGAGTGGGCACTCGTGGCCGTGCCACACCAGCGATGGGCACCGTCACAGGCTCCACGTCCTCGTCGGCACACGAGAGTGTGAGGGTGGCATCGCTACTGCCAGCCTCGGTGGGTGCGTAGGTAACAACCACGTCAACGCCGTTGGTGGCATCGCCAGGGGTAATGGTGGTAGTGCTCACGCTGTAAAGGGGTGACCCGCTCAACGCCACAGTGGTATTGTCCTCCAGGTTGCGAGCATTGACCCTCACCACTTGAGAATAAGTCTCACCGGCAAAGCCCGCGAAGCTCACCTGCGACGGGGTGGCAATTATCTTGCCTGCTGGCGGCTGAATGCCTAGCACCATGCGCTGATTGTCGCTAAAGGTGTAGCCGCTATAGGAGAAGGCGTTCATGGCATACCAGTTGTTGCCGTCACCACTCCAGCCAAAGTTCACATGATACATATTAAGACTGGGGTCATAGCCGTCAACATTGAAGGCGTGGCCGCCAGCGCCACCTGTGTCAACGCCACAGAACACCACAGGGCGTTGCGCGATAATCTCTTCTTGCAGCATTGCCGCCCATTGCTCTTCGCTGTAATTGCTTTTTCGCACCAGGCGACAAGTGCTCTCATCGTAGCCGAAGCCTATATACATGTCGGCAACAATCTGCGTGTCGGTAGTGTAGATGCCACTGCCGCCTGCCTCGTAGGTGCCATACATCATCTGCTCGCACTGCCCCACATAGCGCATCAGGGTGGCAACTGCCGCACCCTGCTCAGGAGTGTAATCGCCAGTGTAGTCATCGAGCATGTTGTCCCAGTCGAAGGTCACTGCTGGCAGTGTGGGGTAAGTGTATGTCACGCTATTCCAGCTGCCGAGGTCGAGGGTTGAGGTGTAAGCAGGGATAGGGCCCACCTGCTCTCTTGGATACTTCCAGTAATAAAGAATCATCGACGCCGACGTGGCAGGGCAGCCAGTGTAGCACTGGTGGGTGGTGCCATTGTAGTCAAACTGGCACTGGTCCCAGAAAGGCTCGGTCTGATCCCACATGGCCGTCAACAGTGGCCCTATGGGGCGCGAGTCAGGCAGTTGCGGCGACTTGTAGGTGGTGGGCTTCTCCACCTTCACATCGGGGTGCGAGAGCAGCCAGTCGAGCTGCGTCTTGTAATTGTCAAGCCACGCCTGCATGTTGCAAGGGATGCGGTCAAGGTTAAGAGGCTTGTCACCAATGGCGAGCACCTCCTCGGCACGGTCATCGCCCGAGACTATCACAAACGTAGTGGCGGTGTTGAAAATGTAATACACTGGGCATTGAGCCTTCTCGCCCATCTCGGTCTTGACGAGCTTGGCATCGGTGGCTCCTGGTGCCATGATTTTTCCGGCATACACCTTGCTGGCAAGGTATTGCTGCGCTTTAGTTCTTGCCGTTGTCACGTCAACGGGTGCCGCCGTCAGCGGCAGCGCAACCATAGCGGCGGCAATCAGTGGTAAAAGTCTTTTCATCGTCTTATAGTTTATATTTAATGAGCTACAAAGTTAACAAAAACAATGTAATAATCAACCATTCACTTGCAAAAAAAATGCGCTCCCACCATGTGTGATTGTGGAAGCGCATTCTTTATGTCAGGAAAAAGCGCTATTACTTTTTGCTGCTGAGCAAGATGTTGTAGATGCAGGTGATGTCAACAGTGGTGATCTCGCCGTCGCCATCCACGTCGCTAGTGGCGAGGTAGGTGTCGTCACCATTAAGCAGGTAGTTGTAGAGGCAGGTGATGTCAACAGTGGTAACCTCGCCGTCGCCGTTCACGTCGCCCACAACGGAAATGTCGCCATCGAGTGTTGTCACCAGCGACCAGTTAGACCACTGGCTTGCCTTGTCGCCATAGAGGGCTTTCACATCATAACGGTAGGTGGTGGCAGGCGAGAGACCGGCAACGTTGTAGCTGGTGCCAGTGATGCCCTCCACAACGATTTCTCCAGGATAGCCTCGGGTCGGGGCAGCAACATATTCTCCCGAATAAATGTCGAGGTGAGTAATCACTATGCGTTTCTTGGCTGTGGTCTCAATGGTGATGTTCTGGCTGGCGGCCTCATCACAGTCGAGCACCACAATATATTCACTCTCGACATTGTTTGGAATGGTCAACTCCTGCGAAGCGTTGCCGCACGACACCTTGAGACCACAGTTGGTTGTGGAGCCGTAGGCCTTGGCGGTGAATTTCACGGTCACCTTGCCAAAGCTTGTTGACAGGTCAAGGTCGGGACTTGTGATATATCCGTTGGCACTTGTGGTGGCCATGAGGATGCCTCCCTTATAAGTGTAAACAATGCGTCCGGTCCAGCCAGGATTGTCCATGTAGTTGTCGAGAGAAGAGCCAATGTTGGAATACCCCTCGGCGGTGAAGCCGGCAAACGACTCGCTCAAGAGCAGCACAGGCTGTGGCTTGGGTGTAACCCTGAGCGTGTAGCTCGTGGCACCGTAGCATGGTTCCCAAGTGGCAACAAAAGAGCCGGCTGTCACGCCCGTGGCATCGGTAGCAACAGGCACGTCGAGCCCTGGCAGCGGAGTCTTGAAGCCTATCTCATAGATATAGGAGTAATTATTGTAGATTTCCACTTTATAAACCTTGTTTGGGTCGAGCTCTGTCGATGCCACCACTTGCAGGCCGTTGACAGTGCTCTTTTGAGTGTCGCAGGCCGTGGAGGCGGCAGTGATGGTGCCATCGCTGGCAACAGCACACTCATAGATGCGCATCACCAGCGGGTAGTTGCTCACATTGCGATGATAGCCATACTGCTTCACCTGGCTACAGTTGGTGATGAAAAAACGCTGATAATTGCCATTGAAATTGGCGGCATAGCTCGTGTTGCCATCAAAGTAGCTGTCACTGCCTAGGAAGATGTCGTTGCTGCTCCACGAGGTCTCATAGGTCTTTATTATTGAGTTGGTAAACCAGTTTTGCGTGGCATCGGCCACCACCACACCATAGTTGGAGAGCGTGAGCCATCCACAATCCTGCTCGGGAAACTCCCTGTAGCGGTAGAGGTGGGAGATATCGTCGCTGCTCCACCCCGCCTCGTCGATGGTGACAAACTTGGCAATGTTGAGCAATGCGTCGCTGGCAGTGCTACCATTGCTGGCCTGGGCATTAAGCATCACCATTTTGCTCTCCATGCCAGGGCATGAGAAGACAACATAGCCCTTGAAACTGCCCTCTCCTGGGGGGGTGAACGTCACTTGCACCGCCACTGGAGAGGTGGTGGAGATGTCACCGGCAGTTATTGTGGAGTGAGAGAGTGCAAATGCTCCACTGTCGTCGTGGAGCGTGATGCTGACATCCTCGCCAACAAACATTCCCCACACCTCAATCTCCTTGGTGGACGATGTGCTTAGGCTTGTTGAGAAATTGAGCACATCGGGGCCGGCGTTTAGCTCAGGAACCTTGTCGGTTGCCACACCGCTCACGTCAACCGTCATGCTCTCAACGCTGTCGCTTGATATGGTGATTGTGGCATGATGACTTCCGGCTGTAGAAGGCATGTAGCTGATGGTCACATCCACGCCCTCAAGAGCCTGCTCGGCGGTGATTGATGCTGGTGCTACGCCAAACACTGCGTCATCGCTCGAGGCGATAACGACATCGCCCACAAGGTTCTTGCCCTTCACGTTAATGGTGGCGGTGCAAGTGTCGCCAACCCAAGTCTCAAAACTTTGTGAGACAGCAGAGACAAAGAGCTTGGGCAAAGCGCTGTTTACTACCACAGCTTGGGCGGCATCAAGGGCATTGACAATGCCATGACCACGCTGCTTGGCAGGACTTTGCGCACCTACATAGGGCGTGGCAGTGGTCATGATTGCTGTCTTCACCTCTTCAACGGTGAGCGAGGGGTCGGCTTGCAGCAGCAGAGCCACCACGCCTGCTGTGATGGGAGTGGCCATCGAAGTGCCACTCTTCTGGTCCCAATAGTCGGTCTTGCCATTATAGGTTACAGAGTAAACCCCCGACTGCTTGTAATACCTGTTGATGGGGGCTATCACATAGTGGCCTGGTGCGGTGATAAAAGGATGGTCCACACCGTTGAAGTCGGTGCCGTAGCTCGAGAAATAGGCCACGTCGCCCTGGCTATAGGCGCCATTGGAAGTGGAGCGCGAGGCCATCGCCCCCACGCTAATTACCTTGCTTGCCGTGGCATCGTCGCTGAAACTGCCATCGGCAGTTCCCAGCGAGACGGGGACACCGCCTATACTGTAGCTTGTGGAGCCCAGTTGCGTGTTATAGTTGTCGGTAAAGACGTTTATCACATTACCCTCCTTGCCAGTGATGAGATAGGCCACACGGTTGTTGCCAGTGCCCGATGTCGCATAAGTATAAACCCGGCTCGTGATGTAAAGGTTGTAGCGGTTGTTGCTGTGGTCCACACCGCCACTAATTGTGATGCTGGTCCCCTCGAGGCCCATCGACGACGCATTAATGGTGCCGTTTGTCATGGGTGTGCTGCGGTATTTCACTCCTCCATTGGCATTAAGCACCACCACCTCCACTTTAAGCTCATCGCTGGTGCTGTTCCAGATGTCGCAGTTGCCATAAAGCGACGTGCCACTCGATGGCATGTGGACGACCGCCATGGCATCGTCGTCGCTTGAGAGTGTCTTGGTGGCATAGCCAGTGTATTTCGCCTCATTGCCGGCAGCAAGCAAGATTATCGCTCCATATTTCTGTGCCACGTCGTCGAAGCCGCGGCAAATGCCGCTCCTGCCGTCGTGCGGCCCAAGGTCACTGCCCAGACTTATGCTAATCACGCATGGCTTGCCCACACTCTGGGCATAGCTTGCAATATACTGTGCCGAGTTGAGAATGGCAGCATCGGTCAGGTTATTGGCAAGACCGCACATCACAATGTCGCACTCAGGAGCCATGCCCGAATAGTCACCCACCCTCGACGCGGCGGCACAGCCTGTGGTGTGAGTGCCATGGTCGGCATTGGTGTTGTCGGTGGTTTGGGCAGCAATGGCACTGCCTGTGGTGTAGGCATAGCCAGGCAGTTCCACACCCTCAACCCACACTTTTGTGCCTCCAGTGCCGGCAGTAGTCTCGTTGGGTTTGTAAATGGCCTTCACTCGCGTGTTGCCGTCATCATCGAGAAAGGCACGGTGGTTAAACTCGATGCCATCATCGATGATGCCAATCACCACATCCTTGCCAGTGAGGGCTAAGGGGAGGCCATTGTTAATGCCGTCCCAAGCTTTGTCGGCATTGGTCACGGTGCACGCCTGGTCGGTGAAGTGCCGGCTGGTGCGCGCTATCGCCACCTGGCGTACCGATGCCAGACGTGCCACATCTTCAATTTTGTTGATGGGCACCAGTGCCGTAACAAATGTACTGAAGTGACCTGTGAGTGTGACACCGGCCTTCTCAAGTTGGGCAGTAGAAGCATCATCAAGGAAGATGAAGCACTCAACACATGTCACACCATTAATCGCTCTGGGGTGGGCAAGCGACGAGTTGTAGGCTTGCTCCCCTCTCAATTGCTCAGCGACAAATGCCTTGGTTGGCGCTGTGAGCTTATCGGCAGCCACCATAGCCAGCGACATGCCAAGGGCAATTACTAATAGAAGAAACTTTCTCATAAGAATTATTTTTAGTGGTTTATATGCAATGCGTACAAAAGTCTGCAAAATTAGTAATAAAAAATCACAAAAACAACATAATTACTATTATTTTGTTATTGCGGCTTGCTGTAGTTGCTGCCCGTTAAAAAAACAAAAGATGCGCCTCTGTGAGAAAGAGGCGCACCCTTTAGGAAGTGGTTGTTCAGTGACAAGTGCATGCCCACAGCAGTTAGCTGTGAGCAATTGGCTATTTCTTGCTGCTGAGCAGGATGTTGTAGATGCAGGTGATGTCAACAGTGGTGACCTCGCCGTCGCCGTCCACGTCGCTGGTGGCGATGTAAGTCTCGTCGCCATTGAGCAGGTAGTTGTAGAGGCAGGTGATGTCAACAGTGGTGACCTCGCCGTCGCAGTTCACGTCGCCATAGATGCCACCGCCAAGGGTGGTAACCATGATCTTGTTAGACCAGTTGCTCTGCTTAGTGCCAAACACTGCCTTCACGTCATAGAAGTAGGTGGTGGCAGGGTCGAGATTGGCAACCTTGTAGCTGTTGGCAGTGATGCCGGTGAAGGTAACGCCGTCGAAGTCGATAGACTTGGCTGCGCCAGCACGGTCGCCATCAATGATGTGGATGCTGGAGATTACCACACGCTTGCCATTGGCCATGGTCTCGAGCTTAACCTTCTGGTTGTCACCAGGGGTGCAGTCGAGCACTACGGTGTAGGTAGCATCGGTGTTGCCGGGCAGGGTTACGGTCTCGCTTGCGTTGCCGCACGAGATCTTGAAGTTGACGTTGGTGTCGTTGTTATAAGTCTTTGCCTTGAACGACACTGTCACCTTGTTCTCGGTAAGCGTCAGGGCTGGAGAGGTCAGGTTTCCAGTCGATGAGCCAGTGCCCAAGCGAGCTGCGCCGACGGCCTCAAAGACCTTTGTGCCTGTCCAGCCAGCGTTGTCCATGTAGTTGTCGAGCGAGCTGCCAATGTCTTGAGCGCCATTCTTGGTGAACTTCGAGAAGCCCTCGGTGAGGATGTCGTAGTTCTTGGGGATGACACGCAGGATGTAGCTGTCGGCACCGTCGCAGGGGTTCCAGTTGGCAGTGAAAGAGGTGGGTCCCACCTCGGTAGCGGCTGTGGCAACTGGCACCTCAAGGCCGTTGATAGGAGTGCGGAAGGCTATCTCATAGAGCTTAGAGTAGTCGTTGTAGATAGCAACCTTATATACCTTCTCGGGGTCGAGCTCGTCGCTGGCCAGCACCTCCTTGCTAGTGGTAGTGTTCTGCTTGGTTTGCACAGCAGTGGTGCTTGGAGTGATGGTGCCGTCGGCATTCACGGTGCACTCATAGATCTCCATCTTCAGGGGATAGGTAGTGTTGCTGCGGTTCTCGGCATACTGCTTAACCTGCGAGCAGTTGGTCACATAGAACGTCTGGTAATCCTCGTTCCAGTCAGTATAGTAAGCGGTGCCACTAAAGTAGCTTGCGCTGCCCATGAACACGTCGGTAGCAGCCCAAGTCTCGGTACCAGTTTTCTCGTTACCGGCAATGGTGAACCAGTTTTGGGTGGCGTCGGTCTTGAGCGCACCATAGTTAGAGACGGTGAGCCAAGCGCACTCGTCCTCTTCATTCTCAGTATATTTATATATGGTGCTCATGCCGCTCACTGTAGCGCCAGCCTCGTCGATAGTCTCATACTTGGCGATGTCGAGATATGGGTCGGCAGCTGTGCCCTTGTCGGTGGCTTTGGCGGTGAGGGTCACAGTCTTAGTCACAGCACCATTGCTGGTGAAGGTGAGCGTGCCAGTGTATTCACCCTCCTCGGCCGAAGTGAAGGTCACATTCACATTTACAGGAGTGTCGATGCCAGTGCTACTAGCCGCGATGGTAGTGGGCGATACTGTGAACTTGTTGTTCTGGTCGGTGAGAGTGACGGTGATGTCGTTAGTCAGGAACAGACCGTTAACTTTCACTGTCTTGGTGACAGGAGCCGAGAGCTTAGCATTGAAGTTGAGCGTCTCGGGGTCGGTGAGGATGGTTGGAACGCGGGGCTGTGCCACACCGGTGATTGTCACGGTCTGGGTCTCGGCCTCGGCACTGGTGAGAGTGAGGGTTGCTGTAGTCTCGCCAGCTGCGGTGGGAGCGTAGGTAACAGTAACGTCAACACCATTGTAGGCATCCTCGGCACTAATAGTTGTGGGACTCACACTATAGACATTAGCACCGCTCTTAGCGATATTGATGGGCTGGCTGAGGTTGTAGCCCTTAACAGTGATAACCTGTGTATAGGTCTCGCCGGCATATCCCTCAAATGCCACCTCGCTAGGCTTAGCGACAATCGTTGGGCCCTGATGCTGCAGGATGTACTCGATACCGGCAAGCGCATTGATGATACCGTGACCACGAGCCTTAACAGGACTGGTAGAGCCAGCGGGATAAGGAGTTGCTGTCTCAGCAATAATTTCCTTAACGCGATCCACGTCGAGAGAGGGGTCGGCCTGGAGGTAGAGCACTACCACACCGGCGGCAGTAGGAGTAGCCATCGAGGTGCCGCTCATCTGGCCCCACTTGTAGGTGCGGCCATTGTAGGTCGTTTGCCAGGTAGAAGACTGATAGCTATCATAGCCGTTGACCGACGAGATAACATAGTGTCCAGGTGCGGTGATGAAGGGCTGATTCACACCGTTGCAGTCAGTACCATAGCTCGAGAAGTAAGCCACATCGCCCTGGCCGTAGCCGTCGTTAGAGCGCGAGGCCTGTGCACCCACGGCAATCACCTTGGGCGAGGTCATGTCGTCGCACATCGAGTTCTCGTAGGTGCCGGGGGTGAGGGTGTAGCCGCTCACCGAGCCCGAGGTGGCAAGGGTGCTATAGTAGCAGTCGGCATAGACATGGATGGTGTTGCCGCCTTTACCCTTGATGATGTAGGTAGCCTGCGAGGCGCTGCTCTCGATGTAGATGTTATAGCGGTTGTTGTAGGCATCGAGGCCACCTTGCACAGTGACGCTGCCAAAGGTGCCGCTGGTCATCCAGTCGCTCTGCGAACCGTTAACAATCACCTTAACCTGCAATTCGTCGCTAGTGCTGTTCCAGATGTCGCAAGCGCCAGTAGCCGAGCCCCACCAGCCGCCGCTCACGTTGTTGATCACTGCCATGCAGTCATTATCGCTGGCAAGTGTCTTCACGGCAGCACCGGTGATGTCGGCCTCATTGCCGGCAGCAAGCAGAATCACGGCGCCATATTGCTCGGCCACTTCGGTGTAGGCACGGCAGATGCTACTCAAGCCATCATGAGGGCCAACGTCGCTACCGAGGCTAATGCTGATTACGCAAGGCTTGCCAAGCACGTTCTTGGCATAGTTGGCAATATACTTTGCCGAGCTCACGATAGCTGTCTCGGTGAGTGATGAACCACAGCCGGCGAGCACCAGGTCGGCCTCGGGAGCCATACCGGCATAGTTGCCCACATGTGAGCCGGCAGCGCAACCTGTGGTGTGTGTGCCATGGCTCTCGCTGCTGTCGTCGCAGGTGAGCGCAGCAATCTGAGTGGGAGTAGTATATTGATAGCCCATGAGCTGAACACCGTCGATGGTAGCGCGGGTGCCACCATTGGCGCTGCTGGCGTTAGGCATATACACTGCTTTCACTCGGCTGTTGCCATTGTCGTCGAGAAAAGCACGGTGGTTGAACTCGATACCGTCGTCGATGATGCCCAGCACCACGCCCTGGCCAGTGTAGCCCTGGGGCAGACCATAGTTGGTGCCGTCCCAAGCTTTGTCGGCATTGACGATGCCTTTAGCAACATCGGTGAGGTTGCGAGCATTGCGGGAGATACCCACTTGCTTGACGCCCTTGATATGAGCGACAGCTTCAAGTTTATTGACAGGCACACTGGCAGTGACAAAGTCGCTGAACTTGCCAGTAACCTTCACTCCGACAGCCTCAAGGTCGGCAATCGAAGCCCCATTAAGTGTGATGAAGCATTCCACATACTCCACCCCATTCACTGACTTAGGTGCTGCCAGCGCATGCTTGCCGTCGGGATTTTGTGCCATCCCTGCGGCATGCCGCTGCAAGAACACCTTGGTTGGAGCGCTAAGCTTGTCCTGAGCCATCATGCCCAGCGACACACTCAGCGCCATCATGATAAGAAAAAATTTTTTCATGTGAATGATATTAAAAAAAGAATAAAAAATAGTTGTTGAAAAAAATGTCCACAAATTTATTAAAAAAAAACATGAATACCATCAATTTCTAAATAAAAAAGGCTGAAACAGGTAGGAAAAAGTGGATTTTCTCATTCCAGCAGTTAGTTGCCAGTCTAAAAATGATTGATTCGACCCCACGCCTACCTGTTCTCGACAGTTTTTAAATGACTCAAGTTTCAAAATGTTCAGAAACTTGAGTCATTAAAAGTCAGTTCAGCTCTTTTCCATAACCAATGACCAATTAGGGAGATAATTAATGGGATGCTCTATAAATTCCAGATATGTTTTTCTTTTGTTTTGGTCATCTTTGATTGCTTGTTGGCATCTTTCACCTCAACTCTTTAACCTGTAGCCCGCTACTATGTTTTGCGGATTTGAGTCAAAATCTACTCAACAATCCAACCAAATATGACTCAAGCAATTTATAGAGCATCCCTAATGTGTCAAGAACATTGCCAGCACTTTGTAGAAGTCGCCAGTGGGGATGGCGGTAAACTGTGGCGTGATGCGGTGTCCCAGTTGCGACGACTCATGGAAGCGGTCGCCCACGAGTGCCCTATACTGTTCCCTAAGGTCGCCGAGCAGTTCATCTTTGTCGCTGCCTATGATGTGAGTCACTGGCGTGATGTACTTCTCAATGCCCCTGAACTCGTCGAGGTCGGCAAGCGTGCACTTAAAGGTTTGAACTCCGTCCTCACGCCGGTTGTAGTATTCCACCTCGTGCCCTATCTCGGGCAGGAAGCGCAGGCTGTCCTCGGGGTTGACGGCAGGGTTGACAGCAATCTTGGGAATGTCAACCCTGGCGCAAAGCGTGTAATATCCTCCTAGCGAAGTGCCAGCAAGGATGTCGATGCCATGAGCGGCGACATAATCCTCAATCTTCTTAATCGACTCCACCGGATGATGCGTCACATCAAATGCGTGAACTTCAACCTCATGGTAGCTGGCCTTAATATTGCGGATTGTGCTACTCTGCGCCGAGCTTCTAAAGCCATGAATGTAAAGCAGTTTCTTCTTAGTCATCACTTCTTTTCCGTCTTTTTTGCGCTAGCTTTCTTGACTGCAGTTTTCTTTTTGGCCGGTGTCTTCTTGGGAGTAGGCTCTGGTTCTGTTTTCTTCTCCTGTTTAGGCACGAAGTCGCCTGTGGTGTCCTTCACGATGTTGTTGCGCAACAGTTCCACCTCGCGGTTTAACTCCTCAATCTCTTGTTCTTGATTGCGGATGGTGAGCAGCAAAGCGTTTAGCTCCTCATTATCAATCTCCTCGGGGAACTGCTCCCTCACACGAATCAGGAAGTCGCTAAGCACGTTCATGTAGTTAGTAAAGGCAGCATAGGGCGAGTCGTAGGGACTATAGTGCGAGTGTACCGAGCCATCGCTGCTGTGCTTGGTGCTCATGTAGTAGAAATGGTCACTCGCTTGCAGGTAGTTCCAGTCCTGACGAATGCGCTTGTCCTGCACAAGGCGTATTCTCTCACTCAAGCAATAGAGCTTGTTGACGGCCTCTTCCTGCAAGATGTTTCCCATCCACGCGCTAGTGTCGCGAGCCTCGTCGGCCCACGAGATGGGGTGCATCACCGAGAGCTCTCCCACGGGTTTCATCTTGCTCACCACCTCGCTGGGAGTCATGAACTCGATATCCTGCTCAGCAGCAAAGCGTGGCATGGCTTTCATAAACTCAAAGATGCCACTCTCGCGAGGTTGCAGCTCGCCAAAGGTCTCGTAGTTCATAAACAGGTTCACGAGCATCTCCTCGTCGGGCAAGGTGGCAATCCAGTTGATGTATTTGTCGGCTGTCAAGGGATAGGCCGCCCACTCGGGGTTGCTGAAGCGGAATGAGATATCGTCGCTGAGCTTTGAGTTCTTGAGCAGCAGTTTGAGCTTAGGTGCCGACGCCGCTTTGTAGAGATAATTAGGTGACTTCCATCCCAAAATGTGCTTTGCGCCATCGGTGATAGCCCCCTTGAAGCCCATTGAAGCGACCATCGCGGCTATGTCGTCGTCATATATCAACTCGGTGTTTCTGAACACCTTGGGTCTCTGCTCAAAGAGCTGATAAATCTTCTCATCGTGAGCCTTCACCTGCGCCATAAATTCCTCGGGGTCAACGAGCGACGAGAGCGAGTGAGCATAGGTCTCGCTCAGGAACTCCACGCAGCCAGTGTCGGCCAAGTCCTTCATCGAGTCGATAAACTCGGGCACATACTGCTCTAGTTGCTCGAGGGCCGTGCCACTAATTGAGAACGCCACTTTAAATTTCTTGCCATTCTCCTTAATCATGTCGAGAAGCATCTGGTTGGCAGGCATATAAGAGCGCTCGGCAATGCGCGTGATGATGTCATCGTTGGCAAAGTCATCATAGTAGTAATGGTCGTTACCGATGTCAAAGAAGCGATAGGTCTTGAGGCGGAACGGCTGATGTATCTGGAAATAGAAACAGATTGATTTCATGACTGTTGATATATTTTTGTGGTTGATATTTATCTATTTATTAATCGCTTGTAGATGTCTATGACCTTAGCACCGGCCTTGTCCCAGGTGATTTGGTTCACCTCCTCAAGTCCCTGCTCGCGCAACTGCTTATACATGGCGGGGTACTTGATGATGGAGTAGATAGCGTCGGCTATGGCGTTGGTGTCCCAGTAATCTACCTTTATCACGTTGTTGAGAATCTCGGCGCAGCCGCTCTGCTTCGATATGATTGACGGCACACCCATCTGCATGGCCTCGAGCGGCGAGATGCCAAACGGCTCGCTCACCGACGGCATGACATACACGTCGCTTGCCTTGAGCATCTCATACACCTGCTTGCCCTTCAAGAAGCCCGTGAAGTGAAACCGGCCGGCAATGTGCCTGCGAGCTGCCAGGCGTATCATCTTCTCCATCATGTCGCCGCTGCCTGCCATCACAAATTGCACATTATGTACCTTCTGCAACACCTGCCAAGCGGCATCGACGAAGTATTCTGGTCCCTTCTGCATGGTGATGCGTCCCAAGAAGGTCACTACCTTCTCATGCTTGGGCGGCACCTCCAGGTTGAGCAGTTCCTGGCTGAGCGGCTCCACAGCATTGTGTACCGTTGTCACCTTGTCGGGGCTGATGCCATATTTCTCTATCACCGTCTTGCGGGTGAGGTTGCTCACGGTGATGATGTGGTCGGCATGGTTCATGCCGTCCTTCTCGATGCCGAACACCGTGGGGTTCACATTGCCGCGGCTGCGGTCGAAATCGGTAGCGTGCACATGAATCACGAGCGGCTTGCCCGTCACCTGCTTGGCGTGAATGCCGGCAGGATAGGTGAGCCAGTCGTGCGAGTGAATCACGTCGCACGGCACGGTGCGCGCTATCACGCCAGCCACTATCGAGTAGTTGTTGATTTCCTCCAGCAGGTTGTCGGGATAGCGCCCAGAGAACTCAATGCACCCCAGGTCGTTAGTGTTCATGTAGTTGAAGTCGCTGTAGATGTGGTCACGCAAGTCATAATAGGTCTGCGGGTCGAGCACCTTGCCAATGCGCCCCTCCACATAGTCCCAGTTCACATCGCGCCACGCCACGGGCGTGGTGTTGGCACCAATGATGCGTGCAAAGTCCTTAGGTTCATCGCCCCAAGGCTTGGGAATGACAAACGTGATGTCCATGTCGCCACATTGCGCCATCCCCTTAGTAAGACCAAAACTTGCCGTTCCTAGTCCTCCCAGGATGTGTGGAGGAAATTCCCAGCCAAACATTAAAGCCTTCATATATCGTGTTTTAGTGATTTTATGAATTTATTACTCCTATATTCTTAAAGAGACGCAGCACTCGCAGCACACCTCCCACATTAGGCGCATAGCTCACCGCGCCGCGACCAATGAATGGCGGGTTGCCGTCGTAGAGCTCCGACAGGGTGCCTATGCCGCCCTGGGACATCTCGTCCTCAAAGCCTATCATCATGCGCTCAATGAACGACGCCCCATTAAGGCCAAACACCTTTATATAAGCATCGGTATAGAAGCCCATGAGCCACGGACGAGCCGAGCCGGCATAATAGGCCACCTCGCGCTCCTCGGGATTGCCTAGATACCAGGGCTTGTAGCCCCAGCTCTTGGGGCTGAGGGTGCGCAACCCTTTGGGGGTGAGCAGCTCGCGCGTCACCACGTCGAGCAGGCGCTTGCGCTGGCGGCGGTCAAGCGGTGAGTAGTCGAGACCGGCAGCAATTATCATGTTGGGGCGCACACTGGGGTCGGCATAGGAGCCATCCACATAGTCGTAGAGGTAACCATAGTCATTGAGGAACATATCCACGAAGGCTGGCTTGACCTTGTCGCTTATCTCTTTGAGAGATGCCACATAGGCTTGCTCGGCCTCCACATCGCCAAACAGCTCCTGAGCAAACATGAGCGAGTTGTACCACAACGCGTTAAACTCCACCAGGTATCCCGTGCGGGGCACCATGGGTGAGCCATCGGGGTGAGTGGAGTTCATCCACGACATGGGCTTGCGGGTGCCGTCGGTGCTCACCAGGCCACTCTCTTGCAGATGTAGGTTGGGATGCTTGCCATCAATGATATGAGCAAGTATGGCCTTCACCAAGTCGCCATAGCGGTCTCGCGCCACATTGAAGCCCGCATCCTTGGCATACTCCTGCAGCGACCACATAGCCCAGAGCGGCACGTCGGGCAGGTCTATGCCCTTGAGGTGCTTGTCGAGCGAGCCGTCATCAATAAACCGCAGCAACGCGTCTTTTGCCGTGTCCATAATCTTCTCAAAGTCGGGACGATGGTGGTTAGAAAGCGTGCATCCTGGCAAGGCTATAAACTCGTCGCGTGCTCGTATCTTAAACCACGGATAGCCAGCAAGGATATAGTTGCCGTCGGCATTGGTAAGGTAGAACTGCTTAGCGCTGTTCTTGAGGCAGTTGTAGAAACTGGTGCGAGGAGTGCGCGACTGCACCTCCTCCTCGTGCATGCGGCTCAGCGAGCGGGTGTTCACCTCGTCGATTCCAGCCGAGAATATCAAGGGCTCGCCCTTCTTGATTTCTATCTCGAAATAGCCAGGCACATAGAGGTCCTCGGTGTAAGGGATGCCGCGCTCCATGTCCTTGATATACTCAATGCCCTTGTACCAGTGTGGGTCGAAGACAAAGGTGGGCTTGTGGTTGAACTGCATGTAGAGCGTGGGGTATCCTTCATACATGCAGGTGGCGATGCCATTGTGCACCTCACGATACTCTCTGCTGGCCACGGCATTCTCCACACACAGGTCATTGGCATTGCGGAAGGCCAAGAACGGGCGGAACTGGAGTGTGGTCTTGGAGTGAGCATCAACTAGCGTGTAGCGGATGAGGATGCGGTTCTCGTTGGTGATGAAGATTTTCTCGCGCTTTAAGATCACACCGCCCACACGAAACAGGTGCGACGGCACACGCTCGCAGTCATACTCGCGGATATACTTGTGACCATTGGGGCTATACACATTGCCCTTGTAGCGGTGCAACCCCAGGTTGAACGGCGCACCATGCTGTATCACCGTCTCGTCGAGCGACGAGAGCATCACATGGCTGTTGTCGTCAATTTCGGGAATGGGGATCACCAGCAGGCCATGCTGCTTGCGGGTGTTGCAGCCCACTAGTGTGGTGCAATGATAAGCCCCCGACTGATTAGTCCTGAGAATCTCCCTAGTGAGAGACTGCTCAAGATTGATCATCAAGTTTTTATCAAATTTTAAATAGCTCATTAAGTTTTAATATGTGTAATGGTTAATAAGTTTCTTTTAAGCGTTTTCTATACGGGTATAACCTCGTTTTCAGTAATCGTAACAAATTTACAGCTTTTCGACAAAATGAGCAAACTATTTTCAACTTTTTTTTCAACAAGAGCGTTTTTGGGGAAACTTTTTTTTGAACGCCGCGGGTGCGGCGCAATACTCATCAGCACCTAGGGCTCTTACACAACGGCGCCTATGGCATCATGACGCAATAAACGACTCAAAAAACTGCCATAATAATCATTGCATTATTTAGAATAATCATTACCTTTGCATTTCACAATTATATCAAATAAAAAACACAATAATATGAAAGCTCTTAGATTTTTGACCCTGTTGCTCGTCGCAACTGTTGCTATCACAGCTATAGACATTGCAGCAAAAGAGCCCACCTTGGGACTCAACGAATTAAAGAACAAAGATGAAGCACACCATCAAACCATAACGGCGACCGTGATTTCAAAGGATGTGGTGAAAATTGAGGTTACCCCCGACTCGTGGACTGGGACTCGACTGCCGTCGGTTGCCACCGACAACTATGCAGGATGCGATGGCTTGTCGTTTCAGTGTGATGATAATAATGCCCTGAAAACCGCGACCACACAGAAAGGGCTGCGCGTGATGATCGACAAGCAGCTCAACAGTGTGACTGTGAGCAGCGGCAGCACGTTCTACCTTACCGACCTGTGCGACCGCAGCGAGCATGGCACCCTGCGACTGCTGCACACTGGCAAGGAGTCGTTTTACGGTGCTGGCGAGCGCGGCTACTCGCTCAACCTCAGTGGCGACACGCTCATCAACTTCAACAAGCAGAACTACGGCTACGTCGCGGGCGAGAAGCGCATCAAGCAGATGGGCATCACCATGCCGTTCATCATCTCCTCCAAGGGCTACGGCATCCTGTTCGACGATTTCTGCAAGTCGTCGCTCTACATTGGCGAGGATGGCATCGAGTATAAATCCACATCACCTCAACCTATCTCCTACTATGTCATCGACGGCCACGGCAAGGTTGAGAATGTAGTGAAGGAATTTACCAATCTTGTGGGGCGCCAAGAGCTGCCGCCACTGTGGACACTGGGCTATATCACCTCAAAATATGGCTACCACGACCAGCGCGAGAGCGAGGGCGTGGTCGATACCCTCAAGCGCGCAGGCTATCCGCTCGACGGCATCGTGTTTGACCTCTACTGGTATGGCAAGGAGCAGGACATGGGGCGCCTGGAATGGGACAAGAGCCAGTGGCCCGACCACCGCGCTATGCTTCAGCGTTTCAAAAAGAAAGGCGTGAACGTGGTGACCATCTCGCAACCCTACGTGCTCACCAACGGCCGCGCTATCGACAACTATAACGAACTCGACCCCAAGGGCATGTTCTGCAAGAACGGCGACACCGGCAAGACTCAGACCGTGACCATCTGGGTGGGACAGGGAGGCATGTTTGACGTCTCTAACCCCGACACCCGCCAGTGGCTGCGCAACCGCTACCGCTCGCTCACCGAGGAAGGGGTGACTGGTTGGTGGGGCGACCTGGGCGAGCCCGAGGTGCACCCCGAGACAATACGCCACCACAACGGCCTCACCGCCAAGCAGTATCACAACTACTACGGCAACGAGTGGAGCCGCATCATCTACGACCTATTTAAGGAGGAATATCCCGACCGCCGCCCCATGATCATGATGCGCGCCGGCACAGCGGGCTTGCAGCGCTACTCGGTGTTCCCCTGGTCCACCGACGTGTCGCGCTCGTGGGGAGGCTTAAAGCCCCAGGTGACCATCATGCTCAACTCGGGCCTGAGCGGCCTGGGCTACATGTCGCACGACGTGGGCGGCTTTGCCCTCGACGAGAACAAGAAACGTGACGGCGAGCTCTACATCCGCTGGCTGCAGCTGGGTCTGTTCTCACCCATGCTGCGCACCCACGCACAGGGCATCGCCGAGCCTTATAACTACACCGAGTTTGGCGACCTTCCATTGCGCATCATCCGTGAGCGTTACCGCTGGCTCCCCTACAACTACACCCTAGCGTGGGAGAACGCCAGCGAGGGTCTGCCACTGGTGCGTCCGTTGGGCTTCTATGAGAGCGACAACTGCATGAGCCGCTACGACAACATCAGCGACCAGTACCTGTGGGGCCACAACGTGATGGTGGCACCAGTGATGGAACAGGGAGCCACCAGCCGCAAGATTACCTTCCCCGAGGGCACATGGGTTGACATCAACATGCCGAGCAACCGCTACACCGGGCACACCACAATAACTTACAACACGCCACTTGATGTGCTGCCGCACTTTGCACGCGCCGGAGCCTTCATTCCACAGGCCACCAACAAGATGGAGAACGTGGGCGACTACAACCCCGGCAAGCTCGACATCGTGTATTACCCCAGCGATGAGCCGTCGAGCTACACACTCTATGACGACGACCTCACCAGCACTGGCACCCTTGCCCAGGGCCGTCATCGCCTCATCACCTTTGCCGCCACACCCGCTGCCGACAAGTGCCTCATCACCATCAAGGGCGAGGGTGCTGGTACCCCAGCAAAGAAAGAATACCGCTTAGTGATTCCTGGCATGGAAGTGAAGCCATCAATGGTTAAGGTGGGCGGCAAGAAGGTGAAAGTGAACTACGACCAAACCATCCCCACCCTCACTATACCACTGACCATCAACGACATCAACACCACTACCACAGTGGAGATACTGAAATAATAATTACAAATCACAAAACGATAGCGCACCTAACAAAAATAGGTGCGTTTCGTTTCTTGACAGAAATTAAATTCCTATCAACTGTAACAATTACAACAAAAATGCTTTATTGTGTGCTGTTGTTAAACTTCACTATGCAATCTATACATATTGGTCCACCATCTACATCGTCGATGAAAACATTAGCAGGATGCATATCTTCTAACAACAGTCGTTCAGATGCATAATTAACCCCTTGTCCTAACCAATTGTCGTGAAATCCTTTAGCCATAACAAGTTGGTCAATCTCATCCTTTGTTGCCAGACGGAGACAACGAACATAGGGCTGGGTTAGAACTGTTCTTAATAAACCATCGCTATCTCGTGTGAAACCGATGACACGCATTGCTGTTTCGGGGAAGAGATAATTGTGAAGTACAATGGCATCCAGTGCTTTTTGGGTCGTTGAATATATTGAAGTGCGTTCTTTCACTACCGAAGTGTCACCATCGCGATAATACACTTTAGACTCAGCACCTTGAGCAATTTTGGGACCAAAAGTATTAATGATAATTCTCTCCGAGTCAGGCACCCATAATTTCGATGCCTTAGCCCATTGCTCAATGATTTGTTCCTGACGCTCGTCTATCTGCCAATTCGTTGGCTTTCTTTGGCGGCCATCAGCATCTCCACTTGTCGTAATGCTTGCTCGCGCGTAGTCTGCGATGATCGTCGCCCCAATGAGAGCCGCACCTCCCTTGCAGAGTCCTGCATGCTCTTGTTGATTGAATCGATAAAAGTCTTTGGCTCCATTTTGTATATCAGTTATATATTGAAAAATAAGTCGCAACGTAGCATCATCAAAGCCATTTTTGGCTATTAATTCATATATGTCTTCGTTACTAACCATAAAAATCTAATAAAAAACTCTTTTGCAAAAATAATACAAATATGAAACATTTGCAATAATTACCATAAATAATCATCATAAATCTTTCATTTCTCAAAAATCTTGCTTACCTTTGCAAACAGATTGCAGAGGCAATCGGTATTTTTGAAATAATAAAGAAGCGTTTTGCTTATCGCTTTTAGTTGAAACGTAGGAACTTTCAAACAAGATGCGAGGATTGGCAAAGCGGTTCTACGCTATATGCGTGGACTGCTATTCTCACATCTGCATCTAAGGTTTTCCTACGACCTCAACTAAAGACGTGGCAATTCAATCCACGCTTTGTTTTTTTAATTATGGGGATTGGATTGATACCCAAATAAACACTTTTAATCAATGGGGAAAAAATTATTGTTAGTTTGCATCCTGTTTTTGCCATTAATTTTAAGTTCTTGTGGCGGAGACGATGAACCAGACTACACCACTTACACTGTTAATTACACTATTGACGATGTTCAAAATGTTTTAGTTGATCTAACTTTCTTTGAATATAATGACACTGGAGAAAAAATTGCCTCTAACAGTATCTCTGAGGCAAAGAAAGGTACAAAAAAAACGTTTACAGCCTCAAGCCGAGCTACAAAGGTGAAAGTTTACATTAAAATGTACTCTAGTAACTCGGCTATAACACCAGCTTATCGTTGGGTTCAAAATGTCTTTTATCTTGAGAATGGTAAAAATACTGACATCAATTTGACTAATAATACAATTATTGGAAATTATGAACCATAATTATTTGGTTAACCAATAAAAAGAGTGTGTCAACAAAATTGGCACACTCTTTTTTGTTGGCAACGACATTCTTATATCTCTCAAAATGTTACATCTAAAATTTCAAAAAAGCACAAACGTATTTCAAAATCAAATTAAAATCTAATTAGTCAAATTCGTTTAATTAGTATTCTAAAGAAGTTTTCAGAACGTGAAGTGCAGCTGGATGCGCACGCCGCTTTTGTTCACTCCGGGGTTGTGGCGGTAGTTGATGCGCCACACATAATCTACCCTGAGGAATGTGAGTATGTTGTCGAGACCCACACCTATCTCCATGTAGGGCCGCTTGCCCATCCTCTGGCACAGGGCATTGTTGGGAAATTGCAGCAACTCGGGGTGCTGCGCCGGGTCGTTCTTGTCGGTGAGTTTGCCCCACAATCCACGGAACGACACCACCTCTCGCATCTTTAGCTTCTTGAGCAGCGGAATGCGGTTGAGGATGGCACCGTTTATCCAGTAGGTGACATTCCACGACAGGTACTGGTCGTTGACAAACTCCATGGCGTTCATCAGAGCAAACGACTCGGGCTGAATGGTATAGGAGAGATTGGCATTAGGAATCATGAGCTCGGGGTAAGGCACCTGGCTCCAAATCTTGCCGGCTCTAAGAATGATGTCGGTGTAACCAAATGCCGAGAACCAGAAGCGCTTCTGGATGCCGGCCTCGGTCTTATTGACTGTGTAGTCGCTGCCCAGGAAGCCTCGCGGCATGAAGGTGTGAGTGAGTGTGAATACTGGCGCGTCCTGGTTGATGGGGATGCGAAACGAGCGGGTCTGGTAAAACTTCTCGCCTGGAGCATAGCGCAGCGTGACGCTGAAGCCAGCGGTGTTGTAATGCCCAAACGCATTGCTGTTGCCATCAACAAATGGCAGGAAACGCGACGCCTCGTGGCGCTGGTGCTGCACCGATGCTGTCAGCGAGAAACCAGCCTGTGTCTCGAGTTTATACTCCAGCAATGTCTCGCGCAGATATATCATCTTGTCGTCCTTTTGGCGCTTCAGGGCGAGAAACACATTGTCGGGGTTAGTGTAGAGATAGTGCTGCCCCAGCTTGTCAACATCATAGCGATGCATCAAGCGTATCGATTTCACAGGGAACTCATTAGGATGCTTCTTCTTGTCGATGAACGAATACTCGAGCTGACCCATATACTTGAAGCGCTTGTCGCGAGTGCCGTAGGCCACATAAAACTTGCCAAACCAGCGCTGGCTGAGCCGTGCCGTGGTCATGCCGCCCACGCGAAAGCGCGCCCCCTCAAGGCTATTGCCGCTGATGAGGGTGTTCATCGGGCCTATGTCAAAACGACTCTCGGTGGCCTTGGAATTGGTGTTGATGTAGCCGCTCACAAGAGTCACCACCACCTTTTCACACCAGTAGAAGAGCTTTGACTGGCGCAGCCGTGCGAGCATGTCCTTGACGGTGTGCTCATCCTTGACCGCCACCACAGGCCGATGCGCCACCCAGTAGTTCTCGTCTTGCTCCTTGACATGAGTGGTGAGCACCTCGGTGTTGCCTTCAAATATTGCCAAGTCTTTAGGAGTCTTGAAGTTGTGACCGTCATAGAACGTCTGCCGTCGCCCATACAGCTCGGGAGTCTTGGGAGCAATCTGCAACTCCACCATCACGTCGTCACGCACCTTGAGGCGGCTGCCATCTGGAGCCTTGATATAGTCTTGCTCTAGATAGATGTGCTTCACATAGTTGAGATTGATGTTACGCGGCACATTCATCTTTATCTTAGAGATAAACATAGAGGAGTCGCCAGCAGCGACATAGAGGCGACCGGTGAAGCCAAAAGTCTCAGTAGTGAATGGCGTGAACGACAACTCGTAGCATTGCACCCCATCGACCATCACTGTGTCGAGATAATACTTGTAGAAATCGGTGCCGATGCTCGAGAGCGGACTCACAAAGCGGTTCTGCATGAAGGTGATGTCGTTACTAAATATATCAATCTCGCGGAAGATGTCGTCGATAAACTTCTTGATGCTCTCGGTGTCGTGCTGGTCGTCGATGCCGGCATGGTTGGTGGCCATCACCACCTCACGGTGGGTAGAGGGCGACTTGCGGTAGTGCTCATGCGACACCTTCTCCTGAATGGAGAGCGGCAATATCATCTTGCCAGTGATGTCGCAGGTGTCGATATAGTCTTTCAGGAACTTGAAGTTCTGGGCAATGAGGTTCTTGGTGCTCGACGCGTTGAAATTGTTGAGACCAAACGACACCTTTTCATATTTGTCGTAGTTGTAATAGTCGTGATCCTTAGGATTGTAGAGGTTGCGTCGAGCCCTTAGCTTCTCGACAAATGCCACAGCAGGATTGCCTTTCTTGACATATTTTGCGGTCTTCTTGACTATAACCTCGTTGAGCATCACCGTGGTGGGCACCAGCTTGATGTCGAGCTCGGAGTATTGACCCAAGGGCACCTTGACCTCTTTGGGCTGATAGCCCACTACATTCACGCGCAGCTTCTCAAAGTTCACACCAGTGACTATGGTGAAACCGCCCTGCTCGTTGGTCAGTGCGCCAGTTTGGGAACCTGTCAGGAATATTTGGGCAAATGCGATTCCCTCGCCAGTAATCGAGTCGGTAATCACTCCCTTGATGCGCGTGTAGCCTTCGCCCAGCTGCTGACCATGAGCCACAAAGGCCATGACCAGCATCAACACGCACAAGATATAACTCTTCACCTCTCTCACTTGAAACCTCACGCTTCACGTTTAACGGACAAGCTTGTCCCTACCAACGGACAAGGCACGCCTTGTCCCTACTTAACATTTAACACTTAACTCTTATGACTTAAAAGTACCACATTCTCCACATGATGAGTGTGAGGGAACATATCCACTGGCTGGACGGCATCTACACGATATTTCACGTCGAGCATGGCGATGTCGCGTGCCTGGGTTGCGGGGTTGCAGCTCACATAGACAATGCGCTGTGGCTCAGCGTCGAGTATCACACGCACCACATCCTCGTGCATGCCAGCGCGAGGCGGGTCAACGATCATCACATCGGGGATGCCGTGCTGTGCCACAAACTCCCGGGTGAGCACGTCTTTCATGTCGCCAGCATAGAACTTGGTGTTAGTAATGCCGTTTATACGCGAGTTTAGCTTGGCATCTTCTATTGCCTCGGGGACATATTCAATGCCTATCACTTCCCTGGCTTGACGTGACACAAAATTAGCGATAGTGCCAGTGCCGGTGTAGAGGTCATAGACCAGCTCGTTGCCAGTGAGAGCGGCAAAGTTGCGCGCCACCTTATAGAGCTCGTAGGCCTGCTCGCTGTTGGTCTGGTAGAACGACTTGGGACCCACACGAAACTTGAGGCCTTCCATCTCCTCCTCAATGTAGTCGCGGCCACTGTAGAGGATAAACTCCTGGTCGCTAAGCGAGTCATTGACCTTGAGGTTGACGACGTACATCAACGAGGTAATCTGCGGGAATTTTTCTTTCACTGCCTGCATCACATCGTCGATGGCAGCCTTGTTGTCCTCGCTGAAGACCACCACGAGCATGAGCTCGCCAGTGCTGGCGGTGCGCACCATCATCATGCGCATGAAGCCCACATTATTGCGTATGTCATAGAACGTGTAGCCACGCTCCTGGGCATAGTCGCGCAGGAAAAGACGAAGCTCATTGCTGATGTCGTCCTGAAGCCAGCATTTCTCGATGTTGAGCACCTTGTCAAAACCGCCAGGGATGTGGAAGCCCACGGCGTTACGGTTGGGGAACTCTACCCCACTCTGCATCTGCTCGGTGGTGAGCCAGCATTTGTTGCTGAAGGTGAACTCGAGCTTGTTGCGGTAGAAGCTCGTCTTCTTCGAGCCAAGAATAGGCGAGATTTCGGGCAATGGCACCTTGGCAATGCGCTCCAGGGCATCGACCACCTGCTGCTGCTTGCACTGGAGCTGGTAGTCATAGGGCAGGTGCTGCCACTTGCAGCCACCACACACGCCAAAGTGCTCACACATAGGCTCCACGCGCAAATCGCTAGGCCTTATGAGCTCATCAATCACGCCCTCACAAAAGCTGTGTTTCTTGCGGGTAATCTTCACACGGGCAATGTCGCCTGGTGCTCCCCATGGCACAAACACCACCATGTCGTTCCAGCGGCCCAGGCTCTTGCCCTCGGCAGCTACTGCGGTTATCTCAAAGTCCTCCAGCAGAGGCAGGTTTTTCTTCTTTCCCACTATAAATAGAATGTCTTTTTTTAAATAATGTGCAAAATTAGCGAGAATTTTCCTAATTGAACGCCCTTGACAGCAAAAAATACAGTTCTAATCACAATAAGGCACATTAATAGGAGCAAATAGCGCTGATTTTGTGATGCGAGCATTATATCCCCAAAAAACCTCCTCCCTACTAAAAGACTTTAGGGAGAAGGCAGGCTGTTTTCTCTTATAATGGGTATAACATCACTCTCGCCTGAACATCGCCACGATGGGTGAGATGGCGAGCATGATGGTCACGGCAAGAGCGATGACAAAATAGATGATGTCGCGCACGGTGATGACACTGTTGTCGTTGACCGTGAGCATCCACACCCAAAAGCCTATGCACACCACCACAGCAGCAATGTAGCAAAACCAAGCGAAATGCAGTGCCGATTTGTTTCTCTTGGCAGGCAGTTTATGCATCACGCGGTGCGTGAACCACTCGTTGGGTTCTGCTCCCCAAGCCTGCTGCTTGAGCAGTTTGCTCAGTTCTTTATCTTTGTTGTCTCGGTTGCTCATGATTATATCGGTTTTTAGTTTTTTCTACTCTTCAATAACACTAAGTTAAAATCTTTGTCATCTTTTCTTTAGCACGGTGCAGGTGCGACCTGATGGTGTTCTGATTCATGCCTGTGATTGTTGCTATCTGCTTGATGGGCAAGTCGTCGATATAAAACAACGTGACCACGGTGCGCTCTTTTTCAGTGAGCTGAGCCATAGCGGTTTTCACATCCATTGCTATATCGCTGCCATCGACTGGGGCTGTAATGTGTTCGGGAGCGGCCTCAAGGCCTGCAGTGCTGTGCTGTCCGCGCTTGTAGCTGTAAAACACATTATAGCCAATGCGATATAGCCAAGTGCCAAACCGTGCCATTCCCCTGAAACTTCGCAGTTCGAGATAGGCCTTGACAAATGTCTCCTGAGCCAAGTCGTCGCTCAGATATTCGTCACCCAGGGTCAAGTTCATGAAGAACCGCCTCAGCCGTGGCTGATAGGCCTCGACGAGTGCCCCGAAAGCGCGCCTGTCGTCGGCAAGCACACATCGAGATATAAGTTTCAGTTCTTCAACTTTAGATAACACGGAATAAAGCTCTAAGTTTTAAAGAAATATGCTCCCTACTCATTGGGGTTGAACTCAGGCGGGGTCTCTGGCATGGGTGGCACATTGTGGGGAGGTTGCTGCGGCTGTTGACTCCACAGCTGTTGCTGCCAGTGATCCCTGAGATTCTGCTGCTCCTGATAGGCTACAAAGAGCTTGCCCAGCCCTATAAACACCACAATCATCATCAGCGCTGCAATAGGCGTTGCCCCTACTACCCAGAAGAAGAACAGCAGCCCAAGCCCCCAAGCGGTAATCATAAAGCCCTTCTTAAACGGAGCCCAGTCAGTTATATTCTTGAGGGGATTGCTGGACTGACCATAGTCCTGCGCCACCCGAGGGTCATGTGGAGCATTGGGGCCAGCTGCTGGTGGTGTCACCTGCGTGACATAAACATTAGTTGGCTGCTGGGGAGCCCTCGGCGAGCGTTTCCCGAAGAACTCATCGGGCAGTGGATAGCCAGCTTCGATAGCACGATCTACCGTCTTATATTTGCGGCGTCGATGAAGGTAGTAGAACATTAGCGAGAAGAACACAACACATATTATAGCCACAGCAAAAATTTGTGCTATGCTCTCGGCAAGCGCCATGCCTCTTATCGCAAAGTCGTCAACATCACTAGAACCTAAGTCCCTGACCTCATCATGCGCTGTAAGCACAGTGTCGTCGAGATGCTTGCTAATAATGCGGTTAAGGTCATTGATGCTCACTTCCACATCATTCCCCTCAGCATCCCTCACAACTACCCCATTGCGAGTAAATCTCAGCTCGTTAGAGATCTCGGGCTCGGTGGTCCCGGACTCGACAGCGCTGCTTTGAGAATCAACATCTTGTTCATGGTAATCTTGCTCTGCCACATTACTGGCTCCAGCATTGGCAACGGCACTCTTATTACCATAATTTTTCTGAACCACAGCTTGTGCAGAAACAAGTGCCATAACTGCCACAAGCATTGCAATAAAAAACTTTTTCATATTCCTGATTTTATTATTTCCTTGAGAAATTAGAGTCAAAAGTAATTGTTTTCATGCATTAGACGCAACGATCCATCCAAAATGTTGCAACGAGATGTGTTTTTTTCAAAAAAAATCTACATCATTCTAGAACCATACTAAAAGAGAGTACAATAATGAGCAATACCTATAAAGGCAACCACTTTACAAAATAACAAAACCAGACGTGCCATAGCTCATCTGGTTTTACTCTTGTTGCGGAAAGACAGGGATTCGAACCCTGGAACCCCGAAAGGGGTTAACGGTTTTCGAGACCGCCCCGTTCGACCACTCCGGCATCTTTCCAATGGTCGTTATTCGTTTTGCGGGTGCAAAGATAGCACTTTTTTCTTAAACTGCGCAAACTTTATCGCAAAAAACTTCACAAATTGTAAAGAGTTTCGATTGCTTTGAGCGGGTCGGTGTCCTTAAACACATAGTTTCCAGCCACTAGCACATCGGCACCTGCCGCAGCGAGCTGCTTGCCCGTGACATCGTTAACGCCGCCATCAACCTCTATCACAGCTCTTGAGCCGGTCTCGGCGATGAGAGCGCGCAGCTCACGCACCTTGTTGAGGGTGTTGGGGATGAACTTTTGTCCGCCAAAACCTGGGTTGACCGACATGAGGAGCACCAGGTCGAGCTGCGCCACGATGTCGCGCAGCAGGCACACCGGTGTGGCAGGGTTGATGGTGACCCCAGCCTTCATGCCAGCATCATGAATCTGCTGCACCACGCGGTCGAGGTGGTTGCAAGCCTCATAATGGACGTTCATAATCGCGGCTCCACAGTCGCGCACCTCGTTGACAAACTTCTGCGGCTCTACAATCATTAGATGCACGTCGAGAGGTTTCTTGCACAGCTGCTGCACATATTTTATCACGGGAAAGCCGAAGGAGATGTTAGGCACGAACACACCATCCATCACGTCGAGGTGAAGCATCTGCGCCTTGCTCTGGTTTATCATCTCCAGGTCACGGGCAAGGTTGCCAAAGTCGGCACTAAGTAATGAGGGAGAAACTATCATAGTTAAGGGTTAAGAGATCTTAGTTAAGAGTTTTGTTGCGATGGTATCGCAACACACTCAACCTATTCTTGTTTTCTTGTCTTCTCGTCTTCTTGTCTTCTTATCTTCTCGTCTTCTTGTTTTCTTGTCTTCTTGTCTTCTCGTCTTCTTGTCTTCTCGTCTTCTTGTCTTCTCGTCTTCTTGTCTTCTTGTCTTCTTGTTATCTTGTTTTCTCGTCTTCTTGTTTTCTTGTCTTCTTGTTTTTTACCACTTTGTAGATGATGAAGACTATTACTGCTCCCAGGACGATGAATCCTGCAATCTTCAAGTAGTGGTTGTAGTGCTCGAGTTGGGCGAAGAACTGCGTGTCGTCGGGCACGATGCGATAAAGCAGGTAGCCAAGTCCCGCCAGGACAATGTTCCATATTCCGGCGCCAACGATGGTGAAGAAGCTGAACGTAGCGAAATTCATGCGCGAGAGTCCTGCCGGAATGGATATGAGGTGACGCACTGCCGGCAGCAGTCGGCCAAAGAAGATAGAGACAGAGCCCTTTTGCTGGAAATACTGCTCTGCTCGCTCCATTTTCTCTTTAGAAAGATGCAGGAAATGACCCACTTTACTATCGGCAAAAGCGTAGATGATGGGTCGGCCTATGAGCATCGAGAGGCCATAGTTGATAGCCGAGCCAAGATAAGCCCCCACTGTGGCGACAAGTATCACCAGCCAAAAGTCGAGGCTGCTGTTGGCTTGCAGTGAGAAATAGGCAGCCGGTGGCACCACCACCTCGCTAGGCAAGGGTATTACTGAACTTTCTATAGCCATCAGAATGATGATGGTCCAGTAGTTCATATGGTCTTTAAACCAGAAGTATAGCTTCTCGGTCCACGACGGCTCGGCGCTGGCGGCTTGTGCTGCATCTTGCGCGAAGCATGCGTCGCTCATGAGCACTGCCGCCACTAAAGCGAGCAGGAATAATATCAATTCTTTGTGGTCGTTCATATTGTAGTTCTATAATTAGTGGCTGCAAAGTTACAATTTTTTTTACACTTCACATCCTAATTTGAGAAACATCGAGCGATAGACCTCGGCTTTTTTCTCGAGCGATAGCGGATAGGCTCGCGATGACGATGGCATTCGATAAAGGTCAAAGTCGTGACCTGCATAGCTGCAAGGCACCACTTCACCCGTCTTGGGCACCACTACCCCTGCCTTCTGGGCAATGACGTCCGTAGCCTTCTCGCCAGCTGTGACAATGGCACGGAGTGTGGGACACTTTTCGAAAAAAAACTTGAGGTCGATAGTTTCCACTATATCAAGAAACTTGTCGCTGGCATTGTCCTTGAGGCGACGCACACGCATGGCGGTGTCGTAGAGGGCTATTTTCTTCTCGGTGAGAAAAGCTTTCAGCTTAGGCAGGTCAAAGCGCTTCTCTTCTTCGATCCAAAAGTGGTTCTTATCATTGAAGAAAATCAGCCCCATGATGCGCCACATGTCGTTGATTTTGTTTGGGTAATAAAACTCCATTGACCATCGCTCGGGCTTGGGCGGGAAGGTGCCAAGCATCAGCATCACCGCCCCATCGGGCACGAACGGCTCAAAAGGATGATGCTCTATTTTTATGTTGCTAAGGTTTTTATTTACCATGGTGCAAAAATACAATTAATTCTATTAACAAAAAAAGGTTGAAAAGAAATTCAATATATATTTGTCACATAAATTGCTTTTTTGTACTTTTGCAGGTTGCAAGCATGAGAGAACTTATTGACATATTGCGTGAGCAGCGACACCTGGATAGTAGTGGCTACAAGGCGTTGCTGGAGTGTGACGACGAGGGCATTGTCACCTACCTGCATGAGCAGGCTCGTGAGGTGGGTGATGAGGTGTTTGGCAAGGGAATCTTTGTGCGGGGGCTGGTGGAGCTCACCAACGTGTGCCGCAACGACTGCCTATATTGCGGCATACGCAAGAGCAATGCTGCACTGGAGCGCTACCTGCTCACACACGAGCAAGTGCTGCAATGCTGCGAGCAGGGCTACGAGATTGGCTTTCGCACCTTTGTGCTGCAAGGCGGCGAGCTGCCTCGCGACAAGGCACCATGGCTCATTGAGCTGGTGGCGAAAATAAGGCACTACTACCCTGACTGCGCCATCACGCTGTCGCTCGGCGAGTGGCCCAGGGAGGTGTATGCAGCGTTGCGCAAGGCTGGTGCCGACCGCTACCTGTTGCGCCATGAGAGCCACAATGCAGAGCACTACGCACGACTCCACCCCGCCGAGATGTCGCTCGACAACCGCCTGCAATGCCTCGCATGGCTCAAGGAGCTAGGCTATCAGGTGGGCACCGGCATCATGGTGGGCAGTCCATGGCAATCGCTCGACCACATTGTTGAGGACATTGAGTTCATAGAAGGGTTTAAGCCCGAAATGATAGGCATTGGACCCTTTGTGCCACAGCACGACACGCCGCTGGGCAAGTGCGCCACTGGCAGCGCCGACCTCACCTGCCGGCTCTACAGCATCTTCAGGCTCATGTTCCCCAGTGCGTTGATACCCAGCACCACAGCCCTTAACACCATTGCTGCCGATGGCCGCACAATGGGCATCATGGCTGGCGCTAATGTGGTGATGCCCAACCTCTCCCCCACTGCGGTGCGCGCCAACTATACCCTCTACGACGGCAAGGCCATTTCTAACGCCGAGGCCGCCGAAGGCATAGCACAGCTCAATAAGCAACTCGCCACAATAGGTTACCACATCAACTGGGGACGAGGTGACTTTAAATAATGCATAATGCACAATGCATAATGCACAATGCATAATGCATAATACATAATTTATAATTCATAATGAAGCTTACTATCATCAATTAAAATATAAGAAACCGTAACAAATAACTATTTAAAAAGAAGTCGTTGACTTGATAATGTGCTAAACACATTGTGGAGTGAAACGACACTGTGTGAAACTATGTATAACCCAAAATCAGCTCATGCCGAGGAGTTTATTGACCACGGCGAGATAATGGAGACGCTCGACTATGCTGCCCGCAACCGCAGCAACCGCGCTCTGATTGAAGAAATTATAAACAAAGCCGCAACCTGCAAGGGCCTCACCCACCGCGAGGCTGCCGTGCTGCTCGAGTGCGACCAGCCCGACCTAATTCAACGCTTTGAGAACCTTGCCCGCGAGGTGAAGCAGAAGCTCTATGGCAACCGCATAGTGCTCTTTGCCCCACTCTACCTGTCAAACTACTGCATCAACGGTTGTGTCTATTGCCCCTATCACGGCAAGAACCACACCATTCCCCGCAAGAAGCTCACGCAAGAGGAAATACGCCAGGAGGTCATCGCCTTGGAGCAGATGGGTCACAAGCGCCTGGCTCTAGAGGCTGGCGAGCACCCAGTGCTCAACCCCATTGAGTATATCCTCGAGTCGATTAAGACAATCTACGACACTAAGGTGGGCAACGGCGCCATTCGCCGCGTGAACGTGAACATCGCCGCCACCACTGTCGAGAACTATGCCAAGCTCAAGGCCGCTGGCATTGGCACCTACATCCTCTTCCAGGAGACCTACAACAAGGAGAACTACGAGAAGTTGCATCCCACTGGCCCCAAGAGCGACTATTGCTACCACACCGAGGCGATGGACCGCGCCATGGAGGGAGGCTGCGACGATGTGGGCATAGGCGTGCTCTATGGCTTGACGACCTATCGCTACGACTTGGTGGGCCTGCTCATGCACGCCGAGCACCTGGAGGCACGCATGGGCGTGGGACCTCACACCATCAGCGTGCCACGCATCTGTCCTGCCGACGACATCTCGCTCGACCAGTTCCCCGACACCCTGCCCGACGACATCTTCTGCAAGATTGTCGCAATAATTCGCCTGTCGGCACCTTACACCGGCATGATTATCTCCACTCGCGAGTCGCAGCGTGTGCGTGAGAAAGTGCTCGAGCTGGGAATCTCGCAAATTAGCGGCGGGTCGCGCACCAGCGTGGGTGGCTACACCACCGAGGAGCGCCACGACGACACTGCACAGTTCGACGTGAGCGACCAGCGCAGCCTCGACGAGGTGATACACTGGCTGCTCGACATTGACTACCTGCCCAGCTTCTGCACAGCATGCTATCGCGAGGGACGAACCGGCGACCGCTTCATGAGCCTCGTGAAACGCGGCAAGATAAGCTACTGCTGCACTCCTAACGCAATGATCACACTCAAGGAGTACCTTGAGGACTATGCCAGCCCCGCCACCCGCGAGAAAGGCGAAGCCCTCATACGCCGCGAGCTAGAGAAGCTGCCCGACGACCGCATACGCGACCTCGCCAACCGCCGATTGATAGATATCGCTAACGGCGAAAGAGATTTCAGGTTCTAAAACACGTCCTGTTTGTTGCGTTGTCAACGCAATAAATCCAAAAAATGACTATAATGAACAGTGCACCGCAGTCATTACGTCGTCACATCGCCATCTTTGGACGGCGAAACGTGGGTAAATCGTCACTTCTCAATGCACTCACTGGCCAGCAAGTGGCCATTGTCTCGCCCGAGGCTGGCACCACCACCGACCCCGTGAACCGAGCAATGGAGATACTACCACTGGGGCCATGCTTGCTCATCGACACTGCCGGCTTTGACGACGAGGGCACCGTGGGCACTCTGCGCAACGAGCGCACCCACCGCGTTCTCGACCAGGCCGACATGGCTCTGCTCGTCATGGACCAAGCCAGCGACCTCAGCCTAGAGAAGCTGTGGCTCGAAGAGCTGCGACGCCTTGAAATCGCCACTGTGGCAGTGCTCAACAAAGTGGATGCCATGGGCAATAAAGAAGATGTGGCTGAGCAGATAACCACTGCACTAGGCATTAAGCCAGTGGCAGTTAGTGCCCAGAACCATCAAGGCATCGCCGAGCTGCGCAAGACCCTTGCCCTCGCCGCTGGCGACGACGAGCCCACCAGCCTCACCGCCAGCCTTGCCAAGCCTGGCGACAACGTGCTGCTCGTGATGCCGCAAGACCCACAAGCACCAAAGGGGCGCCTCATCCTGCCACAGGTGCAAACCCTCCGCGACCTGCTCGACAAGGGATGCATAGCCACATGCTGCGCAGTAGAAACCCTCAAGCGGAGCCTTGATGCAATGCGCGAGCCACCAGCTCTTATCATCACCGACTCGCAAGTCTTTGCACAAGTCTATGAGCAGAAGCCCGAAGGCAGCCTGCTCACCTCGTTCTCGGTGCTGATGGCAGCCACCAAGGGCAACATCGATGTGCTCATTGAGGGAGCCCGAGCCATCGACCGCCTCACCCCACAGTCGCGAGTCCTCATTGCCGAGGCCTGCACCCACGCCCCCATGAGCGAAGACATTGGGCGCGTGAAGATTCCACGCATGCTGCGCAAGCGACTGGGCGAGACCATCACCTGCGACATCCATGCCGGAAAGGACTATCCTGCCGACCTGAAAAAATATGACCTGATAGTACACTGCGGCGCCTGCATGTTCAACCGCCGCCTCATGCTCTCGCGCATCAGGCGAGCGCAGCAGCAAGGCGTGCCAATCACCAACTACGGCCTAGCCATCGCCCACCTGCAAGGCATCCTCGACAAAGTGTCGCTGCCATAAAGCATAATAAAAAGTAACCAAATTTTGGTTACTTTTTATTTTTGTATTATCTTTGCAGCAAATATGTATGAACAGTATCTAAAATATAATTCAATTCCAGCAGGTGCAGTGCTACGCCGCATCTTGAAAAAGGAAAAAATCAGTCAAAAACAATTGTCTGACAAAACTGGCATTATCACCCAGCGAATTAACGACTTGATTAACAACAAACGTCGTTTTACAATCGAGACCTCCGCCATAATTTCAGAAATACTGCCAGTACCACATATCGGCTATTTTTATCTGTTACAAAGCCTTCATGACATCTATCAATATGCCAAAGCGCAAGCACACTTGCCAACAGAGCTTTCTTCAATAAGAAAGACGTTGTTTTGGGATATAAATATTGAGACTCTTGATTGGGAAAAACATAAATGCTGGATTATCCAAAGAATTTTTGAATACGGGAATGATGACGAAGTTACAGCAATCATAAAACTCTATGGTATTCAAATGGTTAAAGACACATTACGTTCTATTCAAAACGAATGGAGACAAACTCAACGTGAACACATGATAAAAAAACACCTGCAATGACACTGCATTACAACACAATATCACCCAATCTGTTAAGTACTCTACGAAAATTTATGCAGGACGAAACTTTCAAAGAGTTTCGCCTTGTGGGTGGCACAGCACTAGCACTGCAGCTTGGACATCGAATATCGGTTGATATTGACCTTTTCACCGATAGAGAATATGGTACGATGGATTTGAGCAGCATAACACATTTCTTTAAAAAGAATTTCACCATTGCCGACGGTCTCGACACATTGACCACCACAGCTCCTGGCTATACAATATACTGTGGTGACAATAAAGACAATTTGGTTAAAGTAGATTTGTATTATACCGACTCGTTCCTTTTTCCACCCGTTATAGATGATAATCTTCGCATTTCTGACATAAGAGATATAGCGGCAATGAAAATCCTTGCAATTAGCAATTCCACTCGTGAAAAAGATTTCTGGGACATCCATGAACTGATGAATACTTTCGCACTTGACGATATAATCAATTTTGGTTTACAAAGATTTCCATATGGTTTAGACCGAGATAACGTGATATCGATACTATCAAACATACCAGTAGAGTCTATCGAGCCAAGTATCAATAGTTTAAATGGTGATTATTGGGAATTTGTTGCAGAAGACATAATAGAGGAAGCAACTAAACTATTGACTCAGCAACACTGCGATAAAGCAAAATGAGAATTGGAACCTGACCCCAATTCTCATTTTTTTGTTGTTAATCGGAGAGAATAGACTTGTCGCGGAAGTGGGTGTGGAGGAGCTTGTGCGACTTTTTGCCTAGTGGCTTACCCAGGAACTCGTCGTAAATCTGCTTCACGGCCGGGCTCTCGTGGCTCTTGCGCACCATCTTAGTGACATCGGTGGCATACATGGCTTGCTGGCGAGCCTCAAGCACGCTGATGTCGCCCTCGTGATAGGGCTGCCCGGTGCCGCCAATGCACCCGCCCGGGCACGACATCACCTCCACGAGATGATAGTCGAGCTCGCCAGCGCGGAGCTTGTCCATTATGATGCGGGCGTTGTTAAGAGTGTGGACTACGCACACCTTTAGCTCAAAGCCATCCATGTCGATAGTCGCCTCACGAATGCCGTCCATGCCACGCACCTGTGTAAATTCCACTTTTGGAAGAGGTTTACCGGTAAATGTCTCGTAAGCCGTCCTGAGCACAGCCTCGGTCACGCCGCCAGTAGTTCCAAAGATGTGCCCTGCCCCCGTGGCCTTGCCCAAGGGGTCATCAAATGCGCTGTCGGGCAAGTTCACGAAGTCGATGCAGTGGGTTCTAATCATCTCGGCAAGCTCTATGGTGGTGATGCTGCAATCCACGTCGGGGATGCCGTCGTAGATAAACTCGTCGCGGGCACACTCATATTTCTTTGCCACACACGGCATTATCGAGATTACCGAGATATTCTCGCGTGGAATGCCTATCTTCTCGGCCCAGTAGCTCTTGGCCAGCGTCCCAAACATCTGCGCTGGCGACTTGCAGGTAGAGGGATACTTGCGCAGGTCGGGATAGTCGTTCTCAAAGAAGTTGACCCATGCCGGGCAGCACGACGTGGTCATGGGCAGTTTCACATCAGGGTCGCCAGCCATGTGGCGCTTAAGGCGGTCAATTAGCTCGGCGCTCTCTTCCATGATGGTGAAGTCGGCGCCAAAGTTGGTGTCAAACACATAGTCGAAGCCCAGCTGCCGCAGCGCAGTGACCATCTTGCCTGTCACCACCGTGCCTGGCGCCAAGCCAAACTCCTCGCCCAGAGCGAAGCGCACTGCGGGAGCAGTTTGTGCTACCACCAGCTTGTCGGTATTCTCGATGTCGGCAAGCACATCGTTGACAGAGTTGCGCTCGTCGAGCACCCCAATAGGGCCATCGATAGCGCCAAACTTGCACTTCGACTTGCACTTGCCGCAGCATGTGCACTTGTAGGGATTTACAACGTGGGGGTGCTTCACCGTGCCACTGATGGCCCCCACAGGGCAGTTGCGCTTGCAGGCAGTGCATCCACGGCATTTCTCGGCATCGATGGCATAGGAGAGCACATTCAAGAATGGCGTGCCACCTATCTCATAAATGTAGTTGCCCAGCATCGAGTCGAGCGACACTGGCCGCTTGAACGAGCTCCAGTGCTGCGACTCCACCTCGATGTGCTGAGCCGTCACCTCCACATATCTTAACTCCTCAACGAGCTCACCACGCACCACATGCTTCTCAACAATCACGTTCACTTCCTCGGGCTTGACGTGGGTGTAGGTGATGTTGTCGGGCAGGATGCGCACGATTGGACCCTTGGCGCAGAAGCCAAAGCACCCCGAGGTCACCACATCCACCATGTCGTCAACACCGTGGGCGTGCAGCATCATCTTGAAGAGGTTGACAATGCGCTCGCTGTCGTTCTTGCGGCATCGCTTTCCCGAGCAGCACTGCACCTGCACATAGTCATGAGCCTTCAAGCCATATTGCTGAACGCTCTCTGACGGCTGCTTACTTGCCTCGCTGGGGCTAACGGACGATTGAGTTTTTTTGTTTTCAGGCATAGCTTTCACATTTTTATGCCACAAAGATAACAAAAGTTTCTCAAATATCATTATGTCCTATCACAAAAATTAGTGGCACACCGCTTCTAGAGCCATCGCATCCCGACTGTGATGAGACAAAGCGGTCATGCTCACCACGCATTGTGGGGCATGACCGCTTTAGTATGGATTGAAAAGTTAGAGACGTTTAGTCGCCAACTTCCTCAAGAATCTTCTGAACATCCTTAGGCTGGAGGCGTCCATAAACCTTCTCGCCAATGGTTACCACTGGAGCAAGACCACAGGCACCCACGCAGCGCAGGCAGTCGAGCGAGAACTTGCCGTCGGGGGTAGTCTCGCCCACCTCAATATTGAGGATGCGCTTGATTTCCTCGAGCAGTTTCTCAGAACCACGCACGTAGCAGGCAGTGCCGAGGCACACCGAGATGGGGTGCTTGCCCTTAGGAGTCATGGTGAAGAACGAGTAGAAAGTGACAACACCATAAACCTTTGAGGCAGGAATATTGAGTTTGCGGGCGATAATGCGCTGCATCTCCTCGGGCAGATAGCCGTGCATCGACTGTGCCTCGTGCAGGATGTTGATGAGCTCGCCTGGTTTATTACCATGCTTGTCGCAGATGGCCTCCACCTGCTCAATGACATTACATGCCAATTTCATTTCTTTTGTCATAGTGTATATAATGGTTTTAGCCAGTTATTACTTTATTGAACGGTCAAAATAGTGAGTGTGGAGCAAGTGGTGAGACTTCTCGCTCAGAGGCTCGCCCAGGAATTCCTTGTAGAGCTTCTGGATGTCGGGGTTCTCATGACTCTTGCGAATGGGCTTGCCTTCGTCTTCAGCATAAAGAGCGTCGCAACGCTGTTGAATGACGTTGAAGTCGCCATGGTGGTAAGGCTGACCGGCACCGCCAATGCAACCACCAGGACATGCCATCACCTCAACCACATGGTAGTCGAGCTCGCCAGCGCGCAGCTTGTCCATGATGATGCGCGCGTTGCTCAGGGTGTGAGCCACACAAATCTTGAGCTCGAAGCCATTGAGGTCGATCTTCGCCTCACGGATGCCATCGAAACCGCGCACCTGGTCGAAGTTGATGCGTGGCAGAGTCTTGCCAGTGTAAACCTCATAACAAGTGCGCAGAGCAGCCTCCATCACGCCACCAGTAACGCCAAAGATGGCTCCGGCGCCTGACGATTCGCCGAGTGGGCTGTCGAAGTCGCTGTCGGGCAGCTGAGCGAAGTTGATATTGGCACGCTTGATGAGTCGAGCCAGCTCACGGGTCGAGATGCTGTAGTCAACATCGGGATTGCCGTCAACCTTGAACTCTTCGCGAGTACACTCAAACTTCTTGGCCAAGCAAGGCATGATCGACACTACCACGAGTTTCTCACGTGGGATGCCCATCTTCTCGGCCCAGTAGGTCTTAGCCACGGCACCAAACATCTGTGCTGGCGACTTGGCACTCGAGGGATAGTCGAGCAGGTCGGGATAGTTATGCTCAAAGAAGTTAACCCATGCTGGGCAGCACGAAGTCATGATAGGCAACTTCACGCTCTTGTCGCCGGCCAGGAATTTCTTGAGGCGGTCGAGAATCTCGGCGCCCTCCTCCATGATGGTGAGGTCGGCAGCAAAGTCGGTGTCAAACACATAGTCGAAGCCGAGGTCACGCAATGCGGTGGCCAGCTTGCCAGTGACGATGCCAGGCACGCCAAACTCCTCGCCCAGAGCGAAGCGCACAGCGGGAGCGGGCTGAGCCACAACCACCTTGTCGGGGTCGGTGATGTCGGCCATGAGCTGGTCGGTGTAGTCACGCTCGGTGAGAGCACCCACGGGGCACACTGCCACGCACTGACCGCAGTAGGTGCAGTCGGTGTCCTTGAACATGCGGTCGAAGGTTGGAGCGATGGTGGTGTCGAAGCCACGACGGATGGCGCCAAGCACACCCACACTCTGCACCTCGTTACATACACTCTCGCAACGGCGGCAGTAGATGCACTTCTCCATGTTGCGTGTGATGGCAGCAGTCACCTCGTTCTTGCGCTGGCTCTTCTCGCCATCGTTGTAAGGCATCTCACGGATGTTGAGACGCATTACCAGGCGCTGAAGCTCACAGTTGCTGCACTTAGGGCAGGTGAGGCAATCGTTGGGGTGGTCGCTGAGGATGAGCTCGGCGATAGTCTTGCGAGCGCGAATGACGCGTCCCGAGTTGGTGTGAACCACCATGTCGGGCATGCAGGCTGTGGCACACGCTGGTGCCAAGTTGCGGCGTCCCTCCACCTCTACCACACACAGGCGGCAAGATGCAGGTTTGTTCTTCACACAAGTGCCCTTGAGGTCGATGTGGCACAATGTGGGGATATCGATGCCGACGAGCTTGCCGGCCTCCAGCAGTGTAGTGCCCTTGGGCACCTCCACTACGTGGTTATCTATAGTGAGTTTTATCAATTTCTCTTCCATGATGAAAATTATCGTGTGTCGTTAGAAAACTTTAATAGCATCGAAGTGGCAACGCGACTGGCACATACCGCAGCGTATGCACTTGAATGGATTAATAACATGAGGTTTGCGCACATCGCCCATGATAGCGTCGGCCGGACAGTTGCGAGCGCAAGCGCCACAACCTTTACACTTCTCGGGGTTAACGGAGTAGGTCAAGAGAGCCTTGCACTGCTTAGCGCGGCAAGTGTGCTTCTTAACGTGCTCTACATATTCATCATAGAAATTGTCGATAGTTGACAACACGGGGTTTGGCGAGGTCTGGCCCAGTCCACAAAGAGCAGTGTCCTTGATGGTGGCAGCAAGCGACTTGAGGTGGTCGATGTCGTCCATAGTGCCCTTGCCCTCGGTGATGCGGGTCAATATCTCGAGCATGCGCTTGTTACCGATGCGGCAAGGAGTACACTTACCGCACGACTCACCCACGGTGAACTCAAGATAGAACTTGGCAACCGACACCATGCAGTCGTCCTCGTCCATAACAATCATACCACCCGAGCCCATCATCGAGCCAGCAGCAGTGAGGTGCTCATAGTCGATGGGGATGTCGAGGTGTTTCTCGGTAAGGCAGCCACCCGAAGGACCACCAGTTTGCACGGCCTTGAACTTCTTGCCGTTTTTCACGCCACCACCAATGTCGTAGATAATCTCGCGCAAGGTAGTTCCCATGGGCACCTCGATGAGGCCCACGTTATTGATTTTACCTGCCAGGGCAAACACTTTTGTGCCCTTCGACTTCTCGGTGCCGATAGAGGCGAACCAGTCGGCGCCCTTAGTGAGGATGATGGGCACGTTAGCAAGTGTCTCCACATTGTTAACGTTGGTAGGATATCCCATGTAACCGCTCTCGGCGGGGAATGGAGGCTTGAGGGTTGGCTCGCCACGCTTGCCTTCCATCGAGTGGATAAGAGCTGTCTCCTCACCACAGACAAAAGCGCCAGCACCGTAGCGAATCTCAATGTCGAAGCTGAAGTCACTGCCCATGATCTGCTTGCCAAGCATGCCATATTCGCGAGCCTGCTCAATGGCAATCTGGAGGCGGTGCACAGCCAGTGGGTACTCAGCACGGATGTAGATAAGACCCTCGTTGGCTCCAATACAGTATCCGCACAGTGCCATAGCCTCAATTACTGAGTGAGGGTCGCCCTCCATGATAGAGCGGTCCATGAAGGCTCCTGGGTCACCCTCGTCGGCGTTACAAACCACATACTTGTGCTCTGCCTGATAGTTACGGGCGAAGCCCCACTTCATGCCAGTGGGGAAGCCAGCACCACCACGACCACGGAGACCAGCCTTCTTAATGATGTCAATAACTTCCTCGGGAGTTTGGTTCTGGAGTGCGTTAGAGAGTGCTGCATAACCGTCGCGAGCAATGTACTCGGCGATGTTCTCGGGGTCGATGAGACCGCAGTTGCGCAGGGCCACACGCTTCTGCTTGCGGTAGAAGTCCATGTGCTTAGAGTCGCTCACGTGCTCCTGAGTCTTGGGGTCAACATAGAGCAGACGCTCCACTCTACGTCCACCGATGACGTGCTCTTTCACGATCTCGTCGGCATCCTCGGGCTTGACCTGCGTGTAGAAAGTGTTGTCGGGCATCACCTTAACGATGGGACCCTTCTCGCAGAAGCCGAAACATCCTGTTACAATCACATCAACCTTATTGGCGATGCCATTAGCTTGAATGGCAGCCTTGAGGTTATCAACAATCTTAGCACTACTCGAGGCTTTGCAACCTGTACCACCGCAGCAGAGCAGCTCAATGTGCTCTGTACCAACGGCTAGTCCACAGGCTTTTTCACTCACAGCAGCATAACTCAGTTCACGAACGCTAAAGTTCGCCTGAGCTTTTTTCCTGAATTGAATCAAGTCTTCAAAGTTCAAGGTTTTCACTGGGTAAATTTCTTGTTTTAGTTATTAGTTGAAAAGTATTAAATAATCTTGATTTTATCACCCCAACCAGTAGGGATTTCAAAAAAGTCGTACAAAGTTACACACATTATTTTAAATAATAGTAATTTATTGCTTATTTAACAACTTTTTAAGATTAGCTCAAAACCTCACAGAATGAGCCCACAATAAAACATTTCGATAATTATTTTGATAATTGGCAAAGATGCAGTAAATTTGCAAGCGAATATTTGTTAATAGACATTAATTTAAACCACAAATAAGTATGAAACCAAAATTATTATTACTATTGTCGGTTGCAGTCCTCTTGTTTGCCAGCTGCAACACTAATAAGGAAATTCCTTACATGATTGGCGCCAACCAACTGCCCCAAGAAGTGCTACAAAGTGCTGCCAGAGCCAGCGACCCCGTGGTGATGCCCGGCGACATGCTGCAAATCAACGTCATCAGCAGCAACACCGAGGCCGTGAAACCCTTTAACAAGATTGACTACGTGTCAAACCTGGGTGGCAACGGCAATCTTAACAGCAACAACGAGAACTCGATGTATTTCTATCTCGTTGATGAGAAAGGTAATATTGAGTTCCCACTGCTGGGCACGCTGCATGTGGGTGGCATGAGCAAAAGCGCTACCGAGAACTATATTGCGTCGCAAATTTATCCTCGCTACCTCACCGAGCGTCCTGGAGTGGAAGTGCGCTTCCAGAACTTTAGAGTTTATATCCTGGGCGAGGTGAAGAGTCCCGGTGAGATTAAGGCCACCAACGGGCGCCTCAACCTGCTTGAAGCCATTGCTAAAGCTGGCGACCTCACCATTCATGGCCGCCGCGACAATGTGATGATAGTACGCACCAATAGCGACGGCAGCCGCTCTATCCAGACGGTGAACATGAACGACAAGAATATGATTGTATCACCAAGCTTCAACTTGCAGCAGAACGACATCATCTATGTTGAGCCCAACAGCTCCCGCGCCCGCCAGTCGTGGAACGTGCCACCAGCACTGTCGTTAGGACTCTCATCGGTGGGCACGCTCATCTCCATCGCCACTTTCATCATCACCCTGACGAAATAAGTTTATCGGGGATCGGAGGTCCCCGAAAAACGACACACCACCCATTGCAATGAGCTGGGTGGTGTGTTTTGTTTTTCTGCTCTGGGAATATCGCGCCAGAGTTGCTTTGATAAGTGTTTTTTTAATTTGCCACGAAGCCTTCAAGTCCTGGCTCGCTGATAGCGGTAACGGTGTAAGCTCTAGCAAATTGCTTGAGGAAATTGATTGTAGAGAGCCTTGGTCCACGCTCTACCTGCTCCTCTTGTGATTGGAATTTTAATTCTTCGGTGTAGTTTTCTTGCATAGGCAGCCTTTCTTTAATGTGTTATACACCTTTATAACGCACTTAACCGCCTATTATTATTTCAGATACACATATTTTTCCCAAAAAAGTTATTAACAAGTGTAGGTGATTGAGAAATTGCACATTGAGCACCAGCTATGGAAACTGCAAGTTCTGCTTTCTGAACTGATCAATGTCGAGTTGCTTAAGGCCACAACTGTCAAGGGGCAGCATTTCGTTATGGTCATTGATATATAGCCTCTTGTGTGCCGCAAAGGCTTTGTTGCTAAGCGAGAGGTCGTCTTTCTTGTAGGGCGAAGAGATGCCGCTAAGGTCGAGCAGGGTGTGGAACACCACCATGTTAGTAGATACTGGCACACCAGCATGAGCCAAGAGTTGGGCAGTAGCCTCAGGATAATTGCTGCTATAGGCCTGCGAGGTCCACACCAGCAGTGGCACGCGCAGCTGGTAATAGGTGGGCAGTGGCGAGGCGTGCAGGAATCGTCCTCGCTCGTCGTCGAAGATATCTTCGCCATGATCGCTGGTGAAGACCACTGCGCTGTTCACCCCCTTAGCATCCACCAGCCTGATGATAGCCGATAGCACTTTGTCGGTATTGACGATGGAGTTGTCGTAGGCATTGACAAGCTGCTTGCGATAGACCTTTTCGGCCGAAATCACATTGTCGGGCTTGAAAACGGCATCGCTCTTAGGATACCTGTCTTTGTAATTGAAATGAGAGCCATACATGTGCACGACGATAAACAGCTTGCCGCCATCATAGCTCTCCAAGCGCTTCTTGACGCACTCCACCAACTGGTCATCAAAATTGTTGGCAGCAAATGAAACATTATCTTTGAGGAACTTCACCTGGTGGGCCTCACAGCCAAAGGCATCGATAAACGAGTGATTGCGACGCTGGTTGCTGTAGAAGGCGGTTTGGTATCCAGCCTCTTTATAGGCGGTAATTATTCCCTTGCGGTAGTATAGACTGTCGTACTGCTCACTGCCAGCGCACGACATGAGCAGAGGCACACTCTTGTGTGTGGTGTTAGACATCGTTATTGCATCTCGATAGACCACCAGTCCATGCAGAGCGCTAGTGCCAGGATTGGTGTTACGAGAGTAGCCATAGAGGCTCCAGTTGTCGGCCCTCGAGGTCTCGCCAATGACAAGCACATAAATCTCGGGCAACGAATCTTGTCTTGTGTTTTTAGCGTTATAGGAGAAATCCCTTGATGTGCTTTCATAATTCTGCTGCTTGGCAAAGCGGTTGATGGCAATGCCCACATTGTAGGTGCCATTAATGGGGAACACATCGTTTTGAGCCTTGAACCCTCTATCGCAAAATACATTTATTATCATCAACACAGCACCAATGGCCAACACTGGCAACGACCACATGCGCTGCCGGCGACAAAAGCGGTCGCTAAGCGTTGTCTTAGCACGCCACGACACTATCGACATGACAATGCCAAAGCCATAGACCACCACCACAAAAATCACTGCCACCAGCAGATTAGACAGCAGCTCGGTAGCCTCGCCAGGATTGGTGGTGAGCACATTAAGGAACATATCCACGGCTATTGGCGACTCACCATAAAGCCATAGCAGCACAATTTGGAAAGCTCCCACAAACATGAACCAGAACAAGCACCAGAAAGGCTTGCCGGGCTTCTTGGCCAGTGTGAACAAGAAGGCATAAAACCCTAGTGGCAAGACAATCTGCACAACGCGCGTGAGCAGCGAGGTAGATTCGGTGAAGAACATGAAGATATTAGGCAATATCGCCATGAAGACAAACAGCCAGTAGATAAACTGCTGATTGGTGAATATTTGTTTAAAACGCTTCATTAATTCCAAAAATAAACGCACTCTCCCCGTCACGGCCAAAGCCATAGTCGAGCCTGATGTTCACATGCTTGCGAAATGCCCATCGCAGTCCTATGCCGGCATTAGGCAAGAAATGCATCGAATGGCTGTCGTGAAACACTGTGCCACCACCAGCCCACACCGTCATGCCGAGCCATTTCCACACATTTTGGCGCAACTCAACCACACCAGTGAGCATGTGCTTGTCGCGGTAACGCCCGTGATAATAACCCCGCATGTTGTAGCTGTCGCCCAGCAGAGCCATCGTGGCCCATGAGGGAGTGCCATAGTTAAACAATGCTCGCACGTCGGCAGCAACTACTGCGCCACGCCAAGCTTTTTTATATATCGAGAACCGGAAATCGGTCCTAGTAAATCCATAATCGCCGTTCCACAGAAATCTGGGAAAGAACACCTGGCTCAGGTGCAGAAACATGCCCCGTGTGGGTCCCGTTATGTAGTCACGAGTGTCATAGTCAATCGTGAGTCCCACGCCATAGCTGCGCTGGTGACGCGCCTGCCCCTCGAGCAGCTCGGGCATGTCGATAGAGTCGGCCCGGTTGTACTCCCAGTGCACGTAGGGTCCCACAAAGAGCCCTGGCACAATTCTCACCAAGAAATTAGTGTTGAACTCAATGCGCTGGTGCTTCATGCGAGTTTTGTTGGCGGCGTTCTTGCCGTTGACATATCTCATGCCCCAAAAGTAGGCCGGCATGTATTCCATCTTCAGGAGCGAGTTCATGTGATACTTGCCAGCCGCGAGTATCATATTGTTCTGGGCCTCTACCGACCAGAATTTAGCCGTTGACACATCTCCCTTCACGAGGAGGTTAGACGGTGGCAATGGCGAGTGGCAGTTGCGCAGTCGATACCCATAATTGGCAGCCACACCCACGCCCAGCCGTGTCATGCTGTCGTAGTGCGGTCCACCGATGACGCTAAGCCCCGTAGAGGCTTCCTCTTCGGGCGCGTTGAGGTCACAGGCAATGTAGCCTTTGAGCTTTTTAAAAAAGCCCTGTTTAGGAGCAACAGCGTGGGGTGCAACAAGCGTTGTCGTGTCTTGAGCTTTAATCAAACTCATTGACGAGACAATCATCAGCAATGACAATATTAACCATAGCTTTCTCACTCTAAACGTTGTTGCTTGTCCATAAAAAGCTTGCAAAGTTAACAATTTTTCTTTAAAACAGACCAATGTTGCAAAGTAATGTGTAATTTTGCACGTTTTTATTATGAGGAACCTATACTTACAGTTATTGCTCACCTTCATGAAGATAGGTGCTTTCACCTTTGGTGGAGGATGGGCCATGATTTCAATCATTGAGCGTGAGATTGTTGACCACCACAAGTGGATTGAGAAGGACGAGTTTCTTGACCTGCTCGCCATAGCCCAGGCCATGCCTGGCATCCTGGCGGTGAACATCGCAGTGGTGATTGGCGACAGGCTTCGTGGCGTGAAGGGAAGCCTCGCAGCCGCCTTTGGCACGATACTGCCGTCGTTTGTGATAATTCTTGCCATAGCCATCTTTCTCACCCCCGACACCATCAAGAACAACGAGGTGCTCACTCGCATCTTCAAGGGCATCAGGCCCGCTGTGGTGGCACTCATTATAGCTCCAGTCATCACCACAGCACGCGCTGCCAAAATCAACTGGAAGACCATCATCATCCCTGTGGCAGTGGCTGTGCTCATCTACTCGGGACTGCCTGTGGTGTCAAACCCCATTCTCTACATCATCCTGGGCGCAACTGGTGGCTATATCTATTACACTCACGTCACGCTCAAGCAACGGAAGGAGGGCGAGCAATGAGCATCTACCTGAAACTCATCTGGGCCTACTTGAAGATAGGGCTCTTCGGCTTTGGCGGTGGCTATGCCATGCTCTCGCTGGTGCAGAACGAGGTGGTGAAAAACGGCTGGATCACCAACCAGATGTTCACCGACATCGTTGCCATCTCGCAGATGACACCAGGCCCCATAGGCATCAACAGCGCTACCTATATAGGCTATGTGTCAACAGGCAGCGTGCTTGGCTCGATAATCGCCACCATTGTTGTAGTGCTGCCACCTTTCCTGCTCACCCTCTATGCCAGCCACTACATCTCTCGCCATAGCGACAGCACCATCATCAAGGGGGCTTTCATGGGCTTGCGGCCGGTGGTAGTGGGGCTCATCGCCAGTGCCGCTCTGCTGCTGATGAACAAGGAGAACTTTGGCTCCGCCTCTAGCGACCAGATTATTTCTATAATCATCTGCGCTGCATCGTTCTGTGTGGTATTTTTCACTAAAGTTCATCCCATTATTGTTATAATACTGGCGGGAACCGCCGGCTATTTCATCTTTTAGCGCACATAGGACAAGGCACGCCTTGTCCCTACTTAACACTTCACACTTAACACTTTACACTTATTATATTATGACTTACAAAGAAGCAACAGAATATCTATTCAAGCAGATTCCCGCTTTTGAGCGGCAGGGCGACAGTGGCTACAAACCGGGGCTTGACACGGCCATAGCCCTCGACAACTGGCTGGGCAACCCTCACCGTGCCTACAAGTGCATCCACATTGCTGGCACCAACGGCAAAGGCTCGGTGGCCAACATGCTTGCCGCAACGCTGCAAGCAGCAGGCTACCGAGTGGGACTGTTCACCTCACCACATCTGGTAGATTTTCGCGAGCGCATCCGCGTCGATGGCGAGATGATTGCCAAGCGCACCGTGAGCCGTTTTGTAGAGCGCTGGCTGGCAAGCGGTCTTCACTGCGAGCCGTCATTCTTTGAGCTGACGACGGCACTAGCTTTTGAGCATTTCAAGCACCAAAAGGTGGATTATGCCGTCATTGAGGTGGGCCTAGGCGGACGCCTCGACAGCAGCAACATCATCACACCCATCTTGAGCGTGATCACCAACATTTCTATTGACCACACACAGTTCCTGGGCAACACCCTTGCGCAAATTGCCAGCGAGAAGGCAGGCATCATCAAGCCCGGCGTGCCAGTGGTGATAGGTGAAGCGTCGAAGCCCGAAGTGCGCGCCGTCTTTGAGCGCACGGCAAGCACATGCCACTCCCCTATCGTTATCGCCCATGACTCCCCTCTCGTGATGGGCTCTGTGAAAAACAGCGACGGCACTTTATCAATCTTCACCACACCTGATGACACCCCCCTCACCTGCCAGCTCGGCGGCGACTATCAAGTCATGAATGTCAACACCGTGCTTCATGCCATCGAGGTGCTGAGAAGCCATGGCGTGAAAATCAAAAATAGTGATGTCAGGAAAGGGCTGGCGCATGTGTGCCAGTACACGGGTTTCATGGGGCGGTGGATGGTGATTAGCAAGAGCCCCACAGTGATTTGCGACGCCGGTCACAACGCCGGTGCCTGGGTCATTCAGTCAAAGCAGTTGCGGGAGTTAGATTGTGACAAGTTGCACGTGGTATTGGGTTTCTCGGCCGACAAAGACATCGACACCGTGCTCTCCATGATGCCAACCGACGCCATCTACTACTTCACCCAAGCGCAGTCGTCACGCTCGATGAAAGCCCATGACCTGCAAACCCTCGCCGCAAAGCACCACCTGCACGGCGACTCCTATCCCCTGGCACTCAATGCCTATAAAGCAGCGTTAAAAGCTGCCACGCCACGCGATGCCATCTTTGTGGGTGGCAGTTTCTATGTGCTGGGAGACTTGTTTAAGCACCACTCAGTCCTAAAGCCCAAGCAGGGTTAAACGCTGTGCTTCTTGCGATATTCCGATGGGGTGAGCCCCGTGTGCTGCCTGAAGATTTTTGAGAAGTAGCTGCTCGACTCAAAGCCACAGTTATAGCCTATGTCTCCCACAGGGTCTTCGGTCTCGAGTAAGAGCTCTTGGGCTTTCAATATCCTCGTTTGCCTGATATAGCTTGCCGTGTCAATGCCCAGCACGCTGCTCACCTTGCGGTTGAGCTGCCGCTGGCTCAGGTTCATGGCATCGGCGATAAGTGTGGAGTTGAGCTCCGATTTTGCGATGTTCTTGAGGATAATACCCTTCACCTTCTCGATAAATATCTCGTTCTTGCGTGCTATGCTAGAAAGAATTTTAGCTGTGTCAACACTCTCGACTGCCACCTCTGGTGCCACTTCACGTGCCACATCAACAGCATCGTCCACCTCGGGCTCTTTGCCAGTGAGTTTTACCTGATATTTTATCTTGAGAATATCGCGAGTGTGGAGCAAGTTGTGGGCAACGGTAATCAGCTCGTCGCGCTTAAAGGGTTTCGTGAGGTAGGCATCGGCACCCACCGAGATGCCTTGCAAGCGGTCTTTATCGGCATCGCGTGCCGTCACTATGATGATGGGAATGTGACTCACCAACTCGTCGTCACGCAGCTGACGGCACATTTCCAAACCATCAACGCGTGGCATCATCAGGTCGGTGACAATGATGTCGGGGATCACTTCGCGCGCCTTCTCTAGACCTTCCTGCCCGTCGTGAGCAACAATCACATTGAAGGAGTCCTCCAGCACATGCTGAATGTAGGTAGCGACATCAGCATTATCTTCCACCACGAGTGCTATGCGCTTATTGTCGCTGCCAGCAGGGGCATCGACTGGAGTAGAGACCTCTACTGCGGCTTGCACTGACTCGGTAAAGTCGTCGGCACTGGTAGAGAACATCTTTGGCACCCATTTGGGATAGTCGCGGTTCTTGTGCTTCACAGGGAGAGTGATGGTGAAGGTTGTGCCCTCGCCTTCTTGAGTGTGGACGTCCACTTTGCCATACATGGCTTCGGTCATCTGCTTCACCAGAGCCAGGCCTATTCCTGTGCCGAGCTCCGACTTTCCGCTCTCACCTTGATAGAAGAGGTCGAAGATATGAGGCAGGTCTTTCTCATTTATGCCGCTACCATGGTCAGCGATGGCAATTACCACAGTATTCTTCTTGCGACTCATGTCAACTGTGATGTGCCCATTAGGAGAGTCAAACTTGATAGCGTTAGAGATCAAATTGGTGAAAATGCTCCGGCAATATTCTGGCACAAAGTCGATGTTAAAGTCACTGTCGTCGTGATTGAATTCTATCGTGGTGCCTTGACACCCTGCATACACACTCATGTTCTCTACTATCATATTGACAAGCACTGCCAAGTCGCCGTTTTTCCAGGGCAAGTTCCCTATTGCAGTCCTCACTTTAGAAATATTGAGAAGCTGGTTCACAAGCCTGAGCAGGTGATTTCCTTGATTGATGATAGCATTAAATTTTGGTAGCTTTGACTCGTCGGGCTCCTCGTCCTTGAGCTGCTCGGCCTCACCTAGTATTACGGTGAGAGGCGTGCGAAACTCGTGAGTGACATTAGTGAAGAAGCGGTCGCGCATCTGCTCGGCATTCTTCTCGGCTTTGCGAGCGCGAGACCTGAGCATAATGATGACTATCAAGGCAATGCACAACACCAGCAACGAAGTCACGGCAATGATGGCTGCAGTGATGATGAGCCGCTGCATGGTTATGGAGTTTTGCTGCTCCTCAATCTTGTGCTCCTTCTCCTTAGTTTGGAACTCCATGGCATAATAGGATGTGAGCTTGCTAGTTGCCTCATCATAAATGCTGTCGGCAAGGCTGTTGCTCTGGCTCAGATACTTTGCCGCCTGCGAGGGGTTGTGGTCGCTCATGATGTTGGCAAGTAGCAGATAGTTATCCTTGAGCACGCTCTTGGCGTCACACTCTTTAGCGATGGTGGTGCTCTGATTGAGCCATTTCATGGCTTGAGCCTTGTCGCCCATTTTCACATAGAGTGCTCCCAGGTTCTTGTAGGCCAGCATCATGTTGTACTTGTCATCGTTTTTCTCAAACATTTTGATTGCTTGCTGGTAATTGCTAAGAGCTTTCTGTGTGCTGTCGGTAGCGGCATATATATCGCCAAGTGTCAACATGCGTCGCATGATTTGTAGCGAGTCGTTGGCAGTAGTGTCAATGTCGAGGGCCTTGTTGATGTAGTCTAACGCCCTGTCGGGTTCTTCAAGCTTGAGATAAATCTCGGCTGCCATGCCATAGCGGTTAGACAAGTGCCGCCTATTGGGCTTTTTGATTGTTTTCTCCAGATTAAGAGCCTTGTTGATGAGAGTCTTAGCCTCGTTGGGGCGTTGTGCGGCGAGATAGATATAGGCGATGTTGCTGTAAGAGGCGCTAATGCGCTCGTTGTCCTTGAGTTGCTCGTCGATATTAAGTCCGGCAAAAGCGTTGCTCAGCGCATTGTCGTTCATGCCTATGCGCTGATAGCAAGCCGCCAGGTGCGAGTAGGCATCGCTCATCGCCACCTTATTGTTTTTAGAGATCGACTTCATGGCATCTCGCGTGAGTTCTATCGACTTGTTGAAGTCGGCCTTATTGTAGCTCTCATAAGCTTTATGCATCAGGCTGTCGTAGGTGGCGATGCTCGAAGTGCTTCCCCCCGACGTGCTGGAGTGTTTCTTACACGACACATCAACTACCAAACACAATGTTACAGTCATCGCTACAGCTAATGCAATTCTCAATTTGTGTGATATTACTTTTACCATGAGTGGATTGTTCTTTTAATTTTAGCCCATAATTACTTATGGTGTGGGGGTGCGTTTTATGATTCTAAGGTGATGAAGGCGCAGGCACTCTGTAGAGCCCACCTTGGGAGACTGACGATACAAGCGCAGCTGCAAGGTGTTGCTACCCTTGAGCAAGCGCACTAGCAGACGGCTGCTATAGGCCGTCATCAGCCATTGCCCCTGACCAAGTGGCGGTGCGACAACCACCCCCTGTAGATGGCCATTGGCGGTAACTTCCATCATCTGGCAAGGCGACCACAGTGCGGCATAGCCATTGCCATTGCTATATAGCACATCCACCACATAGTCGCCCGCCTCGGTGGTAGTGACAGGTATCGACACCCACGACGAGCTGTCGCTAACCTCGATGGGGTGATGATGGTAGTGACGAGGGAATGAGCGCTCAATGCTTAGGTGGTGATTGAACTTAGCAAAGCCTAGTGTTGAGGCTGTGGTAGTGATGAAGTGCGGCTTGGAAATGTAGCTGAAGCCATGTTTGTTGACCGCCATCAGCGAGAGGCTGCGATAGCTCACGGTGTCGCGTGTGCCCAGCACCGAGTCGCGCATCGAGTAGCGTGGCTCGTCGTTGATGAGAATTTTATATCCATCATTACCATTATAATTATAGGTAGTGCCGTAGTATCCGTCCCACTGCCACAGCGGAGTCTCAGGAATGTAGCTCAGCTGCTCAGAGACGGTGTTTTTCCCCGACCCCGTGTAGATGTCGTTCATGGTAATGACTATGGTGTGATGACCGCTGATGTTTCCATCGATGAAGTTATCGGCAAGAACCTTGCCGTCGAGCGAGATTTTGCTCAGCTCGTTGCCAGTGCCATCGATAGTGATGTCGAGCACAGCGTGGCGATATTTAAAGGAAGTAATGGCCTTCTTGCCATCAAAGCACACGGGCACTTTAGGGGTGAACTCTATGCCGTTAGGCAAGAAATTCATGCCGGCAATCACATTATAAATCATCGACAGGTTGCCGGCAGCGTTGCCACGAGAATATGAGAGGCCTATAGGCTCACCCGCTGTGGCACTGGTGCTCACATCGCAGCTGGCAAGCAGAGCTTGAGGCCTGACTTGTGCCCCTATGCCGCGCCGCAGCATGGCCACGTTGCCGTTGCGTGCGGCAGCAAGGTTCCACAATGCTTGAACCATGGGAATGACGGCATTGTTGAACTCTGGTTTCACGCTCATGCTGATGGGGTAAGTGAGGGGAATGCCATAATATGAGAGAGGCATCTCATTGACGAGCGTCTCGCCGCGGTTGTCGTCGGCAATGTCCCAGAGCACGCACAGTGCCTGCCCCATGTTGTCGGAGCAGGGCGACGCCATGTTGAGCGTGCCGCCATAGAGGTATTGTGAGTACTGCCCCTTAAGCTCGTCCCACAGGCGGTGGTTGATGGCGTCTTTTAGTGCCTCGGCACGAGCACTGTGGTAGTTCATCTCAAACTCGTCGCACATCATCTCCACCACGCGGTAGGCATGCTCCATGATGGCATTGGCAAGCAGGGGTTCTGTCTCAAAGACGTCGGTCACACCAGCCCACGACGGGTAATATTGGTTAATGCTGCTCACACGATAAGGGCAAGCCCCGCGATAAAGGCCCGTATCCCTGTTGAAAAGCCCAGAATTCTCTATTATCTCAATGTTCTTTAAGATAATACTATAGCAATATTTGAGCCATTGCTTGTCGGCAGTGACGCAATAGACTTTCCAGGCTGCTGTTGCCCAAATCATCTTGTTGACAAGGGATCTGTAACTCTCGGCACCATCGCCAGTGATGATGACACTGTCCTTTACCATCGACTTGAGAGTCTGCATCGACCGCTGTGGCTCAAGATAGGCTAGCGACAGGGCTATGGCATAGCACTCCTGCGCTACCATAAAGTGGTCGCTGTCATGATTGTCGCCGCTAGCAATCTCCGCTATCGACATGTTGTGCATCACGTCAATGAGCTTCTGGCTTGACTCATACACCGGGTAATTTTTATCGGGAGCATTTATCTTCCACTGCTTGTTGATGTGGCGCGACTCTAGTGACAAGTCTATCGCAGCGTGATAAAAGCCGTCGCTAGCGGGCATGGCATCCACGAGAAGCTCCTGGTGAAGATGGCATTGCGATGCCTCAACGTTGAGCGGAGCAACATCGGCGGTGAGCCACACTCCCTGATAATCGTCGGCATAAATGGTGTCGTGGGTTGGGGTGACAAAAAAGCCTTTCTCACTCAGGGCGTCCTTAATAGGGCTCAAGTCTATTCTCAACCTCAGCTGCTTGGGGCGCACAATTTTTTGTGAAGAAGAGCGCTTTTCATCGGCCACGCAGGCTTTGACAACGGCGTTCTCGGCATCGCCCGTGAGGTCGATGTAGTGATATTCGCCAGGGCGCAGCTCGTTGTCGTGCCCGTTGATGGCAAGGCGCACTTTAATCACCGCCGGCACCGAGTCGTGGAGTGGCGGCTCATAGTTGGTCACCAGGTGCGTGCCGCTCCTGGCATGGGCTACCCACTTACCGTCAACCACCCTGTCGGGACCCACCGTGAACCGTTCGTTCTGGGTAATCACATCCTTGGGAATAGTGTCGTGATGGCACGCCACAAGCGTCATTGTCAGTAATAAAGCGGACAACAACAGTAAGCGACTACCTATTTTGCTTGCTATGCACATTTTTCAACTGCAAAAATAGATAGAAAATTCCAAAACTGATAAATAATGTGCTAAAAAAAGTTCATAGTCTGCCAATTATTAGTTACGGGCTGCTCCCAAAAAGAACGGCGAATTTTGGGAATTATGCGAATAACGAAGACGACCACCGCAAAGATTGACGGCGAATTTTGCGAATTAGGCGAAGAACTAAGAAGACCACTGCAAAGATTGACGGCGAATTAGGCGAATTAGGCGAATAACTAAGAAGACCACCGCAAAGATTGACGGCGAAGCGAAGAAGCAAAAAATTAGTTTAATTCGCAAAATTCGCCGTTTTATTTTGGCGCGTCGTTGAGATTCAGTTTCTTAGCTTAATTCGTATAATTCGCCGTTTTATTTTGGCACGTCGTTGAGATTCAGTTTCTTAGTTTAATTCGCATAATTCGCCGTTTTATTTTGGCGCGTCGTTGAGATTCAGTTTCTTAGCTTAATTCGCATAATTCGCCGTTTTATTTTGGCGCATCGTTGAGATTCAGTTTCTTAGTGTAATTCGTATAATTCGCCGTTCTTTTAAGTGTACTCAGTTAAAGACATTGTCTCTTTAGCAAAATTCGCCGTTATTTTCAATTTTTTCTTTACTTTTGTGAAATAAGTTTTGTGGTTCAAAAAAAAGTTCGTACCTTTGCGCGCCATTACAATTTAAGGCGTCTTACCAGCGCCCCATTATTGTATAACTCATTAAATATATATTTAAAATGAAACAAGGTATTCATCCTGACAACTATCGCGAAGTTGCTTTCAAGGACATGTCTAACGAAGAGGTTTTCATCACTCGCTCCACAGTGAACACTAAGGAGACTATCGAGATTGATGGCAAGACTTATCCTCTGGTAAAGCTTGAGATTACCAGCTCATCACACCCATTCTTCACCGGCAAGCAGAAGCTCGTCGATACCGCTGGTCGTGTTGATAAGTTCTTGAGCCGCTATGGCAACCGCAAGAAGAAATAACCTCTTCAACACAAGGTTAGTTAGTACTAATGAACCGTGGCAACCTATCGCCGCGGTTTTTTTATTTCTGAACACATTTGCCCTTGTTTTGCTTGGAGAAAAAGAAAATCAGGCGGCATAAAAAATACAAAAACTTCGGTTTTTATTTTGTTCTGCTCTCGGTTTGCACTAATTGTAGATAAATTAGGCGGCACCTCGGAAAAATGCGATTGAGCGAGACAAAGCTGAGCTAGCTCAAAGCCTTGCGAGCGTGAGCATTTTATCAAAATAAAAATCAAAAACTTCGTCTTTGATTTTGTATTTCTCTCGGTTTGCACTAATTTTGCAAGTTAAATGGCTACAACACTTTTTATCAACACTTAAATTATAATAATGGAAACCATCAGTAACGGAAAGTTCGTCGAGCTAGCTTACAAAATCTTCCTCGTGGAGAAAGACGGCGACACCATGATCTATGAGTTTAAAGAGGGCAAACCCGACCATTTTGTCTTTGGACATGAACCTGGTATGCTCGAGGCGTTTACTAACCACCTGCAGGGGCTGAAAGCGGGCGATGAATTTGACTTCATCCTCTCGCCTATCGAGGCCTTTGGAGAGCGCGACCCAAACATGGTGCAGAAAATTGACAAGCAGATTTTCGTCATCGATGGCGAGTTTGACAGCGAACGAGTATATGAAGGAGCTTTTGTGCCGCTTATGACTGCCGACGGCATGCGCATCGAGGGTATTGTCAAGGAGATTGCCGACGACACTGTGACGGTAGATTTCAACCACCAGCTAGCTGGCGAGACAGTGAAATATACTGGCAAAATCATCAACGTGCGTGAGGCCACCGAAGAAGAGAAGAACCCTCCACGCCACTGCGGCGGTTGCGGAGGCGGTGACTGCGGAGGCTGTGGCGACGGCGGCTGCGACAAAGACGGCGGCTGCGAAGGCCATCACCAAGACGATGGAGACTGCTGTGGCAAAGACTGCGGCTGTGACAAGCACAAACAGTAGTTATCACACTCTTCTAAAGACCTAAGAACCTGCTAGAGAAGCCACCTCACTTTTAAACCAGAAACAAAAAGACGAAAACCGAGCAACCAATATTAGAACTACAAAAACAGCGAGCGCTGCTTGTGGCAGAGCGTGATGCTGAGCGTGGCGAGTTTCAGCGGCAGACCGAGACCATGGGTCTGGGTCGCAAAGTGAAGCGTGGCGACTGCTGGTGGCCCATCAACGTGGGGCGCAGCTATTACAACTCGCTCAACCAGCTTGTGGTGGAGGTGAGCCGCACCACCGACACCGACATCGAGCACAACTTTGAGTATGGCCGCCAGGTGATGTTTTTTCATGTTGATGCCAGCGACAGCATCAGTTATTTCAAGTTTGCCGCCACAGTAAGCTATGCCCAAGAAGACCGCATGGTGATTGTGGTGCCCGATGGCAATGCCGTGGCCGAGCTGCAAGGACGCGAGCGGGTGGGAGTGCAGCTCTCGTTCGACGAGCACACCTACCAGCTCATGCTGCAAGCTCTCGACCGCGTGATTAAGGCTAAGGGCAACCGCCTCGCACTGCTTCGCGACCTGTTCTACAACCACAGCACGACCGAGAAATTCACTTTTGCACCCTTGCGATTCCCGTGGCTAAACTCTACCCAAGAGCATGCCGTCAACGAGGTGTTGCTTGCCAAGGATGTGGCCATCGTGCATGGCCCGCCAGGCACTGGCAAGACCACCACGCTAGTTGAGGCGATTTACGAGACGCTGCGGCGCGAGAACCAAGTGCTGGTGTGCGCCCAGAGCAACATGGCGGTTGACTGGATAAGCGAGAGGCTCGTTGACCGA
>Ga0247611_10000594_pt1 | contig 72832 bp, 100 predicted proteins | sample 177DNAGHGhighgp2_FD_192422 | JGI IMG/M metagenome (GOLD analysis project Ga0247611, IMG submission 192422) | Sheep rumen microbial communities from Palmerston North, Manawatu-Wanganui, New Zealand - 1770 DNA GHGhigh gp2 | ecosystem: Host-associated > Mammals > Digestive system > Stomach >...
AGCAAACACTTGGAAATACTCCAATGGGAGCTAACCTCCTTAATTTAACCTAGTCTCATGATTAGGCCAGCCTTGAAAAAATAGCGCGTAACTTATGCGCGCAGAAGGGATTGGATTTCGATAAAGAATTTACAGCTTTTAAACAAAATCTCGGGCTGTAAAAAAGGAGGAAAATATGTTTAATAGTTCAACAACTGGTGGCTACAGTTTAGCTGACATCGCAGCAGCAACTCGCGGTGGTTCTTATGGTGGAGGAGCTGGTGATGGCTTCTTTGGTAATTCTGGCTGGTGGATTATCCTGCTCTTCTTATTCGCATTAGGCGGATGGGGCAACAATGGTAACTGGGGTAATGGTGGCAACGGTTCTGATACCGCAACTCTTTATCCTTGGATGAATCAGGCTGGCATTACTAACAATGGTTTTGAACATGTCGCAACATCTGCTGCTCTTGGCGATATTAGCACTTCTCTCTGTTCTGGCTTCGCCGGCGTAACAGCAGCTGTTACCGCATCTCAAAACGCAATCACTCAGCAAATGTACGCAAATCAGTTAGCAGATCTTGAACGCTCATTTGCCGCACAAACTGCAACTACTTCTGGCTTAACAAATTTATCAAGCCAGTTAGCATAGTGCTGCTGCGATAATCGTTTAGCAACTGCTCAACTAGATGCTACTATTGCTCGTGAAAACTGTGCTGATCGTGAAGCACTCAATTATGCTACTCGTGACATTCTTACTAACCAAAATGCTGGTATCCAAAAGATTTTAGACCAAATGTGCAGCGATAAGATTGATGCGAAGAACGAGAAAATTGCCGACTTAGAACGTCAGCTTGCTATGGCTAACTTCTCTGCTTCACAGATTGCGCAAACAGCTCAAATCAGACAGGGACAAAATGCTGAAATTGATGCGATGTATCAACGACTCAGAGATTGCCCCGTTCCAACTATGCCAGTCTATGGTATGACACCAATCTTTACCTGCCCCGGCAATAATGGTTGCGGTTGTGGCAATTACGGCACTCTCGTCGGTTAATCAATGAAAGGAGAAAAATATGGAAATAACAGCGAATACATTACAGACTGTTGCTCCTAATGGGGTTGTTGTATTTAACGACACAGCCAGTCCAGGTGGTCCTAGTATTATCCATCGGGAAGGCAGCGGATTAGTTTCTTTACGCGGTCTTACTAATCAATGTCGTGCCAGATTTCGTATAACTTTTGGCGCTAACATCGGATTACCCGCTGACGGCACAGTAGCCCCTATCTCACTTGCTATCGCAATTAATGGCGAACCATTAGTAACTTCTACTATGATTTCTACCCCAGCGACTGTTGAAGAATTCAACAATGTTGGGCGTGTAGTATTTCTTGATGTAGTAGCAGGTTGCTGCGTACAGGTAAGTGTAGAAAACACAAGTGATGCTCCAATAGATGTTCAGAATGCGAACTTAATCGTAGAAAGGGTGGCGTAATATGGAACGATTGAAAGAGATTAAATCTTGTTTAGTAAGTCTTGTATAGACATAGCTTGGCGATGTAGAACATACAGATGCCAAAGAAATGGGTGAAGTCATTGACATGATTAAAGACCTTGAGGAAGCTATGTATTATTGCGCCATTGTAGAAGCGATGGAAAAATCAGAAAAAGAGGGAACAGAAGATATGCGCATGCGCTCTCACATGGGGTATAAAGAAATGTTCCCTCACGGCGAATATGATTGGGATGACATGAGTTGGCGTCCCTATTACTTTTACCAAAACAGTGGACGAGGCAGCGCGAACCAATATGGCGGTTCGAATTCTGGATCTACTGGCTCTCGCATGGGCTACGGCGAGGGGTCAAGTATGAACGGTAGCAGCCAAGGCGGTTCTAGCGGCAATGGCTCTACTTCTTATTATGGCGGACCTAATTACTATTATTCAGAAGGGCATGAAAGCTCTAAAGGAGATATTAAGCAAGTAAATAAATACTTAAATGAATTAAGTGAAGATTTACCTCATATGATTGAAAAATCAACTCCAGAAGAGAAGAAAATGCTTTCAGAAAAATTACAATAGGTTAGTAATAAGATTAAATAATGGTATTTACAATTAATGGGGTCGTATGGTAGGTAAAGAAAGTGCCACCATACGACTCTCATTTATTAAGACCTGATGGTTCTTATACTATTGGTATGTGTAATAATGTAGAAAAAGTAATTTATATCATTGAAGGATTAAACCCAAGTTAGTTTTATAAAGTATTAGCACATGAAGTTACACATGCCGCTATGTATAGTTATAGTGTAGGATTAACTATTGATTAGGAAGAATTACTAGCTGATATTATCTCCACATATGGAGGAGAGATTGTAAAAGTAACGAATAAAGTATTTAGGAAAATAAAAAAATAGGGATGGTATTAATACCATCCCTATTTTTTGTTTATATATAAAATTAGTGTGCGCTAGAGGCAAAAGTGCAAGTAGAATCACATGAAGTACCACAAACATTACCACAACCAGCACATCCTCCGCTACATCCATTATCACAATTAGAACTACAGTTAGTTGAACAACCACCAGTACAGGCTGTACACCCTGTATAACAACTTGAACATAGATTATTACAATAAATATAACAATTGGTTTCACACCAATCATTACATGATTTAATACAATTACCACTACAACTAGTACTACAATTATCAAATTTACAAAGTGTATGGCACCCACGAATACAATTACTAGAACAATCACCGCAGGCCTAAGCACAATTTACTCCACAGCCATTACCACAATTATTATAACAACCACCAATACAAGCACTGCCACAACCACCATTACAAATACCATCTATTGCCATGTTTGCCTCCAATCGTTAAGCTGCTATGGGGCCATTGCCACCTGAACAACCAAAACAAGCTCCAGCACAACCACTACCACAACGATTTGCGCAATTTGATCCACAGACTGCTGCACATGTTGAAGTACAACTTCCACAGCTATTTTTACATTCATAACTGCAATTATCAATACATATTGTTGTACATGTTGTTAAACACTCACCAGCACAATTCCCCATACAAACATATCCACAACCACTACATCCATTTTGAGAATTTTGATTTCCTGTACTGTCATCACTTATAGTCTAATTAGCTTTATTAGTAGTATTCGCGCAGCTTCCCGCACAATACCCTACACATGCTCCATTACATCCAGCATATGTAGATTCACTATTCCCATTATTCCAATAATTTACAACTACATAAAAATCAGTTAATGCTGGAATAATACTATTCTAATTTAAAACATCAGAATTTTTAATCCGTGTTGCTGCATCACTCTCTGCTGCAGTTCCCATTGGCTTCATATAGCCTTTTTTTAATAAATCCTATATTGTCTTAATACCATTAATAAAAGGAGAGGCATTAATTTTATTATTAACTTGTTCCTATGTGGCTGAAATTGATGTATTAATATTTGCTGGAGCAGTATAATTATCAAAATCTGAGCTACCTAAACCAGTAACTGCTTTACGTGTGTCAATTAAAGTTTTTATGGCACTACGCAAAGATTCAAAATTACGCTCAGAGCCTACAATTTTATCATTTTTATTATATCCCATTATTACAATCCCCTTTCTTTATTCAAGAGGAAATTGTAATAATTTTAAATTGTCAAGCTCCTCTTGACTAATAATTTTTAATGCTTCTTCATCTGGAAGCCAAAGTTTAAATCGTTTCAAATCCCCATGCTTCCAATATTTCATATTCCAATAGTAGCAATTAGCTAATGCACGAGCCTTATGCATAATGCAAATATAAGTAGCACGTTTATTCCAACAGCCGCCACTATCTTGATAGTTATATGCAGCACATTCTGCGCATCCTTCTGCTATTGGACATTCTAAACACTCTTGACTAAATTCTGTCAAACGAGTAATTGCGCGCATACAATGAACACAATCCTTCCATTCTTGACGCGCCATAATACCCTCATATACATTACCAATGATTACTGGAGGTATATCTGTTCCTAATGAGCTTTCCATATAACGAATACAAGGATAAATATCTCCTTTGTAATCAACGGAAATCATTTTCCCATAACCGCCACACCAAGTCTATGTATCATCAGGAGATTTGGGTTTAAAAAAGGTATCTACAAAAATAGATAAATCTATTTTATCTTCTAAATCATTTTCAAATAAATAATTAGCTAATTCTTTTAACTAATAATATAAAATAGTTGCATGCTCTTCTGTCCAGCCCTTTTCAAATACACAATTAAGATTAATATCATCATAACCAGATTCAATTAGCCCAACCACTGCATCTTTTGTATATTGAATATTAGCTGGCGCAAGTGTCATTTTACTACCCATTCGTCTACCCAATGTTTCTGTCCAATGTTTAACACCAGCCATTGCTATATCATAACTGCCAGTTCCATCTGGAAATACTCGACAACTATCATGTAACTATTTATTTCCATCAATTGAAATATTAAATGATAAATGTCGCTCATGCTTTTTCATATAGGCTTGCACTTTTGGGTCAAAATATAAAACACCATTTGAGCATAATGAAATCATATGATTATACTGCCATGGATGATCACGTATAATCATCTATTCAAAAAAGTAATCTGTAATTTCATCAATTAAATCTATTTCTAAAAAAGGTTCTCCACCGATAAATTCAATAATACAAGCAATAGACTCACGTGAATTAATATATTCTGCTGTATCAGGGTCTGGGTCTAAAATTAAATCGATGAACCTTTTTGCAACGTCCATCGACATAACATGAGTACCTTTATTTATCTGATAGCAATATGAGCATCTTAAATTACATGCATCTGTTACCTAAAATGTAATATTATGAACTAACTATTTACCGGCGAGAGCTAATGGATGATCTTTATATAAACGGGCAATTTCATCCTAATACTACTCAATATGCCGTGCCATAATTAATCCTCCATAGTAATTGTTACAATATTAGTATGATAATCTAAACTCCAATTAATAGGATTACTTACGGCCTTACGCACATATTCTCTTTCAACAATTCCTTTAGCCTGTTCAAATGCAAAATACTTTTCATTATATTCCTTCTAATAAGCAGCCATGCGCTCTTCAGGTATATTAATATTTTTTTCTAGAATATAAGTGATAATATCTCTACGAGCAGAACATTCAATATCTGCACGTTGAGTTGCATTTTTTATCTCTTCTGGAATTTCAATAGTAATAGTTTTCATTATCTGAATCTCCTTTATCTCTTATATATAAATATTATACCTCAAAAAATTAAAAAAATCAAGGGGATGCAATTTACATCCCCTACTTTTTTAGTCATCTAAATCTTTCTTAAATTTAGCTTCTACCATGCGGAACAACACATCCCCTTCATGATTTCCGCCTAATTCATTATAAGTCCGATGTTCCATCAGGACATTTTCAAATTCAACTAAACTAATTGTATGTGCTGGATCCAAAAGACGATGACAATCATCTTTAAAAGTACGCCCCTGTACAGTTAACATACCATTTTTAACTGACCCAAATTCACTTTTTAAGCTCTATATATCAACACGAATATTTTTATCTGCGGTTAATAAATCATCATCCCGTTTATCTACAACAGATAATAAATTGCTATAACAAGCCCCCATTTGTGCTTGCATATCAGTTTTCTAATCCTCTAATCGCTAATCAAAATTGCGCAAAGATGTATTAATATTCGTATTTTGTTCTTCAAATTTAGTATCAATAGTTTGTAAAAGAGCCTTATCATGCTCTTTTTGAGCTCCCTCTTGGCTCTCTCTTGTCATTTTTATATAGCGCTTAACCATAAAAGTTAAACCAGATACAATAACGCCAAAAAGCGCTTCTAGCCAATACTTGGCAATCCACTCTAACATATATAGCACCCCTTTATTAACATAAAACTTTTCTATCCAATAGTTTTAAAAAACATTGAAGATAAATTAAAAAAAGTCGTCCTTAAAAGGCCGACTTGTTTTCTTTTATATATGCCGCCCCAATACAAATAGCATCTGCTGCATCCTATGATACTTTTTTATTAAAAGTATTTAATACATATTCTTGCGCATGCCGTTTCTATTCAGTACGGGCTTTACCTTTAATATTCAAAACTGATTTCCAAGTTTGAGAATGTACTATATGATATTCAATATTTAATTCTGTTAATAATTCCTATATAACACCAAATACTTCAGCTAATACTTTATATGTTGTTACGCCAACAGCGCCACTCTATAACTAAATATCTTCAAATAATACTATATCAATTTCATTTTCATCAATAAAATCTAATATTGTATTTCTTAACTATACTAATCTATTCCCAACATCATCACTTGATAAAGTAAATGTTCCAACTTCAATTAATTCATCGTCTTCAAATATCGCATAACCCGAAGTTCTACTAGCCTAATCTAATGCTAGAATTTTCAATGTGTAGAACCAAAGCCTCCCGCGCGTTCAACTAGATTTACATTATCTATATCTAAATTAAAACGAGGCATAACTAAACCTTGCGCGATGCTTTCGCCTTTCTTTATTATTACTGGGGTATCTAATAAGTTATAGACTTGAACAAAAATTTGGCCTTCATTTTTAGGATTATCTACGTAATCACTATCAATAACTCCAATACCATTCGCAAGAATTAATCCCTTTTTCATAGGGGCTGAACTACGTAGTGCTATAAGTAACCACTAGTTTTCCCAAAGATAGCATTTTACTCCAGTAGGAATTAATTTAATACTCCGAGGTAAAACTTCAGTATCTTCTGCACAAAATAAATCATATCCAGCGCTATTAGTAGTAGAACGTACTGGATACTATGCTTCTGGAAAAGCAGCAACACGTTCAAATTTACTCCATTTCATTACTCTTCTCCCCAAAACTTCTCAAATACTTTGCCAATTTTTACTTCATAACCAGCATCTATAACGATACCCTTCTTTTTCTTTTCTTTTAATTTAGAAGAATGAGTTACTAATGTATAATTAATCGCATTAGCTTTCATCTCGTCAATTAAATCACTTACTTCGTCTTCGGTATTTACGCGATAAATTTCAGTTGTACTCAATAATGTTCTCATTTTAACCTCTTAATTTAATTCTATTTTAATAAAATTACAAGCATATTCTTGTGCTCCAATAGTAGCTATTTCCTATGCTAAATTTTTAATCAAATCTTCTGGCCCATACAAATGGATAATTAATTCAATATCGTTGTCTTTAGCTTTTGCCTAATATTGCTGATAAGTATTTGCCATAATATCAGGCAACGCAGCTAACTCAAATTCACCAAGAGGTAATACTTGATTAGTGGTAGCATTACAAGCATATACTGTTTGATATTTTACTCCTAAATCAAAATTACATACAATACTTATTTGTGACATTCAATAACCCCCAAGTCATAAACAAAAAATACATACATTAAGGCCTCATCGCCTACTTTAAACCAACATTCACAGGCGTCGGTTTGTTCATTTAATTCAATACTAATTAAATCACCTATCGCTCGCATACAATCATCAAGTGCGCCATAAAAGCTTTCTTCAAAAGCGTCTTGCATATTAAAAATTGTATAATAATGAACATCATTATTTAAAAACATAAAATACTAATTATTATGGTCTTGAATATATTTTGCTAAAATTTGTAACGCAGCCCCACATTCTGATGAGGCTTGCGTTAAAACAGGCAATTTAGCATATGCTATTTTATTTAGTTCATATGTATTCATTTGCAAATTCATAGGTAATTTTTTCTTATAAGTAGTTTTTTTAGAACCGCCCATTATTCAATCTCCTCTATTACATAACAAAATTCATCTGGTGCATATCCATCAAATTTAGTATATCCTTCTTCTGGGACATCATGCTAATTTATATCACGGAAGTCATAACCATGAACTGACACTAAAATACGAATAAACTAAATAGCTTCATCCCAAGAAAATGCTTCAGAAGATAATTTAGTAAAATCATCTTCATTTCTATGATAATATACTTTTAACATTTACAATCCCTCATTAGTCGGTCATACCAGGTTTGGTCCATTGTCTGTAAATCAGCAAGTTTTAAATAATGCTTTGGTTTGTTCATACGACCTTTCCAATCATAAAATGGGCCATGCTCTGATTCTCCAACAAAGAAATGCCCTACTACTGGGTCATAATATACATCCAAATTAAATCGTGAAGCTAGGATATAAGCCATCCAATAACAATTTCCTGTTAACCAATTTTGGTCATTTGGAAAACGACGATTAATAAACTCTAATACTTCTAGTTCTTTGGTATCACCCATTTTAATCTGTATATCAACAAGCTTCTAAGCTGCTTCCTCTAATGTCATATAGAAAAACTCCTTTTATATTATACTTTATTATAACAAATTTTTTTAGAAAAGTCAAAATAAAAAGATAGCGGATTACCAATTTTTTGGTAATCCGCAAATTTATTATAATTTTTTATTTCCAACGGCCAATAGCCATTACTTCTACAACAATTCCAGGACAAGTCTAAGAATTTGCTCGCCAAAAACAGGCTTGACCTGCGCTAGTAGCAGTAACATCTTTATGTAATTCTGGAATACATGTATATGAATTATATGCCGCTACTCTTACATATGGCGCCACTGGAACATCAATAAATGCTATTGGCCAATCTCCTAACTAAAAATAACCTGATTCATATAATGCTCCCCAAGCTGTAGTGCATGTAACTGTACCTAAAGTTACTCTTTTCCAACAAATCTATATACCATCAGCAAATCGCACCCAAGAACCGTTATTATTACTACCAGACACTTCTACTGTTTCATTACTTATTGCGCTAGTCTATACTAATACGATATCCCCAGCCGTGGCCCCATTCGGAATAGTTTCAGCATCTGTTGCCCAAATTTTACGATGCATGCCACTTCCATCAACAACTGGTGCGCTTCCTCCATTAGATGTTACATATAAATCATCCGGATTAAAAGTAACTGTAACACCATTAGCAGTTACCGTATTATTAGTAAATAATTCTTCTTTTTGAGCTTCAGTTAAATAAACAATCTTTTTTAAATCTGCCATATATAATTATCTCCTTATTTCCAACGGCCAATTGCCATAATACATACAATTACATCAGTACAAGTCTCTGAGTTAGGACGCCACCATGCAGTCTCACCAGCACTAGTTGATGATACACTGCGAGTAGCTTCTAACATACATATTCCACGAGTACTGGAAACTCGTTGCACAAATACACGTGGAGTACTATTAAATGCTATTGGCCATTTTCCCATGTTAAACCATCCACTGTCATATACACTTCCCCAGGCAGTGCTACAATCTACCTCTCCTAATGTTACATCTTTCCAACAAATCTATGTGCCATCAGCAAAACGCACCCAAGAGCCATTAGAATTAGTACCACTAGTATCTTGAGTTACAGTAACTGCTGTTGCATTAGTCACACCCCAAATACGAGTTGGAATAGCGCGATTTGTCCAATCAACATATGCACTGCCATTATAAACCATTTGTCCATTACCGAAAGTAATACTACTTGAAGTTACCTATATAGCACGAGATACTCCATTAATCATAGTGGCAGCGCTTGAATTGGTTTCTGTATTTAAATACATATAAAATAATACACCATTTGTACCAATTGTAAAACGATTAATACAACGAGCAGTATCAGCAAATGGAGCAAATTCAACATCAACATATAAATAATCAGATAAATCACCCAAATTACTTAATGTCTATGCAGTAAAACCAGCAGTAGGCGTAGGATTTGTCCATAATAAATGTCTTACCTCTGATTCTGGAACTACAACAGTTCCACCATCTAACTAATTTTGTCCTAAATAAATACTCATGCTAACCTCACTATTTCAATACCTGGGCTTACTGGTAATTTTACTTTAATTGCTGTACTGCCAATAGTAGCAATAGTAGTTTCAGTATTCCAGGTTAAATCTATGTTATTATTTATTACTGTCTAATGACTAGTTAATACTGCTGTACCACCACTATATAATTTAGTAGCATATAAATATCCATTATAATTTAATCTAGTAGTTCCATTTGGCGCTGTGGTTCCAGTATAAAAACCAGCATTGCTTGGTCTTGAACTATAAGGAGCTAAAGCGTAAGTAACTGCATTTATTCCATTTGTTCCAGTTAAATCCCAATAACCATCTGTGGCATTAGCAGTAATCGTATGACCATGATTACCGGCGGCGGCATCATTAGCAGTAGTACCAATTTTGATAATACCAGCTACTGAAGTTGATGCAGTTGGTAATGTTTTTTTAGTAGCTGTAATTTTACCTTTACTATTTTGGCTAATAGTATCAATAAATGTAGTTGAAGTGGTTGAACTGGCACTAGGGTCGCTAGTGGCTAATGAACCTGCGGTTATTAAACCACCAGTAGTAGTATATACAGCATAATCACTAGTAGAACCAATTTTACCACCTTTAGAGATATTACCATGTACATGCTCTGATAAAGCAAAGTCGGTAGCCAACCCTAAATTATGCCATTTACCGCTAGTCCAAATATATTCTTTTCCGGTAGCATCAATTACTACATTTCCTTCTACTGGAGTTAATGACCCTCCACCTGCTGGGGTAACGGGAGAAGTTGTTCCGTTATCAGTTAATGTTTGAGTAATAATTCCTTTAAATTCCATTGATGATCCAGCTAATCCTAAATCATCAATATTGACCGTTACATCTGATTGTCCATCAAAAGATTTATCTCCAATAGTAATACTATGCCCTACTTTAGTTGCTGTACCGGCAAAATTAGTAGCAGTAATTGTATCGGTACTTGGATTTACTGTAATAGCGGTATCATAAACAGTTTCATAAGCTGTGCCACTAGTAGGACTTACCTAGGCGCTCATTAACAGTTTATATTCTTGATTATCAGATTTTACTGTTTGCTTAACTTTAGTATCAGTATTATCACTTGCTGGTAATTTAATTTTTATTGCAGTACCACCAATTGTAGCAATGGTAGTTTCTGTATTGCGACTTAAATTAATATTATTATTTGTTACTGCTAATTTAGTTTTTACATAATTATATAATTTAATTGCATCACGACGATAAACTTGACCAGTAGCGTTGCTATCCGCAAAACCATCATTACTAGCATATGAAGAAAATAGTTCTGTGTTATCAGTAAAATCAGAAGTACCTTCCTAAATATTATTTGCACCACTCTATGAAATTTCGCCCCAATTATATGTAGGTTTACTGTGTGATTTTGCCCACGCTGGTACGTCATTAGCAGGCAAAGATGTAATTACACTACCATATGCACTAATATGACCCTACGCATCTATTTTAATTGGATATAACCCCTAAGTCGTTTGTGCAGTAATACTATTAGTATGATTAATTGTTCCTGTCGTGGTAAAGTTTCCACCAGGAGTAGTATTAATTGATAATCCAGTACCGGCAATAACCTTTGTCACTGTGCCTCCTGAATTATTATCGGCGGCCCAATACACACTTGCTCCATTTGTTTTTAATATATAACCACTAGTGCCTAGTCCATAGGTTGATCCACCTGCGCTAGTTGGAGCACTAATACTAGTTATCTAAATTTTATTAACAAAAGTGTCGCCAATTAATCTGGAGGCACCGTTTACTATTAAATCTTTTAATTGTGCCATATATTCACCTCATTAAAAGTAATTTTCTAAACTAACTCCATCCTCACTAACAATCATTGCATAATGAGGTATTAAAGTGTTATTATTATCTATAACATATATTTTATAAGTTTTTAATTTTGTTCCTATACGATTTACCATCCTTACAGTATTAATAGGTCGCCACACAGCATAAAGTATAATAGGTGTTGACACAGATACTGTAATAGTATCCCCGCCTGTATAACTTACTGTAGATGAATTACTTGTTGTAGCCCATCCTAAACACTCAAAACCTGTTTTCGTTGGAACGCTATAAGAAATATTAAATGTATAGGATGAATTAGGTGTAGTTGCAGTAACAACTCCGGGCCCTCCAACACCACCATTTGCATTATAAATTAATGTAACCGAAGCATTTTGCTCCCAATAGGGATATAATGTAATAGCAGCATTTGCAGTATATGATCCACCTAGATTATATGCCTTTGAACCCCCATCGGACGTACTCCATCCTTTTTGTGCATAACCTGAACGAGTAAAAATAGCTCCTTGTAAGGTAAGAGCAACTCCGTATGTTTTTGTTGCACTAGTATTTGTGCCAGTGCCGTTAGCACCTTTATTATATGAAACAGTATAAGTATTAATAGTCCAATATGGATATAATGTAACACCGGCATTAGTAGTATAGGACCCGCTTAAATTATATACTTTAGCACCACCATCAGTTGTACTCCATCCTGTTTGAGTATATCCAGTTCGTGTAAATATAGCTCCTTTTAAAGTAAGCGTTACATTTTCTGTTTTAGTTGCACTCGTATTGGTACCAGTACCATTTGCTCCTTTGTTATATGATACTGTGTATGTATCTGGTTCACTTGTAACGACTGTAAGATGTGAAGTCGAACAGTTAACCCAACCTCTAGTAGTAGTATTACCTGCAAGACCAACTACGTATCCATATGTTGGAATACCACCAGAAGTTAAAGTAAAATCGGTATCAGCATATACGCCACTTGGACATACTGATGCCCAGAATGTCTTAATAGCTGAACCTCTAGTAACAGATGTTGATGAGTTATTAGCTTTATGGCTAATAGCCAGCTAAACATCACTACCAAATCTATCCATATATATAGTTAATGTAATGGATACGATGGTTTTTCCACGTAATGCTGATAATGATGATGAATCAAACATCATAGCACGTGCATAACGCTCTCCGGCATCATATCCAGCACATGAATCTGCATAGTTTGCAAAGTTAGAATAGTTGCTGGACCATGATGTAGCCATACCGCAGTTATAAGTTGAAGGATATAATGTTGTTGTTACATTATGTGCCATAATTCATACCTCATGATGGTAACAGCTATTATCTATATTTTATTAGTGAATACATCGCCAATAAGACGAGAAGCCTTATTGACAATAAGGTCTTTTAATTGAGCCATGTATTCAACCCTCCTTATATATATTCAACTATTTTTATCATAGTATATTTTTCTAATTTTGTCAAGTTGCGGTTTACCAATTTTTTACTAATTTATAGGTAATTTTTTGGTAAACCACAACTTTTTAATATTCATAAAAATGATTTGCTAAAGCAGATTCTTTTTCAAATGAAGCTAAAGCTCTCTGTGTTTCATAAAACATATTTGTTTTTATCTATCCATTTTTTTGAACAGATGGAGATTTAATGATATTATCATAAACTCTAACATTAGAAACATGCATAATAACACTGTTTCCAGTATTATCTGTTCCCCTAATATTAACTCCAATAAACTATTTTGCTGATGAAATGTTAAATCTTACATGATACCAATTCCCGGCTGTTCTCTCCAATGTAAATAATGGAGTCCCATAGGCAATACTATCTAAATTAATTATAAATATTCCAGTAGGAGATAAATTAGTAATATCTTCTAAATAATAATCAAATTCAAAAATTATATCTTTTCCTACAATATCTGGTAAATTCCAACCAAAAGAACGCCATCCATTTGTAGCTGTTAAGATTAATTTTTCTCCATCAAATACTTTTGAGCCAGACCATCCATTCATCTAAATATCATTTAAATTAGTCCAATTACTTAAATAATCCATTATTCCACCAACTCTCTTACATGAATATTTCCATTATTATCAATACTCATACTTGTATTATAAAGCTCTTTAATTTGCTCGGGGGTAAGCGCAGTAGCATAAATACGAAAATCTGAAATTGACATATCATTAGTAGTATAAGATGTACCACTATCCCAACCATTCATATATATTTTTGTGCCACTAATAGATTTATAAGTCTTAGCCTATCCCCATAATTCTCCATCTAAATAAACAACACATGTGGTTCCATTACCAACCATTGCAAAATGATGCCATGAATTTAATGATGGTGCTGTTACTTGAGTAGTGGTACCAGGAGTATATAATGGATTATTCGCACCATCACCAGTATTCCATAAGTTACCATTGTAAATACCATTTAATCGTACTCCATTAGCAAATCCCCAAAACATTTTATTGGAAAAAGTATTTGTTTTACCCCACCAAATAAAAGAATAAGAATTAGCAAAACCGGACGTATTAAGATTCTCAATTAATACTTTACTTGTTGTAGCGGTAAAATGAGTAGCACAACCGTATCGTGAACTTGGCACAACAGTTTCTAAAGAACCAACTATTGTACCATTATTGCTATAACCAGAAGAGTCATAGACAGTACTTGAACTACGAGATGTACCTCCTAAAACCCAGGGAGTTCTATAACTTTTCTGCTCAACTTGAGCATGATATACCTAAAATGTTGGTGAAGAAGGAACTGCACCCGAAGATCCATTCTAAAAATATAAATAAATACTTCCTGTGTATTTTGTACTGTCAGTTAAATCACAAGTAACAGATGACCACCCTTCTTCTCCTGGATTAATAATATTACCCTAAAAAGTGCCATAACTACCAGCGACTAACAATGGAGAACAACGTATTCGTACAGTTACATTAGAAGTATTTTTAATATAAGCGCTATATGTGATAATTGCATTACCACATGTACACGTTGCAGGAGATAATGAACCAACATTTTTCCCTAAATTAATATTAGTATATGTTGGACAAGACTAAGTTTCTGTTAATAAATTAGTAGTTGGTTCGCAGAATGGGTCATCTAATTTATAATGTAATACTAATCCTTTTGCAATTTCTTCTACTTCTTTTGCAGAAAGGGCGTGGTCATAAATACGCACATCATTTAATTTACCATTTAAATAATTTCCATATCCACTTCCATTCGTTTGAGAAGCCCCTATTGAAGTAGTAGTACCCCACTAGTTAGAAGCAAGGGTTTGTGTTTTCTTTTCTTTAAATTCACCATTAATGTAATAATATACAATATTTCCATCATAAGTGACAGTTAAATGAAACCAAGTATTAATTGGATAAGTGTATGCTGTATACCACTATAAACTATTGCCTCCACAATCAATTCGTATCCCTCCACCAATTAAAAAAATGGAAAATCCAGATCCAACAGTTGTTCTATCACAAATTATTGTCTATGTTGCAGAAGAGGAAGTAGTATATATCCAAGCACAAACAGAATATCTATTATTATAAAAATTATATGGAGTATATAAATAATTATTACTTCCATTAAAAGAATAACATTTTCCAATTTTTCCATTATTATCAACTGTTGCGCTATTATTAGTAACAGTAATATTACTTAACCCCTAATTATGTAAATCCCCATTAAGGGGGAGCCATACTTGTAAACTCATATAACTCCCTCCTTAATTAATTAAATATAAAATCAATAGCATTAGTTGTGCTATTAAACATCATATAAGCTTTTTCCGTACCACTTATATTAAATGAGTGCCGGACCGCACTAATTTCGCCAGCTGTTGTTGTTAAATATACTCCCGTATCAGCTACACCAGTTAATGCTTGTGCTGTTGAAGTTGGTGCGGTAGTTACACCAGTGAGATAGGCTTTTGAAGTAGTAGCTAATGTGATATTTTGCTTTATATCCGTATTAGGATTGCTTGGCATTGTCATATTATAACTAGCTACACCAGTAATATGACCACAAGTGTCATATTTTTCTTCATATAATGTAAAAGTCCCACCCCAAGTTAATGTCTTGGCAGATTGAGCAGCAGCAGTTTTTGCTGTTACACTATTGGTATGATTGATTGTGCCACTAGTTGTAAAATTACCTTGAGCTGTACTACCAATAGCTAAACCTGTACCGGCAGTAACTTTAGTAACAGTACCAGTATTTGTAGTATATGCAGTAGTATCAAGAGTCCAAGTATTAGCAGCAGTTTTCTTTAATAAACCAGAAGTGCCTGAAAGCGCTTCAATAGCCTATACATCGGAAGCTCCGGTAATTTCACTTAATGCATAAGAAGGTTTCGTAGATGCTTTTGCCCAGGCAGATACATCACTTGCGGGTAGGCTTGTTACAGCTGTACCATAAGCTGAAATATGACCATTTTTATCAATTTTAATTGGGTATAATGCCTATGTTGTCTATGCATTTGTTAAAACATTAGTATGCCCAATTGAAATAGTACCAGAGGTTGTAATTGGACTACTCGTAACAGTTAAACCTCCATTAGTAGCATTTGAAATACCAACAGAAGTAACGGTACCACTAGGCTCATCACCAGAAGGAATTAATACCCAACTTGAACCATTACTTACAAATACATCTCCTACTTTTGCCACCTAATTAGCATATGTATTAGCCGTGATTACTTTGTAAGTATACCCCTAATTACCTGCCGTGGCTGCTGGTAATGATGTGATTGTACCATCAGTACCCAAACTTCCCATAAATAACATCGCACTAGATAAACCTAAATCAGTTTTTAAAGTAGATGCGGTTACAATATCTGATGTACTACCATTAATTATTTTTGTAAGCTTTTTATTTGTTCCATCCCAAGCTACATTTGTTACAGTAGTACTTACAGGAGCTCGTGATGTATCAGTCGGATGAACGTGATCTTCACGAGCATATTTAGCAGATGTACCAACCGCCGCAGTACCATCCATTAATGGGGCAGCAGAAGCCGCTGTACGCATATCATTATTATTTAACCAACCAACCATCTACCAATATGTACCATCATAGGTAAATGCTACCACTGAACCAGCTTGCCAAGAAGTAGCAGCTGAAGTTGATGGAGCAGTTGTTCCATATCTATAAATAGTTTTAGCTCCAGTAGAATTAACATTTAATGTTGGATTAGCTACACTATTGGAGTAAGTAAATTTAACATGAATAGTAACACCAGTAATTAATTTATCAAAATTATCACAAGTTACAACTTTAGCCGCAGTCCCAGCAGCCGTTGTACAAGTGCCATATAATGTAGAAGCAACTGGGAGGTTATTACCTCCCAGTGCTACTTGACCTATATAAGTTGCCATAAGGTTTTACTCCTTTCTTAGGCTGTAAGACTAGATACAACAGTTTTATTTGAAATTGTTAATGATGGTGTGGTTCCAGCAACCCAAGATTTAACACTATTAACACTAATAGCTGTTCCTAATGTAGGTTTAGAGCCAGCTGACCAAGTTTTAATACTCTTAACAGCAAATGCTGTGCCTAATGTTGTGGCGCTACCAGCATCCCAACTATCAACACTATTAACGGTGAATGCCGTACCCAAGGTAGGAGCAGAACCAGCAGACCAGGTTTTTACACCTTTGATACTAAATGCTGTTCCCAGTGTAGGAGCAGAACCAGCAGACCAAGCATTAACACCTTTAATTGTAAATGCTGTACCTAGTGTAGGAGCAGAACCAGCAGACCAAGTTTTTACTCCATTAATAACAATATCATCGCCTAGAACTGTGGCACTCCCCGCATTCCAAGTATTTACGCCTGTTACGGTAAATGCAGTGCCTAATGTAGGCGCGCTGCCAGCACTCCAAGTATTTACACCCTTTACACTAAATGCGTCTCCTAAAGTAGGCACGCTACCAGCACTCCAAGCAGTAATATCATCAGCGGAAATGGCCGTACCTAATGTGGGTGCAGACCCATTAACGATAGTAAGTACTCCTTCAGCCGCACTTAATGTTGTCATAGAACCAACACTAGTCACATTAGGAATTGTTCTAGATGTATACGATAAGCTAGGTGCTGTACCAACTCCTGTCACATTAGGAATTGTATAAGTTGTAGTAGTTAAACTAGCAGCGGAACCTTTATTAGTCACATTTGGAATCGTATATGTTGTTGTAGTTAAGCTTGGAGCTGTCCCAGCAGAAGTTACATTAGGAATAGTAAATTCTTCTGTAGTTAGACTTGGAGCAGATCCCGCAGAAGTTACATTGGGAACAGTATATGTAGTTGTTGTTAAACTAGCTGCGCTACCAATACTGGTTACATTTGGCACTGTATAAGTAGTTGTACTTAAGCTTGGGGCGCTACCAGCAGAAGTCACATTTGGAATAGTAAGTTCAGATGTTTCTAAAGTTGGTGCGCTTCCGGCAGAAGTAACATTAGGAATAGAGTAGCTATCCCAGTCTAAACTTGGAACACTACCAGTACTAGTCACATTTGGAATAGTTTTTGCTTCATATTCTAATACTGGTGTTGTCCCTTGATTCCAACCAGAAGCAGAACCAATAGAAAGAGTATTAATTTTAAATACTTGATTCGTAACACCTGCTAAAGTTTTAGTTAATTTTCCATTACTACCATCCCAATTAATATCAGTAATATAAGTATCTTTAATAACATTACCTTGACTATCTGCCCAAGCACTTGCTGCATTAATTGGATAGCGTTTAATTGTACCATTTCCATCATAATCAGCATCAATATAGAATAATTTTGTGCTTGTATCATAATAAGCATAACCATCTGTAGGAATACGATAACCAGCAACGGTAGAATCAGTTAATTTACTAGAATCACTGCCTTTAAATATTTTAAATAGAGCCATTGAATAGCCCTCCTTATAAAAAATTCTAAAATAAAAAATCGGGGTAGTCCCGCAAAAGAGCAGAACTACCCCATATATATAAAAAGTGCTAATATAAAGTCTACACAAAAGGTATCTTACTCTTTCAATAATTTTAAAAATTCATCAAATTTCATTTAAATAAATTGTCCAATTATTTGATTTTTTAAAAAATTTATGATAAAATATTAATAGAAAATGAGAAAAGAAATAAACCTCTTGTCCAAGAGGAAAAAGAAAGGAAAAAAAATTATGAATAAGTTTGTTGCTGGTTTGAACGCTGAATATGACCACGTTTTGACTGAAAATGGCGGTAAGGCTTATCGGTCTGCGGGTAACGCCCTTATGGACTTATTTGCCCACGGGGGCGCCTATCGTCAGCGCAATGATGTAGATTGTATCAATCTGTTCAAGAAGGCATATCAGGAAAATCCTGTGTATGCGCTTAAGTGTCTGTTTTACCTTCGAGATATTCTTGAAGGTCAGGGTGAGCGTCGCTTCTTCCGTGTATGCCTGAACTGGCTTGCCAAGAAGGATACTGATGCGGTTGTCCGTAATATTGAGTCTATTCCTGAACTTGGCCGTTGGGATGACCTCTATGAGCTGGTAGATACCCCTGCGGAAAAGGCTGCTTTTGACTTCATTAAGAAGCAGCTTGCTCTTGATGTGCAGTCCAAGACTCCTTCTCTGCTCGGTAAGTGGCTCAAGTCCGAGAATGCTTCTGCAAAGCGTACTCGTTACCTGGGTATGAAGACTCGTAATGCTCTTGGGATGAACGCTCGTTTGTACCGTAAGACTTTGTCTATGCTACGTAAGCGTATCAACATTGTTGAGCGTCTTATGTCTGCTGGTCAGTGGGACCTTATTGAGTTTGATAAGATTCCTTCCCAGGCCGGTTTCCGCTATCGGAATGCTTTCGCTCGTCGTGACATTTTGAAGCAGAAGTATGAGAAGTTCGTTAAGGACGAAAAGACTACTGTGAATGCTCGTGCTATGGCGCCTTATGAGGTAGTCGCACAGGCTCCTCGCGTATATCGTAAGGGCCTTGACGATGTTGAGCGTGTTGCTATCAATAAGTACTGGGATAATCTTCATGATTATTTCGAGGGGTGTTCTCTGAATGCTCTATGCATGATTGATACCTCTGGCTCTATGACTTGGGGCGGTACTAATAATGTACTTCCTATTGATGTAGCAACCTCTTTGGGGCTTTATGCGGCTGAAAAGGCACAGGGTCCTTTCCATGGGACTTATATCTCTTTCAGCTCTCGTCCTCAGCTCATTAAGACTGATGGTGTAGATTTCGTAGATAAGGTTCGTCGTATCCGTGAAACCGACCTTTGCGAAAACACCAACCTGGCTGCTGCCTTTGATATGCTGCTTAACGTAGCTATTAAGAACAGATGCCGTCAGGACGAGCTGCCTGCAAAGATTGTTGTAATCACCGATGGTGAGTTCGACAGTATGGTCTACAATGACCAGCATACTGATTTCTGGAATTACCGCCGTACTAGTGCTCTTGAAGGCTGGGAGAGCGTGGCAGAAACTATTACTCGTAAGTGGGCTGATTATGGCTATAAGATGCCAGAACTCATCTTCTGGAATGTAAATAGCCGTAATGACCAGGTGCCTATGAAGATGCAGCACGGCGTGTCTTTGGTGTCCGGTTTCTCTGCTTCCACCTTCCAGATGGTAATGAGCGATAAGTCCGGCGTAGACTTAATGTATGAAGTGCTTGACCGTGAGCGCTATGCCAACATTAAGTAAGCAATAACTTTTTGAGAACTGCGGTTTCCAGGTCATCCCGAGCGGATTAAGCTGGAAACCGCACTTTTTATTTGAAAATATTAAAAAAATATGATATAATATTTATAGAAAAAAGGGGAAGGAGAAAAATGATAGATAAAAATTTATTCAACACTTTAAAGCTTAATGCTAATGAAGCGACCAATACTTGGACCGCTTTACATGACACTGTTAAGACACTCAATGGTTTTGCCCATTATAACGAATGGGATAAAATGTGGGATTTAGTTGAAGAGTATCTCCCTGATGAATCTAAAAATACCCCTTTGGACCAAATAAATGAAAACAAGGAGAATGAAACTATGAATTTTAATTTCGGTGGAATGTTTGATGGTATGTTCAAGCCCGTTGCCCGCAGTATGTGTAAGATTGGTATGGACGGTCAGATTGCTATTCGCACGCCCTCCGGATATAAGACTTTTGATATTAAGAAGCACAAGCTCGTGAATTGCGATAATTTTGCTTTTGACATGGATGGTATGTTCTGGGTAGTTCCTACCTTTAAGGTAGATATCGGTGATATCATCCTCGTAAATGGTAAACCTCGTGCTGTCATCGAAATCGGCGCTAATTCCATTAAGACTTTCTCTTATGAGAATAGCACTATTGATGAAATCGTGCCTGAATATCACGTCTTTATGGGCAAGACTTACTGCTATGGTAAGATTTTTAGCCCCTTCGCCGGTATGGGCAAGGATAATGGCGAACTTATGACTTCTATGATGAATATGATGATGATGAGTCAGATGTTCGGTAATGGGGATAATAACAATACAGGCTTCAATCCTATGATGTTTATGTTCCTTAATAACAATGGTAATAATCCGTTTATGAATATGTTTGAAGGAGCTTTTAATTTCGGTGCCCCCGAAGAGAATGAGTCTAAAAAGGAGGACTAACCTATGGGCGGTGGCAGTTGGACAACTAAAGCTTTCGCAAGTTATACCTCAGATACTCGTGGTTTGAGTGTTGATGATTTTTCTACTGGGACTTTTACCGCACAGGAAGTATATCATTCTCGTCGCCTAGCAAACGAACTTGACCCCAAGAACGTAATGCGTGAGTGTTGTGATAGTGAAGAGCATCCTAATACTCTTCCTGTTATTCTTGCTCTTGACGTAACTGGCAGTATGGGTGATGCTTCTGTGCGTGTAGCCCAGAAGTTAAATGAAATTATGACTACCCTCTATGCCGATGAAACCATTAAAGATATTGAATTCTGTGTAATGGGCATTGGCGACCTTGCTTATGATGATGCTCCTATTCAGATTTCACAGTTTGAGTCTGATATCCGTATCGCTGAACAGCTTGATAAAATTTATTTTGAGGCTGGTGGCGGTGGTAATCATAGTGAAAGTTATACCGCAGCTTGGTATATGGGGTTAAATCATTGCAAGTTGGATTGTTGGAATAGGGGCAAGAAAGGTATTATCATCACAATGGGTGATGAATTGCCTAACCCTTATCTTCCTTATTTTGAATTAGCAGAAAGAGTTGGAGATAAACCCCAAGGTGATATTGAAACATCAACTCTCTACAAAGAAGTTGTAGAAAAATTTGATGTATATCACATTTCCATTAAAGACCGGTCTACTAGTTATGAATGGTATAAGCGATATAATATTGATGACCAATGGACAGAATTACTTGGTGACCATTATTCTATTAGCACTCTGGATGGTCTCCCTAGTCAAATTGTTCAAATTATTCAAAGCAATACTAATAATTCTACCAATGTTGATGAGGTAAGTTGGTAATATGAAAGACATTAAGATTATCATCGGTGCTAATTTTGGCGATGAGGGAAAAGGACTAATGACACGATACTTCGTGAAGGACGCCCTCCTTCATGATGGTAATCCTATTGTCATTTTTCATAATGGAACCGCACAGCGTGGGCACACCGTTGATTATAATCCCAAATTTCGGCATGTATATCATCACTTTAATAGTGGTACAGCCGATGGTGCGCCCACGTTTTATGCAAAAACTTTCTGGCTTCACCCTATGACATTTGCCCAAGAGTATAGAGAATTGCGGTATTTAGGTATTGATGTGCCTAATGGATATTGTGACCCTGAAGCTCTTGTAGTAACACCTTTTGATATACTGATTGACCATGCGAGTGAAGCGTGGATTGCACTTCAAAATGGTGAACGTGAACATGGCTCATGTGGTTATGGCACATGGTGTGCTACTGACCGTTATCCTAAAGCTTGTTTTACAATTAGTGAATATGCTAATCCTGACACATTCAATTTTTTAATGGAACAGGCATGGACCGCTTGTTTAGAACAATTAGTGATTCGTGGAGTTGATGTAGACCAGCTTCCCGAATATAAAGATTATTTTACTCCAAGTTCTGTAAAAAAGAAAAATCTTATGTTAAGATTTTTTAAAGATATTCAGTTCTTCCTTACAAAAGTAAAATTTATTAGTTTCGATAATTTATATAACCAAACTGCCACTTCTAATCTTATTTTTGAAAATGGACAAGGACTCGGACTTGATAAAGATGTGAAAGCAAAATGGCACACTACTTCTTCTACTGGTTTGACCAACCCTGTAAATATGTTGGCTAATAAAACTGATTTTAATGCCGAAGTATGTTATGTCACTAGGTCTTATATGACAAGACATGGCATTGGTCCTATGGATAACGAAGTCCAGAAGAAATCAATCAATGCCGAAATGCATGACAAAACTAATGTACCAAATGAATTCCAAGGCAGTTTGCGCTATGGTTATTTAGAAGATAATGCGCAAAAAAAACGAATTGATACTGATTGGCAGTTTGTAGTAGATAATCCGCAATTCACTAAAGCTCTTGCTATTACACATTGTAATGAGTTTCCGGAATATGATAATACTGCACAATATTTAAGTTTTAATCCTTATTCGGTCATGAAGCAATAAACTAAAAACCCCAGGCATAAAATCCTGGGGTTTTTCATATTTATTTGAAAATATTAAAAAAATATGATATAATATTATATAAGAAATGAAAAAGGGGTGAATAACTATGTCTACTTATGCTGTTGCGGATTTACACGGTCGGCTTGATTTGTACAAACAAATTAAAGATTTTCTTAAACCAGAAGATATGGTATATTTTCTGGGTGATGCTGGTGACCGTGGTCCTAATTCCTGGGAAACTATTAAGGCTATCTACAATGACCCGCAGTTTATTTATCTCAAAGGTAACCATGAAGATATGCTGGTTAACCTGATGAAAGCTAACTTAAATAATATGCCTGCTCATGACGAGCTTTGGCTTGTTCAAGTAAACGGTGGCGCAAGCACTTATCAAGGATGGCTTGCTGAAAACGAAGATGACCGCAAAGAATGGTATCATAGATTAAAACATCTTCCCACTTGGCGGACTTATTCTAATGCTGATGGTATTCTTATCTGGCTTACGCACGCTGGTTTTACTCCAGGCAAGCATAATTGGCCCGATGATTATAAGCTACTTTGGGACCGTTCTCATTTCAATGCAGAATGGGAAGGTATGGACAATGAATTAGTTGTTCATGGTCATACACCTATTCCTCTTCTCATTAAAGATATTAATGAGTTTTGTGAGTTTTTTGAAGGCTCCGCTGAAAATTATATCTGGGAAGATTGGGATGGCGGTGCGCTTTGGTACTGTAATAATCATAAAATCTGTATTGATTGTGGGGCTGCCTGGTATGACTGCTGTGTACTATTGGATTTAGATACCCTTGATGAACATATCTTCCAGGGTGCCGCATTTAAAGAAGAGTTTTTAACAGAAGAGGTGTAATATGGGTATTATTTCACACAGGTTTTTCTGTTTAAATTGTGGAAAAGAAAATATACCCATTTATCGTAATCCTGGGCATCTTCATAAAAAGAATCATCGTAAAGTTCTTTATTGCCCGTGGTGTAAAACCAAAGTAAATCATATTGAATGTAGTAATGAATTTGAAGTAACTCAATTTAGAGAAGATTTTAAGGAAGGAGTGTATAAAGATGAAGCGCAAGAATCTGTATCTTATGGTAGGAGCGCCAGGTAGTGGCAAGAGCACTTGGTTATGCAAGCATGCTGATGGCCCAGTAGTATCTCGTGATGCTATTCGGTTTTCTATGGTAGGAGAAGATGAAGCATATTTCAGCCAAGAAACTGAAGTATTTAATCAGTATATTAAGTTTATTCAGATGTTTCTTGATGATAATGCTACTGAAAATATTTATTGCGATGCCACTCATCTTACTGAAAATGCTCGCAACAAGGTGCTTGATAGACTTAATTTGAATAATGTAGACCATATCTATGGCGTAATTGTTCGTCCTTCTTTGGAAACTACTCTTGCTCGCAATGCGCAACGCACTGGTCGTCTTTGCGTTCCGGAAACTGCTATTAAGCGTATGTATAACTCTTATAGCGATCCCGCAGAAGATAAGAAGTATCATATTACTTCTATTTATGCTGAAATAGAAACAAAAAAGGTGGAACCTATGGAACATAAAATTTGGATAACTTCTGATACCCATTTTAATCATAATCGAGAATTTATTTATAAACCTCGTGGATTTGATTCTGTCCAAAATATGAATGAAGCTATCATAAGACGATGGAATGAAGTTGTAGCTCCGAATGATGAAGTCTATTTACTGGGCGATGTAATGCTTGGTGACTCTAATGCTGGAATTGAATTAGTTAAGCAACTTAATGGAACTATTCATATCATTCTTGGTAACCATGATACTGATAATCGGGTAAAACTATATTATAGTTTACCTAATGTTACCGAAGTAGCTTTGGCTACAAAAATTAAATATAAAAAGCATCATTTCTTTATGACGCATTATCCTTGTATGACTGGAAACCTGGAAAAAGAAGAGCTATCACAAATGACGCTTAATCTTTATGGTCATACGCACCAAAAGAGTAATTTCTATAATGATATGCCATATTGTTACCATGTTGGTGTAGACTCACATAATTGTTATCCAGTATCTCTTGACCAGATTATTAAAGAGATGTATAATAAAGTAGAAGAATGTAAGGAGTATCTATGAAAAATACAGAAACAAAATATACCTGGGATGAAACGACCAAAACAGCTAGAACTGAACGTATGATTGATGGTCTGTATATATGCGGGGAAGCTACTGCCTCAAAAGAAGATTGGGCTTATGCAAATGAATATACAGGTTATCATATCGCAGAATGTCGTATGGATATTGATTTTGCAAAACAGCATATTGAGTATAAATTAAAGCCACAGGTTGAAATCCTTACTCATGTACTTGGTACAATGCAGCGAAGTCCAAAATACAATCCTACTAGTTATGAAGCCAAGCGCATCTATGCTGAACGACAAAATCTTCTTGATGATATAGAGCAATTTAAGAGCTTTATTGCCGCAACTAAAGACTATCTAAATGACTATTTAGCCGAGAAAGACAACCTATATCGGCGTCTTGAACAGGGCAAAATTGATTAAAAAAATTACTCCTTTTTTCATTTATAAGCGTAGAAGAAGGGAGTGATTATCATAACAATTCTTTTATACATGTTTTTAGGTATATTAGCATATACGTTAATTATACCTTTATGCGAGGCTCTTGGCTCCTATCTCTGTCAATGGTTTGAGCTACAACGAAGTAAATTGGTTGTAAAACAAACTAGATGTAAAAAAGAGATTTCTGATATTGAAGAGGGTGAACAAAAACACCATATTAATGTAATTGGTTTCCAAACCACTTCATCCTCTGACGACGAAGAAGAAGAGGAGGAAGAAGAGTATGAGTAAGTTTTTTGACACATGCGCTTTGTTAAAATCGGTAAATCATCTAATGCCTTCTATAACAATTTGTTCAATTACGTTAGAAGAATTAGAAAATATTAAAACTTCTACAACTAAAGATGCTGATATTAAGTATGCGGCTCGTGCGGTGTTACGTGATTTAGATGAACATCCCGACCGCTATACTATTATAGTTTTTACAAATTCTATGTTAGCACCTATTAATGAAAAAGATTTACCTATCACTAATGATACTAAAATTTTAGCTTGTGCATTATCTATCGCGGAGACTGAATAGATAACATTTTATACAAATGATTATTCTTTAAAAGCAATTGCGCGATTATTCCCTGACCAATTATATGTTATGTCTATTGATGACAATTGGGATGACTATTATAAAGGTTTCTTTGAAATGCAATTATCAGATACCGAATTAGCCGCCCTATATTCATATCCAGAAGCAATTAATTATAATTTAAAAGTGAATGAATATGTACTAGTCTATAATTGGCAACATGAATTAGTAGATAAATTAGTTTATACCGGAGAAGGCTATCGCCCACTCTCATATAAAGATTTCGATTCGGAGCAGCTCGGTTGTATTAGACCACTGTCCAACGACCCACAATAGCAATTTGTAGCAGATAGCTTTACTCATAATAAAATAACTCTTGTAAAAGGCCCAGCAGGGTCTGGAAAAACTCTTTTATCTCTTGGATTTTTATTTAATTAGTTAGAAAAGCATAAAATTGATAAGATTATTGTCTTCTGTAATACAGTTGCAGCTATGCATGCCGCTAAATTAGGTTATTACCCCGGCACAAAAGATGAAAAATTACTTGATTCATAGATAGGTAATTTATTAATTAGTAAATTAGGTAGTCGTGCAGAGGTAGAGCGCTTAATTAGCGAAGAGAAACTAGTCCTTTTACCAATGTCTGATATAAGAGGTTATGATACTACTGGCATGCGCGCTGGTATATATATTTCAGAAGCACAAAATCTTGACATTCCTTTAATGAAACTTGCCCTACAACGTATTGGGGATGATAGTATTTGTATTATTGATGGTGATGCAAAAGCCCAGGTTGATGATATTAATTTTGCCGGGGCTAATAATGGATTACGACGAGTATCTCAAGTATTTCGTGGACAAGATTTTTATGGAGAAGTAGAATTACAATAGGTGCATCGTTCAAAGATTGGAATGATTGCAGAAAATATGTGAGGAGGGAATTTTCCCTCCTCTTTTTATAAGGAGGGAAAATATGGAAATATTAAAAAAAGGCAGTAAAGGCACAGAAGTAAAAGCCCTGCAAGAAGCACTTAAAACCCTCGGTTATTCATTAGGTATTTATGGCGTTGATAGTAAATTTGGTTCAGCGACTGAAAAAGCATTAAAAAAATACCAATAGGAACATGACCTTCCTGCTACTGGTGAATTAGATGAAGAAACTTGGGGTACAATTGAAATTGATTTAGATATTATGCAAAAGGAAGCGGCAAACCAACCAGCGCCAGAAAAAGTGGCTCCAGCTACAACCTATACTAGTGTAATGATTGGTGGCGCATCTAGTGATGAAAATAAAAGTGCACGCGGCGGTCAACCAGGTAATCAAACTGGTAAAGAATTAAAAATTCAAAAATGGTATAATGGTAATTGGCATACTGTATTACGCCCTAAAACTCCTAAACTAGCTGAAGCATTAGCAGTTCAATGTGAAGGAGCATGCAATAACCCAAATATAGGATATGACCAAAGTGACCGTAATACAATATTAGTGGCAGCAAAAGCAGCAGGTTGGAATTTAGCAAAAATCACTACCCCCTGTGAATGTGATTGTAGCTCTTTAATGAGCATGTGTTGTATTTGTTGTGGTTTACCAGAAAATGATTTCTATATTAGTCGTAATTTGCGTACTACAAAAACAATTACAGCAGCTTGTAAAAAAACCGATATGTTTGATATTTTATAGTCTGCTGAATATTTAACATCTAAAGATTATTTAAAACGCGGCGATATTTTAGTATCTAATACACACACATGTATGGTACTTCAAAATGGAAGTAAAGCAAACAAAGCCCCAACAGAACAGAATCAATCATTAATTAATAAAATTAAAGATTTAATTAGCCCATCTGCTCCAGTAGAAGGCTATACTGGTATTGTAACCGGCGGATCTGTATATGTCCGTTCTGGCCCCGGTAAAACTAATAAACCACTTTATACCGTTCATCGTAATGATAAATTACATATTGTAGAAGAAAAAGATGGCTGGGGTCGCATTGAAGCAGATACTCCTAAATGGATTAGCCTAAAATATATAAAGAAGGTATAAAATTATGGGTAAGCCAGATAAAGTAGAATTTTCTAAAAAACTCTTAATTCAAGAGTCAATTTTAATTTGGATTAATACCATTGCGATGTTAATTTTAGCTTTTATCTGCGTATTATTTGGTTATCTTGGAGAATTACCATGGCTCTCAATTATGGTAGGATTACCATGGGGCGCATATGGTGTAAGCCAAATGGCATATTATCGTAAAGCGCAAGCTGAAAATACAAAAGATGGTATTAAATTTGAAGCTATGCTTCAAGATTATTTAAATGAACACCCTGACGATATTGTTGGGTAATTTTAACTAACCTACTAGAATTTATATTCTAGTAGGTTTTTCTTTTTATATAGTTGACAAATATAATAAAATATATTATAATAATAATATAAAAGAGAAAATTTACTCTCTATATAATAATTATAAAAAAATTTACTTGAAAAGTCAAGTAGGGCGGTGTGAAGATGAAACCAGTGTGGTACACAGATGGCGCATGTAGTGGCAATGGAACAAAACATTCAACAGGTGGTTTTGGGGTTGTTTGTGTTGATGAAGACACAAATGCTTTGCTATATCAATACCAAGAGTTCCAAACAGATACCACTAATAATCGAATGGAAATGAATGCCATTATACATGCGCTTATTCAAGCTTATAACCAGCCATTCACCTAGACAGTTCCAATTATTAAATCAGATTCGGCATATGCGGTAAATACATTTACCTCCTGGATGTATAATTGGGCGCGTAATGGATGGCAACGTTCTGGTAATAAAACACCAGAAAATCTAGATTTAGTAAAACAATTTTATCAGTTACAGCAAGAAGGTAAAGTCTGCGCACTACAACATATACGCGGACACAATAATATCCAATGGAATGAATACTGTGATAAGCTTGCTACTGGTAAATTAAAAATTTGATTTTTTTTAAAAAATATGATATAATATATTTATAAGAAAAAAATAATGAACGAGGTATTAACAAAATGTTGTAGGAACTTTTTGGTTTATATCGTTGTCCTGTTTGCGGTAGGGTATTTCATCATCCCATGAATGGTTGGTGGTGCCCACTTTGTGGTGCTGATTTTAGTATTGATGATGCTGTTGAAATAGAAACACCAAAGCGTATTATGGCGCGCGATGCCGAAGGTGTTGCCATATATGTTGGAGATAAAAGCTTTTACCCACAGAGCTATATGCCCCAACTTTCACAAGCAGCAGTTCTTGAAATTATGGAACGTCTATGCTGTTGGGAAGAAGGACGATATACACAATTAACAGAGGAAACAGAAGAAAATGATTGATAAAACATTATACACAGAAGAAAGTATTGAATCATTAAGTCCACTTGAATTTACCAGACTTCGTCCTGGAGTATATGCTGGTGATACTACATATGCCACACAACTTGCGGTTGAAATTTTTTCTAATGCCGTTGATGAATTTAGATTGGGGCATGGTAATTTAATCAATGTAACACTCGATGGTCCAATAGTAAGAATTAGAGATTACGGTCAAGGCTTTATTCCTAATAGTTTTCGCGAGGATGGAAAAACCATCCTTGAAGCTGCTTTTAGTGTTTTAAATACTTCCGGTAAATATCGTGAAGATGGTACTTATGAAGGTACCTCACTTGGTTCTTTTGGTATTGGTAGTAAAATTACTACTTATCTTTCTCATTGGTTAGTAGTAACTACTATTCGTAATAATGAAAGTGAAACTATTCGTTTTGATGAAGGTGTTTTTACCAATAGAGAAACCGAAAAACAGCGTACAGGCGTTAAACCAGGTACAATGGTTATTTGGGAACCTAGTGAAGAATTTTTTACACATCCAGAGGTGGAAGTAAATGTCCTTAAAAACTTATTTAAAACAGTAGCAGCTCTTTGCCCCGGTCTTACCATTAATTTAGATGATAATGGCACAAAAACTACCTATTCATCAAAAAATGGCATTATGGATTTGGTGGATGAAGCTGTTGCGGGAAAAGAATTAATTAAAAATAGATTTGTATTAAATTATACAAATGATAAAAATAAATTAGATATGGTTATGACATATACCGGTAATTATTCATTAACAATAGTTCCATATGTCAACACCGGTCTTACGGCTGCTGGTCCGCATATTACGCAAGTTAAAGCTATTTTGACACGAGAATTTAATAAATTCTTCCGCGAAAAGAAATGGTTAAAAGAGAAAGATGAAAATCTTTCTGGTGATGATATCCAAGAGGGATTATATATTATCTTTAATCTTACTGCTCCTAATGTAGCATATGATGCACAGGTAAAAACTCGTATTACAAAGCTTGATATGACACCATTCACGAACGCAATTAGTGATAGTTTACGTTCTTGGATGATGATAAATGAAAAAGATATTAAAATGATTGCCGATAAGGCTATCAATGCTAAGAAAGCTCGTCTCGCGGCTCAAAAGGCAAGAGATAGTGTGCGGGAAGTTACCAAGAAAAAAGAAAAGGCTCTTAAATTTGATAGTAAGCTTGCTGATTGCTACAGTAAAGACCGTAAGAAGTGCGAAATTTATATTACCGAGGGAGATAGCGCAAGTAGTAACCTTAAAGAAGCTCGTGATAATGAGTTTCAGGCAGTTATGCCAGTTCGTGGTAAAATCCTAAATACACAGAAGGCTACATTAGATAAAATCCAAAAGAATGCAGAGATTATGTCCATGATTCAGGCTTTTGGATTGGAAATTGATGTAAAAACTATGAAAGTTACATATCATCCCGATCGCATTCGCTATGGTAAGATTATTATTATGAGCGATGCTGATGTTGATGGTGCGCATATTAAAAATTTATTCTATACATTTATTTGGAATTTCTGCCCTCAACTTATTAAAGATGGCTATGTATATGCTGGGGTGCCTCCTCTTTATAAGATAACAATGGGTAAAAAGTATTATTATTTAAAAAACGATGAAGCACTTGAAGATTTTAAAAAGAAAAATCCAGGTCGTAATTATACAGTAAATCGTCTTAAAGGTCTTGGTGAAATGAATGTTGAAGAAACAGAAGAAACATTAACCAGTCCAGAAGGTAGAATTATCCGTCAAGTTACTGTTGAAGATATTGAAACGACTAATAAACTGTTTGATGATTTAATGGGAACTGCGGTTAACCCACGTAAAGCCTATATTAAAGCACATAGTCAGGAGGCTACTTATAATGCTGAATAAACGTTTAACTAAAATAAATCAATGGGGCGATGTGTTATATTGCGGTCCTCGTGATAGTGATAGTTATAAAAATATGGGTTTATATCCAAGAGACATGGATGAAGAACAAATTGAACTAGTATTAACTAGATTGTATTGGTTTGAAGATGTGTTTGCAGATTTACAACAAGTTTTACATATGCAAACAAAAACAATGGAATTAATGGAAAAATCATATGAGGTAGATAATGATGACAGCACAAGATAATTTAATTATTAATACAAGTGATTTAACCCATGAAATTGGAACAAATTTTATAGAATATGCTGTTGCTGTTAATACCGACCGTGCTATTCCTGATGCCAAGAGTGGTTTGAAACCAGTAGCCAAACGTATTCTATATTGTGCATATGATGAAGGTTATAGCAATAGTAAGCCCCATCAGAAATGCGCGGCCATCGTTGGTGATGTAATGGGTAAATATCATCCACATGGTGATAGTTCTATTTATGGTGCATTAGTTCGTCTGGCGCAGCCTTGGGTAATGCGTTATCCTTTAATTGATTTCCATGGTTCATATGGTAATCAAGGCGGTGATGGACCTGCTGCTCATCGTTATACAGAGGCTCGTTTAGCAAAGCTTGCTGAAGATGGAATGCTTCAGGGCTTGAAGAAAAATGCGGTAGATTTTATACCTAATTATTCCGAAACAAAAGATGAGCCTGTAACTCTACCATCTATTTTCCCTAATTTGCTGTGTAATCCTAATGCCGGTATTGGCGTAGCTATGGCTTGTTCTTGGGCGCCACATAATTTAAATGAAGTTGCCCATGCTATTTTTGATTATATTAATGGCAAAGAACCGATGCTTCCTGGTCCAGATTTCCCAACTGGGGGTATTGTCATTAATAAAGATGATATCCCTGCAATTATGAGAACCGGGCATGGTAGTGTAAAAGTACGTGGAAAATATAAAATGGAAGGTAATAATATTGTATTTTATGAACTTCCATATGGCATTACAACTGAAGCACTCTTGGATGAAATTGGTAAATGTTGTGATGATGGAGATATTGAAGGTGTAACTGATGTGCGTAATGAAAGTAATCGTAAAAATGGATTACGAGTAGTTATTGAGTGCGCTAAAGATGCTAATATTCATAAAATTATTGCGCTTCTATTTAAGAATACTGACCTTCAAACCACATTCTCATATAATCAAGTAGCTCTGATTGATAAGACACCTACTGAACTTACACTTAAAGATTGTTGTAAAATTTATGTAGAACATACAACTGAATGTATTCGTAGAGAAACAGAGTATGATTTAGAAAAAACTAAAATTAAATTAGAGATTAGTATGGGCTTACGCAGAGCATTAGAGCATATTGATGAAATTATCAAATTGATTAAAACATCAGAAAATACTTCTGCTGCTCAAAAAGATTTAATTATGACATTTAAATTTACTGAACTTCAAGCAAAAGCTATTGTAGATATGAAGCTTGGTAAATTATCCCGTTTAGGATTAGAAGAAATTGATGGAGATATATCTGGTTATCAACAAGATATTGACCATTTTATTGACATTTTGGGACATCTTACTGGTGAGCTTTGTAATAGACTTAATGCTTTAGTAGTGAAATATGGTGATGAACGTCGTACTGAATTAACTCAAATTGCTGAAGCAACCACTAAAGAAGAAAAGATTATTGAAGCTATTCCGCCTGAGAAATGTATTGTAATTCTTACTGAAACTGGAAATATCAAGCGAATTCCTGCTACATCTATTATTCCACAACACAAAGGCGGTAAAGGTGTAAAAACGCAGAATGATGTTGTTACTGCAATTATTCGCACTAATACAGTTGATAGCTTAATGATATTCACTAATGCTGGGAAAATGTATCGTTTAATTGTAGATAATATTCCCGTGGGAACTAATACTACTTCTGGTGTTCCAGTAGCATCATTAATTGAAATGGAACCTGGCGAAAAAGTAGAAACTATTTATTCTATTTACCGAGATACTGACGCAAAATATGTGCTGTTTGTAAGTAAAAATGGTGTGGTTAAAAAGTCTGCATTAAGTGAATATACTGGTACAAAGAAGTCAAAGGGTATAGGTGCAGTATCTATTCGTGATGATGATAAACTGGCAGTAGTTACTTTAATTAATGAGGAACCATTGTTAATTTTAACCAAGTTAGGTTATTGTATTAAATTTAATTCTACTGAAATTAGTACAACTGCTCGTATGACTACTGGAGTTAAGGGCATAAATCTTAATGATGGGGATGAGGTTATTGCAGTGCTACCAATACGTAATTCTAATGATACGCTTGCTTTATTCACTACTAATGGTTTTGGCAAGAAAATTAAATTAAGTGAACTTGTATTACAGAAACGTGGTGGTAAAGGTGTTGTAGTTATGAAGCCATCTGCGGGAACTGGTAATATGGCTGCTGCACAACTAGTGTCTGATGAAGACGCCATTTTACTAACTGGTATGAAACATTCTATTTGCATTAAAGCTACAGAATTACCGCTATTATCTCGTATTTCACTCGGTAATAGTATAATTAAAGGTGATATAATTAGTAGCGCTAGCAAGGTTTAAATTTGGGGGCTTATGCCCCCTTATTTGATTATTTTGAATTTTTTTGATATAATAAAATTATGAAAGAATATGATTTTGTTGATTTATCCAATGTAATAGAAGTAATTAACTTCTTAAATGATGCGACTATTGCTTACGAAAAAGGCACTCCTATTATTTCTGATAAGCAATGGGATGATTTATATTTTAAACTAGATGAATTTGAGAAAAACGTTGGATTTGTATATGCCAACAGTCCTACTCAACGTTTAACACCATACATCATTTCAGTATCATCATTAACTAAAGTAAAGCATAATCATCCTATGTTATCATTAGCTAAAACTAAAAGTTTAACTGAAATTGAAGCATTTTGTGGCAATTTTGAAGTTATTGCAATGGCTAAAATGGATGGTTTAACTTGTAGTTTAACGTATAAAGATGGTAAACTTATTAGTGCTGAAACTCGTGGTAATGGTGTAATTGGAGAAGACGTATCACATAATGTACGACGTATTAAAAACATTCCACTACAAATACCTAATTTAAGTCCAATAGTAGTAATAGATGGTGAAGTAATTTGTACCTATAAAGATTTTGAGCCATTTGCTGATACATATCGTAACCCACGTAATTTTGCCGCAGGTTCTATACGTTTATTGGATGCAAATGAGAGCGCGAAACGTAATTTAAGTTTTATAGCTTGGGATTTAATTCAAGGAGTTAATGTAGATACTTTATCCGATAAATTAGATATATTGACTCAATATGGATTTGATGTAGTACCTTGGATGATAGAAAATCCTCAACACGCAATTACGGATATCCAACAGTATTGTCAAACGCATTCATATCCAATAGATGGTATAGTATTTAAGTATAATAATTGCGCCGAATATGAAGCTATGGGGCGCACAGAGCATCATTTTAATGGTGGTATTGCATATAAATTCTATGATGATTTGTATGAAACTCAACTATTAGATATTGAATGGAGTATGGGTAAAACGGGTGTATTAACTCCAGTAGCAATATTTGAACCTGTTGAAGCAGATGGTAGCATAGTAGAACGAGCTAGTTTACATAATGTAAGCTTATTAAAAGATATGTTTAATGGACAACCGCCATTTAAACATCAGGGTATTCGTATTTATAAAGCCAATCAAATTATTCCACAAATATATGATGCTACTGGTCCTATAAAAGATGTACCAGTGGAAGACCAAATTACATTTCCAGTTAATTGTCCTTGTTGTGGTAAACCCTTATCATATCGTTATGAAGGAGTATCAGAATATTGTTTTTGTGATAACCCTGAATGTGATGGCAAGTTAATTAATCGTTTAGACCATTTCTTTGGAAAGAAAGGGTTAGATATTAAAGGATTATCAAAAGCCACATTTGAAAAACTTATTGATTGGGGTTGGGTAAATTCTATTCGTGATATATTCCATCTTGATTTATATACAGAACAATGGATAAAGAAACCAGGGTTTGGTCCAAAATCTGTAGAAAATATATTAAATTCAATTGCTATTGGACGTAAATGTGAATTATCAGCATTTTTATCAGGTTTAGGAATTCCTCTTGTTGGAACAAAATATGCTAAATTAATCGCATCAAATGTAGCTGATTACACTGAATTTCGTGATTTAATCATACGTAAGTGTAGCTTTATGAAGTATGATGGTATTGGTCCTGAAATTAATGATAATATATTAAATTTTGATTATACAGAAGCAGATGCATTAGATATATTTGAATTAAATATTGTAAATAATATTAAATCTAATACTCATACTATGAGTCAAGTATTAAAGGGACAAACTTTTGTAATTACGGGAAGATTGCAATTTTATAAAAATCGTGATACATTAGTAAAAGAGATTGAACATTATGGTGGAAAAGTTGTTAATACTGTAACAAAGAATACGACTTATCTTATTAATAATGATATAAATTCTACATCTTCTAAAAACAAAACTGCCAAACAATTAAATATTCCAATTATTACAGAAGAAACATTGAAACAATTAATAAATGGTGAAATTTTATATGTTGGTACCGCGCAAACAAAAGAAATAACATGTGAGGTGTCTATTTGACACTTTAAAAAAAATTTAGTATAATATATCTGTAAATAAGATAAGGAAAAAAATTATGAAGAAAAAGGAACTAAAAAACCTAGCAAAACAGATTGCACAACTAGAATTAATCATTTAGGCAAACATAGATGATGAAGCCGTGAAAAATGCTCAAAACACGGAAATTCGCCTCATTAATAGATTAGATAGTATAGAAGATATGGATTTGTTAGATGAAATGGTTCAGCAATATATGCAAGAAGAAAATTAATTTTGCTTATATTATATTTACAACATTTTAAAAGATTTAAAGGAGAAAAACAATTATGATGAAGGAAAATAGCGTAAAGGTTCTTAATTATTTAAAGGAAATCAATGGTTCTAATGTGACTTCCGGTGATGTTGCTGATGCTCTCGGTCTCGAGAAGCGCCAGGTAGATGGTATTTTTACCTCCGCCATTCAGCGCAAGGGTCTCGGTATTCGCGTTCCAGCCGAGGTTGAGCTTGACGATGGTACTCATAAGGCTGTGAAGTTCCTCAAGCTGACTGATGCTGGTATGGCTTTTGATCCCGCTTCTGAAGCTGAGTAATTTAGATTTAATGTAAATAAAGGGTAACAGATATTGTTACCCTTCTTTTTCTATTATGATATATATACTTTGTGCATGTTCCTTTGCGCTCGGTTTTGCATTTTCTTATATTATTCGTATTTAGATAGCAAAGAAGAAAGTCAATCAAGAGTTGCTTGATGAAGAGCAAAAAGTATAGGTGTCTATTTAGCAATTACAAAATTAGTATGCTGCATTACAAACTGATGTTAATACAGCAGAATCAAATTTTAAAATTAGATAGCTTGAAATTAAAAATGAAATTGATGCTACATTAGCCCATTATGCTGACTTAAAACACGAGCAAGAATTAGCAGTTAATGAACTAGTTGCCAAAAGAACAAATCTACTTGTCGCTATTGATGATTTAAAAGAAGCCTAGAAGAAAAATGCCGAAGCTAGTGAATAGGCAGCGAAAGACATTCAAGTATATGCTATTGCGCTTGCTGCTGAAAATATTGAAAAACGAGCCAAGGAACTCCAATAGGAATATGAACAATATGAATAGAAATACCATGATGATATGGTAGCTATGATGCAAGAGGCTGTTAAACGCTATCAAGAAATTACAACCAATGCACAAGCAGAATCGGACCATGCATTAGAAACATTAGCTGATTTGCGTGCCCGCATTGATACCATTGTTGAGAATAATAAGCGGGCTGCGCAAGAAGCCAGCCAACGTGATTTCTATCGTCTACAGTTAACAGAAACTGATATAGCAGAAATTCAAAAAATTCGTTCTATTGAATCATATTTACGTTCCGCAGAGCCTCTTAATAAGGTAATATGGAAAGTATATTATGAAAAAGCATATGTAGATTTAATTGGACGAGTATTAGGTCCAAATCGTAAAACTGGTATTTATAAAATTACTAATCTCGAAAATGGTATGTGTTATGTAGGTTAGAGCGTAGATATTGCTGAACGTTGGAAATAGCATATTAAACGTGGTATCGGCGCGGATACACCAACCCGCAATAAACTCTATCCTGCTATGCTGAAAACTGGTGTAGAAAATTTCACTTTTGAACTCTTGGAAGAGTGTCCAATATTAAAATTAGATGAACGAGAACAATATTGGCAAGAAGTATTTCACGCAAAAGATTTCGGGTATAGTATTAAATAAGGAGTAAATATATGATACGTATTATTGATGGCCGTGGGACCGGTAAAACAAGTCGGTTAATGCTATTAGCAAAAGAAAATAATGCTTTATTCGTATGTAATGACCCTCATGCTATGCAATATAAAGCAGAACGTTATGGTATAACTGGTCTTACATTTGTAAGTTATACTGACTTTTTGAATCTTAATTACGAAGAAAATGTATTTACAACAGTTGTAGTTGATGAAATAGATAATCTATTGCAATTAGTGGTACGCCCACTACGTCTAGTCGGTTATACAATTAGCGCAGATGATTGATTTTTATAAAAAAATATGATATAATAATTATAGAAAATGAAGAAAGTGAGTTAAGAACTTGAAACGAGAATTTTTGGATTTTCTAAATGCGTTGATGGCTGCTGCGCCAGAGACAGCAGAAAAATTAATGACAGATGATATTAGAAGTTATATTGAAGTTTTAAATGAAAGCAAACCTGAAAAACCAGAAGTGACAGATAATGGCAAACGTATTTTGAAGTATTTACAGGAAAATCCAGATTTTAAAACTTGGAAGGCGCGTGACCTCGCTGATAAAATGGGCGTAGCCTCACGTGGAGTTTCTGGGACCTTACGGAAACTCGTAAATGACGGATATTGTGAAAAAATTAGCACTGACCCCGTGGTTTATACAGTAACAGAAAAAGGAATGAATTATATTATTGAAGGAGAAAATGAATGAAACTTTTAAACGAAACACATATTGAAGGTATTCTTTACAATCACAATCTTGTATTAAAGACTGCGGGTGAGAACTCCAAGAACCCCGGTACCCAGTATATTAGTGGAACTATTGATATCGCTACTGATAAAGCGATGACTAATATCATTTAGGTCCATTTTACTTATGAGACACCCACTTTCGCAAAGTCTGGTCAGACAAATAGCCGTTATACCACTTTATTTAATATTATTAATGGCGTTACAAAGTGCTATATGAATTTGAAGGATGGCGAAACTGCTGCGACTATTAAGGTTGATTCACAACTTGCTCTAAATGAGTTCTATTCTAATCGTAATGGTCAGGATGAGCTGGTTAGCGTAAAGCGTAATGAGGGTGGATTTATTCATATTAATGTTCCTCTGAATGAGGATGAAGATAAACGCAATACATTCCGTTGCAGTATTTTGATTACAGGTTTCCGTCGTATTGAAGCTGATGAAGACCGCAATATTGAAGAGCATGGCGTAATTAAGGGCTATGTATTTGATTTCCGTAATGTTCCAATGCCTATGGAATTTAATGTATATAAGCCTGGCGCAATTGATTATTTTGAGAACGCTGAAATCTCCGAGCACAATCCTCTTTTCACCGAAATCCGTGGTAATCAGATTACACAAACTGTTGTAACACAGATTACAGAGGCTTCTGCATTTGGCGATGCTTATGTGCGTGAAGTTAATAATAGTCGTAAGGAATTTATTGTAAGTTGGGCACTTCCTGAGCCTTATCTTTGGGATGATGAAAGCACAATGACCGTAGCTCAGCTCAAAGAAGGTCTTGCTACTCGTGAACTTGCACTTGCCAATATGAGACAGCGTAATGCTGATTATCAGGCAAGTAAGGCTGCTCCTGCTACAAAGTCTGCATTTGATACAGCCCCTAAAGTAACTGGTTTTAATTTTTAATAGGAGGTAATATATGGCTATTAATCTTTTAGGTATTCAACCTCACAAGGTAAGCCGGGATTTAAGTGGCTATATTACCTTCATTTATGGCGCTCCTAAAACTGGTAAAACCACTTTAGCTACACAAATGCCCGGCGCTTTGCTTCTCGCATTTGAGAAGGGTTATAATGCTTTGCCTGGCGTAATGGCACAAGATATTACAACTTGGGGTGAAATGAAGCAGGTTTATCGTGAACTTAAAAAGCCAGAAGTTCAAGAAGTTTATAAATCTCTGATTGTTGATACAGTAGATATCGCAGCTGACCTTTGTCAGAAATATATCTGTAATCAGCTTGGTATTGAAAATATTGGAGATGGTGGCTGGACTAATAATGGTTGGGCACGATATAAGAAAGAATTTGAAGAAGTATTCCGTGGACTTACGATGATGGGATATGCAGTTGTATTTATCTCTCACTCTAAGGAAACTACACAGAAAGATATGGCTGGTAAAGAGTATACCGCCATTCGTCCTTCAGTGCAATCTTCAGCTTTGTCTATTATTGAAAATATGGCTGATATTTATGGATATGCGCGCCAGGTTGATAGAGAAGATGGAACTACTGGTGTTGTATTAACACTTCGCGCACCCGCAAATGCCAACATCTCTTGTGGCGGACGCTTTAAGTATATCACACCACAGATTGAATTTACATATGATAATCTTGCTAAAGCATTAGTTGATGCTATTGACAAAGAAGCCAAAGAACACGGTAATCAGTATGTCACTGAACAGCGTGAAACAGTTAATATTGTTAAAGAATATGATTTTGATGCTCTTATGTCAGAATTTGAGGTTATCGTTGGTAATCTCATGACTAAAGACCAAGCCTTCTATGCTCCTCGTATTACTCAAATTATTGAGAAATATCTTGGTAAAGGTAAGAAGATGGCAACAGTTACACGTGACCAAGCTGAACTTGTATATCTTGTAGTTGATGAAATTAAAGCAGAATTAATGAAATGACACTAAATACTTCAATAGAATTTGATCAGAAATTACAATTGCCTTCAACCAATATTAAGTATTTGTGTAATTCCTGTGATTATGATAATGCTTTTTATGGCTTTATAGATCCTTCACAATGGATAATTAAAGTAAATACAATCCCTTATGTTAATAACCTAGAAGTATCATTTTGGGCTAAATGTCCTAGATGTGGTAACTTAATATATATAGGTCGTATTGATTAAGATAACTAACCCCCGGTGCACCGAGCCGGGGGTTGATTTTTATAAAAAATTATGATATAATATAAAGAGAATAATGAAATGGAGGGATACTATGGCAACAGTTACTTGTAAATATTGTAAAAAGAAATTTGACCGTGATAAAGAGCCATATATACAAATCCCTTGGGGAGAAAAAGCATTTCGTTATGCGCATGCTGCTTGTTATCTTGATGAAGTAAATCATGGCAGAGAAAAGCAACAATATACAGTTTGGGACCCAGCAATAGCTACAACTTGTTTCTGGTGTCATCAAGCAATTTATCCAAATCAAGCAGATGTAGAACTGGTTCCGCAGTTAACTGATAGATACATGCACAAAAACTGTGGTCTAGCACATCCTGCTGATGAAAAAGAAGAATTAATGGTCTTTTTGATTAAACTATTTGGTTTAAAAGAAGATTATATTCTTCCAAAATATATGATACAAATACAAGAATATATTAAGAAATATGGATTTTCATATTCTGGTATTAAGAAAACTTTAATCTATTGGTATGAAATAAAGAAACAACCTGTTAATGAAGAATTTAGATTGAGTATTGTTCCACGAATATATAATGAAGCTCGTAGATATTATGAAGCATTGTGGAACGCACAGCAAGCTAATCAAGTTAAAAATATAAAAGATTTTATACCACAAGATATTGAAGTTAATATCAAAGCTCCTCAACGACAATTACAGAAGCGTAAGTTATTTACATTTTTAGACGAGGAAGAAATAAATGGCGACAAGTAAATATGTAGACACGGCAAGTATTATTCAAGTAATTGGATGCGTCTTTAAGTCACCACAACTCTTGGACCAAACAGATAAGTATATTCTTACGGATGATGATTTTCCGGACCAGTTTCACAAAATCGTGTTTGGAACTATTTTTAAGTTACACGAGCTAGGAGCACAAACGATTTCTCTTAATGGAATGGGCGATTATTTATCCTCTCGTCCAACCAGTGAAAAAATATACATTAAAGAAAAAGGTGACGAATGGGTAAGTAAAGCAGTAGAAAATGCAACCTTATCCTCATTTGATTACTATTATAATCGTTTAAAAAAAATGACATTATTACGGGCATATGAAGCTTATGGCATAGATGTAAGTGATATATATGACCCCGATACATTAGATATTAAAAGACGACAGCTTCAAGAAGACCAATTAGATAATACAGATTTAATTGGTTTAGCTGAAAAAATACAAAATAAATTAGACATTATCACCGCAACCTATGTAGATGGTTCTTGGGGAGAAGCATTTAAAGCTGGTGATGGTGTAATGGATTTAATTGAAGAATTAGAACAATCACCAGAAGTCGGTATTCCTTTATATGGTCCATTAATTAATACAGTTACTCGTGGTGCACGTCTTAAAAAGTTTTATTTGCGGTCTGCCCCTACTGGTGTTGGTAAAACCAGAACATTAGTCGCAGATTGTTGTACTATTGGTTGTAATCGTATGTATGATGAAACATTTGGTTGGATTAGAAATGGTACAGCTGAACCAGTATTATATATTACAACTGAGCAAGAGTTATCAGAAATTCAAACTATGATGTTAGCATTTTTGGCTAATGTAAATGAAGAGCATATTTTAAATGGTAAATATGAAGGAGACGAACGAGATAGAGTAATGGAGGCTGCTAGATTATTAGAAGCTTCACCCATTTATATTGAAGTTTTACCTGATTTTTCATTACAAGATGTTGAGAATAAAATTAAAAAGAATATACGCGATCATGATATTAAATATGTAACTTTTGATTATATCCATACTAGTTTAAAGATTTTAGAAGAAATTAGTAAAAAGAGTGGTGGAGTTAAGTTGAGAGAAGATAGTATTCTATTTATGCTTTCTATTCGGCTTAAAGACTTATGTAATAAATATGGGGTATTTATTTTATCTGCTACTCAGCTAAATGGTGATTATGTAATGTCAGAGACCCCCGACCAGAACTTATTGCGCGGCGCAAAAGCTATTGCAGATAAAATTGATGTGGGTATGATATTACTTCCAGTTACAACTGATGATATAGAAAAGTTAGGACAAATTTTAGCAAGTAATGCTTTTGATAGGCCTACTTTAAAATTGTCAATATATAAAAATCGGCGTGGTAGATATAAAAGTATTTATCTTTGGTGTAAAGCTGATTTAGGGACTTGTCGTGTGCAACCTATGTTTGCGACAACATATACCTATGAAATCATACAAATTAATAACTTAAAAATTAACACAGTGGAGCCTTCTGCATTTTGATTTCTTATGATAAAACAAAAATCCGTGAAGCAATTACGGTAGATATAGTATTTGATATGCTAGTTGAGTTTGGAGCAGAACCCCAATATTCAAGTTTTGGGATTGTGAGCCAGACTATTTGTCATAATATGCCCGGCGAAGGTAGCCGCAAACTTTATTATTATGAAAATACTGGCCTATTTCAATGTTATACAGAATGTGGTTCATTTGATCCATTTCAATTAGTAATCAAAGTAGCAAACTTACAATGGGGCCGTACATATGACCTAAATGATGCTATTCGGTATATAGCTATCAGATATGGTATTAACATTGAAGCAGAAGCGCAAAATGATTCTGATTTAAATGATTGGTTAGTATTAAATAAATATGGACGTATTCAAAGTTTAGATTTAAAAGATTATCATGTTAAACTTAAACCATTTGACCCATATATTTTAACTCGGTTTAATTATGATATAAAAATCAAACCTTGGTTAGACGAAGGTATTGCACAAGACGCTTTAGACACAGCTCATATAGGTTATTATGCCGGAGGAGCTCAGATTACTATCCCGCACTATGATAAGGATGGAGATTTAGTTGGTATACGCGGTCGTGCACTTGATGCAACAGAAGCAGAAATATATGGAAAATATCGACCTCTTCTAATTGGACAAACACAATATAATCATTCTCTTGGCATGAATTTATATAATATAAATCACAGCAAACCATATATCCAAGAGGCGAAGTGTGCTATTGTATTTGAAGGTGAAAAGAGTTGTTTAAAATATCAGTCTTATTTTGGATTAGAAAATGATATATCAGTTGCTTGTTGCGGTTCAAATATATCTATGTGGCAACTTCAATTATTATTAGATGCAGGTGCTAAAGAATTAGTTATCGCATTTGATAGACAGTTTCAAAGTATTGGCGATGATGAATGGAAACATTGGGTTCAACATTTAGTTAATTTAAATAATAAATTTAAGAATTATATTAATATAAGTATTTTGTTTGATAAAGACGAAATAACAGGATATAAAGCAGCTCCAGTAGATGAAGGAGTAGATAAATTTTTGCAATTATGGAAAAATAAAATAAGATTGTAATGGAGAAATAAGATGGATTATAAGTTAATTGCTCCTCGTCAACCAGGAGTTGGATTGTTAGAATAGATATTATTAAATCGTGGAATTGCGCCATAGGAGATTTCTCACTTTCTTCATGCCGATGAAAGCGATGTATATAGCCCTTTGTTACTGGACAATATGTCTGCAGCAGCTAAGTTATTAGCAACACATATCGCGGCTAATGACCAAGCATTAATAGTTGTTGATGCCGATTGTGATGGTTATTGTTCTAGCGCGATTTTTCTAAATTATTTTCATCGTTTATTCCCAGCTTGGGTAGAAAATAATATTAAGTTCTTTATTCACGATGGAAAATAGCATGGTTTAGTGGATGTGATTGAACAAGAATTTGAAAACATCCTAACTGATGATAGATATTTAATTATTTGCCCTGATGCTGCAAGTAATGATTATGAGCAGCATAAATTATTGCGCGAACACGGTATTGATGTGCTTATATTAGACCATCACGAAGCAGAACGAGTATCAGAATATGCAGTCACTGTAAATAATCAACTATGCGACTACCCTAATAAATCTTTATGTGGTGGTGCAATCGTTTACAAGTTTTGTTGTTATTTTGCTTCAATGCTTCATCAAGAAGAACCGTTATGGCTGCGTGATTTAGTGGCATTGAGTTTGATAGGCGATATGATGTCGCAAAAAGACATTGAAACTCATTATTTAACAACTGATGGATTAAAGCGCATCAATAATCCATTTTTTACTGAAATGATGAACCGCCAAGAACATCAGTTTGAAGGAGAGATTACTCCTATTGGAATAGCATTTTATGTAGTTCCTTTTATCAATGCTATGACTCGTTCTGGTACTATGGATGAGAAAACTCTACTTTTTATGAGTATGTTAGAATGGCGCGCACAAGAAATGATACCTTCTACAAAGCGAGGTTTTAGAGGACAATTTGAAACTCGTGTTGAATAGGCTGGGCGAACTTGTGTAAATGTTAAAAGCCGTCAAAAGAGAGCGCAAGATACAAGTTTAGCTAATATTGAGTCTTTAATTGCCGAGAATGATTTATTGCAACATAAGATTTTATTAGTGCAAGTAAATCCAGAAGAAGTAGATAAAAATCTAGCTGGTTTAATTGCTAATCAGCTTGCAGCAAAATATGCTCATCCAACTTTAATTTTACGTCGTTGCGAACACGAAACTGGAATTACCTGGGAAGGCTCTGGCCGTAACCCTGGTAAGTCACGATTAGATAATTTACGTGAGTTCTTATTGTCTACTGGATTAGTAGAATATGCACAGGGTCATGCTAGTGCATTTGGTGTAGGAATTAAAGATGAGAATATAAATAAGTTTCTTGAAGTAACAGATAAACTATTACAAGATTTTGATTTCTCTCCATGTTATAGAGTTGATTTGGAACTTGATTATGGTGAACTTCAAGATTTAGATGTGTTTAATATCGCATCTTATAATGATATGTGGGGGCAAGAATTAGATGAACCATTAATTGCTATTAAGCATGTGCCTATTAAAGATAGCACAGTAGCATTTCTTGGGGCTAATCAAAAAACTTTACGAATTACATTAGACGGAAAGAAAACTAATTTAATTAAATTTAATATTACCTCCGAAATGAAAGAAACTCTTAATGCAAATGGACAAGTGTTATATGCTACTATTATTGGAAAATGCAATTTGAATCATTATATGGGAAATGTAACTCCACAAATAAAAATTGAGGATATGGCGATTACATAGGCTGCAAAGTGGGATTTCTGAGCCTGCTCTGGCCGCAGACACCAGCACGTACCTTCATCCTAAATCAAAATTGCTTTGGGGATTTTTTGAGGCAAATGATTGACAATAAATAAAATATATGTTATAATAAAATATAAAGAATATAAAAGGTAAAATATGTCAGATATTGTATTAACAACAAAACAAGAAGAAGCATTAAAAATAGCTGTAGAACGATATAAATTGGGGATGCCCTATACCGTTATTTCTGGCTATGCCGGATCTGGAAAATCTACACTTGTTCAATTTATTATCGCCGCTTTACATATTCCAGAAGAAAAAGTAGCATATGTAGCATATACTGGCAAGGCGGCAAATGTATTAAAACAAAAAGGTTGCCCTAATGCTACAACTGCACATAAATTATTATATTATGCTCAAAAAACTCCTTCGGGTATGTTTGTATTTCGCCCCAAATCAACATTAGAAGTACCATATAAATTAATTGTAGTCGATGAGGTTTCAATGCTGCCAAAAGATATGTGGAAGTTATTACTTTCTCATCGTATTTATGTATTGGCTTGCGGCGACCCTGGACAACTTCCGCCAATTAACAAAGACCAAGTTAATGATGTACTAGATAATCCACATGTATTTCTTGATGAGATTATGCGGCAGGCCCAGGAAAGCGCGATTATTCGTTTGTCTATGCATATTCGTGAGGGACTTGATTTTCGTGATTTCCCCACGGTAAGTGGTGAGGTACGCATTATCCAACATGCTAAAGATTTATATAATAATGTAGAAGATTATAATAACTGTCTTTTAGGAGCTGAACAAATTATATGCAGCACCAATAAACAGCGAGTAGCTTTAAATAATGCAGTGCGTAAGCTACAAGGACGAGGCCCTACACCGGAAATAGGAGATAGATTAATTGGATTAACTAATCATTGGGATTTTTCTAGTGAGCAGAACACAGCATTAACCAATGGTGCGATTGGAGAACTTATAGACTTTAATATGGTTCATCAAGAATATCCTACTCGTTTACATATTGCCCCAGTAGATATTATGGTTAGTTCAATTACAATGGACGATGGCGATGAATTTTTTGATGTGCCGGTAGATTATAAACAAATTCTTACAGGCAATAAAACATTAAACTCTGAAGAAGAATATAGGTTAGCTAAATATCTTAAAAATTATAAAGGTATAGATTTACCCCCCTTCATGCCTTTTGACTTTACTTACGGTTATGCAATTACCTGTTGGAAAGCGCAAGGTAGTGAATGGAATACTATTTTAGGATTTGACGCTGGATGGGTAAGAACAAAGAATAAAGAAGAATATATCAAATATTTATATACATTAGTCACTCGGGCGTCGCAGAAAGTAATATTAGTTGGAGATTAAATTATGATAACAGAAAGTATAGATAATGCAATTAATAGTTTACAAGCATTAAAAAGTGACTTAATGGTCTTTGAAAATAGATTACGGCAATTAGAAAAACAATAGTCGCAAGATAACCAGTTTTTCCGAGATTTAGAGCGGCTGATAAAAGATAGAAATAACACATATTGACAATTACGAAAAAATGTGATATAATAAAAAGAAAAAGGAGTTTTTTGGATGTTAAATACTTTCTTTGATGTCCATGAACATACAGAATATTCTAACATTCGGTTAATTGACTGTATCAATAAACCGAAGGATTTGATAAATAGAGCGATTGAATTAGGGCTATCTGGTTGTAGTATTACTGACCATGAGGCCCTATGTGCGCATATGATTGTAAATAAATATGCGAAAGAAATTAAGGAAAAGTATCCGGATTTTACAATTGCATTAGGTAATGAAATTTATTTAATTGATACAAGAGGACCTAAACATAAGTATTATCATTTTATCTTATTAGCTAAAGATGCCAAGGGGTATAGAGCCTTAAAAGAATTAAGCTCAATTGCATGGTATAATAGTTATACAGATAAAGGTAGATTAAGAGTTCCAACTACAAAAGATGAAGTTGCGAACATAATGAAAGATTATAAAGGGCATTTGATAGCAACAACAGCTTGTATGGGCGGTGAATTATCAACGGCGTTATATTCTTATCGTGCAGCATTATCTACAGGCAATATAGCATTAGCACAAGAAAGTTATAACCAAGCTTGTGCGTTTGTAGATTGGTGTATTGCAACTTTTGGAAAAGAAGATTTTTATATTGAGTGTGCACCAGCAGCAAAATCTGACCAGATTTTAGTAAATCAAACATTATTAAAGTTAGCTCAATATTATAAATTAAAGTTAGTAGTTGGTACAGATGCACATTATCTTAAAAAAGAAGATAGATATGTTCATAAAGCATATTTAAACTCAAAAGATGGTGAGCGAGAAGTAGATGAGTTTTATGAATATGCTTATCTGCAAAGTCCAGAAGATGTAAGAAAAAATCTCAATGCAGCATTTGAGAGCGATGAGATTATAGATTGGATATTTCAAAACTCATTAGAGATAAAAGACAAGATAGAATTTTATAGTTTAGAGAAGCATCAAGACATTCCAAGAGTTGAAGTAAAAGATTATCCAAGATATTTGGATATGAAGAAATATGGAATGGAAAAAGAGTTTGATGACGCGCGCTGGCCTATTTTATTAGATTTATTTTGTAGTGAAGAACCACAAGAACGATATTGGGTAAATCAATGTTTTGAAGCACTGATTGATAAAGGTATCGGTCTTGATGAAAGATATTTAGATAGATTAGAAGAAGAGGCGCGAGTTAAACGAGTTATTGGAGAAAAGTTGCAAACTTGTATGTTTGCATATCCTAATACATTACAGCATTATATTGATTTGTTTTGGCGGTGTGGTAGTACAGTAGGCGCAGGACGAGGTTCAGCATGTTCTGGTTTGAATCATTATCTTCTTGGTATCACACAGTTAGACCCAATTCAATGGGATTTGCCATTCTGGCGTTATCTAAATGATGAACGCGTTGAGTTAGGTGATATTGACCTTGACTTGGCGCCATCAAAACTTCCAAAGATATTTAATGAGATTAGAAAAGAACGTGGTGAACTTGGCTTACTACAGGTTTGTACATTTGGAACAGAAAATACAAAACAAGCTATCTTAACAGCATGTCGTGGTTATAGAAGTGAAGATTGCCCCGAAGGTATTGAAGTAGGAGAAGCGCAGTATCTATCATCATTAGTTCCACAAGAACGTGGTTTCTCTTGGACAATTAGCGATATGGTAGATGGTAATGCTGATAAAGGACGTAAACCATCTGAAACATTTATTAGTGCAGTAAATAAATATCCTGGTTTATTAGATATTATTAAAGGTATTGACGGTATTGTTTGTCGTCGCGGTATTCACGCATCAGGTGTTATTTTATTTGATGATGGTGCTACATATGAAACTGCGGCAGTAATGCGAGCGCCGAATGGAAATTTAACAACTCAATGGGATTTGCATGACCAAGAAGCAGCAGGAAGTGTTAAGTATGACTTCTTGTTAACGGCAGTTCAAGATATTATTATTAAGACAATTAACTTGTTGCAACATGATAATATTCTTGACCCGAATAAAGAATTAAGAGATATATATAATGAATATCTCCATCCAAATAAATTGCCATTAGATGACCAGCGTATATGGGATGCATTAGCTGATGGTAGTGTAATTGGTTGTTTCCAGTTTGAAGGAGATGTAGGTAAACAAGCATCTAAAAAGATTAAGCCTCAAACAATTTTGGAAATGAGCGACGCAAATGGTTTGATGCGATTAATGACAAGTGGGCCGGGAGAAGAACAGCCTCTTGATAAATATGTACGGTTTAAGAATAATATTTCATTGTGGTATGATGAAATGTTAAAAGCAGGATTAACATATGAAGAGCAGAAAAACCTCGAACCATATTTCTTACCATCATATGGCGTTCCCCCAAGCCAAGAGCAGTTAATGCGTATGTTAATGGATAAAAAACTGTGCGGGTTCTCGCTTGGAGAAGCAAATGCGGCGCGTAAAATTGTTGGTAAAAAGCAAATGTCTAAAATTCCTGAACTTCATCAAAAGGTTTTGGACAGAGCAACAAGTCCCGCGTTGGGAAGATATATATGGAAATGTGGCGTTGGTCCGCAGATGGGTTATAGCTTTAGTATTATCCATGCATTAGCATATTCATTTGTAGGAGCGCAAACCTTATATCTTGCAACTCATTTTAATCCTATCTATTGGGATACTGCTTATTTGATTGTAAATAGTGGCTCATTAGATACGGAAGAAACTGATGATGAAGGCAATAAGAAGGATGAAAGCTCTAACTACACAAAGATGGCAAAAGCTATTGGGGCAATTAGAAGCGCAGGAATTAAAGTAAGTTTAGCCGATATAAATAAATCAGATTATGGATTTATGCCAGACCCAGAAAATAATGAAATTTTATTTGGGTTAAAAGGTATGTTGAATGTAGGCACTGATGTAGTGGATGCTATTATTCAAAATCGTCCATATGCCTCACCACAAGATTTCATTAATAAGGTTCATCCGAAAAAGAATACAATGATTTCATTAATTAAGGGTGGAGCATTTGACCATATGATGGACCGTAAGTTATGTATGGCTTGGTATTTATGGACTACTTGCGATAAAAAGAAACAATTAAATCTGCAAAATATGAATACACTGATTAATTATAAACTTCTTCCAGCTGATACAGATGAACAAATATTAGCAAGAAAAGTTTATGAGTTTAATAAGTATATTAAAGCAGTATGTAAAGCCCCAAATGGTTATTATTTAAATGATATAACAATTAATTTCTTGGAAAAGAATGGCTATATTGATATTGTATCATATGATGAAATGACAGGAAGAGTATTCTTAAATGCAAAAGTATGGGATAAAATATATCAAACTCATATGAATGTGTTTAGAACTTGGCTCAAAAATAAACAAGAAGAAGTATTAACACAATTAAATAAGTTAATATTTAAAGATGAATGGGATAAATATGCAAAGAAAAGCTCATTATCAGCGTGGGAAATGGAAGTATTATGTTTCTATTATCACGAACATGAATTAGAAAAAGTAGATATGGAGCGATATGGATTAAAACGTTTTGCAGATTTACCAGAAGAACCAGTAGTAGAACGAACATTCTATAAAGGTGACCACGCAATAAATATGTTCCAGATTTCAAGAATTTGCGGCACTTGTATTGCGAAAAATAAATTAAAGAGTTCAGTAACATTATTAACAACAGATGGTGTTGTAGAAGTTAAGTTTGCGAAGAATTATTTTGCATTATTTGATAAACGAATTTCTGCAACAGGCGAAGACGGTAAGAGCCATATTGTAGAACACTCTTGGTTTAACCGTGGCAGTATGATAATAGTAACAGGTATCCGATCTGGTGATACATTTATTGCAAAGAAATATGCATCAACTCCGGGACATACATTATATCATATTGATGAAGTTAATAATGAGGAAATTATAATTAGAACTACACGAGCAATAGGAGATATGGAAGACGATGATTAAATTAGTGGCTTTGATGGGAAAAGCCGGTTCTGGTAAAGACCGGCTTTTAACTGAAATTATAAATAGGGACGAATATAATCATTTTCAAAAAGTAATAAATTGTACAACACGCCCTATTAGAGAACATGAAGTAGATGGTGTAAATTATCATTATTTAACTAATGAAGAATTTACAGAAAAAGTATTAAATGGCGATATGATTGAGGCAACTGATTTTAATCATTGGTTCTACGGCACTATGCTTTCAACATTATCAACAAATAAAATTAATATTGGAGTATTTAATCCAACAGCAGTAGAAATTTTACAAGCTGACCCACGATTAGATGTTTATGTAATTTATGTAGAGGCTCCTGATAAGTTACGACTATTACGACAACTTAATCGGGAAGAAGAACCAGATTGTCATGAAATTGTAAGACGCTTTAAAGCTGATGAAGAAGATTTTAATGATACCCGTATATTAAATGGCATCCAACCAGCTTTTGGTATTTATAATGATGAAATGGTAGAATTATCAATTTTGGTGCCAGTGGTGATGCAAACTATCTACAAGCATATGAATGACCAAGGGCAAAAGTGATTAATTCATTTAATAGAAATACCAAATATATTGATACGAAAAAATTATGAAATACAAGATTTTGTATGGAGGTTAAAGAATGTATATTTTAAAACGTGATGGTAAGTTAGTTCCATTTGATCATTAGAAGATTGTAGATGCTATTAATAATGCATTTATTGAAGTTGATGGGCAGCTATATGAAAATGATACCGCTTTTGATATTGCGGTTGAGATTGCTAAAATTGTTGAAGCTAGTACCTATCGTATGAACGTTGAAGAAATTCAAGATTTAGTTGAAAAATATTTAATGCGGTCTGAACGTCCTGATGTAGCCAAAGCTTATATTAGATATAGATATAAGAAAGAAGTGGCTCGTGAATTTAAACATGATTTCATTGATGCTATTGGCGAAAAACTTGAAGCACGTAATGTTCAAAATCAAAATGCAAATATTGATGAACATTCTTTTGGCGGCCGCATTGGTGAGGCGTCCAGCGTTATGACTAAACGATATGCTCTTGATTATATTATGTCTGATATGGCAAAACGTAATCATTTGGAAAATCGTATTTATATTCATGATTTAGATGCCTATGCAGTTGGTATGCATAATTGCTTATCTATTCCATTTGATAAATTATTAGCAGAAGGATTTAATACTCGTCAAACCGATGTGCGACCAGCGGGTTCCATTAATACTGCATTCCAGCTTGTCGCTGTGATTTTCTAGCTTCAAAGCTTACAACAATTTGGCGGTGTCAGTGCTACACATTTAGATTGGACTATGGTACCATATGTTCGGAAATCATTTTATAAACATTTTAGAGATGGTATTCATTATGTAGAACAAAAAATTTATGATTGTACACCACCAGAAGGAATGGAAGTAAAAGATATTCCAATTGATAGTGAATTTTATACAGATGCAGGATGTCCAATGGCATATGATTATGCTATGGATATGACAGAGCGAGAAATTCATCAAGCTGTTGAAGGTATGTATCATAACTTAAATACACTTCAATCGCGTTCTGGCAATCAACTTCCATTTACCTCAATTAATTATGGTACTTGTACTCTATTAGAAGGTAGAATGGTTACTCAAGCTCTTTTAGAAGTATCTATTGAAGGTTTAGGCCGCATCCATAAAACATCTATTTTCCCTTGTGGAATTTTTCAAATGATGAAAGGAGTTAATCGTGAACCAGGAGACCCTAATTACGACCTTTATCAACTTGCTTTAGCAAGTACAGCCAAACGATTGTACCCTAACTATGCTAATGTTGACTGGTCAGGAAATGCAGGTTACGATAGAAGTGACCCCAAAACCTACTTCTCAACAATGGGATGTCGTACTGTCAACGGTGCCGATATTAACGCAGACCCAGGGGTTAATCCCTAGACTAAAGATGGTCGTGGAAATATCTGTCCAGTAACTATTATTCTTCCTACTCTTGCTATGGAAGCAACAGAATCTACATTACTCGGTAAGGCAGGAGAGTTTAGTTTTTATGACGATTCTGAAACAAGAATTAATAAATTTCTTGAATTATTAGACAAAGCTATTCACGATGCTAAAGATATGTTGATTGAGCGTTTTGAATGGATTTGCGGGCAATCCGCTGAATCGGCTAAATTTATGTATGAGAATGGCACAATGAGTGGCTACAAACCAGAAGAAGGAATTAGAAGTGCGCTTAAACATGGTACACTCGTAATTGGCCAATTAGGTCTTGCTGAAGCTCTTCAAATTCTAATTGGTTGCGACCATACCGAACCAAAAGGAATGGAATTAGCTAAACAAATTGAGGCATTATTTAAGACTCGTTGTGCAGAATTTAAACAAGCAGAGCATTTGAATTTTGGTGTATATTACACTCCCGCAGAAAATTTATGTTATACTGCTATGAAGAAGTTCCGTGAAAAATATGGTATTATTAAGAATGTATCAGATCACGAGTTCTTCACTAACTCAATGCATGTACCAGTATGGAAAGAATTGAGCCCATTTGATAAAATTGATATTGAAAGTCAGCTTACTGGTTATTCTAATGCTGGATGTATTACCTATGTTGAGCTTCCTTCTACTGTAATGAATAATCTTACAGCATTAGAACAAATTGTAAATTATGCTATGGATAAAGATATTCCTTATTTCGCAGTTAATGTTCCTAATGACACTTGCCTTGATTGTGGCTATACTGGCGAGTTTAATGATAAGTGTCCTCAATGTGGCAGTACGCATATTCAACAGTTACGCCGTGTAACTGGATACCTTACTGGTAATTATAAAACTGCTTTTAATCTTGGCAAATAGGCCGAAGTTGAAGAGCGAGTAAAACATGTAGGAAAATTAGAATGAGATATGCAGGAATGATTAAAAATGATGTTGCGGCAGCTCCTGGTGTTTGTGTAACTTTTTACACCCAGGGCTGTCCACATCATTGTCTTGGATGCCACAATCCAGAGACTTGGGATTTTAATGGCGGTAAAGAATTTACCCCAGCAACATTATAGGAAATTAAAGAAGCCCTAATAGCTAATGGTATTCATCGTGATTTTTGTATTATGGGCGGCGAGCCACTATGTCGTGAAAATTTATTTTTAGTATGGGATTTAATTCAAGAAATTCATAGTTTTGATCCAACAATTAAAATCACAATATGGACAGGCTACACCTATGAAGAATTACTTGACAGAAATGAAAAAATATTATAGAATATATTAGAAAGTATAGATACATTGGTTGATGGGCCATTTATATTAAAACAACGTGATATTACCCTTCCAATGCGAGGGTCCCGCAACCAAAGAATTATTGAGTTAAAGGAGAAAAATAAATGATTATTACAGTTTGTGGTAGTAGCCGTTTTAAGAAAGAAATTCAACAAGTTGCACATGACCTTGCCATTCAAGGTAATACTGTATTGGCTCCTACTGTATTTCATCATATGGAAGAAGAAGAGCTGCCAACAGAGGTATTAATCCAATTAGATAATAGTCATAAAGAAAAAATTGAATTATCTGATGCTATTTTTGTTGTGAATGTAAATAAGTATATTGGCGAAAGTACTTATGGTGAAATTGATTGGGCGCAACGAAAAAAGAAACAAATTTATTTCCTCGTTCCAATGGAAGAAGAAAAGACAGAAGAATCTACTCCTGTTGAATCTGTTGAAGAGCCACCCAAGGAGGATTAATTTATGAGAATTTATCTGGCTGGACCTATTTTCTATTATGGAGATTATCTTCGTAATATTGAATGGGCGACTAAAATTCGTGAAAAATTCCCTGATGTATATCTCTATTCTCCAGTAGAGAATACTGATATAAATGGTGTTGAAGGTAAGAAGAAATTTGGAGGCTCATAGGAGATTGCAAATGGAGATAATATTAGATTAGATAATACTGATATACTCATTGCTTGCATTGATGGTGATGTATTACCCAGCGGGACTTGTGCCGAAATCGGCAAGTTCCACGAGAAAATTATGCGAGGAGATAATAAGTATATTATTGGTATTTGCACAGATACTCGCCAGTGTTATCTTACCCACAGTGAGGCCAAGGATATTGGCGGTGCTGCTAGTCTTGGCGAGCAGTAGTATTCTTATCAAAACTTATATGTTACCGGTCTTATCAAACAGGCAGGTGTCCTTGTGAGCAATATTGATGAAGTGATTGAAGAATTAGAGCGGGTATATGAACGATACGATAATCTTTGATATAGGATATTATCCAATTGGAGCATATGATATAGATGATTTACAAGGCATTTGCGAATATTATGAAAAAGTAAGCCATCATAAATTAGTCTTATTACCTGATGATATACATGTAGATACTAATGTCTCTGTGGTAGAACTTAAAAAGATTTAGAATATGCTCACAAAAATAATTAAGGAAAGAAATAACAATAATGATTTATAATATTAATGATAGATTACCTTTTGGCAAATTATTGATGTTTGCTATTTAGTTAGTACTTTCAGTATTCGTAGCAACAGTTCTTATCGCAAATATTTGCGGAGTAGCTGTTAGCGGTGCTCTTGTAGGTGCTGGTTTAGCTACTTTAGTATATTTGGTATTAACTAAATTTAAGTCCCCAATGTTTGTATCGAGTTCAGGTGCTTTTGTAGCACCTGTTATGGCGGCACTTGCGGCCGGCGGATATACTGCTGTTGCTATTGGTGGTTTGGTAACTTGTATTATTTATACAGTATTTGGCTTAGTTTTTACAAAAGTACCAGTAGAGAAGATTTATAAAGTATTTCCTCCTGCGCTTATTGGAGCTGTAACTGTAGTAATTGGTGTTAATTTGATGCCCTTTATTCTTTCTTATGTTTAGATTGCTGGCGTTACTAATATGTGGGGTGTTAGTGTAGCATTAGTTACTATGTTAAGTATTGCTATCATTTCACATTATGCTAAAGGCATCTGGCGCATTTTACCTTTCTTAATGGGTACACTAATTGGTTATGTATATGCGATTATTTTAACTATTAGCGGCGCATACCAAATTGTAGATTTTAGTGTTTTTGCCAACTTAAAATTATTTAACGTTCCAGACTTCGCTTTTCTACATTGGACTTCCGTCTCGTTTACAACAGTTCTTCCAGTGATAGTAATTTATATTGCGTATACAATTTCGGCAATGATGGAATGTTTAAGTGATCATGCTGCATTAGGAGGTATTATTGGAGTTGACTTATATAGAGAACCAGGATTAGGACGACTCTTTATGGGAGAAGGAGTCGCTAACATCGTCGGCACTTCCGTAGGTGGCTTAGGTATCTGTTCATACGGGGAGGGCGTTGCATGCGTCGGATTTTCAAAAGTAGCTGCTACAAGAGTTACTGCGACAGCAGCAGGAATCCTTCTTCTCTTAGGATTTTTGGCCCCTGTCCAAGCCTTTATCCAATCCATCCCAAGTTGCGTATTTGCAGGAGCCGCGATTATTCTCTACGGTTTTATAGCATGTAGCGGAATTAAAATGCTTCAACGAACAGACTTAAATGTTCAGAAAAATTTAATTATTGTATCTACTGTTCTTTCTCTTGGCATTAGTGGTTTAGTAGTAGGTGGTACAACAATTAGTTTATCTGCTACTGGTTTAGCACTTGTGGTTGGGGTAATTCTTAATCTCTTATTAAAGGAGAAGGCTAATGGTTGATGTTATTTATGTATATGCTGACCCATATGATGATATGGTTCATTTGACTAAAAAAGAATTACAAGAATTATTAGATAGGGCATTTAAGCAAGGACATAATTAGGGATATGCAGAAGGTCGGAATTTTTATAATTCTCCATATATTACTACAACCCCTGCAATTACATATAAACAAGAACCCGGATATAATCCTTATACTATTACTTGTACTCATACTGGTGATGCTGTAACAATTCCTTATACAAATACTTGTACAGGACTATGTGATGCTACAGCGGAAACAGCTAGTACTAAAAGTAGTTTTAGTACTTATACTACTAGTTGTATTGATTCTATTATATTTACCAATTCAGAAGCTGAAGCTAATTATGGAATTGATACTAATATGAATAATTAATAAAAATAAAAAAAATGGCGATTACCAATTTTTTGGTAATCGCCATTTTTTATTTATATATTATTTAACACGTATCCAAATACGTCCATTTACTTTTACATTATCGCTACCCCATTCTTCATATTCAGGAATTTCACTTACAATTCCTATAATACAATCAGGATAATCCCTAATTTCTTCTCTGGTCATAATATCAACAGTACCACCAGGAGCAGAGCAAACTGCCATCCCGGCATGATAATTATTACGATTTTGATATGGATATACTAATACACGACCTGCAACTGCAACAGGAGTTTGTGCGGTTGGGGTTGCGCCCATACAATGACCATATGTATCAGAAATTACTTGGGCTCCTGGCTATAAGCGGTCAGAAGAACAAACTAATGAACCATCATCTTGATCTATTACGACACAGCCTGGGATAAGGTCTACTGTTGTGCGGAATTCGGCATAGTCATTAAAGACAGCATTATATACACGCATTGCGCTCAAATTTTTAGCAAAATAAGCGCCACCAGAACACTATAAAGCATTATTATTATAAGTAGTTGTATCTGGTTTTTCTGCCGCTCCTGTATAACCAGCTGTACTTGTAATTATAAAAGGACCAGAAGAACTTAAACCAGAATTTCCTAATGTTAAATTAGTAATATACGCATTATTGACTGGATAAGAAGCACTCCCTAAATTTTTAATATAAGCTGTATGCCATCTTTTGGTACCAGAACCAATATTCCATTCTCCACCATTGGTATCAACCGCATCTTTACTAGGTAGCAAATGTCCATCAACAGTAGTTGTACCGCCTAATGAAATTTCACCGGCATCACCAGCTAATCCTTTAATAGGAATTTCATATCTATTTCCATCTATATCTACTCGAAATGTACCAGTAGGCTATTCGCTATATTTATCTGTTATGGGATCTTTTATTAATGGGGTTAATGGCTATTCAACTCCATCAATAATTTCACCAGGGAATACAATATCACTACCAACTCCAATAATAGTAGAACTACCATCACCTTTATATAAACGTATATGTTTAGGTCCGCTTCCACTCTACCAAGTTTCCCCTTGCGCATCAGTTGGGCCGATTGCATATGTATAAGTAGCAGCCGCTACAGCCTATAAACCAGCTTTACTAATTACATATTGCTATGTACTCGCAGGAGCAGGTGATAAATTAGTGCTTCCATCTCTTGTAAAATTTATATCTGCCATAAAGGATATATCTCCTTTCTCTCATTATAAAAACTTTTTCTACATACAATGTAAAAAAAGATTAAACTTTCTTAATCATTATAGCCCAAAAGAAGATATAAAGAAAAGGGAAGAGTTTAACTCTTCCCTTTATTTTTATACATCAACCCAATAGAGGCCAGCATTTTGTGCATCAATATATTGCTACATTAATTGCACATAATTAGTATCGCTTGTTAATAATGTAGCATCAATCGCATTGTAATCATGTTGCGCACCATGTATATGGGCCCAACCTGTTAATACTTTACTTGATGCTGTTAAAGTATTAATTTCATAAAAAAGCTCTGGTGCTTCATCACTTGAAGTAGGAGCAATTTTAAAGAATTTAATAGAAAAACGAATTGTACCACTCCATTTAGTTACTGGGCTTTGAATATTCCAAGGAAAAATAATTTTTCCACTTACTGATGTAGTGTCGTAATAAGGGATAACATAATAGTATTCTTTATTTTTCGCATCACGGAATTGAATCATACCAACCATTTGAGCTAAATCCATAGAGTCATAATATCTATCAATAGAAAAGAATATGATTTCTGCGGAATGGTCGGCTTCTACGCCTAAAAATGTAGGAGCATTAATTTTTCTAGTATTTAAATCTACCTCATAGATAGGTTCATCTTGAGGAAGACGAATTCGAATGTCAGGAGGATTATACCCATCCTAAACGTTTTTTAAGAATTGCAGATATTCTTGTTCACCAGTAATCATAGGGAATACCTCCTATCCTTAAAAAATTAGATTACGCAACGGAATAAATCGGTATATCCAATACGTCTGGTATTATTATATTCAGCTACTGTTTTAATACGATAATATCCGTTATCAGCAGGCATAAATGATTCTGCCATAGAGATTTCAATTTCTGCTGGGTCAGCCTCTTCAACTAACTCTAATGTATTCTCATCTACTTCTTGTAAGTAATACTTTAATACACAACCGGAGAAATCAGCATATGGGAGATTATCATCAACCATTGTAAAGGCTAATGCTTGACCTAAATCTACTTGGAGAATACTATCGTTTTCACCAGTACGAGCACCGCTGTCTAATACTTTTACTGTTCCCTGTTGGCCATCAAGTGCGACATAAACACTAATTTGATTTACAGAAGGAGCAACAAATGAAGTAGTAATACTGTCAGATTCGCCTTTTGCATATGTTGCATTAAGACGATTAATAACACCAACTTTATATTGGCCTTGAGTAGTTAAACCATTAGATACTGGGATTTCTCCTTCATAACGAGCAAAATCATATTCACCAGCAGCAATATCTTCATCAGTTAAATCAGCAAATACGGTCTCACTGCCAACAATTTTACCTTCATTATCTAACATCACTACAGCAAGAGCACCTAAATCATCACCGCTTACAGAAGCAGTAATAGTTGGCGCACTCTCAGGCGCACTCTCATTAGAAATATAAATGAAAGCATTTTGTTCTGGGTCAATAACTTCATAAGAAGCTGGGTCAAGATTTGAAGAAACACTTAAAGTGACTTCTGGCTCAGATGCAGCAGGAACTAAACAATAACCAGCATTATTATCAGCACCATCGCGATTAGATGAAATACTCTTTGTTAAAGCCTCAACTTGAGCCTTATCTTCATCAGATAACCCATTCCAAGTACCATCACTAATATCAACACGAGCATTAGCTTGTACTGAATATCTACCAGCTTTATTAATAGCAAGAACGCTAAATAACTCATAAATTGGTTCGGCATCTTCTTCACCAAGAGCAGCAAAAGCATCATCTTTCTCATCACCAACCAATAAAGCATAACCACCAGTTACGGCTTTATAGTATAACTTATTGGCAGCAGGAGTGGTATCTTCAGTCTCACGATAGGTATCTACACCTACTACTGGAGTAGCTTCTTCGCCTTCAAGTGTGGCCATCCAAGTATATTGAATACTTACGCCCTTTGTAATACCAGCTTGAGCGGGCAAGTATAAAGTAGATTGAGTATCACCAGCCTCAAATGGCATATTAATTTTGGCAGGCAAGTCTAAAATCCATTCAGGCATATCTGGCCCTTCAATTTCATCTACACGATATGAGCTATTGCGTAAACGAAGAGCGAGTTCACTTAAATAATTATTATCTACTAATACTGGGTCTTTTAATGTTAAGCTTGTACCAACTTGAATAGTTGCAGGAATTGTGTTAAAGCTATAATCAATTTCACCATTAGCAACATGATAGAACTGAATAGAGAATGTTAATGTTCCAGCAGCTTGAGTCATTTCCTTTTTAATTGGCCATCCAAATACCAAATAGCCAGGAATTAAATCATCGGCAGGACCAAATGCAGCTGTTGTTTGCATATCACCAATGGCCTTAGAACCAGCAGGAGTAAATGCCCAGTTAATAACAACACGACCATTTCCATCGTCATTTAATAATTTATAAAAGCTTTGATAATCAAAGTATTTATCAATTTTAAAATATACTGTTTCTGCCCAATGGTCACCAATAACAGCAATGCCATTTTTCTTAAAGACCTGTGGAACTGTGATTACACGGCTATTGGCATCAATTTCAAACACTGGTTCATCAGCTGCCATGGCTAAGCAACGAGCGGTATATTCAGGATTTGCAGTAACGAACTCAAGAATGGTTTGAATATTAGCAAAATACTCTTCCAAAGACTTGATTTCAAGGCTTAATCCCTTTTTTGCAAAGGCTGCATTCATTAACTCAAAACGAGCTTGATATATCTCATTGTTTTCAGCAGTTAATTTTGTAATCATAAACCTTATATCTTCCTTTCTTATAAAATAGGGAGGAGAGGAAGAAGTAAATTCTTCCTCTCCTTATTTATTAAAAAATATTTAATAAAATTATTGAATATTGACCTCTTGCCATTCTGCAAGTTCGTCTTCTGGAATTACTATTTGAGAGATAAAAGATTTATTATCTTTCGTAAGCACTTTACCAGGGTCAGCTGTAAGTTTAAAATTTCTTACATAATAAATATCTTCTAAATGAATAGGAGAAATAATTACTCCATTAGTTCCAAGATATTTATATAACACTTGTTTAGTCATAATTGTATTCTCCTTTATTTTTAATCACCATGGTACACAATTGTACCATTATAATAATGGTCTTTATTCTGCTCATCTTTAAAGATGATAGTATTTGCATTAGCCCCATTATATACAGTAAATGTTTTTGGCATTGCTTGATATGAGTTAGTTAAGAAACCAAACATATCAGCTACTGTAGATTTAATTTCATTAGAAGTGTCATATATATTATCATCACCTGCATAGTTGCTTGAATAGAAATCAATATCGCCATATTCTGCACTGTTATTACCAGCAAAATAATAAGCAACACGATTAGGTCTTGCTGAAGGAGCAGGCGTTGGTATCAGTAATTCTGATGGAACAGAAGGACTGCCAATTTGTAAACCAATCTTAAATGGACTACTAGACCAATCTTGATAAGCAAATGAAGTCCAGCCAAAAGTAATTACGCTACCAGGAATATGAATTACATTCAATGAAGCAGGACGATTATTAGCACTAAACGCCTGATTGAAAGCATTATTTCTAATCATAATTAATACTGAATTATCATTACCAATTGATTCTACTAAACTTAAATTCTTAACATTAGTAAATGCATTAGTACCAATAATACGTAACTTAGGTAGACCTAAGAAGTCTACATATTTAAGATTAGTCATTGCTTTACAACAATCTGCCGCAATTTCACGAATTTCATTATTAGCTTCAAAGAAAATATGAGTAATTTCTGTCTAACTATAAAAATCACTAATTGCTATAACAGGCTGATTATTCATGCTCTTTGGAACAACAACTTTACCACTAATCATTTTTTCACTGGCAGGAATTAAGCGAATTGTTAAACCACTAGTATTATATAAGCTATCAGCTCCTGCAACATAATATGAAGAATTAGGATCGGAACTTTCACGATATTCAGTGGCATCATTTACAATTTCAAAATATGAACTATAATCTACATCATAAATGCTTGCTTCTTCGAATACAGCATAAAACTCACGGTCGCGTTGAGACTTGCCTACATTATTATGTGTCCAAGCTTCGGCAGTACCGCCTTGTCTAAATGCCCAACCAGTCCAATGATAAGTTTGTGTTAATGGTAAATTAGATTCGTTTTTACTTGGAACTACATTTACTGCATAATCTGTAATAAATGACTCAGCGGGAACATATACAACTGCTACAACATCATTATTACCGTCATAATAAGTCATCTTATACTTATGTACATAATACACAGCATAAAATACATAATCATTTTGACCAGCAGTAGGAGTTTGAGAAGCCCAATTATTATACTGTTGATCGGCAGCAATAATATTTGTATTTGAAGTAGTTTTAATTAAATGTCCTTTAGATTCTAAATACCATTCTTCATCGTCAAATGCACTTACAGCTGCAGGACTTAAAGCTTCAGTACTCCAGCCATAGAAGTCATATTGAGAACGAGTATCATAATTATCTAATAATGTTTGTGAAATTAATGTTGAAGGATCTGGGAAGAAATCATCATTCTCACCTAAACTACGTCTTGCTAATAAATCATATGTTCCATCATCATTTAAAATAACATATTTAGCACTAGGTACTTTATTTACGTTTCTAAAGAAGAATTTTACATCTGGATAAGCAAAACTCAAATTAGTTTCAATATCCTTTTCATTAACTGCAACAGCATTATCTACAAAAATAGTACCAGTAATAATAGGAATTGCATTATCTTCTGATGCTGTGCTAAAGAACTTATCATTTGTCTTTAAGTTTTCTAACAATGTAGTATCAGAAATTGTAGAAGACTACAATGCCATTGTTGTATCTAACTTATATAATTCTTCATTTTGAATTGCTAAATTCCAACTCTCTGCTGAATAATTAGTATAAGGGATAAATGAATAGTGGCCATCATCTAACCAATATAAATTATTATTAGCATCTTCGGCACTATATTCGGCACCTTTTGTTAATTTCTTATAAGGACTCCAATCTACACCAGTAATAGTAATGTAAGAAGCACTTGCGCCACTTCTGGCAGCATAATAGTTTTCTAATAATTTATAACTATCATATCCAAGATAATCACCTATTAAATTAATAGTTGAAATTTCGGATGTAGCATCTTGAGGAGTAACTGCATCTGTTAAACCTGGGATATATAAGCCTTCTTTTACATCGACTCCGCGTGTATCATCTCTTACCCTAAATTCAGTTACGATATTCTTTAACTATGTAGCCTCAGTTAAATTCAATGCACGAATTGAAGCAGGTAAGTATAAAGTTCTTAATGCAACGCCATCAGCGAATGTAACGTTTGTAATATTAGAACCAATAGCACGGAAATCAGATAATTTTTCACAACTGCTAAAATTAAATGTAGGTGCGGCATCATTAAATGTGATATAAGATAAATTAGCCTTCTTTAAAAGTGGCATACCACCTTTATCACTAGCAGAATTACTTGCACGCAAACTGTACATATTAACATTATTATGATGATAATGACACTCATCTTCATTAGTTAAATCATAGTTTTCATCTACACCATCGTATCCTAATAACAAATCAGTCATCTTCGCTGCGTTTGTTTGGAATTCAAGCTCAGTCCAATATAATTTACTCATATCACCCAAGCTCTTCATCTGGTCAATACCATAAATATAGAACAATTGCTCAGCATATCCACCACTTGAACGAATACCATTTTCAAGGTCAGTAGCAATAAAATGTACAGGACCATTCAAATTAGTATATTTTTGTGATGGGAAGTTAGCAGCATCAGTACCAACAGTAACATAAGAGTTACGTACTGGTTCCATATCAACCCAATATTCACCATCAAACATATGGGTTTTAATTGTTTCTGCGGCATCCTGCCAATAAGGTTCATTGGTAATTAGGTTTGCCTCAGTATTTTTATTTGTACCTTCAATCCACTTATCTGATTGCACAGAAGGTTTATTAGCAGAAATACGACCACGAATGACGTTATTTCCACCACGCTCATATTGTCCTTGATTTAACCAAGAATCAATATAATTTAAACGATTAATTAAGAACTGTTGACGTGATAAGCTTCTATTACCTTGTAACATATAGAAATAAGTACCATTATCATAACTAGTTGTGCCATAGCGGTCTTGATAACCACCACCGGTTCTAGTGTTAGTAATAGTAATATATTTGTAATATTCATCTAAGTTCAAAGCAATTAATGGACGCTCACCGCGCATAGCTAAGCTCTTGCACTCAACTGGGTCTGCTAAGTACCATTTTTCAATACGGTCAATAGACTGTAATGGAGGAGTTGATAATGCATCATAAGTTGATGATGTACCTCTTAACTGTCTATATTTCTGAATAATAGCACCTTTAAAGTTACGATACAAGTTATTATATAATACACTATCATTGGTAGAGAATGTACCATCTTCAGTAGCATCTACATAATATTCAAATGATGGAATACCAGTATTATTAATACCTAACTGTGTATCAATATCATAGAAAATTGGATACCAGATATATTCACCACCTGCGGTTTGAGGACCCCAAGATGCCATCATCATATTCTTTCCACGAGAATCGTAACATTCAAACACTTCTGTCATTACAAAATATGTTACCAAATACTCTAAATTAAAATGCTTTGTTAAGTCATTTACAAACTTAGCATTACGATATTCTTTGGTATCATAATTATAAGTAATACCATTATATACAACAGGCTCTGCTAATTGAGTAGCACCACTATGCTCTTCATCTTTATCTAAGTAATAATATTCAATATCAGCATTAAATGTGCCATCAGGGTCTAAGACATAGTCGCCTAAACCAGAATCTACATAGAATTTATTTGCCGCATATAATAAATCACTAGAAGCACAAAGCTTAATTACGGTTGTACCTGTGCTGTTGGAATAATATGTTTTTTCAGCATCATACTCATTGGAGCTATCTAAAACATATGTTAATTCATTACCAGAAGTATCTGCAATATAATATGTATTTGCAGCATAAACTGCAGTACCTACATCAGCTAAACGATAAACACCAGCAGAAGGTACGCTATCTTGGTCAGTGCTCCATACCCACCGAACTGCCTTTTCCCAATTCTTATAAATATTTAACATAGCTGCTCCGGCATCTACCATACCTTGAGTATATATGCCATTATATTTATCATCGGGTGAAGTTGCAGCATTTGGATTTGAAATATCTACGCCACATTCATCAAGTACAGTTGCAATTGAATCTTCATCATTAAGCTTTTCATTTAACTCATAGAGAATATCTAATGAATCAGCTTTATCATGATAACGATACTCCCAATAGTCAGCAACTACTGGAGCACCTTTAGCTGTTAACTTATCTGTTTCAAAGAATCTATCATCATCAGCTGCTCTATTAGTGGCTGCATCACGGAATGAACAGAAACCACGTGAGTTGTTTTCGCCTTCCCAGCACTCAGCAACTTTGCTAATTTTAGTAGGCGCACCCTTCTTTGTAATGAATTTTTGATATACATTGTCCATCTTGAAACCATAAGCTTCATCTGAACCTTTGTCTAATAACATATTATAACGACCAATATAAACAGGAGCACCGATTGGAGCACCAGTTTCATCAGTCTTCTAATGGAATGTTAATACAGGAAAACCTTGTACAGATGTACGTAAATCATTAAGTTTAATATCTGATAATCCAATATCATTATATACTGTGACAGCTTCATACCAGTTATTATCATTAGCATTTACTTTACTCTGCCCAATAGAAGTACCATATGCATAAGGACCCATTGCAAAACATGCCGCTGGATCTGCCTCATCATGAATAGTTTTTAATTCATCATCGGTAGTATTCTTAAAGTTACCTTTATGATTTTTATACCAATATGTTTTATTATTATCATAAGTTGCACTACTTAAATCAATTACGCTATAATCGGTACTTGCAGATTGGAAAGCTCCTGCTTTAATGTAATCATAATATGGATGATGTGAATAAGCGTTCTTTACTAAGTTAGCAAAGCCCATATTATAAGTACCAGAAGATTCCATGTAATCAATCTTTAAGGTAAATTTAGTAGTACCTACTGTATCATTATCCATATAGAACCAGTCTAAATGTGTTGAAGGTTTATCTTCAACATATTGTTGAGCAAATGGTCCACGGTTCATATACATTTGTACTTTTTTAGTTTTAGTCTCATCTGCTGGATCAAAATTCTTAGTTTTGGCTTTATAGTTTCTACGAGGATAGAACTCAGAAGAAGTACCTTGAATCTTTAATTCAATATGTTCACCTTTCCAAGATGGACAATGGTGCATATAATATTCTTCTACAGTTTGACCTGCACGCTCAGCTAATTCATTTAATTCACCAGTTACATAAGCTCTATCCAAACCAGTATTTACAAACTCCATTTGGACATCTGTAATTGGAATTTGTTTACTATATGGTAATACATTGCCTTGTGTTGGATTTGTAGTTAAAATCAAGTAAGGCATAATATATCCATCAGGATGCTCATTATTGTAATTTACCATATTTTCATATACAAATTGAGACTCATTTAAGCTATTGTTTAATACGGCCAATTGACTTAAATCATAACCTACTGGATCTTTTAAGTCTACCATATAGTTAGTAACAATACTTGATAATGTTAATCCCTGATTATATATACGAATCTTATATAAATCAAAATCGCAATATTGTGAATCAAAAACGATATTTAACGCATTAGATTCACCAATATTCCAAGAGCCATTTAATGTTGAAGTAGCAACACCTGTTAACATACCATTTAAATAAATGGACATTAACTTATTTGTATCTGTATATACAACAGTTAAATTAATTAACTTATCTTCTACATATGCAACGTTAACTGTATCAACACCATTAGTAAATAAAGCATCTTGCGCACCAATGCAAATACCATGAATACCATCATAATACTTACCAGAAGCATAGTTAGTATTTAAAATCTTTTCTACTTTTCTGAACTCTAAGTCATCATATGAAGGAGGGAATATTTGTTGATTTGGATCTAAGAGTTCAGGATTATGTGCTGCATATTCTGGTAAATACCATTGTAAGAAAGCATCATAGTTATCATAGGTACGTCCATTACTCCACTCTAAATAAGTGCGGTCCATATATGCTTGATATACACTTGGATCACCATTATAACTAAAATCATCAGTCCAGTTACCAAATGTTCTACCATGGCTAGCTTCTGTATTAGCACGATAACGAGTTACATTATGAATAATTTGACTATAATCTTGTACATTACGAACTTTAAACTAAAATTCAAATGTATGAGATTGATTGCTTGCGTTAGTAGTAGCAAATTTAGTTTGTCCAAGAGGAATAGTAAATTTAGCGCCATTACTAATTCTTAAGCAACTATTACCATCACTATCAATTACCCAGCCATTATTATACCAGTTAAAGTTTTCAAGTTGTGCATCAATAACAGTATCACCATTGTTATATGCACACTTAATACGGCTGGCCGCAGCTTCACTATTACTACGTCCACTTGCATTAAATACATAACGTAAACCAGCTTCAGTAATTTTCATGCCAGTACGATTTGGGTCTTCTGAAACTAAGAAGCTAATTTCTTTACGCACTTCATTTTCTTCTGAACCACAAGCAATTGTATAATAGTTTTGATAGTTTAAGTCTGCATCAACAATTTCCCAAATAGAGAAATTATCATTATCAGTAATAATTCTTGTACCAGTTTTTACACCATCTTTAAATAATGTAATTGTTGCACCTAAAGTAGCATTAGGGTCATAGACACGGAATGGGATTTTAATAGAATCGTACTGATAATATTCTTCATTATACTTGCCTAACCAAATAATTGGTAAATCACTATTAGGATCTACAACAGCAATTTCCATTTCAATTGGAGTAGCAGAAGATGTAAAATCAGTTTTACCATTAATATATTGATATAATTCAATACGTACTTTATGTGCCCCATGTGTTGCTAATACTTCAGGAACATGATAACTTTGCTCATTAGTTCCTGCAGGAACTACTGTACCACCTGGATTTAATAACTCCATAATACCATTAGAATCTTCAAAATAATAATAAATAATTTTTTGTAAATTACCAATAGTACTACAATAAATAGTTACTCCACTTGGTGTATAAGTGTTTACATTATTAAAGTTTGTATGCGCTAATAGCTGTAAATCTGAAGTAAAGAATGTATATGTAATTTCTCGACTATCAGTACTTGCGCTACCTTTTACATACATTGTTAATAAGTTCTCTGTGGAATGACGAGCTTTAGTACCATATTCAAAGGCTTCCCAAATAGGAGCTTCTTCAGTTGAAGCATCAATAGGGAAATTTCCCTAAGCATATACAGTATATAAACCAGTATCTTCTTTTTCTGCTAAAGTCCAGTAAACAGTTAATTTTTGGTCTAATATAGAACCATCATAATCTTTACCAGAAATTGCAAAAATATTAATAGATGCTTCTTTACCATTAATTAAATAATTAGATTCAGGATCTTGCTTATTTAATTTAGCTCTATCAGAATAAGTGATGATTGTACCACCACCGCCACCACCAGAGCCACTTACTGCTAATAAAATGGCTTGTATAGTTTTAGCATTATTATCCACTTCTGTTATTCTAAAAAATCTGCCATCGGAATTTAGAATAAGAGTATCAGGATGAGGTACTACACTAGAATCATCTAAAATAGAAAATGACATAGAGTATAAAAAGCTATGCTCATTATCTGGTTCAACTTTAATTATAGTTGCATCTGTACCATGACCATATACAATACCAGTTGAGTTTCCGCCCATTAAATATCTACGTTCATTTTTATCTAAATAGATATTACCAGTGTCATAAGCAAAATATACAAATCCTTCATGAGGGGTTTTATACTATTGGAAAATATCTGCCTATTTACCTCTAATTGGCTAAAATTTAAATTGATTTTCTGCCATATATTTGCTCCTTTCTCCGTAATATAAAAATAAAATGGGGTAAGGAACCTATGTCCTTACCCCATAAATATTCCTTCGATAGAATATAAAAAGTCAGTTAAATAATTTATACTGATTCGTCCAATTATTAGAAAGTCCCCCAAACAATCTCAGCTTGAATTGTATCAGTGGTACTGGTTGGTTGAGTCAGTGTTAATGATTCAGATTGTAACTTAATTGTAGAAGTAGAAGCATTAGAACTGGCAGAATCAGTATCGCTCATATTGAGTGTTACTGTTGCTGTAGTTACTCCACTTGCTGTTGCAACACCAACAGTAGTTGGACGTAACTGGAAGTAAGTATCCTCATCTGCTGGTAAAGTAATACTTTGCTCAGAAATCTCAGTTACATGGCCTTGTGCATTAACTTTAATATTTGGAACCTTAATAGTGCCACCTGCGGCAGGTGTTATACTGGCAGAAGTACCATAAGTAGTACCAGCTGTACCAGAACTTAATAAATCACTATGTGAAATGGCTAAACGGTTACTATTATCTTTATCAACAGCAATAGAAGTACCATCACCCACTACTATTGCAGTAGAGCTACTATTACCACCAATTTCAGATAATTTAATTGATACAACACCACTGGTTTTATCTACACCGATTTCATAAGTTGTATCATCAGAATCGGGTAATGTGATTGAAGTTTCACTTAATGCAGTTACGTGACCACGGTCATTAACTGTAATTTGAGGGATCTTAAATGATTGACCATAACCAGGTGTAGTATTACTATTACTACCTTGAGCAGTTGATGGTAAACCACTAATAGTATCATGATTTAAAGTAATGGTTGAACCATTGACACCAGCTGTAATATCTGTTCCACCAACAATAACAGCTACGGTTTCACTGCCATTACCAGGATCTGGTACAGCAGAAATAGTAGCAGCATGTGTTGTAGCATTTTCACTTACAGTAAATGTATACTGTGTATCTGTATCATCACCAGCTGGAACAAGTGTCCAGGTTAAATCACTAGTAATAACATTATTAGTTTCTGTTCCAGAAGCAATGAATAAGTCACCAGCATCAGCTTCTTGATTTGCATATGTGCCAGCAGCTTTTACCATATAGGTATCGCCGACTTTAACATCAGAGCTTGGTAAGGAAGCAACTGTACCACCAGTACCAACGGTGCCCTTATAAGTCATTGCATTTAAGCCAGCAATTAATTCATCAACCTTACTTGCAGAATAGAAAGTACCTAAATCTTGTTGATTATACTTAGTTTGAGCGGTACCATCAACTGTTAATGTATGATACAATACTCCAGAAGCAGTTTTACTAGATGTGCCATTATTATTATCTTTAATAGTAAAGCTTAAATCACCACTATTATTTGCACTAATTGCATCTGCTGTATAAGTAGTATCTAATACTGTAATATCTTTTGTAGCAACTGCGGTTACATGGCCTTGGTCATTAGAAGTAACAGAATCTACTACAGTAAATGTAGCAGTATTGCCAGACATAGATTCTGCAGTAGCAGTAGTATCAGTACGTGTTACATTAGCATGTGAATACTCAATATTGCTGGCAGTTGCACCAGATACAGAAAGAGCAGTACCAGCAGTAAAGTTGATAGATGTAGAATCTGTCTGTGAACCATTTACTTTTTCTACGAATGTTAAACCAGCAGTTCCGGCAGGTGAAGATAATTCATATGTACTATCATCAGCACTGATTGTAATAGCGGAACCATTACCACCAGTAATATTAACATTAGTACCACCTGTAAGAGTTACACCAGTACCATTTGTTTTAGCCCCATTACCACTTGTGTTTACAGTAACACTATCATTTGCTGCAGCAGTAGAAGTTAAATCTACTTCAACATCAGTGGTAATACTAGCTAAATCATTTCCATTAATTACAAAAGTTGGTTGTAAAGCAGATAAAGGATCTTCACTATTATCAGCATTTACATGAGCTCTTGTTAATGAAGCAGTATAAGTAATAGTATTATTAGTGCTATCAACTACTCCATTACTGATAGTAAAAGTTTTAATAGTATCATAACCACCATCAGTATCTGGATTTACTTGTACCCATTTTTTAGTAGCACCATCTTGCACTACAACGGCTAAGATGTTACCATTATGAGTATTATCAGCACTACCACTACCAGCTCCTTCTACATAATAGAACTGACCAACTTCAACAGTATTAATAGCTGGTAATGCATCAATACTAGCAACAGTAGTAATAGATTTATTTAACTCGACTAAGTCATTTCCTTGACCGACATACAATCTATGAGTATCATCGGTTAAATAAAACGCACCATCAATAACCGCACTAGTACCAGTTGCTGGCAGATTCGCATGGTGGCCACGCTTAAATAAAACATTTGCCATATATTATTTCCTCCAATTATGAATTTTCAATAGGCTTCCAAATTAAACGATCTGCAAGTACATTAAGTTCATCTACAATAGTACTATTTGCAGAACTACGATTAGTTAAATCAGATAGATTTCCAACTGTAGTTTTTAATACATAATTACTTGGATCAAAATCGCTAATACTAGAAACAGAAAT
>Ga0247611_10000595_pt1 | contig 72720 bp, 98 predicted proteins | sample 177DNAGHGhighgp2_FD_192422 | JGI IMG/M metagenome (GOLD analysis project Ga0247611, IMG submission 192422) | Sheep rumen microbial communities from Palmerston North, Manawatu-Wanganui, New Zealand - 1770 DNA GHGhigh gp2 | ecosystem: Host-associated > Mammals > Digestive system > Stomach > Rumen...
GATAGATATAAAGACTGCACCTAATTATTTTGATCAGTAAACTGCTGTTGATTTATAAATTTGAAGTTTTATTAGGATAGATAACAAATATCAGCACCCAATACTCAGATAAAGGTAAAGACGAAGGGAGAACCATTATGTTAGTAGTAAGCGTAGCAGAATTAAAATTAAAATTCGAAAAGTATATAAAAGAAGCAACAGAGAATGGTACAAAAATGTTAAACAAAGATTCTATTCTTGAAGAATTTGATGATGCTGTTGAGTCTTTAGATACATGGGAGATTAATTAATGGGAAAATTTCTTAACTTAATGACATTGAATAGAAGATAGTTAATAAAAAGATATTTTTATTAGAGGATAACGATATGATTGATGTTAAAGAATTATATAAAGAAGTTGAACAAGAATCAGAAAAAATGCAAAAAGCTAATCAGCAGCCCTGGCTTGTATATCTTGTATCTTCTTGTGAAATGGGATCTGAGGGATGGTCTGGATGGTGTTACTATTGTGTAGCTTTTGGTGATACAGATGAAGAGATATATAATAACTGGGTTAAAAATGTAAAATTGATATATGGCGTGGATTTATCTAATGATTTAAAAGAACACAATGGATATTGGAGTTGTTATTATCCTATTTATAAGAATCAGTTACCAACAAGTGTTTATGGTGATTCGCAACCATTATTGATTGAGAAATGTTTTAGGAAACATATTTTATAAATTAAAGATAATTTTTATTGGAGAAGAGACATGGTAACTAAAGAACAAAAAATTGAAGAAATAAATGAAAGCATTTATAAAGTTCGAGAAATATTTGATATGGCATACGATTATAATCAAAATGATAATTTTCAAACAGAATTATCTCGGAAATGTACCGATTATCTTGTTGGTGTATGGCAAACGCTCGGTGCTATTAGAGACGAGCTAATTAAAGATGACGAGTGAAATAAATAATTTTCTTGGGAAGATCACTTATATAGGAGGCTCGATGTGAAAACATTGTCGCAATAAATACGAGCATGTGGGAAGTGATTGAGTTTAGCTGGTGAAATAGCGACGATTTGGGTTCAGCTAAACATTAATAAAATAATATGTTTTTATAGGAGGAGATAAGAAATGAAAAGTGCAGAAGAAATTAAAAGCAAAATAGAAGAGCTTTATGAAGATTATGCTCATGCTGATGAGTATAGTTGTGATCGTTGAGAAGAATGTCCCAAGATTTCAGCACAGATAGATATCCTTCAGTGGGTATTAAAAGAAGCAGAATAAAATAAAACATTTATAGGAGAGTAATATGGAATATCATCATACAAAACCACAATTATTAGGTCAACTTAATTATGATAGATACATATATGCCATCTGTCAATGTCCAAAAGATCTAAGATATGGATTGGTTATTGATCGAAATGAATTAACAGAATATGAAAAAGAAACTGGATATTGTTATATTCATTGTAATATCTGCGGTTCGGATATTGTAGTAGGTATGGGTAAAAAGTTATAACAGAATACAAATATATTATCAATAACATAAAATAAACTTTTTATGGAGGTAGGATAATATGAAATTACATGTATTGATGCGAACCTTTGTAAAGGATTATGAAGAATTTACAGTAGTATTAGGTGTATATGACGATGATCATATTAAGAAAGCGACAAATATTGCTAACGAACGTTATGATCCTCGTGATATTTGGGTTGAAGATTTCGATTTGAACAATATAGATACTATATAAAAGTACAATTTGATTAGAGGAAAAGAAAATGAATAGACTTAATAATTTAGAAAATAGATTGGCAGTATCATATTTTCATTCCGTTTTTGGTGAATCATCCACGGAGAATTCTCTTATTAATAAGTACAGTTCTAAGGAAGAGTTAGAGCTACTATCTAATTTTGAAAGAGCAGCAATAGAAGCAATAAAAGAATTTGACGGATATAGATCTTATTTATTGGGTAAAGCAGCTCAAATTGATGAGCTATATAACCCCTCTAGGTATATTCAATAAGAGAATACATGTGGAAAGAACAGCAAATAAATAATTAATTCATGAGGTGGTTAGAGATGAAGACAACTAACTGTCCAATTTGCGGATATAAAAATTTTATAGATGATCATTATACAGAAGAGTGCTATGGAATAATAGAGCAACATTGTTATTGTTACAGATGCGGATACACAGTTGAGCAATATCACTCCGAATCTGTTGAAGGATTTGATCTCCCAGTAAAAAAAAGGATATAAGCTTTGTGATGGTATTTATATTCCTAAGAATTGGAGAAAAAGAAAACGTGTCAAGAGGAAGTATGGAATCAAGTATGATAATAGGTCTTTGATGCTTAGATACTATTAATAGCTGTTTCACTGCGTTGGTGAAAGGGGACATAAGTATGAAAAAGATGATCGAACCACTTACAATAAAAAATATTAAGGCAGCAATACACAAATGGAATCTGATTAACAAGACGTATAACCTGTATTATCACCCGAATGATAAAGAAGTTATTCAAGAAATAATAGCAACTCAAGTTGGTGATAATTTGTTATCAATTGAAACATCTTTAGTAAAACCTGGGCATGTGTTACTCATAGATAGAACTAAGTTTGAAGATTATTACGAGGATATAAGAAAGGATGACAAAAATGTCACTATCAGCAGAGAACAATAGGAAATCATCAGTCACAGATGCTGTTAACAAGATTTGGAATTCGTCATCTACGGTATCAATTAAATCCATCAAGTCTTGTCCTTATTTATTGCCTTGTGGTTTCTGTGATAAAACCGGAATATTGTGCAGCCAGTATGAATCAAATAAGCTAACATTGTAAGATAAAAATGTTAGTGAAATTAACTAAAAATGTTAGCAGGAGAAAATGAGAATGAGTCTTTCACAAGAAAACATTAATAAGCTTTGTGTGACTGGAATCTATCATTGTGATCCAGTTCTATCATGGATTGAATCTTGGAGAAGAGATAGACCTTATCATTGTATTAATTGGAATTTTAAGGTAATAAAGCATGATAACTCGGATAAGTATTATATGAATGATACATATTGGACAGGTATTGATGGATTGAAGATCGAACTTACAGATGAGAACTTTGACAAATTTAAACTCTTATTTGATATGAATGATGTGCATAAAGTAAGTCCTCCTGATTTCTATGATTATGATGAAGAAGATAGATGGCATATTGCTTTGGATAGCGGCGGTTATCAGTTTAGTAAACATTATTATGTAAGAAACGGGGCTAAGAAAAATAAAGAAGTATTATTAGAAAGATTGAATAGAGAGTTAGATACTCTGAGAAATCAAGTGAAGTGGAAAGAAGAAGAAATTCAAAAAGTATTATTACAGAGAGTTAGCAAGGTTTTGCCGCCCGTCAATCCTACAAAAAACAGGGAAGTGGATATTAATAGAAAAAGAACTATCAAGGTATAAATGTTCCGAATGTGGAGAGATAATAAAACTTCACAAGAAAAGTGAAAATATCAAAACTTGAAAAAGATGAAACATTATCTAATTATCCGTTTAGTCATTGTGGTGCAAGAATGATTGAAGCACAGGAAGGAGTGATAAGGAATGACAAAAGAACAGAAAGATAAAATCCTCAAAATAATGGCAGAGGAAAGAAATGATTATGCAAGAGAGTGTGGTGAGCGCATAGCAGAAGAACGAGGCAAGATTATAGGTGCTGATTATATGTTTCAAAGATTTCTTGATGTTCTTAACACTGAGGTTGATCCTGAAAATACTGAGGTTGAGCCACAGGGAAGTGCATACGATAAATGTCCGATTTGCGTAAATAGAAATAAAAACTGTCAATTCGGGTCATTAGATTGCCACTTCGAAGAACAAATAAATGAGTAGAAAGTGAGGGATAAAAGATGAGAGTAGTAATTGATATAGACGAAAATGTATTTGCAAGATTATTTGATAATGGTACGGAAGATTATGAGATTACGAAAGATGATTTATCTCAAATAGCACAATCAATTCGTAAAAGCACACCTCTTACGGCATCAGTGTTAGCAGATATGTTAATGGAAGAAAGAATTAGAGGAACGCTGGATTATGATACAACCTTTGAACAGGATATTATTGATAACGTTAGATGTAGACTAACTGTCGACATTATAGACCACAGACCTTGTTATTGCGGTGCTGGATTAAGGGAAGTGTGGAGGGAATAAATATGTATAAAGATAGTACAACCACAATTCCATATGATGATATTGATGTAGAAATTAGACAATTGATACGAGGAATAAATAGTATAAATGGCATCGAAACTGTTGAATGTTGTTTTGGTCATTATAAATATCCTTGTTTAATCTGGGCTAAAGCAGAGTCAATAGAAGCTATGACATCTTTTCTTTTTCACTACTTTGATTGTGAAAGACAATGGAGAGTATGTTTTGATTTAGGTGATGTTCATAAAGATTGGAAAGATATTCATTTTTATATTGATTCTATAACTGCTGAACCGAAAATTATAGATGAAATGATAGTGAACTTGACTAGTAGATTTTGTAAAGCAGAAAGCGAGGATAAGGATGACGGACGAATTTGAATTTACCTTACACAGTCCTTTGACCAAAGAGGACTGGAATAAACTATCAGATGCAGAGCATGAAAATACAATGTTTGTTACGTTTCAAACACCACAAGGCAGACAAGTGAGATATATAAAATGCGAGGTGCTTGACAAGATAAGAGCCGAGATAATAAATCTTACTAATGGAGATATGCCTGAGAGAATTTGGAATGTTGATGTATTGGAAATCTTGGATAAGTACAAGGCAGATAAGGAGCAGGAAGAATGACATATAAACATCCAAAAGCCTACAAAGGCATATCTAATCAGGACAGGGCAAGACAGATGGTTGAAGAAAACTGTCTGATGTGTGAAAACTTCATGGGGCAGGAGCATGACTTTACAGAATGTAATCTCAAGAAACTATGCTTTGAAGGATTCAAACATCCGTCAATTTTTTATGCAAAAGATTTTGTAAAAATGGAGATAGAGGGAATATAACAAGAGAAGTTGAAAACTCAAATATAGGAGGCATTAATATGATAACAGATGTGTTGAGTATATGCAGGGACTGTCCGTTTCAGAAATATACTCCCCATTATAAGGAGTATGAGATAGACGATATAAGATTTTGTGTACACATCGAGTCGTGTCGTCGGGCATATCTATTATTGAAAAAGGAGAAAAATGACAATAAGAATACCAGATAATGCAACTAATGGAGATATATTGAAGTTATTATTTCCAAGTGAAGATTTTGAGAATAAAGAATATATTTGTCAATATCCTCTAGATGGAATGATCCATGATTTTAGTTGTAAATGGTGGAATAGTTCATACAAAGGAGATCATGAAAATGACTAACCTTGAAGCAAAAGAAAAGCTATATATGGAATGGCAATGCAATAAATCAACTAAAGGTTATTCTTGGGACCTGAAAGACGGTGGACAGATCCGATTGATTTTAGAAGTTGATAAAACATGATTTTTATTAAGAGGTAAAAGTAGCTTACTGTCAGTTATACAAAGAAAGGAAAACTTACAAAATGGAAAATAATGTAGAGATTTGGAATGCAAAAATTACGAACGTTTCATTGTCAATGGAGGATCATGGTTGTCTAACTTGGGGATTAACTCTCGATGGAGGTGGAAAAGGTTGTGTATATGGCGGCTGGGTTATTGGAACCGGATACTTAGGTGCTGAAGAATTCAAAGGATCAGCAGAGGGAATGGAAGCCTTAATGCGGATTATGGACACCGTAGGTGTAGAAAAATGGGAAGATCTAAAAGGTCAGTATGTGCGTGTACGAAGTATAGGATGGGGAAATAGTATTACCTGTATAGGAAATTTGATAAAAGATAAATGGTTTGATGCAAAAGACTTTTTTGAAACCAAACAAAAAGAACGTCCTGCAAAACATATACCTAAGAACGTTGGTGAATTAAAACAATTTATACTTAATAAATTACGTGAGGAGTACGACGAAATATACGACAGAAAAACTGATACAGATATCATTGTTCAAGTTGAAGAAGAAAACAATGGGCGAAATGATGTTTGGATTCAATTATTTTCATTCTAAATAAGGAAGTGATAAAAATGATTATAGAAACAGGAAATATCGGAATACCATTACACGAGATTATAGCAAAATTTGGTAATAAATCGTATCCATACATTGAATGTCGATGTAAGTGGACGGATCTAGATGGAGAAAAATATGACGATTTTTGGGGCAGTTGTTCTTATGATAATGAGACTGGAGAGCTTACATCATTAGATCATGACTCATATTCGCTAGACGATTTATATAACGAATGGGAAGAATGGCAAGATCTTGATGAAAAGTATTCTGATAATGGACAGATATGTTTAACTGTATGGGAATATGGTGAAGTGGTATTTGAATAATAAAACTTTGATTTCATTGGGAGAGAAAAGATGAGAATTAAATTTGGAAATAAAATAATAGAATTCGATCATGCGTGTCAACTTGGTGGGACAGATAGATTTGTAGAAGTATGGTCTACGAAACATAAATATACAATTGATTGCGAAGAGAATAATTATGCTAGATGGTTAATGTCTACTTTATTGATAGATGGATATTTCGATGCATCTGGTGTAGATTACGACAATAGTAATGATCAGACTTGGATTGATTATTGTAATAATAAAACAGATGAACAAAAAGTGTTCGTATCATGGATTAATAAACATATCATGGGTGGTTAATAAAAGCAAATAAAAATACAATGCTATTGAGTTAAGGGCAGAGACATATTGTTGTATAGGGCTACGTCAGCATACACCGACAAACGGTAGTTTGTGAACTCAACGCCCGAACGAGAGGTAAATATCGGTTATCCACCGAGGCGTACCAATGCAGACAACGAAGATAGGCATAAGGAATGTGTCTGAAAGCTGGAATAGAAAGCCAGAGTCTTTAATAAGATATGCGCATCCGAAGGTCAGGGAAAGGCAATAAAGCAATCTGAGTACCTTTTAAACGAGTCGAGTGTGAAAATGGCTGATTCTGTCCTTAACTTAATAGCATTGAATAAAAATAATTTGATTGGAGACTATTATATGGAAAGACAACTACAAAAAACATTAGATTGTATAAATCGTATAGAAGAAGCTATTTCAAGACTATATTCTGATTATGAAGAATATGAAAAGTTCCCTGATGAGGATAAAGCATTAATAGCAAATCCTATGTTACATCTTGCTGAAACAATTTATATGGAGGCTCCTGCATGGGCAGAAGATTTAGCAAAATATCTTTGTGTTCTTTGTGATATAAAGAGACTGGATGTTGAAATAAATGTAAAATAAAAAAATATTTTTTGGAGGAAATAATTATGACAGCTATTTGTGGCCATATAGGTATTCCTGTTGGATCTGAAACATGTAAATTATGTGTATCACATGGTTGTGAAGGATATAAACAAGCAACAAAAAAAGATAAACAATGGGAGAATTTGCAGAAAAAAGATTATACAAAAATAATTGAAGCGTTAAAAAATTTTATTGGAGACCGTTTTAATTAGGAGTGACATATGGAATGGAATTATAACCTAGAAAAAGCACCTTTAGACACACCATTAAAATTATTATCTGGTGATAACTGTCTTCTTCTTCTTCCTCAAAAAGAGTATATAGGAACAATAACAATGTATGGAGATGGAGAATACAGAACCAGAGGAGAATGTATTGATGGTGATCCTGAATACTTTTATCGTTCAGCAATAGTTGCTTGGAAGACTATAGAATAAAAGAATAATTTTATTAGAAAGGTGAAAAATCATGGTAGAGAAAAAATTATATACATGTGAAATATGTAATACGGATTACGCAGATAAAGAAAAGGCAAAAAGATGCGAAGAAAATCATAAGTTACTTAAAGATGCTAAGATAGTTGGTGTATACAAATCATATAATAGTATCCCTGATGGTATACCTTGTAAAATACATGTTAGATTTCCTGGATTAGATAGGATAATAGAATATAGAGTGTAATTTCGTATATAATGTGCGTTTCACTAATTTGGTGAAACCGAGGTGAACTATGAAAACAAAAAGAATAACCGAAGAGGAACGGCAAATATATTATTTGCTTGCAACTAAAGAAATTCTCGAACTTTTTGCAGAGCAAGAACTTGGCAGCAGATGTGAGATTAATATTCCGGCAGTACTCGGATATATCAAATCAATAAAGTTTGTAAATGATTGTTGGGGATTAAATACTAAAGAAGAGATATATCAGCTTGTGACAGACGATATATTGTCTGGATATCCTATATGGCAGCTCCTAGATATGCCTGAATGGACTCGAAATATGGTTGAGAGAGAATTCACGCTGTCCCAAGAAGAAAAGCGTAAACAGCTTATCAAGAAATATAAATGCTATACATGTAAATATTTTGAGGAGCATGAAACTTCTTTAGGGATATTTAGAGAATGTAAGAGGCCACGAGACAAACATGATGGTTGGCTGCACAGAAGAGGATATTTTGATCCGGTAAAAAAGTGTAAATATTATGTTTCCGACATTTATGACGGGAAGATTGGAGAGAACGATGGGGATAAATGATAATATTCCAGAAGATCCACATGTGGACAAAAGAGTATCTGATATGTTACTTCAGATAGCGTTAGATAATACAAAGCCTTTAGAGGAACGAGATAAACTTATTAAAGAGCTGCTGGTTACGGCATTTGGAGAAGATGTGTTTGTTACAAATGACATATTAAAAGAGGAATAGACAATGAGGTATATGGGAAGTAAGTTAAGAATTTCGAAGTATATAGTACCGATTATACAAAAAGAAATAGATAATCATGATATACATTATTATATAGAGCCGTTTTGCGGCTCTTGTTCTATCATTGATAAGATAAGATGCGATAGGAAGTTTGCATATGATATAAACAGATATCTGATTTATCTCTTTATCCATGTTAAATTAGGTGGCGAATTACCCGAAATGATTACTAAAAGAGAATACACTGCATTAAGACGGGCTTGGTACAATGGGAATCCAGATAAATATCCTGATTGGCTTATAGGTGCCGCTATGTTTTTAGCTTCTTATAACGGTCGTGGTTTTTCAGGTGGATATGCTAGTCCGGGCTATGAAAAATTAAAAAATGGGGGAGTTAAATACAGAAACTATTACAAAGAGGCTAAGAACAATCTCTTGGAGCAAGTTAAGCAGCCTTTGTTTCAAGATATCATGTTTGGAATATCTGATTATAGAAAATTAGACCATTTGGATAACTACATGATATATGTAGATCCACCATATCAGGGAAAAAAACGATATGAGTATTCTAAACGGTTTGATTATGAATACTTCTGGAGAAAAATGCGTGAGTGGTCACAGAATAACATTGTCCTCATATCTGAGCTTGAAGCACCGGATGATTTTGAGTGTATTTGGGAGCAGGAAGTTAGTAGAAGTATAAAAGCTACAGATAAATCTAGGGCAGTTGAGCGACTTTTTCGGCTTAGAGATTGACATATTTAAAGATAAAAGATACAATTATCACGGAGGAATAATATATGTATGAAACAAAATTAAGTCTACCAAATCTCAACATGGTATATGCTTTCCATAAAGAGATCAGTAAGATTCCGTGCGACGTGGATCTCATGAGTGCCAATTATAATTATGTAGTTGATGCAAAATCAATCATGGGAATCTTAAGCATGGACTTGACAAGCCCAGTTATCCTAAAAGCACATACAGATGATCCTAAAATTGGCAAACGAATTTTGGAGGTAATTGACAGTCTATGAATATTTCGCGTCATGCACAAACTAGATATGCCGAAAGAATTATGACCAAAGACGATGAAGCAGATGTAAATCTCTTCATCTCTAATCATATTCAAAAAATCACTGAAGATATAACAAAGATGATCAAATATGGTGATTTATTATATGAGGGACGGTCAATCAAACAAGAATGGAATAAATCTGTAGTTCAAATATATATGCGTGATAATTGGATTGTTGTAGTAGATAAAGATAAACAAAATGTTATTACTTTGTTTACTATTGACCTTGGCGTTGGGGAAGAGATGAACCAGCTTTATTTATCGAAGCTTCGGGAACAACTTGACGCTGCAAAAGTAGTATGCAAACAAAAGTGTGATGAAATAGAGCTTCAGAAACAGACATATCAAAGTTTGATTGAAAATAATGAAGATGTAATAGCAGAAAATAATAGGATTAACAAATCTTTGGAAGAACAAAACGAAATGTATCGTGGATTAATTAAAGCCGAAGAAACTAATAAGGAACTTGCAGAGAAAGAAATTAGAAGGATTGTTGGAGTATTGACTTCGAAAAGTATATTTTGAGGTAGAAGATGTTTAATAAAAATGATGTTGTGCAGTTCACAGAGAATCACAAATGGTGTGGATGTTTGGGAATTATAGAGGAGATCAAAGAATGTAATGAAGATATCAGATACATGATTGGTGTTCCGATTCCTCAGCAGGGAGTGGCGTATATTTTTTCTATGTCTACAGACAATGAGTTTGAGTATATTGGTCGAGCGGTAATGGTGACAAACGATGAAGACGATTGAGGACATAAAAAACATTATAAATTCTCCAAAATATGATTTCTTAAGAACTGATAAACATTTGGGAAATCATATTTGTATTTTAGGATTGGGCGGTTCTTATGCCTATGGTATGCAAACAGATACAAGCGATATAGATATTCGTGGTGTAGCGGTTAATTCCAAGGAGGAGATATTAACTAACAAGAATTTTGAGCAGTTTGTTAACGAAGAAACTGATACCACTATATATTCATTTAATAAAATTGTTGCTTTATTGAGTAATTGCAACCCCAATACTATTGAAATCCTCGGTCTTAGACCGGAGCATTATTTATATTTGTCCCCTATTGGCGAAATACTTGTAGCTAATAAAATTCTCTTTTTATCAAAGAAGTGCATAGGTACTTTTGGTGGTTATGCAAACTCGCAGTTACGCAGACTTGAGAGCAAAGCAGCACGAGAAATCGGACAGGCACAGAGAGAAGAATATATTCTGAATAGTATTAAGTTTGCTGAGGAAGAATTTAGATCCAGGTATCCAGATGGCAAGTGGGAATTATATATAGATAATTCGGACAAAGAGGATTATGATACTGAAATTTTTATCAATGTAGAACTGAATCATTGGCCTCTGAGAGACTTCAAAAATCTGTGGAATGAATACCATAGTATTGTCAGCGGATATGACAAGATCGGTAAGCGCAATCAACACGCCATGGTTCATGAAAAAATCGGAAAACATATGGCTCATCTGATTCGATTGTATTATATGTGCTTTGATATCTTAGAAAAGGGCGAAATTATTACATACAGAGAAGATGAACATGATCTGTTAATGAGCATTAGGAACGGGGAATGGTTAGATGAAAATAAGCAGCCAATACCCAAATTTTACAAATTGGTAGACTCACTTGAGAAGAGGTTGCAGTCTGATGCTGAAAAGACAAAACTTCCATCTAAACCAGACTATGATGCCATTAATAAGATGCTGATGGAGATTAATGAACGAATAGTACGGGGCGATATATGATAGCGACTTTATATGATACATTTAAACATTGGAGTGATGGTGGCAGTGTTTGGTTGTACTCTGATCCTCATTTTGATGATCCTGATTGTAAGTTTATGGATCCTGATTGGCCTAGTGTAAAAGATCAGGTCAAGAAGATCAACCATGTGGTTAAAAAACTTGATACATTGGTTATCCTTGGAGATATTGGTAATCCGGAACCGGTTAAGTGGTTAGATGGACGCATAAAGGTACTTATCTTAGGAAATCATGACGAAACAGCTACTAAGTTTAAGCCATATTTTGACGAGATATTTATTGGGCCATTATTCATATCTCAAAAGATTTTATTGTCTCATGAACCGATAATTTTGCCGTATTGCGTAAATATCCATGGACACGATCATGGTAATTGGTATAAGGATGAGCCGAATCATGTGAATGTGTGTTCTAATGTTGTAAATTTCGAACCACAGAATTTGAAGGAATTGATTAAATCTGGAATAATGAGCGATATTCCAAATATACATAGATATTTCATTGACAAGGAAAGAGGGTAGAGTAATGTTTTCACATTTACATCTTCATACTAAATACAGTTTATTAGATGCCACAATAAAAATTGATGAACTAATGCAGTATATTAAAAAATTGGGACAATCGGCTGTAGCTATAACAGATCATGGAAATTTATATGGAGTTGTAGAATTTTATAAAGAAGCAAAAGCCAATGATATTAAGCCAATAATAGGTTGTGAAGTATATATATGTGATGATGCATCTATATTGAAAAGAGAAAATCGGATGTATCATCTCATTTTATTGTGCAAAAATGAAACAGGAAGACAAAATTTACAAGCTCTGGTAAGTGAATCAACAGAATATAAATTTAATAAAAGACCTCGAATAGACTTTAAAATATTGGAAAAATATCATGAAGGTCTTATTTGTATGTCGGCGTGTATGGTTGGCGAGGTTGCCTTTGCTTTAAGAGAGAATGATTATAATCGGGCAAAAAAGATTGCATTAAAATATAAAAATTTATTTGAAGAAGATTATTATATTGAATATCAAGCTCATTCAGATGAAACGCAGCAAATATTGAATAGGCAGTTAATAGAATTAGCTGAAGATCTGAGCATAAAATATGTGGTGACTTGTGATTCCCATTATTTGCATGAAGAAGATAAGAAATACCATAGTATTTATGTGCAAATAGGTCAAGCCAGAGAGGTCGGTGAAACATATACAGATTGTTATGTACAGTCCGAGGAAGAAGTATTAAATAAATGCTTATCAACAAAGGAGTATAATGAACAAGCTTTATTGAATATCCAAGAAATTGTCAATAAATGTAATGTTGATTATCCTTTATCGGCTCCAATCATTCCTCATGTCCATATACCTTCAGAATATACTTCTGAAGCAGACTATTTAAAAGCCTTATGTAATAATGGTATGAAGAAAAAAGGTTTTTTAAAATGGGATTTTGATCAATGGAAAAAATATTTAACGGCTGAAATTGTAGATAAAGATGGAAATAAGTCTATATATGAATTTGTTCATTTTTCTTCTACTAAGGAAATATTGAAGAAATATAAAGATAGAGCAAAATATGAGATTGAATCTGTTGTAAAAATGGGGTTTGAGGGATATTATTTACTTGTACATAGTTATATTTCATCCGCTAGAAAACGAGGAATAGCAAGGGGGTCTGCTGGAGGATCACTGTTAGCTTATTTATCAGGTATAGTAGATATTGACCCAATAAAGTACAATCTTTATTTTGAACGTTTTATTGATGTAGGTGCTCTTGATTTGCTCGATAAAGGACAAATAACTAGACAGGAATTAAAAATTCCAGATGTGGATGCAGATTTCTCTACAGATGATAGAGAAAAGGTAATGCAATTTATTATTTCTAAATATCATGAAGAAAATGTAGTATGTTTGGGGCAATTTGGTTATTTGTGGGCTAAAGGTGCAATTAAAGATATTGGCAAAGTATTGGGGATTCCATTTGAAACTACCAATGAAATGACTAAAAAGTTGGATAACGAATCTATTGATGAAGTATTAGAGATGGGAATACTTGATAAATATAAAGAAGTTTATCCGGAATTATTTGAATACGCACAGCATATTGCAGGATTACCTAAATCACATGGCACTCATCCTTGCGGCAAAGTAATAACAATGCGTGAAGCAAAATATTATAATGCTGTAGAATATGACGAAAAAAATAATGTTTGGGTATTAGAAGGAGATATGCATACAGCTGATGATCTGGGTTTAGTTAAGATAGATTTGCTGGGGTTAAGAACATTAAATGTAATTTATGATGTTTTGGATATGATAGGTGAAGATTATGAATATATAGCTCCACATAGAATAAATTTTAACGACCAAGACGTATGGCGTGAGTTTGAAGAAGGAAATACACAAGAAATATTCCAATTTGAATCTCCGGGTATGAAACATATGTTAAAGCAAATGTTTTGTAATAGCATAGAGAATTTATCCGCTGCTAATGCTTTATATAGACCTGGATCAAAAGATTATATACCTAATTATATTGCTCGAAAAATTGGGGAAGAGGAAATAACATATTTACATGATGACTTAAAGCTTATATTACATAATACATACGGAATTATAGTATATCAGGAACAGTTAATAGAAATAGGTAGGTTAGCTGGATTAACAAATCCAGATGAATTGAGAAAGGCTACAGCTAAGAAAAAACCTAAATTGATGGCAAAAATTGAACCTGAAATGAAACAAGGACTGTTAAAAAGAGGATGGACACAAAAGCAAGTAGACCAGTTATGGGAAGATATTTTAAAATTTGCAAAGTATTCCTTCAATCGATCACATGCTGCTGCATATGCTATAACAGCATATATTACAATGTATCTTAAAGTTCATCATCCAGCCGAATTTATTACTGCTGTTATAAATTCATATGAAGGTAGTACTAAAGACATTTCAGATACAATAATTGAAGCACAAAGGTTGAAAGTTAAATGTGTAATAGATAATATTTATAATATACCACCAATAACAATATGTAATAATTATATTGTACATTTAGGGATTAACACATTTAAGGGGGTTGGGTCTAGTGCAGCTGAAGAATTGAACAATTTAAGAGACAAAAAACACAAATCATTTATAGATTTGTTATTACAAATTGAACAAACAAGCTTAAACTCTAAACATTTAGATACGTTTATTAAACTTAATCTTTTTAATGAGTTTGGTGATATTAACAAACTGCTGAAGCAAGTAGAGATATTTAATAAGCTGTACGGCAAGAAGCAACTTAAAAAGGATAAACTTGCAGAATTAGACATACCGGAATATATAGTCGCTCGTCATGCTCAGAAACAGACAGAAAAAATATTCAAGAATTTTGATGCTATAGCGTTAATCGAGGATCTTTGTGAAAATTTAACCTACAAAAAGACCTCAGTAGTAGCTCGTGTAGGTTACGAATTCGAATATCTTGGATATAGTACCATAACAGATGAGCGATTTGATGAAGAACATTTTTACGTGGTGGACGTTTTAGGGACTTATAAAAATATGCTTTCATTATATAATCTGCGTGATGGCCATTATGAGCAGATAAAATACTCGAAAAGCAAGTTTATCCCGATTCCTGAAAAAGGACAAGTTATTAAAGTATTAGAACGCACTGAGCGTAATAAGAAGAAACTCGATCACATAGATGGAAAAGGTAAGAAATTCTTTGTCGAATTGCCAGAACGTGAAATAGTTATCTCAAAATTTTCAGTCATAAGTTGACATATTTAAAGGCAAAGAATATAATTAAAAGATAATAAGGAGGGTTTTGTTTATGAAGATTAAACTTGATAAGGGGGCTTTTGAGCCTGTTCGCGCCCATGCCACCGATGCCGGATTGGATTTAAGAACACCGATAGAGTTCACGATCCAACCACATGACAGTTACGTGATTGATACAGGGGTACATGTGGAATTTCCGCATGGATGGTATGGAGAGTTGGCAAGCAAGTCCGGCTTAAATGTGAAACATAGCGTGGTGAGCTGTGGTGGCATTTTGGATGAGGGATATGTCGGAAGTATAGTTGTCAAGTTATACAATTTAGGTGACGAGGAATATCACTTTAGGGAAGGTGATAAAATCGTGCAGATGATATTGAAACCATATATCGCACCTAATATAGTCTATGTGAATGAATTGGAAGATACCAAAAGAGGTAACAAGGGTTTCGGCAGTAGCGGAAGATAGGAGAAAATTATGACAGAGTTGTATGAGTCAAAAGATAAAATGGTAAGTCACCCATCACATTATGCACTTATTCCAGAAAAAGGTGTTGAGGTAATTGATGTAATAAAAGCTGTAACTAAAGATATGAAAGGTATAATTGCTACCGACACAGGGAATATTATTAAATATATTTGTAGATGGGATAAGAAAAATGGCAAACAGGATATTGAAAAGGTTATATATTACGCAACACATTTGCTTAGAGAATTAGAAATTATTGAAAACGAAAAGGCGATAACTCATGTATAGAAAACAAATCTATCTTGCTGGCGGTATTAGCGACATCAGTTGGTCTGAGGCTACTGAGTGGCGGGATAAATTCGCAAATAATATATATGACGTAACACAAGGATCATGGCATTGCTTTGATCCTTGTGATCACATGAATGAATTTGGTGAAGTGATAAGTGATGCCGAAAGAGTAGATTTCGATCTCGACCATTTACGCCATTCAAGACTTATGATAGTTAGTTTTGAACACACGCAAAAATCTACCGGAACACTCATAGAACTTGGTGTTGCATACGAGAACAGGATACCAATTATAGGTTATAATCCTAATAATCTGGTTCTTCATCCGTGGATAAGGAAAATTTCCGTACATATATGCACTTCTGAAAACGGATTATATCAGTTTTTATGCGATCAATATTTAAACGAGGTATAAAAAGGTAATTCTATGAATAATAACAGATATGCCAAAATGATTATGTATAAAACCGCTTTAGATTCCGAGTGGAAAAAGCGGGATCTTGTGAGCTTATATGAATGTAATTACGATAAAACATTATTGGAAGCCAAAACAGCAGGATTCAAAATAATGCGAAATAGTAAAGGCGACCATAAACTAGAAGATACTTGTAGTAATCAAAGAACAGCCGAATTTATGGAATTTTTTGCAGAAGCATTGAGAGGTGCCAATCAATGAGATTATGGTGGAAAATAAAAAATATCCTTTGGGAAATAAAAGATCGAATACAAAATTATATATTAGTCAAAAAGTATCCGTGGCTTCATCCAATGACTTGGATTACAAACAAAAAAGGTGAATATATAGAAAAACGGGATCCAAAATATGATTATTCGTATGTTCCTATATTTAACGATTACCCTGGATGGTGGAAAACTTTTGGTAAAACATTTTGCAATGAAATACAAGAAGAGTTTTCAAACTGTCCAGATTTGTATGTAATCGAATATAAGGAAAAATATGGTCGATTAGACATATATATGGGCGGTGCTAATGACAAAATTGTCAGAATTTGTGACAAGTATACCGTTATTTCACAAGGAGTATGCTGGTTCTGTGGTCGTCCTCATACTCATATGACCAATGTAGGATGGATCCTCCCTATCTGTGAAAAATGTTACAAAGAGCATGATTGGTCAGCTCGTCCATATGAAGAAGTTATTTGTGATGAAGATGCTCATATACCGGATTTATATACGATTCATCACAGTAGAAATGGCAGAGAATGGGATGAATACGTTGATATTAGTAAAACAGTTAGAAAAATAGAGCAAGCATATGATAAGAACAGAAGATCCCATAAGAGACTACGCTCGCTGGGATGAAGAACAATTTGAGAAAGAACAACAGCTGCCTGTCTGCTGTGAATGTGGTAAAAGAATTTCTGATGAATTTTACTATGAAATAGTAGGCCGTGTTCACTGCGAAAACTGCGTAGAGGCGGCTAAAAAATACAATGATTTATAAATGACAAAATTAAAGGAGGACAACGTTTATGGTAACTAAACGTGATGGTCGTAAAACTAAATTTGATAAAGAAAAAATTATACAAGCTGTGGAAAAGGCTTTCACTGAAGTTGATGGAGAATTGGACACTTATGCAAAATCAAAAATTCAGGAAATAGCTGATAGCATAGAAGAATCTATTAAAGATAAGAAGAATGTTTCCGTTGAGGAAATACAGGATATGGTTGAAAACAAGCTTATGAATAGTAAGCGTAAAGATGTAGCAAGGGCTTATATTATCTATAGAAATGAAAGAACAAATGCCCGTGAAAATACTATAGATAAAGTTGTTTCAGAAATTGTTACGGCATCTAATGATTATTGGAATCAAGAAAATTCTAATAAAGATGAAAAACTTGCCACAACACAAAGAGATTATTTGGCTGGAGCAGTATCAGCGGATCAAACCAGAAGAAAACTTCTTCCAAAAGATATTGTTAAAGCGCATGATGAAGGATTAATTCATTTTCATGATGCTGATTATTATCTTCAGAAAATTCATAATTGTTTTTATAAGAATGAGCGTTTTGTAACCAGTGATGGAGTAAAAGCTTTTAATGAATTCAATGACGGGCAAGAGGTTGAGGTAGTTGATTTACATGGTGTATGGAGAAAAGCTACTGTACATAAATATGGCAAACAAAAGATGAATAAGGTTACTTTTACATCTGGCAGATCTTCAAAGTCAGTTATATGTACTGCTAATCATAGATGGGTTTTGGCTGACGGAAGTGTGACTACTAATTTAACAGTTGGAGATAAATTGTATCAATTAGAAGATATGAGAATTAATATACCTGTGACTTATGAGCAAAAAAAAGCTTTTTGTATAGGATTTATTATAGGAGATGGTGTAGATCATGGTAATTATACTGAAGCTAGACTTTGCGGAAATAAAACAAGATTTAGACAGGTTTTTTACGATGCTGGATATTCTGTAAATGAATCATATGATAATGGTGATTTATCAGTTAGATGCAAAACAAGTTTTAAGCAAGACTTTTTGAATGGTAAAGCTTGGAAATACATGAGTAAAGAGTGCAAACAATATGTTATGTTAGGATATTATAGTGCAGATGGTGCAACCAATTGCAATAAGATATGTACTACTGATAATCGTCTAGCAGAACTGATTAGGGATATTTCAGGTGTCAGTGGTATGTATATAGCTAGTGAAACATTGGAAGTTCGTGATACAGAATATAAAAAGAATTCGAAATTGATGGCATTTAGATTTAGGAAACATCAAACTGAAAAAAATTGTTGGATTGTAAATTCTATTGAGCCATACAGTGTTAGTGAAAGTGAAGCTTGGTGTGTAGAAGAACCAATAACACATACTTTTACGTTGGATGGTGGTATGGTAACGGGTAATTGTGATTTAATAAATCTAGAAGATATGCTTCAAAATGGTACAGTAATTAGTGGTAAAACTATTGATAAGCCACATAAGTTCTCAACGGCTTGTACAATAGCAACTCAGATTATTGCTCAGGTTGCCAGTTCTCAGTACGGAGGACAGTCTGTTTCAATGGCTCACTTATCTCCTTTTATTAATGAGTCATATAAAACATTTAAGAGAAAATTTCCGGACTTTACAGAAGAACAAATAAATCAACTTGTAGATATGGATATATCTGATGGTGTACAGACTATACAGTATCAGATAACGACGCTCATGACAACAAATGGGCAAGCACCGTTTATTACTTTATATCTTAATATTAATGAAGTAGAAGATGGAATAGAACGTGAAAATCTTGCAAAAGCTATAAAAGAGGTATTAATACAAAGAATTAAAGGAGTAAAGAATGAAGTTGGAGTATGGACTTCTCCTGCTTTTCCTAAAATTATTTACGCTTTAGACGAGAATAATATTACAGAAAATTCTCCCTATTGGTATTTAACGGAATTAGCTGCTGAATGTACGGCAAAGCGTATGGTGCCAGATTATATTTCTAATAAGATAATGAGAGAATATAAAAATGGCGATGTTTATACGTGTATGGGATGTCGCAGCTTCCTTACACCTGATAGAACTACAGAAAATTATGCTCGTGCAAAAAATTATGATAAATATGCAGGACATAAATATTGGGGAAGATTTAATCAAGGTGTCGTAACAATTAATCTTGTCGATGTAGCTTGTTCTTCTAATAGAGATTTTGATAAATTTTGGGAAATTTTCGAAGAAAGATTAGAACTATGTCATAAAGCTCTTAGATGTAGACATGATCGATTACTTGGAACGCCATCAGATATAGCTCCTATTTTGTGGCAAAATGGAGCTTTGGCAAGATTGAATAAAGGAGAAGTTATTGATGAATTGTTATATCACGGATATTCAACAATATCATTAGGTTATGCTGGATTATATGAGTGTGTTAAATATATGACAGGTAAAAGCCACACTGATGAAGAAGCAAAGCCATTTGCGTTACAAGTAATGCAGAAAATGAATGATAAGTGTAACGAATGGAAAAAGGCTGAAGATATTGATTATTCGTTATATGGCACACCAATGGAATCCACAACTTATAAATTCGCATCATGCCTAAAAAAGAGATTTGGAATTATACCAGATGTAACAGATCACGATTATATTACAAATTCTTATCATGTATGTGTTAGAGAAAAAATAAATGCTTTTGCAAAATTAAAGTTTGAAGCAGAATTTCAAAAATTAAGTCCTGGAGGTGCAATTTCTTATATAGAAGTACCGAATATGCAACATAATATTCCAGCAGTTTTAGATATAATCAAATTCATTTATGAAAATATTCTTTATGCGGAGTTAAATACGAAATCAGATTATTGTCATAAATGTGGATATAATGGCGAAATACTTATTAAAGGAAAGCAAGGAGATCCATATTGGGAATGTCCAAATTGCGGTAACGTTGATAAAAATCAAATGACAATAGTTCGTCGTACTTGTGGATATTTGGGAGAACATTACTGGAATACTGGACGTACTGAAGAAATACGAGATAGAGTGCTTCATGTATCTAATAGTGTAATAAAAGGTGGTGATTAATTATGGAATTTAGAAAAATCCCATCTTTGGATTATAAATACGAAATAAATGAAGATGGCACAATATTTCGCAATGTTGAAACTGGTAAAAATTTAAAGATAAAGTTGGATATGCATCATTCCAAAATAGGATACTATACGACTTTTGTTCATTTCGGAGGCCGTAGAATTGGTAATTATATAAAAAGGGTTATGATTCATAAAGTTGTTGCCGAATGTTGGCTAGGAGAATGCCCAGATGGTTATGAAGTTGATCATATTGATCGTAATACACATAATAACCATTATTCAAATTTGAGATACGTAACTAAGAGCGAACAAATGAAGAATCGGGATCATTCAAATATTTCTAAAAAGGAAGTAAAAATCTTGAAATAGCAAGAAAGAATAGAATGAAGCCAGTTAAAGTTAGAAACGAAGATGGTGAAATCAAATTTGAATCCTATGCTTCATGCTCAAGGTATTTGAGTAAAGAATTAGGGAAAACGTTTGACAGTATTAGATATAAATTAAAACATCATAGATTAGATATTGATGGATACGAAATAATTTATAGTTGAAATGAGATGTAAACATTCAAAGCAATTAAAAGAATGGAATAGATAATACTATTAACATGACAAATTTAAAGGAAAACTTGACAAGATAGGAGGCCATAATGTATTATAAAGGCATAGATACATTGCACGTTGACAAATATACTAAATATTATATGAAGGGATCAAAAGTCCGAGACTTAGAATCACTAGGATTTAAATATAAACACAATATGAGTGATTCTGAAAATACCGTTTATGATTATATCTTTCCGGTATATAGGTATCATGCAATAATCAGTCTTGAGGCCAGATTTTTATTACACAGAGAATCAGGAATAGTTGTAATCGATGTTTTTGATACCAATACTCATGGAATATACGGCCCTTGGTATTATGATCCTAGCGGAATATATAATAAAATTATAAGAATAATAAACCGGAATATTCTTAAAGAAATGAAAAAAATGCATATTGTCAAGTATAAAGAAAGACAAATTTAAAGGTAGACATATTCTATTATTTGTTTCTCTTATCATAAAGGAGCGAGGAAAAGTGCCACCTCGCTCCCTCCTTTCCTAATTTTGAGGTGAAAAATGAATGAAAATGTAATTGAATGGCTTAGAGGTCAAAAAGTAGCGGCGGTAACATTTACCGCTGGATCAAAATTTGCAAAAAAATTATTGAGACTCAGTAAAACACATGATGAAGTTCAAATCAAAGTTAATCAAGATAAGTCTATATTCGCCCACATTCCATTGAGCTGGATCAAAGTTAATCCACCTAAAAAAGTGTCAGAAGAACAACGTGAAGCAGCAAGATTACGGTTGAAGAAATATCAGGAGGAGAAAAGAAAATGATAGTTTGTTTGGATTTACCGGATACAACTTGTATGGTATCTGCAACTTTTGTAACTGAAAGTCCTATTAGGAGCGACAATCAGGATTTCACAGCTATCCAAGCGTTGTTTGATCCAAGGAATATAGTTGATTATAAACTTGAATATGAATGGGATGGGAACAAAGTAGCTCGTACTATAATCACCGAAAATGGAACGTATGTTAACCAATAAAATCGGTCTTTTATTTTGAGGGAATTGAATAAGAGGGTAAGGGATGAGTAAGTGCAGATATGGCGAGGAGTAAGAAATGACAGAGCAGTGGCAAGAATTAAAAGAAACTATCATTGAAATGCGCGATAATAATGGAACAGGAACACAACAGGAAGTGTGTAAGTTTCTCGCCAATTACATGGAGGTACTTGAAAAGCAGACGCAAGAGCCTTGTGCTGATGCTGTAAGCAGACAATGGCTCATGGAATGTGTGAATGAAGGATGGATTAAGTTTGACACAGAAAAAGACAGAAACAGATTCATACATCTTGTTAGAGACATAGCACCACCCGTAACACCACAGCCGAAGATCGGGCATTGGATTGATGAGGGCATTTATGCTGATGGACAAAATTATCACGCTTTTAGGTGTTCGGAGTGTGAATGGCACTATATAGGAAATAAAAGTGAGCTTGTAGATTTTAAATATTGCCCTTTTTGTAGAGCAAAGATGCAGGAGGTAATATGAGTTTAATAACAGAGCGAATTAAGCGATTAAGAGAGCTTTCCACAAGCTACGAAACGGCAGGAGACGTTATTACAAAGGAATTGCTTAGAGAAGCCGCAGACACTATAGAAATGCTCTCAAAAAAGGCAAAACAGAGAGAGTGGATATTGTGCAGCGAGAGAATGCCAGAAGAGCATGAATGGATGGGTACAAAAAAATTTGGAACAACAATTTCCGATGAGGTTTATGTCATGCTTGAAAATTCAGAAGGTAGAAGGTACACGCAGCATTTGAGTTTCCAAAATGGGAAATTATCGACCGCCGATCAAAGCAGGTTAGATGCAATTTTTAAAGGCGGAACGCCGATAGCATGGATGCCTTTACCGAAACCATATGAGGAAAGTGAAGAATAAAGAATGAGTACATCAGATATTATATCAATAATTATCATATCAATAATTGAAGGAATTTCGTTGTTTCTTGCCTATTTGATTTGTTGCCTATTTGAAAGGTTTCGAAAAAGGTCTCAAAATGGGAAATAAATAGGAAAGATTGATGCACAGGCAGAAAGTGAGGACACATGATATATAAATATATCTTTGAAGATGGAACAGTATTAAAACTTCTTGATATCGGTTTAAGTGTTGAGGAAATATGGGCGTTAGAGAAGTTACACGGCAAATGCGACATGGAATGAGAGTATAAGGAATTACGACAAAAGAAGAAGCTATCGACAAGTACAAAGCATGAGGAGTGTAAAAAGTCGAGGTGTAAACATGATACCAATATGGGAAAAAGTGACGCTGACAATAAAAGAAGCATCGGAGTATTCAAACATAGGACAGAATCGACTTTATGAAATAACAGATAATCCCATGTGTCCTTTTGTGCTGTGGAGCGGAAAGAAGCGGCTAATAAAAAGAGAGGAATTTGAAAAATATATAAAGAAAAATAAAGTAATTTGATAACAATGCCTTGATATGGTAAAGTGAAAATATCAAGGCTCTTTTCTATCGGAAAGGAGTAATAATGGGAAAGGATTTAAAGGGAAGAGAGATAGGAGAGGGGGTGTATCAACTTCCTTCAAAAAGGTATTGTGCAAGGGTAAGCGGTTTTGGTAAGAGGATATCGAAAACATTTGATAACCTTCAGGAAGCTCGATTATGGATAGCTAAAAAACAAATAAGAGAAAATCCATCTGATTTTTCACAAGATATGACTCTTAATGAATGGTATGAGTACTGGATAGTAGAGATAAAAAGTCCTAGTGTAAAAATAAGTACGTTAGCAGGATATAAAGATATCTATGAAAAACATATAAAGCAGCAATTGGGGTATATGCGATTAAAAGAAATCAAACTAATTGACTGTCAGGCTCTTATCAACAATGAGTTAAAGAAAAATAAATGGGGAACAGTTAAACATACACTTGTGTGTCTGAATCAAATGTTTAATTCTGCTGTAGACTTTGAACTCATAGATCGCTCACCATCAGAAAAGGTTAAACATACGACAGATATTATAGAAGAACGCCGGGTTATGACCGTAGAAGAACAGAAGTTATTTGTTAATTATATCAAGAATAACAGCTATAAATACCGTGATGAAAGTCTTTTCATACTAGAAACAGGATTGAGGATAGGGGAATTATTAGGCTTAAAGTGGTCTGATATACAAGATAAAAAGATAACTGTATCACGGTCAATGTTCTGGGATAGGCATGAGAAAAAATATTATGAGACAACACCAAAAACACAGGCGGGGAAAAGAATAATACCGCTGACTAATACAGCTTATTCAATCCTCAAAAATAGAAAATTAACAAGAATGGATTACATTTTTCTTGATCCTGACCACAATACTAAAGGTAGCATGTGTTCATCTATGAAATATGTCTGTCAAAAAATAGGGATAGAAAAGATATCTCCGCATGGTTTAAGGCATACATTTGCAACAAGGTGTATCGAAGCAGGAATGCAACCTAAAACATTACAAAAGATTCTAGGCCACGCAAAAATTACAATGACAATGGATTTATATGTCCATGTTACGGATGATACTTTAATACAGGAGATTAAAAAATTAGAATCCCTTGCTTGGTAACTACTGGTAATAAGCTGGTAATAAAATCTTTATAAAACACCGCAAATGCCATAAAATAGGGGGTTTCAGGAATTATATGATTATCACGATGAGATAATTCGCTGAAAATTCATAACATCAGTATTTATGCGTATTTGCAGTATTTACAAGGGTTTGCAAACTTTATAAAAAGTCTTAAAATGTCTTAAATTTTACCGAAAACTGGTAACACAACGGTCTTTCTGGTAATGAATTGGCAATGAAATGATCGAAAAGAGCCTTGATATTTTTCCGACATTTCATCTATAATCGTAAAAAAAGGATCACACGTATGATCGCATGATCCTAATCTTTCTCTTTATACCTTTTAATCTTTAATAGGTAACGCTTCAACTTCCGGAATAATCTTATTCTTAAATACAGAATTTCCGCCACATGCTAGATATTCAGCTGAAACAGCATCAAACATCTGTCTTTCGGCCAAAGTTATACTTTCTTTCTTCATGAATTCACGATGAAGCTGATATAAAGTAGAACGATTAGCGATCACAGATCTTCTTTTACTATTCTTATCAATTTCTTCAAAATGTTTCTTGGTACTCTCTTGTAAATCATCTAAACGTTTTGCTGTTTCATTAGATATAACCTCTAATGTAGCTGTAACGTTTTGCAATGTAGCGTCAATACTTTCAAGTTTTTCAAATTGTCTATTATTATCTTCTTCCAGTTTATCTATTCTCTCTTCAAGAGTTTGATCCTTTTCTTCCGCAGTATGCTTATTTTGATACCATGTATTTAACTCACCTTTAACCCATTTTATCATTTCATAGATACCCCGTATGGCAGCTATGAATAAAATAATTGTGATAATTGAATTAAGCGGAGATTCAAATGCGGTTTGTACAAAAGCCATTAAATCGCTCATTTTGACCCCTTCGTTTCTATATTTTCTTGTGTATCTTCATTTAATTTATATTTATACAAATCGTATAACAAAAGTGAGATTTTATCGTCTCGGAGCTTTAATCTATCCCGAAATTCCTTATAATCGACTATTTGTTCTTCCACGATAATCCTCCCTAAAAAATAGGAGAGGGAAAATCCCTCTCCATTAATTCATACTAATCCTATATGATTAGATTTCAGTCCAAGAAAGGCGAGAGGCGATCTCAGCCAGTGCGGCCTCAACATTGTCAGTAGTAAAGTTGTTACCTGTATCAGTAAGAGCAACATCAGCGGCTGCACCTGTTGAAGCAACAGCGGCAAGCGTGATATCACTAGCAGAGCTATTAGAGATAACACCGTCAGCCTCTACAACTCCTGCCTTAAGCGTTACAACATCACCACTCTTTGAAGCTATTGCAGCAGAACCATCAAGCTCATTGATAGCATTCTCTATCTGCTGTTCAACACTTCCACCCTCACCAATCTGAGTATAGATATCATCAAGGGCATCCTTAACAGATACAGCAGGATCAGCACCAGCAGCTGCCTTGTACTCTACATCCTCAGCAGCACCAGTAGAAGCTACATCTGCCAGAGTAATGTCAGAAGCACTTCCATCTCCAACAATACCGTTAGACTCAGCAATAGATCCTGTTATTGTAACAGCATTTCCGCTCTTAGAAGCGATTGTAACATCAGATGCTGTGTCAAGAGCCTCAACTGCATCCTTTATCTTCTTGCTAACAGAGCCATTAACAGTATCAGCACCATCGAGACGGGTAAGAGCCTGCTTAACAGTCTCGCCATCTCCTGCACCAGCAGAAGTCTCGGCCTTGTATATAACCTTAGAACCATCAACTGCTACGATGCTTGCGCTAATCTCGTGATTATTGATAGCGATCTGAACTTCTGTTGCACCTGAAGCTGCTGTATAAACATCAACGAATGTCTGAAGATTTACATACAGAGGATTAGAAACATTCTGCATCTCCATCTTGAGATACTTACCAGCGTCAGCAGCAGTTGCAGTTTCACCCGCACCAACTATAAGCTCAGTCACATCAACAGAATCATCATACAGATGTCCATTACTGAAAGTGATAGTCACAATGTCAGCATCCTGAAGAACCTTATCCTTCGGAATGTTGATCGTTCCCTTCAGAACCGCAGGATTAGTCTCAGCATCGGGAGCGTTTGCACCCTGATAAATCTTATAAACCTTTGCATAATCTGACTGTCCAGATGTGTTATCTGTAAACCAAATCGTCTTGCTGTCAACACCGCCCGCTGAAGCAGAAGCTACCTCGTCGATAGCTGCCTTAACATCAGTAGCTGTCAGACCAGAAGTTGTATTATCATAAGCCACATCCCCAGCTGCTCCTGTTTTAGCAACGGCTGCAAGCTGAACAGCATTCGCACCCTTCTCAATCTTACCATCTACTTCCTTAACACCGTAGATAGAAACCTTGTTAGCATCAGCACCTGTGCCGACCTCAGCTACAGCGAACTCTGCAACATCAAGACCCTCAAGATAACTCTTTATGATAGCCCTGATTGAACCAGCAGTCTCCTCAGTGTTCTCAAGTTTCGTAAGAGTAGTATTGATAGTTGCAATATCAGCAGCATTCTGAGCTATATTAGCTACAGCTACAGACAGATCAGCAGCATTCGACAGTTTGATCTCGCCAAGGTACAGATCTGATCCTACAGTATAGAATGAATCAGCATCCTTAGTCATTCCTGCAAATCTCTCAGCGGGAGTCTGACCGTCTTTTGCAATAACATCATAAAAATCTACATTCATAGCCATGATTTTGATTTCCTTTCTGCATTTTTATGCATTTAAATAAAAAAATAGGAGCTTACGCTCCTTAGTTACCTTTGGTTATATCTCAATCCAAATGGAACCGCCTCCACTTGAATTCATCAATACATATTGATCGTTGAGATAGCGGTACATAGCTGTACCGTCTACATATATAGTTTGAAAATCCCCAATTTCGGGAAAATTATCCTTGTCATCAAAGACTATCTGTTTTTCTGGCGATTGAGTAAGCTGATGCCAACCTGAATCGTATTCCCAGAGAATTTTAGTTTCCTCTACAAAGTAGAAGCCATGTAAAGGAATGGGAAGAGATTCTCTTTGAGCCTCAGTACCTAAAAAGATAATCTGTTGATAGCACGTCCTTTGAGTGCCATCTACATAGATTGCTCTTTCATCTTGCACGAATATTATCTGTCCCGGATTAAATGGGATAGTATCGAGCTTTTCAGAGGAAGAGCAAATAAACTTAACTGTAGCCATAGCTTCCCCCTCAGAAAATAAATTCCATACTTATCTGTTCTTGAATATCTGATATACTGTTTTCTGCTGTTTCTGTGCGCTGTGCCAAATCTGTAACATCTTCTTGCATTGATGATATATCTTTATTTAATGTGCTTATATCTTGGGAAATATTCTGTGTATCATTCTGAAGATTAGAAATATTATTTTCTGCATTATTAACACGAGTTTCCAAATTACCAAGATCCGTAGAAATATTACTAACTGAAGTCTGTAAATCAGATACATCTGCTTCTAAATTTACAGTTCGATTACTCAAATCTAAAACTGATCCTGATATAGAATTAATCCTAGTAGTATGCTCTGATAACTCGGTATTTATATCACCAAATGATGATTTTATTTCCGCAATATCCGCACTATATCCTTGAGTCTCTTGTTCTACAGCTGCAATACGATCATCAAAACCACCGACGGTATCAGATAAACTTGAAACATCAGATTGAATTAAACTAATCTGAGCAGCATGTTCTGACACAAGCAATGATAAATCAGATACATCTTTTTGATCAAAAATCTTAATGTACTCTATACCATTGAAATAAAAGCCAGATTTTTCTACTATATACAGAATCCCTTCTTGGGCTGATATTGTATCAGGAAGTTCATTAACAATTCGGACATATTCAGGATTATCGCCAACCATAAATTCAGTCACAAACTGACCCTTATTTGATGCAGGAGGAGTAGTAAATGCTAGTTTTCCAGCATCTTCTCCCTCTGTTATATAAGTCCAAATAATTCGATCACAATCATGTAACTTACCACCTTCAGCTAATGCAGCTTGTAATCCGGCCTTTGTACCTCTGGCAAATACAGGTATTTTTTGATTTATCGCCATATTTTCACCTCCTTTCCATCATAATTCAACGACAGCTATTGCATCGTCGTCATCATCAGAATCGGAGTCGCCATCTCCATTAAGATCAATTACGCCATCCTCAGAACCATCCTGATCGTCTATCCATCCGGTTGGTATTTCTACTCCTTCGCCTATCTTTTCGCCTTTAGCAGTAAGTTGAAGCTGAGAACCTGTCAAAGCAAGATCATCAACCTGATTTTCTGCATAAGTCTCTGCAATAGCGGCGAGTTTATCAGATTCTGCCTGAAGCGCGAGTATCTTATTATCAATGACATTAAGAGAAGAGTCATCAGTATAAGCAAAATAATCATTAAGCTTAAGGATTTCGATTTCTAATTCTCCTGTACGCAGTACATATGATTTATTATCTGTCTCATCAAAATATGTCAAAGTTAGTTTCATAATGACAATACCCGCCATATAAGTAAATTTACTATCCAATGGCATTGTATAGCGGATAAATAAATCTTTATATACTTCACTGTCTGCAATTAAAGATTCAGTATGTGCAACATTAGCAGGATCTAAGTATTCTAAAGTCGCATTAAAATCAAAAAGATTTATCCCGTCGTACTCCATAGGGATCAAAATTTGCATGTTATCTACAAGACTTTCGCGTTGGTATAATCTTGAATTAGTTGTTACAACTAAATTTTTATTAGATAACATTTTTACTGTCAGCATTTCAACACCCCCTTTCCTAAATAATTGTTATATATTTATTCGATACATATCTGTTTTCATCCAACTTATACCATCCGGAAGCCGGATCTATACCTAAGATATGCACTATCTCTCCCTTTTTGAGGGCTGCGACAATCTTCCCTTTCGTAGAGGGTAAGTCTCTTACATTTAAAACATTTGCAGATACAATTCCCCATGAAACTCCTGTTGGCTTTTCAGTTTTAATAGGAGAATAGAGGATATTTGCATCCAATCTGCCTGATGAACCTGACACAACCAAAGAAGAAGTATATTGCCAAGCTATTAAATTCGGTATATTAGGCTTATAAGATTCATTTGGATTCTGAGAAATAGACATTTCGTTATATTTATTATAATATCTCGCAATCCAATTATTTTTACTGTGCAATTTTGACTGATATGGCTTGATATAGCTATTCCAAAAACTTTGACCCGTATATAATACAAATGGAAGACCTGCGTCTTCCACTACCTTCTGATAACCATTTATTATATCTATGAGTCTTTCTCCTAACCCTTGTAAAACTTTATCTTCTATATCTGCACAAACCGGAATTTTTCGGCCATTAAGAATCTTAATAACCTTTTGAGCCATGATTTTAGCTGATTCTACGTTCACAGTATACAAGTAATTGTAAACACCTAAGACAGGAATCCCCGCTTTAGTGAACCCGTTATAATGATTTTCAAACTGTTCATCAGGATTTCCATCTTTGCGTATCACCTTGATGATACCAAACTGCACTCCTGCATTTTTAAGTTTATTATAATCTAATCCCTTTTGCCATGCCGCTACATCTATTCCTTTACAAGGATATGTTAAAGAAATATTAGATTGTTTCTGAGGAATCGCAGTATCCGCTTCAGAACCATTCTCTAAACTCATAACCGTATGAGAACCCGGCTTTACGAGAATATCTCCACGTTTTAAGTATTTATCAGTTGTTAAGTATTTTGAATCTGTATATTTCTTATACTTTCCTGTTTTTACAAAAGCATCAACCATAGTGGATGTAGTTGGAGCATTGCCAGAATATTCAAGTTCTGTGACTCCTGCTGCAATAGCGCATAAAGTCATAAAAGCAGAACAATCTGTTTCACAAGGTACTGATATCTTAGAGAGGTCATATCCCACTTTTTTCGCTTGAGTATGAGCTGTATTTCTAGTTGATTGATTATAACCTATATTGTCATTTGCGCATCCTTTTTCACAAGCTTGTGCAGATTTTTCAGCAACTTCATCTGATATAGGACGTAACATAACTGACCAAGGTTTGCTATACCACTGACGAGTAGTTACTTCTTTTTTGTTCTGATCTCCGGCAATATCTCCATTGATCTTTCCATTAGAACCTAAAGAAGCATGTCCAATTTTTACCGCCATGACATCACCTCCTTTTATAATGAAACATCTCCGTCTGAACAATGTACAACTTTTGTTGCAATTTGATTAAAAGCTCCCGAATATACAGTTACTTGTCCCCATTGAGTTTTTGTTCCCGCATAGTAAATCATTGAAACAGGAATAGCATAAAATGCCCGAGTATTAACTACTTTTAATGAAGCAGGAAGATATACAAGATTTAAATTATTATCTGAAGTACAAATATTACGTTCTAATGTTTCTATTCCCTCTGGAAAAACAAGTGACGGTAATTTTGAACATCCATAAAAAGCACTTTCAGCTATTGTTTTAATATTAGGAGATAATCTTATAGACTTCATTGCTGTACACCACAAAAAGGCATGACTACCCATATTAGACACTGAATCCGGTATATATACGTCAGTAAGTTGATTACAATTACTAAATCCATCTGCTCCAATTGCCTTGGCATCATTAGGTAAAATTAAAGAACCAATTAAAGTATACTTGGATGTATTAGAAGTCCCGGAAGTATAATTAGTCTTTATTGTACCGTTATCATTATGAACAACTCCTTGTGCTAATAATTCTTCCCAAGAATATTTCATATTTCCATTTTCATCATATAAACCTGGGGCAGTAGTTATTGGTATTATTTTTTTTGTTCGACTTAATTCTCTACCGCAATCTGCACAATATATTACTTCATCACAGGAACCATCAGTTATAAACGATGGCTCTATTACATTTTCATAAACTATTTCTCCCGGAATATGTACATATACTCCACTACCATCATCAACAACATTACAATCAATCTCAGCATGTTTCTTAATTCCAAGCTGAGTAATATATGTACCTGATATAACTGCGTGACCTTTATCTACGGCTCTCAGTAAACAATCAGGAATGAAAAGAACTATATTTTCATCCGAAGATACAATAGTAGATTCTCCTGTTACGTCATCATTAAAGTTATATAATGCAACAATTTGGTATACATAACCCTTTTCAAGAGTAACACTCGCAGAATCTGCATTTTCCAAATCTATAACAATTGGCTGAATCGGATGTCCTGCCATATAGATTCTGTTATTTTCAGCAGCGGGAGTATCAGCAAAAGCGTCTACTGCAACTCTGGTAGAAGAGGGTATATTTGCTTGTGTAGTTCCCGTTCCACCAAAAGCATTACTGCCTATAGAAGCTGTATTACTCGGAATACTTACATTTCCATTCGGAACATGTCCATTATCAGGACTTGTCATACCTGTTAATCCTTGACAATTGGCAAACGCATTATCTCCAATTTTTGAAATATTATTTGGCACTACAAGTTCGCCGGATAGATTATTGCTATCTAAAACATTTGCGGCAGAGCCACTATTCGGTGCTAAATAATAATTTTCGTCATTTGGATCAGTAGAATAATCTTGTGTTATATCTAATCCCAACGCTTCAAGTTCTTCCCATGTTTTAAGTATTACTCCATCTTTATAAAGACCAATCTCTAAAGTGTAGCTACTATTATCATATACACGGTAAAAACAAAATGGGTCTTTGACCATACTACCATATTGGTCTGCCGTAACCATTTTAAATGCAACATTCATAATTATTTTCCTCTATATTTAATTAATGTGATACTATTCAGAATAAATTGTTCTATAATTAACATTCATATCTTTTACCTTATTCTGAATAGTTAAAATACCATGTAGTTTCAAGACTATGACCTTGTGGGTCTACAACATCTTCTTGAGGCCACCATATATGAACCGGATTTGGAGTATTTTCGTCAAGAATTGTTCCTTGAGGAATACTAAAATCACACTGAGTATAAGGAACAATATCACCAATCGTGCCATATGGATTAACATGATCGTATTTCAAGAAAATAGTCATTCCTGTATAATCTATAGGCTCGCCTTTATGGAAGAATTGTTTATCAGGTGGAGTATTGACTTCTATAGCAACTATAGTATGTTCATCTGGGATATCTCCGTCTATAATTTGATAAAAAGTATACGGATCTTTGATAACAAGATTATCATACTGTTCTCGTGTTAATTTAACAAAATCAAAAACTTTCATTTTTCTCCTTTTAGCCAACAGCTTCATCTTGATTTATTTCCGAAATTTGATGAAACTTATTTTTCATTTCTTCCATTGCTGATTCGTATACAATCCCACCCGTTTTGTTTTCAAAAGTTGCTTTAATAAAATATCCAAATAACGCAACACATTCTCCAACAATAGCTGTTATCAGAGCAGGAAGAGCAGTTAAGTCTCTTATAAACCACATGACGATCAAACTATATATTTCAACTACGGTGCAATTGATCATAATAAAAGCCATGACTGTTTTCGTATAAGTCCATGGCTTTTTAGGTTTATCATTTTCATGTTTAATTTCTTGAATTATCTGTTTTTCTTTTACTTTATCAGCATATTCTTGTGCCTTTTTCTTTCTTGTCTCAAAATCCATGATTAATACCTCCAATAGAAACAAGCGGAACTATCTACGACATACGTATCTAGCTCCGCTTATTAAGACGAGAATCAACAAGACACTTAATATCTTGTTAAGCATTTAGGATCTTAGTCCTCTCTATCTTTCAAATCTTTACTTGCAAAATCTGTTTTACTCACTTTTTCACCTCTCTATATCTTGTGCTTATTTTTTAGTTTAACCCCAATATGTTGTAGTCAATTTCCTAATAAAATGTTTGTTTTATCACCGCCGATATAGCCACGATACCACCGCAGACCGCCAGAATTATATTCCAGAGGTCGTGCGGGGGTTAGCATTATTGGTGTGTCCATGTTTAGTTTCCTTAGTTATTTGTACTTTTTACTAAAACTTTCACTTTCTTACCATAACAAGCCCTGATGCCGTCCTCAGCGTACCGGATCCGTAAAGGATCCCAACCACGCGAAACTTATGCTAATAACAGGGGTATTGACTTATTAAAATATTGGTTGCCCATATAAAATCTTATGATATTATTTTTTGCTACACTCTCCGCTGTTGTTGTATCGATATCCTTAAACATGATGTAAAGATCCTGATTATATACGCTGAGCTCGACTACAACTTTAATATAGTTAGGATTATCATACAGCCATCCGGTATATTCACCCAATATCAAATAAGATCCTGTCTGTATTGGTCGCACAAATGCTGTAGGCATTTCTCCTAACTTATATCTATGGAATGTTAAGATCTGTACTGCTGCACTAAATATAAATGTATAGCTGCTTATGAGCGTGATACTGCCAATTGTATTTGCAGTATTTTCCAAAAGATTAATATTACCGCTGGATAATGTAAACTCTCCCTTGCTTAAATCAACACTTCCGCTATTTATCAAAGAACATTCACTAGCACCATAATTAAGGAAATTAGCTACATTATGTGCAATTCGTCTGGATCCTGCAGGTAGCGGGTGATCATCACTCTGGTATTCGTTGTAATTATGATAAAACGTATAGGCATTATCAATATGTCTGTAGTTAGGTGCTGAGTAACTGTTGTAATAGTCAACAATGCTCATAAGCCTCTGTTTACCTACCCAATTTCTAGTCCCGGATATCATCCCGACTGTGATCATAGCATTAGGATAGTTAGCTGCAGCATAATCTGCAAAACTGATTATTCCATTAATAATAGCACTATAGCTCTTGTCTCCGTCATTAACACCCCCTAAGACTACAATGTCAGTTATCTTATCTTTATCGCTGATAGTCGCTGATAGGTCAACTAACTGATCAAGGAATGTTTTGGTTCCGCTTGCAAAGCCTGATCCGCTTACTCCGCTATGATACTTAACACCGCTAAGATAGTTATCAAGGTAACTGCTCCAAGGTACAATCTGTGTGCCTCCGCTAGGTGTGTCTGTAGTATTGTAGGAATCACCTATAAATATATATCTTTTTTCTGTTAGCAAATCCGTTTTATCCTGTAGGCCGATTATATCATCCTCTACCGTATCCAACCGTCCATCAAGAGCATTATTTATATTATCTATCTTATTACTACTCCAAGTGGTATTTTCACTAACTTGATTATCATTTATTTGGTTATCGTAAAGTGTTTCATACTGAGTACCATTCCAGAAAAACATACGTTCTTTCCCACCTACAAGAACTCTATAGATATCTTCAGCTTGAGGAGTAAGAACAACTCCGTCCTTCATAAGCCAATTAGCACCGTATTCGGTTCCATTCGGATTTACTACCGCAACATGCACTAATCCCTCTATGTCTGTATTCATTGCACAAAACCAATCTGTTGTTACGGTAGGAAGAACACCTGTTGTAGTTTTTCTTGCTATATATGTAGCATTTCGATAATAAACTACATCTAAAAATTCATATGTAGTAGAAGAGGAGTAGTCGCCTTTGATGACGAATCCTATTCTTCCTGCATCATTCATGATGAAATTCTCCTTCCTTTAAAATTAAAAAAATATGTCCGATGGACATATTAAAAACGCTTGTTATTTATAACAATATATAGTATTTATGAATTTATAAAACCACTACATATTGTGGTCAAAACATCAATAAAACTAGAATTTTATATTGAATTTGCTGAAAAATCGTAATACAAATGTCCATCAGTTAAATTAACTGACATATCAAGATCCGGTGAAAAATCAAATAGATTCACCATCTCATAATAAGTACCATTATATAAAACCTGATACGGTACTCCTGTAATCAAATGGGAGCCTATATTCTCGCCATTATATTTAACAAACTTAGCACCCGTATTACTGATATTCAACGAGATAGCAGCGGATGTATTACCATAAGTAAATTTAACAAATGCCCACGCTCCTGTAGTAAGCACAAAATTCTCAATCTGTACTTCCTTTGCGGCAATATCTGCTGCTGTAGAACATATGCCATAAAATAATGCCGATTTCTTTGTTAAAGGATAACGAACAACATTTTGAGTTACTGGGTCTAAAAAGTCGGCATATATATCATTATCGTTTATCTGAGCGTCAGTAATGAATATTACTTGTCCATGTACTAACGGTATTGTAGATAATTTAGATTTTGTACTATGTGTATGTGAGATATCCATTTATTCCTCCTTCCTAAACCGTAAGTCCCCACATTAAATGTCCGTTACTATGAACTTCAAAATTAAATCGACCACCTTCATATTTCAGATGGCCTGTTTCAAGATCCATAACAAAATTTGGAGCATCAATATCTAATGCTTCTTGTATGGCCTTCACTGCATCTTCTCCTGCCTTAATGGTATTTTCAAGAATCTGTTCTGCTGAAATTGCACTATTCCGAGATTGTCTGGAATAGTATTCACTATTGTCAGTAGCATCACCTTCTCGATAAATACCGTTTGTTCCAACAGCATATGATTTTGAACGCTCTGACATATCTTCTGACTGATCACGGTAGGTTTTTGACTGAACAGCCGAATTAGCAGAATTTATGCTATATTCTCTAGATCTTTCTGAATAAGACTTACTATTATCAGTTGCATCCCCTTCACGAACTGTACCATTCGTACCAACAGCATAGGATTTAGATAAATTTGCCCAATTTTTAGTTACTGTTTCGGATGCTTTAGCCGCCTGTTCTGAAGCTTTCGCAGCATTCTCAGAAGCTTTTGCATGTTGTTCTGACACCAACGCTTTAGCCGCTGACTGTTCGGCTTCTTCAGCATATTTTTCTGAGGTATCAATAACAGCAACCAATCTTTGGAATTCATCTGTAGATTCGATATACAACGGATCATAAGGTGCTTTAACAGTTATCAGAATAAAAGGAAATGATTTTAACTGCCTGTTGTTTAGTTTATGTATTAAATTGATAACATAGTCTCCACGACCAGGTACAGCAAGCATCTGTTGAGTAATTTCAACAAGTATATATCCCTCGCTTGTTAAAGTACACTCGTTCCATACTTCCTTTGTATCAGGTTTTGTTCCCATGATATCTATATACACTTCATTAGGATCTGGAATATATCTGACACCATTTTGTATCAGTTCAATTTCAGCATATCTGACTTGATATCCATCACCTTGCATACCAGAAATTTGAACAAAATTATTATTGGATGATAAGTCTACAATATAATGTTGTTTTATAATATCCAATTATAGGTTCCTCCTTTCTTATAGAATATAGAGAGGTTTCACCCTCATGAATCTAACTCTGTATCCTCTTGATCCAATTCATCCATTATTACTAATCCAGTCTCTGACTGAATTGCCACTATAAGACCACCTTTTTCAAGTGCATCCTTAACTTTATCACGCAGCTCCAAATTGTTAGCGTAAGCATCACCGATTTTTCTAAGTGTCATCTTAATCACTCCTTATCCTCAATCATAAACAAAAGTTGCATGGTTTCCTGTCCATTAAGCCCAAGTTCATATATGTCTTCCGGGGAAACCATAGTTAAATGTACTTCTGATTCAATGTCATCAAATGGTTTCATCTCCGTAACGTATGACTTAAATTCTTCTGAGTCTATTCTTATCTGATAAGTACCATCATTACCTGATGTGCCATATTTTCTTAAGGCTTCATCCTTTATCTTATAATACTCAATCAATTCATTTTGCATTACTCGCATATTCTTAGCTATTGCATACGCAAGTTTACCTTTTGTCTTTGTTGATATCTCATTTAATGCATATAAATATTCATCCATTTCTCTATTTGTAAGTTTCATTTTAGTCTCCTTTTAATCCCATTCAAATCCACAAAATTGAACTGCGGCTTTAATAACATCGGAATGTGCTCCAACATCAGCAATATCTACCCAATCTGCATCAGTTCTAACTTCTAAACCTCTTTGGGCAGTTAATCTGACTGGCCCAAATTCCATATTATGCGTACTATCAAATTCTATATGAAAAGCATCATGTCCGGTTTCGCTTTTCTTTGCATACATAAATATTTGTCCATTATAAAGTTTAACAAGACCCTGAGAATCGTCACTTTTAACTTCCAAATGTCCGCAATAAGTATCTCCTGATTTATTTACTCCGAAATTTTTACCTACTGCAATACGCAAATCACCATGATACGTATTATTTATACTTCTGCCAAAATCAGCATTACCAATTGTTACGGCTCCATCAGCAATACTATCCCTTCCCTCTTTTCGAAGAAAGTTGTCTTCAATTTGGAAGCCACCTATAAGTCCTCTATTTGCTGAAATTGTTCCTGTAAAATATCCGTTGTTAGCATATAGTTGTCCATTAGCATCTACTTCGAATTTTCCTTTGTTTCCAATATATGTTCCACCTATACTTCCGTAATCTACAACGGGGCCTAAAGACATACCAGCATTACCTATATATATTCCACTATTTACATTGGTTTGTATTGTTTTCTTATCATTTGTATAGATTGCAGTTTCTGCTATAGTGAATGCAGCAATTTTTCCACCATTAGCATAAATCTGACCTGAAAGATATGCTGTACCATCAGGCGCAACACCAAAATTTTGTCCAATAGCAAATACTAAATCTTTGACTCCGTAACTCTTTAAATTTCTTTGGAAATTTGCAGTAGACATACCTATAGCATTATTTTTTGTATCTTGTAAACTGCTGCCAGAATAGATAGAACTACTTGAAAGAGTAAAACCACCTATTCTGCCACTATTCGCTGTCATACTACCATCTAGGAATACACTAAAAGGCGTAGACCCTTTATTTCCATCAGGTCTAATATAACTAGCATTGTATGCACCTAATTGAATACCATCAGTACCTAAATATATGCCATCTTTATCAGAATTTAATTTATTCTTAGCTCCTGAATATATACGTCCTACATTCGCACTTTGGTCATACATAATCGTAAATCCTGTATTATCAGGATTGTTTTGACTACAACCTATTTTCCCGGCTTCAGCGTATATTGTTCCATATAATTTGAGATTTCCATCAGTACCTAATACTAAACGTTTTTTCTGATTATTCCCCGAACCACTCATATTAAATTCAAATGTACCGTCATCTAAATTTATATGACTCCCAGCATTTCCAGTAAGAACAGCACTATTTGTTTTATAATTTGCTGAATATATCTGTCCTCCAACAATTGTAGAACTACCAACATATCCAGCGACTACAAAGTCAGCAAAAACACCGAATTTAGATTGTTCACTCCAATTCATTCCGGTACTATTTGGAACAGGCATTTTTACGATACCACGGCCTACACTCATTTTGACTGTAGCCCAATTATCATTGGTAAACAGAATACGTCCACCGCCTATGTATATAGAATCCCTATTAGCATACGAACCACTTGTAGTAGTTACAAATAATCCTCGGCTATCCATGACAAGTTCTGAATCGTCACCATTTTTTAGATAATCTCCTTGAGATAGAAGACCTTCTGCAAGATGCTGACTAATCGTATCTGCCTTTTTAGCCTGTTCAGTTATATATGACTTTGCAAATGAAACAGAAGTACTTACACTATGAGCTTCATTTAATACCTCTTGTACATCAGACCAAAAATATGAAGTTTTCTTGAGTATATTACTGAATGTTAAAGAGAAATCAGATTCATCATAAAAATTATAATGAATTCCAATTATTCTAGGTTTAACAATATAGTCATCACGCAGATATACCGTAATAAGATTACCAAGTTCAATATAACCCGAATATCTGTCAAACTCTGGCATACCAAACAGATTTATAACATCTGCCGTAAATGTCATTTGTGGCTGTGCAACCTTTTCAAGTTCTGTCTCTCCATACTTCAACAGTTCATTAAGCATTTCAAAACGCTCTGTTTCAGTCATAATATCTGTCAATATGAAATTAGAAGAATTGACTTCATCTTCACGAACAAATGTATATAATTCCTTCAACTGAGCAGTCGTGAAATTCTTGATCATAGAAGTCAAGTTAGAAATACCTTGCATTGCACGACTATATCTATTCTGATAACTTGTGTAATTATTAACGTTAGTCTGACAAGTATTAATATACTGTTTTAGTTTTACAATAGAGTAGTAGTACGGCAAATAATAGGTATTATAATTCTTAATCTGGGCTTCTTTCTGAGCTTGTGTAGCATTAGCACCATCAGGTGGAAGAGTAGAGCCATAACCCTTTTTCATAGCAACAGCCTGATTATTTTCTGCGCTCTTTAACTTTTCATTCAAAGGTGAAAAAGCTATATTATCCCAAAGATTAGTATTAATCCATCTTCCATTATAATAGCGGTACATACCATATGATCCATCGGATCTCAGATATAATACAGCAGAATTGCCTGTAGATGGGAGAGAAGAGCCTACTATTACAGAAGTGTACTTATCTATTGTAAATGTACTCTTACTCTTATTTGTGGGATAATCAGATGGATATGTTCCATATCCAAAATATCTTGCATTGTTTCCTGCTGGAATTTTTGTACTGCTCCACTCAGACAGAGTAGTGAAGTACGACTGATATTTATTAAGCAAGAATGCATACAAATTATTATAGTTATTTGCTAATCCTTTTTGAGATAAGAATGTAGAATACTGAGATTGAATAGTGGCAAAATTCATAACGTATTGACCATCCAAATCTTTAGTATTATCAAAAACAAAGTATGGCTGACCATTTGAATCCTTTAAGTTTCTTACTACATTCCAATCAACAGGTGTATTATATGTTAATCTTTGCCATGCATTATAAGCGTTATATAATGACTCAGACATATAGTCTAACGAATTATAATAAGAGAAGTTGTATATGGTATCAAATGATCTATTGACTTCCCTTATATCCATATCATCAGCTCCGGTAACTCTTAATGCAGTCTTAATCTCGTCTACATTTAAGTCCATTGTAGTAGTCTTAAGTAGGTTTTCATACGAAACCATAACACCAGAATCCACACCAAAAGATGATTTAGCTTGCACATTTATAGTCTTTGCGTAACTGTTAAATATGAATATTACTTCAAATGCTTCAGAAACTTCTGTCATTAAAAAGTCATAAACACTTGTTCTTGACACTTCAAAGCTTCTTTGCATTGTAGCTATATTTGCAGGAATTGTTCCAATCATCCATTCTGGAAACAGTTCATCAATACAAAGGCTCAAGAGCGTTCTGAAATTTACACCGTCAATAGATTCTACTTCACCTGTGTTAATATAAAAATCTTGAAGAAATCTTGTACTAAGCATCCACTCGTAAGATTTAGCTAATACCGTTTTCTTCTCGTTTCTTGAACCTTCACTTGAAATATTTACGGTACTGATGACATATCTGGAATCTCCCGGTATTTCAATATACATCATTTCTTGTATATATTCATAATATGGACACCTTGCCTCGTCCTGATATAACATCACCGTAAAATTCAATTCATTTGGTTCATTAAGTTTCTCGTCAAGAGTCAACTGAATAAGATTTAATACACCGATTCTTTCTCCACTTGCTTTGCATAATATGACTTCTGGAGGAGTAATACGGTTATATATATCTTTATCAAAATACATACCGCCCTCCTTTTACATCCTAGCAAAAGCAACTCTTCTTGGAGTACGAAAAGTAAATGTGTATCTAGCGGCTATATTTGAAACGTATTCATTTTTCCCATCTACCATACGGGGAAAATGACAATTGCTGTAATCTAAAAATTTTGTAACCGCTTGACCTGAAGCATTACGAGATCCATCAATAACTTGTTTTTTAGAATCATATGTTATTGTTTCTCCGTTTCGAACTCCTGTTAATGTTACTGCCCAATTGTTATCAGATCTGTTCACCAACGACAGATTTCCATTGACTTTCGGAACAATCGTAACAAATGGTTTTATATAATTATATAAATCATCAGTTTGTATATATATGCAAAATGGAGTATTTGCTAACGCATCAACTGTTATGTTTTTCTCTGTACTCCATGCAAATTGACTGTCACATTCCATATCAAGAATAATTCCAGTTACGAATCCATTAACCCTTTGATATTTTACGCTTACAATCCTACTTCTATACCACAAATCTTCATCCGGTTCGTCTGATACTACCTTCATCCATTGATATCCACGTTGTCCTATCAACTGACGTAATATAGCTCGACAATCATGTTCCGAAAAATATTCGTCATCCGTTATGCATGAATCCTTTGTAAGACATATTGTAGGCTTCAATTTATCGGAATATTTCTGACCAATATATACCGGAATAGGATTGTCAGAAATGTATTCTTCGGTGGTTTCAATGCCAATGCCTGTTTCTTCTTCATCATTGGCTGTAACAGAAAAAGATGCAGGATATAACTGATAATCAGAAGCACGAAAAGTGTCTCCGAATAAAAAGTCCCTGCCATAAATGATAGCCATTGGCTCCACTTCCTTTCTGGTATTAAAAATACCTGTTTTTTGCATCAAAATAGGAGAGGGTAGTAACACCCTCTCCAAACTTATTTAACGGAGTAAACCGCTATTGATATTTCTGAATGTCTTTTTAAGTTCCTCTTGAATCGTTTGTTTCACATCAGTTAAATTATCATCAGATATACTACCCTCGACATTCACAAGTGTACCTATCTGTACAGAAGAATTATTTGACTGTATCTGAGGTGCAGATATGTTAGCTCCGTTACCTTCTAATAACTGCTTAGGATCTACCTTTGCAAGTTCCCAAAGATTCTTTGTCATACTCGCTGTTAAAATGCTATCATTTTTCTTGATAGGAGTCAAAATACTATTTCTCGTAGGAGACACAATTACCTCATCTCCAAGTTCCTGCGTCCACATCAATTCATTTTGATCAGCTTTCCTTAAACCTTTAGCTTTTTTCTTATAATGACCACCTATACTATCCCACTGAACTCCAGAATAAGGAGCATTATATACAGATGTATAGTGTGTTTTATAAGGAGGCTCGTAAGCTGTACCGGATTTCCAACTGGAATCATTGGCTTTTGCTTCTAAAGCATTTAAATCACTAATAGCACTTCTGGCCGCACTTCCTGCTGCACTAGCACTATCTGCCATATCATTAAATGCATCAGCAGCAGATTCAGCAGCGTCTTTGACAGCATCAGTTGCCGCTTCAGCTTCTGCCATATTGGATGCTACAATTTCACCAATATGTCCTGCTGTATCAATAGTATGAACAAAAGAATCCTCTAAAGCTTTTGTCATCTCATTAAGATTAGCTTCAGAATCCCACGAATGCTGTAACTCATCAACAAGATTATCCGCACGATTGGCAAACATTGCCGCTAACTGCACAGAAGTTACATCAGCTTGTTCTTGCAGTTCCCAAGTATGTTCTTCAACATCTTCAAGTTGAGCTATAAACTCTGAGGTTGCAGGAGTTAATACTTCACCATAAGAAGCAATAGCATCAGATCCCGCTTTCCATGCGGCAGTTAAACTCTCAGAAACTTGAATTCCATGCTCTTGAGCTGTCTGTGCAATAGTCTGCCCAATTTCAAGCGCACGAGCTTTAACTGCTTCAAATGTATCAGACAAAACTTGGGTTTCATTCTCAAGATATTCATTGAGTTTATCAATTTCAGCTTGACGAGCCGTTTCATACTGCTCCGCTTGCTGATCAAGGGCATCCTGTTGACTCGTTATACTATGGTCATATTCGGTTTCTTCAAGCTCCATTCTTGCGTCAGAAAGCTCTTTTTCAAGTGCTTTCCGTTTAGCTATGGCCGAAGCCGTGTTGTCCCCACTCATAGCCGCTAAACGACGCTCTATATCTGAAATATTACGATTTTGACCAGCAATATTCTTTTCATAATCATGTAAATCTTTAGAAGCCTGAAGACTTTTCTTTTGGGCATCTATAAGTTTTTTATACTCTTCAACATCCTTTTGAATAGCCGTAATCTCTATATCTATACGTGCTTTATTAAGCGATATCAAAGACTTTTTAGCATCTTCAGCAGCTTTAGCGGAACTTCTCTGTTGAGAAGTAAGGTCGGCTAATCTTTCAGTATATTCTGTTGTAGAATACTTACCAGAATTGTATTGAGAATTCAGATAAGCAATTTCTTCACTCAAAGATTTAGTCTGTTTATTTGCTAATTCATATTGCTGTGCGAGTAATCCTGCCTGGGCAATCCCTTCTTTTGTCCAATTACCAAAATCATCGCCCGGTTCAACATCTTCTAAAAGACTCACTAAATCAGATATTTCACTATCAAGATTGTCAAACTGATCTTGAATGCGCTCGAATACCTCAGTATGTATATTGAGAATGGAGTTATCATATTCCTCGATTGCCTTCTTACAATCCAAAATCTGACCTTCTACTTCTTGTAAAAGACCAACTTCTTCGAGCCATTCATCCGAGCCTATTTCTATAGTGCCATTACTAAGGCCACGGTTAAGCTCGTCAGAAAGTTCTCTGCGTGCCTGTTCCATAGCTCGAAGTTGACCTTCAGTCTGAGAACGTTGTTGCTCATAGAACGCTCTTCCAACAAGATTTCCGGTTTCTTCGATCAAGTCAATCTGCTTATCAATAAGGTCAATAGCATTACTTTGACGCAAATCAAATACATCCTGCCAATCCTGAAGTATATTCTTCATTTTTGTAAGCTCAAGCTGTCTGATCTCCTCACGAAGCTCAGCAAGCTGTTGTTTACAATCAGCAACTTTGTCTGCCCATTTGGTATAATCATTAATAGCCTCGACAACTTCCTCGTTGCCTTTGCCAATAAACTCGTCAATAGCTACTGCACCATTCTTGATTTTTTCAACAATATCAGAATCATCAATCTTAGCAAGCGCACGGTCAGCCATCTCCTGATACATATCCTGAGCACCCGCATACTCATCCTGTTGCATCTTATAAATGCGCATCTGAGCATCGAGAAGTGTATTTTTTGTCTTAGATCCGACCACGTTTTCAAGATTTGCATCGAGAAGTGAAATAGCGTCGGAAATTACCTTTAAACGACGCTCGAAGTAGTCAAAGAATTCATCGTAAGTATCTTCGAGTTCTTCTTCGTCCTTCTTCGCTTCTTCGGTAGGATCTTCGGTTTTATCTTTGCTTGAACTAGGAGACGAACTGCCACCGCCTCCGCCGCCAGAACCGCCAGATTTTTGTGAAGGTTTATAGTTAGAACCGGAAGAGGATGTTGGTTTGGAAATACGAGGAGCGGTAGTTGTCGTCCCTGATCCTTTTGGTGTAAACCGAATATTTGTCGGAACATCTATCATATCATAACGCCAACCACCACTAGCATTTAGATATTTTGCCTTTTGAGAAGCCGACATTTTATTTAATTCAGATGTAGGGATTTGAGTAAATGATTTTCCATTGCTATTTAGCGAAGGAACTTTCATTGGCTTGGTATCCCACGTAATATCCCAGCCAAGACTTGCAAATAATTTCTTTAATGTTGCTGCTGCTTCCCCACCTTGAATAATTACTGCTTTTAACTTTTCTATAAACGGGCTTTCATTTAAATAAGTTTGAGCTTCTAGCGTTCCTAAATCCGTATTATTCAACCAATCGATAAATGAATTAAATTCTAAATCAAAATTTGTAGTATCTAATCCAGCATTTGCAAAAATATCTATCATTATTGGAGATGCGGCATTCATACGAAGTCTATTTAATGCATCATTGTCTCCGTCTAATGCCTGACGTAACAATTCAAGATTAGCTTGATCGGCTGCAAAATTCTGTGCATCAGTAATACTAAAATCAATACCAGTTAACCCTGAAAGATCCTGAGCAAGAGCTTTAACAGAATTTGCATATTCAACACTAGACGAATCAAGTGTTTCAAGATTTTCTACATAATCATTTAAATGGCTTCGAAGATCTTCAACAGACTGATCAAATGCCATGTTAGCGACTGCTATTTGTTCTAATAATTCAGGAGTTGCCTCTAACTCTGGGTTAAGCTCTCTAAAAGTTTCAAGATATTTGTCAAAAGCGGCTTCGTCAATATCGAATTTGGCAAGAGCTTCAGATTTATTCCACGTATCAACAAGGCTCTCTGCTCCATCAGCAACATCATCCTGCGTATGATTAAGTTTAGCCAGAGCTTCCTCGCCTAGCCGAACGGCTTCAGAATATGAATTGGCATTTTTAACAGCATCAAACCATACCGCTTTCTCTTCATTTGAAAAATCTTTAGTAAGATTAATCAAATTACGATAAGTGTTTTCTGTATCTCCTCCGTATGACACATTCGAAGCAATGCCCCGAAGTTTTTCTTCTGTAAAATCATCATACGTGCCCAAAGCCTTTTGTACGTCTCGGATAACTGCTAAATCTTCTTGAACCCATCGAGAGTAAGACTGAATCATTTCAACAGCATTAGCATACTGACTCGAATCGGGGCTAAACACACCGGAAGCAATTGCTTCTTTAGCATCTAAAATTTTTTGATTATAGTCTAGCACTTCGTCAGAGTATTTTTTCTCTTCATCTCGTAAGGATGCTTCGACCTGCTTAACACCTTCTAGAGCTTTCGCTCGCTTATTATCTTCTGCTTTGGCATCAGCCACACGCTTTCGATACTCGTCTAGTAAGGCTATGCTGCCAGCGATACTTTCTTTATTAACATCAACATATTCCTCGCCATTAAATTCTAACGCACGCCCAGCCATATCATTTTGATACTGAGTGTAAGCATTATCAGAATCAAATTGATCAGAAAATTTATTTCCATATTTTTCAAGTAGGTATGTCTCACGAGCAGATTCGAGAATTTGATTTTGTAACTCTAAAGCAGATTCGAGATATTTTAGTCTTTGCTGCTGACCGTCAGTACGTAATTCTATCGCGTTCAGTTCATCTATCTCTGACTGTAACTCTGAAACTTTTGACTCAGATTCTTGAATAGCTTGTTGAGCCTCTTTAACTGTAACAGTAAAAGTATCCCAAGCAATTACTGCCCCTGCAATTAAAACCGCAGCAGCAGCAAAAGCTCCTAATGCAGCAGTAGAAATTCCTAATGTACTCGCAAGTCCAGAAATTATGCCTGAAAGACCTCCAGCAGCACCTGTAGCTTCGCCCATAGCAGCTCCGGCGGTTCCCATGGATTGAGCCATTTCCAATCCAGCAGATCCACCTTCAAGTATTGTTTCTGTCACTTGGGTCATGGCAGGAGCCGCTTTCGATGCACCGGAAATAAATTTTGAGAAATCTCCAAGTTTAGAGAACATTTCTATTGCCGATTTAACTTGACCGCCTTTTAAAATTCCCAAGATGCTAATTAATACACCTAATACACCAGGCGTACCAAGTTTATCAACAATTTCAGTAAGTATTTGAATAAAATCTGTCCCAAAATCTATGAGATCTTTTAGAATTCCAGAATCAATTAATGTAAAAATCAATTCTTGTGTAGCATTTTGGAATTCCTTTACATGCCCTTCTAAACTGTCAAGATATTTATCTAATTCTTTTTGAGCAGAACCCGCACTATCTTGTGCAGAACTATAAACATCTTTAAGCATCTGAGGATTTAATAAAATAGAAGCGGCTATATTACTTCGATTTTTCCCTGCTATTGCTTCAATCAAAGCTTGCCCACGGTTGGCTCCTGCACGTTTGTCTTCATCAAGAATTTCTTGATAAATTTCCGAAATGTCAAGTAAAATATCATAGGTATTACGAAGATTACCGTTGGCATCTAGTATATCAATACCTTCATATGCGTTAGACGCAACAGCAGTATAATCTTTAATAAGACCTTGCATTTTAGCATGTGTGCCAACAATCATATCATCAACATCTTCGCCAAGTTGTATTAATTCATCCTTAGCTTCTTCTGTGCCAGCAATACGAAGAGCGATAGTACGAATACCGGCAGAAGTCTTACTCATATCTTGAGTTATGGCATTACCAGCCGTTAACAAAGCAACCGCCTCATTAAGATCGTTGCCCTGCGTTTTTAATACTGCGGCTGCATTCTGAAGACCTTGTGCTAATTGATCTGTTGAAACACTAAAATTATTACCAATGTTATTTAGAACATCAACGATATTCATTTTGTCAAGTTCTTTATAAGCTTGACTTGCAGATACCAATGCTTGCGTAGCATCTTCTATATTTTGAAATTCAGATACATTTAATAGTACCGTAGCATCATGAGCGGATTTTGCTGCATCTGTTGCGCTTTCCCCTAAACGCATCCAGTCTGCGGTAGCATTTTGTAATTCTAACGCCGTAGATCCTACTGTGCTTGCAACATTAAAAGATTCTTTCTGATAAGCTACTAACGATTCTCGTGAATCATCACTAACTTTCATCATTTCAGTAAGTGCCGTATCATATTGCTTTACTACTTCAAAAGCTTCTCTTGCATATCGAATCCAATCTTGCCAAGAAAAATATTGAGCAAGAAACTTCGCATTCATATCATCCAAACGATTTTTAACAGAATCGAAGAAACCCCGCCCCTCTTGATTGGCATCTCTAGCAGCTATTTTTATCCTGTTGAATTCAGTAACAATATCGGCAAGACCATCAGACGGAAGATCATCTTTCAATCTATTGCGTAATTCTATTAACTGATCACGAAATTCTTTTGAAAGCTTAGTATTTTTTGCTAAATACTGAGAAATATCATTATCAACCTTACTGATAGATACAGATTTAGCTGCTTTTTCAAGATTATTCTTTAATTTTTCAGCTTGATTTATCAGATCGTCTAATTCTGCTTTGTCTTCCTCGTTAGTAATATCTAATTGATTGGAATTAATCTTGTCAATTACTTCTTTTAATTGATTTACCTTGATTTCTAATTGATCAACATAATCAGATACTAAATCATCACCCTTTAAATCTATCGTTTTACTAATTTTGTTTTGTAACGACTCAAGCTGTTTTATATAAGAATTGACATATGCTTCAGTTTCAGCCTGAGTTTTTTGTTCGCTTCTAACCTGAGCAACTTTTTTTGCCCCTTTTTCTTCAGCGTCATATCTTTCCTGAATAGCCTTCTTTTCGGCATTTATCATATCACGATACTGTTGACTGGTTTTTATACCGTTCTTCGCACGTTGTTTTTCTAAATCAATCTGCTTTTTAAGCATTTCAATTATAGGGGTATTTTTAGCTTCAACTTCTTTAGCTTTATCAGAACCGGTTATTTTAGCCATTTCTATTTCATGTTGAAGTTTAAGCTGTTCTTTTAGAAGAGATAATTCTTTTTCATAAGAAGCTTTGCTTTCCTTATCTTTTTTGCTTACAGCAGCAGTTTTTGCGGTATCAATTTGCTTCTTCGAAGATGTAAGGATTTTTACAAGATTTTCTAATTCTTTTCCTTTACTTAAGATTTCCTGAATAGATGACAAGAACCCTGTATCCTTGATCTTTAGATTTTTTATTGCACTGCCAATATCTTCAGTCACTTTAACAAATTGACTGCTATCAACATCCAAGGATACGGGAATGGATCCCATAGATTTTATCTGACCAGAGATTCCTTCGAGGGTAGAAGAGAGTCGGAATAAATTACCGATTTCATTACTAATAACACTGTCTACCGCAACATCTTCCTCTCTGAAAGCTTGAGTTTTTCTTTCGATTAAGTCAATTACTTCTAATAATGGCTGATTAAGTCTTTGAATATTGTCAAGTTCCTGAGACTGTTCAACTTGATTATTTTCTCGCTTTGCCTCTGTGTTCTTTTCAACAGCTGAAGTTTGTTCTTGTAAAGCAGTTGTTTCCTTTTCGGTAATATCAACGGATGAAACTGGAGTTTTATTAGATGCTTCTTTGACTATGTTTAGTATATTACGTGCAGATTCAATGTCCTCATCTGTAACTATATGAATCCCTTCTGCGATGTCTCGAATCTCTCGTAATTCTTTTTCTACTTGAGAAGCATTGGTGAAAGCATCTGACAGATGGAAGAATTTTCCATCAGGAAGTAAAGAAAAAACATCTGAAAATTTAGCCTTGATAACAGTTAATTGATCCTCTGTTAAATCAAGTTGAGAAACTAAATCTTGCAAAAATAATGCATTGACTTTTTGCTCACAAAATCCTTCTGCTTCTTGGTCCAATTCCTTGAATTTGCCGCCGAGAACATCTAATACTTCACTTATGTTGGCAAAATAATTTGCATCCAACGCCTCGGTAGGAGTGCCATAAGAAAAGTAAAACTTCTGAACATTCGACATTATTTCTTGTTGTTCTTTTAGTTTTGAATTCAAATGATCTATTTGATCTTCGGCATCAAACAAAGTATCTCTTACAGCATCATACTGCCATGAACTAACGGAATTGACTAGTGATGTAGATAAAGAGTCTACAGAATCTTGAAGTTCCTCTATACGTCCTTGCGCTTTTTCTAATTCAGCAACATCTACTACCTGACCATTATCTAAATCAGTTTGTTGAATAGATTTTACAGATTCTTTGACAGCACTTACTCCTTGACTTGTTGATTGAACAATATCATGAATACGATTTTCAAAAGAATCAATTTTTGCTACGCCAGATAAGTCACCTAGTTCTTCATAGAAATCTCGAATAGTCCCGGTTATTCCACCAAGCAAGTCATCTAAAGCGTCGGCGTCATCTTTATATTGCGCAGGATTAAGATCTAAATCAATAAAAGAAAATCCTTTTTCTTTATTATATAGAATATTGGATACATTTGCGTCTACGCCAATACCTAATTCATTTAATAACTTAAAATCCTGAATGAGCTTTTGTATTTGTGCGTCTGTTGCTTCATATATCTCAGGATTTACCCAGCTGTTTTCATAGTCACCTATATTCTTTCCAAATGCCTTTTCTTGTAATTCTAAAAAGACTTTTTTCTCACTATCGGCTACTATGTCAAGTATTCTTGCAACATTAATTCCTGCATCAGCGGCTTCATTTAATTTATCTTTTAACTTAATAGTTTCTGTTAACCTGTCAGAGCCATTAGATAATTCCCTATTTTTTGTTGCCAACAAAACAGAATTATCACCAATAATACCGCCACTCTTGACCATGCCAGAATTAACTAGTTTAATATCTCCAGTTTTATCATCAATTAAATTAAGTGTTTTAAGTAATTCTTTGGCTTCCTGATTACCTTCTTCTATAGAACGTCTATACTCTTCCCAGAACGAAGAAACTTTATTATAATCATGAGCCTTTGAATACTCACCAAATTGTTTAACTAGTTCTTCAAGACTACTTTTTGTATCATTAGCTTCTTTTGCTATATTTGAAAAACCATTATTATTCTTTGTTTGGTCATCAACAGATTTGAGCTGAGAAGACAATTCTTTAATTTTGTCTTGAAATTTTTGTACTATTGTTCTCTGCTTTTTGATTTCTGATTCAGAAAAAACTTTCAGAGGCTCAACATCTTCAAGATCTTCTAATTGCTCTTGTAAATCCTTTGGTAACTTTTCTAATGCTTCAAAACCATTTGCACAATTTAGAATTGTCGAATACAGCTGAGCCATCTCATGCTCAATAGCATCTAATTCTTCATTAGACGCACTTGTAAATATTTGCGTATATTGTTTATGTAATTCTTGAAGTTTATTAGTCAGCTTAGAAGTATCCGCAGTCATTTCCATATCAGATAGCTTTGCTATCTCATGTTCTAAAGCTGCTTTATTAAGCTGATATTGAATATCTACAGTAATCTCTGGATTCTTATCAATAATTTTTTTGATAATAGAATTTAATTCTTGTTCATTACTGTCATAATTTAGTTTTAATATTATCTCATTATCATTTAGGCGCTCTAAATGACCTTGAGCCTTTTTTAATGCATTTTCAAGACTACTAGTGTCGCCTTTAATTTTTGCAATATATTCTGTTGTCATATAGATCACCTCTCCGACAAAAAAAAAAGAAGACATATTGTCTTCTTTAGTTTCACACTATATAAAATATAAACTAATTACACATAATATATTTCACCATCATCGATTCTATAACACGCTAATTTTGCATCAGGATATTTATTCCGATAAACAGAACCACAATCTATATTATGATAAATACAACGATTATCACGGTTGTATTTAGTAAAAACTTTACCCCTTTTATAAACTAATTCTGATTCAAAAATGGTAGGTGTGTGTCCCGCTATAATGGTATAACCCTTTAAGTCTTTGGCAGAATATACACATTCTCCCCTAGCATACAAATTATAATCATGTAAACTAGTATAACCATACTCTTTATATAGTTTTGAATAACCAGCATGAACCAAAATGAATTTTTGATTATTATGCTTAATATGTAATCTTGCATAATATTTCATATTACTAAATAAATCTTTCCACTCATTTAATTGCTCTAAATCAAAATGATAAATCTTAATTAAATTGCGGATTGTATCATACATATCAAAATATCGATATACATTACTAATTTCCGTACATATATCAATTAGTGATTTTGCTGAATTGATTGAATTTAAGATATTTATATTTTCTATAAATTCTTGTTCATGATTGCCACGCAAATATACAAACGGCTTTTCTGTATGACTTTTTATCCATTCTATCATATCATAACTACACATACCACGATCTATGTAATCACCTAAAAAGAATATTTGGTCTTCATCATAATCAAAATGAATCATATCAAATAATTCTATAAATTCTTGATAACATCCATGAATATCACTAATAGCATATGTGCTCATATTATTCACCTCTTTATAGAAGTAGCATAATACTCGCTCATCCTTTTTGTCAATTAAATGCTTTACTCAACGCGTCGCTAAACATTTTATCCATATTTGACTTTTTCATAATTCTTCCAAATTCTCTATCCATTAGTGTTTTAGGAGCCGGAGACATATTTTTGATAGTTTTTACTCTGATTAATTCCTTACCATATCCGGAACCTCTATATTTGTTCATCTTGCCTTTGTCTTTTTTATTAATTCCATGTATTCCTTTAACAAATGTTCTATCAAATACCCAGCCTTTATATGCTCTATATGGATTACCAGGAATGTTTGAACTTGAAACATTGATGCCTGCAAAATAAGAATCTCCAAATTGTTGGATACCTTGTCCGAACACGTCGTTATATGCATTAGATCCTAAATAAGTACTATAAGTTCTTTCGTAACTTTTTGGATTGGGGTAGTCTTCGTAAAATTGTTCAATGAACGTTTCGTATGCGTTTTCAATTTTAAAGGCAACTTCATCTGCTAATTCTTTAACCGCTTTATTATATTTGCTTTTAATATCATTTTCTATTCCTTTTAATCCTTGATTTTTTGTCATAATTCACACCTTTCCGGCGCAAATTACGCCAAAAATAATACTCCCTCCGGCTATGACCCCGAAGAGAGTTGTGCTATAATCCTCATGTACGTACTGCAACTATTAACATAGGTAGCTGCCGCCTTAATCCGAAAGGAGGCTTGCTGTGAAAGCAATGGTAATAACTACAGCATTAGCCTCTTGCTTATCACAAATCTTTCAGAGAATAGCATTAGCAATATTATTACTAAAAGAAAGTGATCAGATAACGGCTTTGAAAACCTCAAAAGAAGGATACAAGGTCTTATTTGGCAAGAACTGTGAACCGCTTTTATAATAGTTCACATGAGGATTGGAAGGATATCATACACATGTGTACAGAAAGAGCAAGGACTATCCTTGCTCTTTCGTTATTACCCCCATAGGTTATGACCCCTACGACACCGCTGGCATAATTAATTATTATCAAGTTTAGCCATTACTTGACGAATTGCTTCTCTTTCCTTTTCAGTAGATGCTTCCTGCATTGCCTGTTCTAAATGATCAAACATCATAGCTTTTCCGCTATAGCCACCATTATAATTCATACCACGACCATTCATAGCATAGCTATTCCCATCACGATACATAATTCTACCATTATAACCATAGCTATTCATGCCACGATAACTATTACCATCACGAGGCATTACGCCGTCATCATAATAACCATACATGGTTCTCATGGAATTGCCATTCATACCCATTTCTTTTTCCATAGATTCAGCCAAATCCTTACGAACATCAGCCAATTTATAGAGATTAGAAAGAGATGCATCATTAAGCTCAGGTTGCGTTGTAATCTTATCAATCTCACAATCAACAAGTTTTAAAGCTTTTTCATAATCGAACATTTTTATCTCCTTTCTTACCTTGTCATGAACAGATCAGGGCGGGAGAATATAATATTCGTATTCTGTACCTGAATAGGTTGATCTGATGTATTCCGAACAGTAACTGTTTCACAACACCCACGCCAAATATCAACGTTGATTGAACGAGAAACATTGAAATATTGATCAACCGCAGCAGGAGTAACGATCATATTACTTGCCGGGACAGTCGCACCATCTACTGAAATAGCGACTGAAATCGGCCCTACTGTGCCGCCTGTAGGTATAGATATGTTTGCTCCAAAATCTACAAGATATTCCGCAGAATTGTTACCGCATCCACATCCACAATTACATCCACCGAAAAACGGAACATATCCACTCAGCAGAAAATTGCCAGTACCATCCCTATGACGTACAAAACCTCGCCTACAAGGACTTGTAGACTCAGTAAACACGATTGATTCTCCGGGATTGACAATCTGAATGGCATTTGCACTATACTCAGCCATTATGCCACCTCCCTTCAGTTAGAACCACATCCGCAACCGTAACCATAACCCTGATTGCAGCAATACGGTGAAGGTACAACGTATGCCGGACGAGGAGTAGGAGCAAGATACTGCTCAAGAGCAGCTGTCTGAGCCTCATTATTTGCAAGAATAGCGGCTGTCTGTGCATTCTGTGATGCTGCAAGCTGTGACATTGTAAGCTGTTGCTGAAGAGCTGCAATTTGCTCATTTTTAGCATCAATCTTATCCTGACACATTTGATCTTTAATATTCTGAATGCCCGAATTAACAGTATTAAGAACACTTTGAAGAGCATCAGTAACCGCTGCACGATCTGCACATGCTTCAGTAGCAACCGTATACTTCAAATCTGCAACTGCTGCACGATTTTCACAACTATTAGTTGCCTGATTCATAGCAAGATTACTTATCTGATTAGTCAGATTAGCAAGTTGGTTACAGCGAGATACTTCTGCATTTGCAAGAGAAGTGTTGATACCGCTGATACCACTCATGATAGCCGCCTGATCAAAACCATTTTGCACATCGTTTACAACATAGGGAACAGATCCGCCATTACCACCGAATCCATTACCCCAACCGCCAAATCCACCATTCATAAAAGCGAAAATGAATAAGACGATTATCCAGAAAGACCCGCCGTCGTTCCATCCGAAACCATTACTACCATTACCTACCACTGCTGCTACATCTGCCGCAGACAGATCACCATTTGAAAGTGCCATTTGGAAACTCCTTTCGTTAAAAAAACATTAATAAGTTATTTATTACTATCATGCGCATGAATTAGTAATCGAAATTAAAAAAGCCGTGTATATAAATACACGACGGAGTTCCTTTTAATCCTAAAAAACCTATTTCAAAATTCCCTGTAATTGTCTCGCCATACCTTGAATTTGATTGAATTGCTGTTGTGTCATTTTTCCAGAATTCAATAAATCCTGTACTTGTTGTTTTGCATCACCCTTAAAATTTTGCTTAAATTGATTAAAGCTGTTTATGAAATTTGCCATATTCCCAAATGGGCCGTTATTTTGATTATTACCACCCATTTGATTAAATATTGGATTTCCCATTATTTGTTCCTCCGTCTTGATGTTGTACTAATATCAGATTCTTCTTTGTTTTCACTTGATAATTGTTTTCTAAGAGAATCTAATTCTTCAAGAACTAAATTAAAATCTTCCTGTTTTACAAATCCTTTTAGATCTTCTTTTTTTGCAAAATCAACATTTTCCACAACTTCTGGTACTATTTCTTCATCATCGGTTTCTTCAATCAAACGGTAAGTACGCATCTTTTGTGGCTTTCCATCTTTATCTGCTGATTTCATATAGATGTATGGATTTTCACTATCCATAAGTAAAAGAGAGTGTCCCGGAGCAACAAGATAAGCTTTTGCAGCCTCTTTCCCTTCAACCCATATGAAACTATTATTTTCCTGACTTTGTTGTTCTTGCTGTTGAGGTTGCATCATAGGTTGTTGCGGGACATACTGCATTTGTGGTTGCTGAACCATAGGTATATTCTGTTGAGCAGGCCATATAAATTGCTGTTGAGGCAAATATGGATTTTGATAAATCATATTAATATTTCCTTTCATATATCCAAATTATCTGTTCAGATCCCGAATCCCATGAATCGAAATAGACCCCGTTTTTTACTCCAACCACATGATCTCCGGTTCCCAATAAAAAAATCCCGGATGGATACATATCAGTAAATTGCTTGACTGTATAACATCCGGGACATGAACTAAATCTTTCGAACCCATTTTCCCTTAATAATTTATCGTGAATATAATTGGTCGAAGGCATCATTTTTTCTTCAAAACCATATAACATAAGTTTTATATAAGCTTCATCCCAACTACAATTCAATACAACAGTTAAAGCCCTTGGAACACAATCTCCAGTAGATCGGTTCAAAGGATTGGGGTTATATTTTTTCCATGACATTATTTTTCCTTTATGAATTGTGTAATTTTATTTTTGATTTCTGGAGTTTGAAGAGCCTGTTCAAATGTGTTTAGCAACATAGAAACAGCTTCAAACTTAGTTTCAAAGAATGGAATAATAGAACGATTAAGATCTACTTCATCATCTACAACTATATTTAAAACAGTTGTAAATTTAGTAACATCGTCTCCAATTGCATTCATAATCGATTCAATAAGACCATTTTGTTCAAGAATATCAAAATCTTTACTAATATCATACTGAACAATAAATCCATCTATTTCTTTTTCTTTCTCAAATTTATCCCATTCCAAATCCGTATATAACTCAATTACAGCCCGCACAAATAGAAAATATCTCAATGGGGAATTGATAACAAAAGTATCTTTACCATTAATATTCTTATACATAGTTGCTTTCACTATTTGTCGAACAGAATCAATTTTTTGATAATACGGAATATATGTGGTTTTAATATGCTTCTTCACAAAAGCATCTTTCTGTTTTGAAGTGTTGTATTTTTTTGCAAATTCTGAAATTAACATTTTTCTTCCCTTTTAGTCCTTTCTTACTTCAAACTCCCACTCATAACCATCGTCCGTATATATTCGAAATTTATCTGAATATGCATCATAATGAACATGTGTTATCTGAGGAGAAGATGAGCAAATATTGAAATAATCTGTCCTTTTAATCATGTAACCATTATCAGCTAACAGCTGGGATATTTCTGTTGAATACATGATTGTATACCTATGTGTTAAATAAACTTTAAGATTTAATTACCTTTTATACCTTCTGAGGTAAAGAATTTTCCAAAGGAATCTGAAGCCTCCGAGTCATTGTAGACGGAAAGCATATCTGCACTAGACCAATTGAAGTATGCTTGAATAACATCACTTGGAACACCAAGCTTAAATAGTCTTGTGCATAATTGATGTCTTAATGCATGAAAATAAAATGGTTTTCCAAGATATCTTGTTATTGTTTGAGCATAAGAATCTAAAGTTCCAATAGTATACACTTTTCCATCAGCATTAGAAAATATATATTCACTTTCCTTAAAATGCTTTTCGTTCTTTTCTTTAATCCATAAATCTAAATATTTCTTAAAATCCAAAAGTGTATATTTAATAGAGGGCTTTCCCTGAACTCCTCGCCCTTTGGTTTGGATTGTTTCAGGAGTTCTATATAATGCAGCGTCCGACATAATATTTTCGTCATCGAAAAACGCAGTCTTAAAACGTAACAGTTCAGATTTTCTCGCTCCGCTAAACGCTGCAAGAGCAAAAGCACATGCTATAGAATATTTCTTATCTTCAACTAACTGTTTTAAAACATTATCAACTTCTTGATCAGTTATAATTGTTTTTTCTCTAACAGTTTGTTTAACAGGAGATTCAATCTTGTAGATAATAGAACGATAATTCTTAATCTCATCATCAAGTATATTTTCAATATAATTTGAAAGACTACTTAAACATGATTTTACTCTAGCTAATCTATTTGAGCTCCATTTCCATTCTGTCATTGCGTATTTTTGAAATTTCGCTACTTCACGTTTTGTTAGATCAACAAAATATTTATTATCATTATTATCTATATTCCAACAAAAGAAGATATACAAATCGTTTTTATATCCCGCGATTGTATTGGGGCTTCGGTCTACTGATACAAGATAATCGAGAAAATCATTTATAAGTTCTATATTTTTTGGATTTATTCTAGCAATTTTTTCTGAACTTGTTATTTCATTATATACGGTTGTACGTCCCATGATCCCCTCCTCTCAGACAAAACCTCTATATATAAAAAACGTGGGCAGAAGAGTAGAGGTTCTCTTCTCAACAGGCTCATGACTTCCTGTTGTTCCCACGTTTAATACCAAATTTATAAAAAACCAAATAACTACATTGACAATTTTACATCATTTTCGTCGTTTTCTAGTCCACGTGGACAATTTACCACCCGCCACATGAAAACTAGAAATTGATTATTTTTTACAAATGTCATCTTTATTTCGTTAGCGAATCATAATATTCAATGACGGCTAACCCTATATTAATTGCATCAGCCTCATCGTCCGTAACATCTAATCCAAGCCTATCTTTTATATATCTAACGCTTTCTTCCTTAAGTTCATTCCGAGTTTTCTTTCCTTGTTCAAATTTCGGCAACCATTTCCGCCACTCAGACGGATTTATCTCATGATATTCACGGCTCTTACATACACACCAACAACGAACTGCTCCAAGTATTTCGGAAAGCTTATTAACCATCATTACATTCCTACCATGTCCTTGTGGATGTTCAATCCATACTATATCTGGATTTTCTTTTTGAAGTAATTTAATAATATCTCTAATCATATTATCTATTCGTTCATTTACATCTTTATTTTTGCGATGGTCAAATAAAATATGATAAACATATTTCCCATTAATAAAAAAAGAGACCCCTGTAGCGGTGGTACTTGAGTCTATACTGCATAATTTCATAAATATGCTCCATTTTATCCTATTAATCGTTAACTAATTTCTCGGTTTCTCCATTTTTTATATAATTCCTTAGTTTTTTCATTCTTAGGGAATATCATTATTACATCTCCTTGAGATTCATAAACATCTAAAGGAAAAATACCTTCTCTTAACCAAATATATTGTTGGTATCTATCTCTACATCTCATTACTTCATGTGTTCTATACTCTTTTGTTTGAAATGCTGGCTTTATCAAATTATTCATAAATAAAATCCTTTCGGTTTCGTAGGCGGAAACCCACCGCCCTTGGGCGGTGGGAGGAGTCTTGTAAATTCGTAGCCATTAACCTTGGCTTTTGATGTACTTTTATATAGTAGCTAATGATATCTTGAATTAACCGCTTGACTTTCACTAATAAATATTATAATATATATTTAGTGAAATAACAATGAGGTACATTATGGAACAGATGATAGTCACAGCTAAAATTCAGATATCCGTTAGTGCAGACAATAAGGTTCTACTTGATAAAACCATGTCTGTTTATTCTGATGCATGTAATTTTGTATCTGAATATGTGTTCCGTACTCATGACCTTAAACAGTTTTCTCTTAATAAGGTTTTGTACTCCACACTCCGAGAGAGATTTGGACTCAAATCACAGATGGCTCAGTCTGTATTTAAAACTGTTATCGCAAGATATAAGACCATTCTTGAAAATCAGAAAGAGTGGATTCAGCCATCTTTCAAGAAGCCACAGTATGACCTTGTATGGAACAGGGATTATTCCCTTACACAAAACTGTTTCTCGGTTAATACTCTGAATGGTCGTGTTAAACTTACTTATTTCGCTGAGGGTATGTCTAAATATTTTGACCACACAATCTATAAGTTCGGCACAGCTAAGCTCGTAAACAAGTATGGCAAATATTTTTTGCATATCCCTGTTTCTTATGATATCGAGGAAAGTAATATCTCTGATATCTGCAATGTTGTAGGCATTGACAGAGGTATTAACTTTGTTGCTGCCACTTATGATAGTAAGCACAAGTCTGGTTTTGTAAGCGGTAAAGCCATCAAGCAGAAACGTGCAAGCTACGCCAAACTTCGCAAGGAACTCCAAATGCGTCAGACTCCATCATCAAGACGTAGGCTCAAAGCTATCGGTCAGCGAGAAAACCGTTGGATGCAGGATGTAAACCATCAAGTATCAAAGGCACTCGTTGAAAGCAATCCGAAGCATACGCTCTTTGTTCTTGAAGATTTGTCCGGTGTCCGTAATGCTACAGAGCGTGTCAGAACCAAAGACCGCTATGTTTCTGTATCGTGGTCTTTCTACGACCTTGAACAGAAGCTAATTTACAAAGCAAAACAGAATCAATCAACTGTTATTAAGGTTGACCCTCGTTATACAAGTCAGTGCTGCCCTGTATGCGGACACATTGAAAAAGCCAATCGTGATAAGAAGATACATCTGTTTACTTGTAAGAACTGTGGCTATAAATCAAACGATGACCGCGTTGGAGCTATGAATCTGTACCGCATGGGAATCAACTATCTCGAAGATAGACAAGTACCTGATACAGTTACGGCAGAGTAAATCTTTGTCGTAAGGGGCGGTGTCAACCGTCCCATGATGCGACCCCACGGAAGTTACACCGACAAAATGTAGGAGTTATTGCAACGAACTACAGGGGAGTCGCAAGCCCATTACCTTTAGGTGATGGGTAGTTGACAATACTTTTCACCTTTTAATCCTTAATCAGATCCCTAAAAAAAGGGATACCCGTGTATTTCTACATGGATATCCCTTTTGTCAAGAATTAATTCAATATCCATGTTAATATAATTTTCTTTTTCTCCTGCCTCTTGGTTTAATTTCTGGTTTAACCATTATTTCTTGTAAAACAGATGCTATTTCAGATTTATAACTAGAACAATCCTTCATCGGAATCTTTTCAAGAATAGAAGATGCCTTATCTTTATTCAATAATTTCATATTATAAGCAGATATTGTATTCGCTATCTCTTTACAACTCTCAGTATCATATAACATCTTCCAAGATGGCCCATTACTACAATGCGGGCAGAATTTATATTTATTTCCACAAACCGGACATTCTCTTATTTCGGACATAATATTTACCTCATACTAAAATAAAGGCCGCCTTGTAATAAAGCGGCCTATTATTATCTATATTATGCCTCAAGAGTAAGTCCGGAGAGACTAAACTTCTGAGTCTTCTCACCATCAGGAGTAGTCGTAACAACAACAAACTTCTGAGCGTCCTTATCTGTAACTTTAAATGCTCCATTTCTATCAGGATCATTGATAATCTCAACAAGACCAGAACCTTGTGAAGGATCAAGTCCGACTTTTACGGAGGTAGCATTTGCATCTATATCAGTAAACTTCAGAGCAATAAAGTGTCCTTCACCCCAAGAATCTACAAGAGCACCAGACTCAAGCTTCTTAAGAGTACCTGTTATTGCACCATCAGCTACAACTACATCATTCGCCTGAAGATCACTTACAGGAGTTCCAAACATTGAAAATGTAGGAACCTCAGCCGCTACGGTAACATCGCTTATCTCATCCTCAGTCTCAGCTCCGGGAAGATTTATATCCTGATTGATTTTTGCATCATATTCATCTGAATCCTCTGCAATAGCAATGTAAAACAGAAGCTGATTCTTAGCGCAATAATCCTTGAACGCCTGAGCCGTAAAACTCTGTGCTGATTCAGTATCTACTGTCCAATCGAAATCAGGTGCCATCTGGAAACGAGGGAATACAGCGTAAAGAGCCAAAGTTGTCTCAGCGTCACAAACATCAGAGCAAAGTATACGGAATGTAGCCTTGCACTCCTTCGGGAACGAAGATCCATCCTGATTAACTCTAACTGCAACGTTGCCCTCAGCAACCTGATAGTCATATTTAATCTGTACAGAAGGTGTTGCATCCGTAGGAAGCATAATTGAAGTTACACCATCTACAGTAGATATAGCATATGTACCAGCTCCTGCAACGGTGCCTCTTGTATACCTCAAATCTATATTTGGAAGGCCATTGTCATATGTGCCGTAAACAGACAGAGTTCCCTCAATAGGAGTATCCGGCAGCTTAAGAGCAGAGTCTGACTTAGCAACCTGAAGAATACGAGGAAGTACTACATCAGCATTCTTTATAATATCAGAACCTGTCTGAAGAGACATAAGGTTCAGAGAAAGAACTGCATTCTCGCCTGTTATCTCAACATTCTTCGCCGTATAGAATCTCTTTATAATATTACCAACCGCATCTGTCTTATCTTTAGTTTCAGAAGTCGTATTAATCGAGAAATTCTGAACCTGGTCAAGAACAGCCAGAAGCTTATTATTCTTATCCTCAAACTGTCCGTCAACCACACGGTCGATAACCAGCTTATCAAGATTAAGTTCCATAATCTAAAACCCCTTTCATTTAGTTTTATTATTTATTAGTTTCTTGCCTTTCGGCTTGTATTTATCATCACTGTATGTCCATGTCATATCTGTGCTAGATATATCTTTAGTGTCTACAAAACCAGACATACTGCCTTGCATAAGAGCAACAGCAGCTTTCTTACCTTGTATTTGTGTAAAAGATTTCATAAGCTGATATAACGTAAGGCCATATACAGTTTCATATGTATATGAAAATTCCTCGGTATTCACCAAGGAAACAATTATGTCGAATATCATCGACTCAGATTCATCTTGTTTTTTTGCATTGCGTTTTCGTTCTTTTCTATCATCTATTATCATGATTTTAGCGGTAGCTTTATTTGCGGCTTTCTTGTTCTTGTGTTGAAAACCAATTAATTCTCTTAAATAAGCTATGAATACTTTATATAGTTCTTCATCGAATACAGCTTGATCTGAAGGTCTATATAAGACAGTTCTTTTGTCTCCATCTTGAGTTTGTTCTTCCATAAGCCGAAACTCACGGAAATCGAAATCGCCCATAATGATTTTTAATTTGCTTGGATCTATTACAGATAAAAGAATACGGAAAAAATCCCATTCAGAAATTTCCATAAAATTAATTCCTAAATCGTCAAGCATACTAGGCATATCCCAAGGAGAAGAGCAAAGTGTCCATGCCGTACTGTAAAAATCATCTTCTCCAAACTCTTCAATTTCATCTATTGTAGGCTGCTGTAAAATAAGCCAATCGGTTATCTCAATCGGCTTACCTCTAAGAATTCGATTTTTATTAAGTACCAATTCTTAAGCCCATCGTTCTTCCATTTTTAGTAATAGAGTTTGTAGTATGATTTTCGAATATAAGGGTGCGGCTAGGATAGTCGTTATCTACTATACTAGGTTTGTTAGACACCAATTTTAACTGTGTGCCAAAATCATTACAACCGTTAAATTTGTCAATCAAGACTGCGCTAATTAAGTCGTGACGTGGTACACTAACCTCAGCAACATTCATATCATCCTTATGACAAAGAATATAAAAAATAATTTGCTGATACTTGATAATCGAATTATCGCGTGACACGTAGTCAAAAGATGTTTCAAAACAAAGGTAATTTCTTACTTTCGTTTGAACACCGGGTACTAGGAAGTACGGTAAAATAATCTGATTAATATATTCTTCCGGTTCCGCTTCTGAGCTTTCAAGCTCCTGATCATGAAGAAGATACGCAATTACATTATCTTCTATAAGTTTTTCTTTGATGATCTGTTTATATCTAATATCATCCTCATCCGGTATATTACGATAATCTCGGAGTTTTCGAAGTTCCTTATCACTAAGTTTCATAACGACCTCCTTAATTTCCCGCAATATTCATTTCGATAGAAGAGGAAATATTACTATTCGTTGTATATTTCAATGTTACTTTTTGCCCAATATAATCGTCTGAACCGATAAATCTGATTTTGAACGAGTCATCATCTTGTTGTTCTACTGTAAAAAGATCGTCTTTAGGTTGATTTTCTATCATAAAAGACCAATTCCCAGATGTGAAATTCACTTCTTCATCATCCTTGTAAAATTTCACATAGAATACACGGGCGTTACCATTCACCTTAAATTGATTGTTTTGGACACCCTTATATGTGATTTTACAATAGATGTTAGTAGTATCTTCAATAAGTTCGGTCGGTTTTATTTTATTATCATAATATGATGCCCACATTCCTATAAGATTTCCATTATCATCATATTCAATATAATCCTTATGTGGATCGAATTGATCCTGAGCACAAGTATATCTTGCAATACCGCGTACATTAATATCCTCAACTTTACTAACCGACCAAACTACAGGTGTTTTCCGGTTTTGACTTATAATTATTCTTTGATCGTAAAATATAGTTTGTGTTTTGTCATTGTACGGAAGCCAGATAATTTTCTGGTTTTCCGGATTAGTTATTCTGTAATCTTGCCAGATTCCAGAGTTGTACGAATTCTGGGATCTTAAAACACACCAACTTTCATATTTATGATTATCATAAACCCATTGAAGCTTATGATTGCATGGGAGTATTAGATACGTGGGGAATTGATCACTATAATATCTATACTGATCGACTACCAAATAACGATGAAAAATGCCATTGCCATCCGGAGCTTCAACATACATTCCAATTGGAAATATTGCTCCTAACGGATCAGCAAATTTTTCCTTATAATACGGTATATTACATTTGTAACTTGGCTTAAACTGAAGATGGAGGGCTATAGTATCTTTTGCAAGAGAATTATATTCTATCTCAAATATTTTAACTTCAACAGGAATCTTAGAATGAGACTTTTCTGGATGTAAATTGTCTCTGACAAAAAATTCGTCATCATGATCCTGATCGTAAAACCAAGCAGTTTTCGCACTTATATCGTTATACCACGTAGCTTCCATAACATTATCCGATTGTATTTTATGAGCTTGCCCTGTAGTTCTGGCATTATTCAGTTTTTTATATATATCAAGACTCGGCATCGTCCACCTCCTTGATATTCAAAACTTCCTTACCAGCATCTAATACAAGCTTTCGATATACAGGGAAATCAAGTCCGTTTTGATAATTAAGTAAAGCTTCTTCAAGCAAACTTGCTATTGTAACAACTTCCCTCGGATAACCGACCAAGGAATTATAACCATCAAGCATATATTGGACATTTCTAAAAGCTTTTTCCACATCTACATGATATTCATCAGCAGTATTTGGATCTACAATAAGCAGAAGGAAATATATCTTTTTACGAAGTTTTTCTTTAGTAAGGTGAATTTGATTTGACTCAAATTCACCATATTTATAAGTTAACTTGTTCATGACGTACCCCCAATATAACTATTAGAGATATATCCTCTGTCTTGAACAAAGAATCTTGCCTCTTTGTATACATCATCCATAAGGCCACGAAGTTCAGCTATATGTTGTGCCTGTGAATAATATTTTTGCTCTTTACCACCAAAGAATTGAGTAGTATTAGTCTTATTCCTAACCTCTTTATGAAGCCATTCATATACCATCCACTTAGCAATAGCATCTATCACAAATCTCTTATCAGCTTCATCGTCTACTACATATTTCATCTCATAAGATAAAATATGTGTTTCATCATCTAATGTAAGAGAAGAGAATATACGTCTTAAATAAGTCTCTGCTAAAGCATTATGAAGATATTCTGTCATAAGGGAGAAAGAATCACTGATACTAAGATTAGCAAATTCATAATCTGTTATATTTCCTAAAAAGTTTTCAAATATTACTTGATAATCTATAGAGGTCATATTTCACCTCCCGACATTATTTGTCGCCAAACAATTCACTCAGAAGATTAAAATCTGCACCGAAAATATCAGAAAGCACACGAGCTGAAGCAATACTGTCCATTGATCCATTAGCAATCGCAGTAGCAGCCATCGTCCTAAGAGTATCTTTTGCTCCATCGGGGAGCTTTTCGATCTCTATTCTCATCTGTTCTGCCGGAAGTTTAAGAATCTGCTTCAGATCACCTCTGCTATACATGTTATTATATGCTTCAACTACTTGCGGGAATTCCTCAAGGAAATCCTTGTCATCGATTATAATCCTCGGCATAAAAATATATTCCGAACGACTACGCACAAGATGAACAAGATCTATGTATTCTATGTCACACTCCGCTCCATACTCATTAAAACGGTAGTAAGTTTCAGTCTTTGCACCGATAATACCCAAACCGCCAGTAGTAACAGAGTGACATAGAATGTAATCATGATCATCAAATTCCTTTGACTTAGAATTATTTCTTTTATTCTCAACTGATTTCTCTTCTTCAACAGGAATATTTTCCTCAATCTCAGGAGTCTCTTTTACTTCCTGTTCTTGAACTGTTTTCTTCTTTGTATATGCCATTTTAGGCCTCCTTTTAATCGTAAACTGTTATTTATTACGGAGTTATAGTCCACTGGCCAAAATATCTCCCCGGACGGAAAGCAACACCAAACTCTCTCTGAGCTTCATACTTCTTAGTATCATCAATACGTCCGTCCGCCTCGCCTCTCTCGTTAATTTCGTCAATGATTGTCTCTCCGACATCCACGAAATCAACGATCTTGTTTTCACCAGCAGCAAAGAAATAAAGTTTACTATTATCAAACTCATATGTCGGGCCAGCAGTCGTAAGAGTCTTAAATCTCTGAGGTATCTCAACAAGAGTATAACGGCCATAATTACCAAGACGGCTATTACTAGCAACATCTTCCTTCATAGAATTTGCAATCCAGTTAACCTGAATAAGATTTTCAAGCTCCTGAAGCGCAAGCATCGTACCCATGATTACAACATCGGCATTGTTATTAGCAATACTTACATTCATAGGTATCCGATTAAACTGTCTCCTTACAGTAGCAGTATTTGCAAGTGCACCACTGTCCACAAAACCTGTCTGGACAGGAAGCTTAGTAACTGCATTACTTACCTCTGTAAAAATAAGACGCTGAATTACTTTAATGAACGCTTCAGTTATCTTTGTAACAAGCTTATCCCAAGGCTCACGGCCAAGAATAAACAGATCTATATCAGCACCGACGGCCGCACCGTAAACATCGGTATCAATGCTATAAGTCCTGCCGGGCATCAGTCTCTGAAGGATTGTATCATGATGCCTCTTACCCATACGTCCAACAGAAAGAATTACATTATCATCCTCAACCACGAACAGGTTCTCATCACCTGCTGCAAGATTCTTCTCATTTACAAGAGCATTGAACCACTCGTTTGCCTGAAGACCAAGTGATACCGTAATATCTATAGCCTCTTCAACTATTGCATAAACCTGACGGTCATGATCCTTATGTGCATAACGAAGCTGTCTAGGAGTAGGCTTCTCAACACCATCAAGACCATAGCATCCCTTCAGAAGATTACGAAGCTTATCATTAGCTTCAGCATATGAAAGCCCGTCAAGATTACCTGTAAACAGGTCTATCATAAGATTCTTAGCTTCCTCATATGTCGCATCATACTTTGCGAAAATATCCTTTGAAAGCTGATCAAAAGTTACTATATTTGACATTTTACTGTTTCCTCCTTTCCTAAAATTAAGATGCAATTACAAGCTTACCGCTTGTTGCGTTAGCGGAAACCGACTTGCCTATAGAACTAGCACTAGGAGGTGTAGTAAATCCTTCTGCACTAAGCTCAAAAATGTCACCCTTATGAAGGGCATAACCACGAACCGTGTCACCCTCTTTGTTATAGAAGTTCTTAGGATCCGTAAAACGAGCATCATAATCAATACCCATCTCAGGAACTTCAAGAATAAGAATTGCATCAGCAGGATTAGTAACTTCAACATAGTAATTGCCGTCAGCCGCCTGATCGACTATTACACCCGCAAAAGCAGTAGGAGCCGCAGCTTCCTCATAAAGATCAAATTCTACCCAATCACCCTTTCCACGGATAACACCATTATCACGGTCAGCAGTAAGCAGAATATTATAAATATGCTCTCCGCCATTTCCGGCAAGAAGCTTGCTCTGGAAGGCATAAGCATGTTTTGTAATTGTCATATTATATGCCATGACGATATTTCTCCTTTCGTAAAATTACGCAAAAAAAAAAGAGCCTTGCGGCTCGAATTCTCTTTAATCTTCCTTTTTCTTTCCTAATCCACCATATCTGCCACGTTTTGATGGCTGATTAAATAGAATAGGTTTCATTGTAACTGTAGGTTTTGATTCTGTTGTCTGAGCAAATTTTACAGAACCAGACTTAGCTGCATTCAACAGAATCTCATCAGCTTTAGCTCTGACTTCATCGACACTGAAATTAAAATGAGAATCTTGTTTCTTAAATTCAACAAATTCTTCAGAATCAGCAATAGAAGAGTAAACTTCGCTATTAAGTATCTCCATTTTTTCCGGCTCAGCCTTAAACTTGCCAAGCTCCTCAGATATAGAAGAATAATTTGACCTCATCTCATTAAGAGAATCAAGTTCTGAATCTGTAAGATATTCAACATTTACATGAACACGCTCGCCATTTAAAGTGATATCATCTCCGTCTTTCTTGTAATTTTGAGAGTATTTATTGGATTCATTAAACCATCCTTCGTATATGAAATGATCGTCGTATACAGCAGTTATGCCATACCAATCATTATCTTGCTCCTCGTAAGGGGTAAGTAAATTATACAAAGCAACACGGATATCCTCGTGAGATATTTCAAAAGTCTTAGTAAATTTCTTTTCCTCAGAAGGAGCACCATCATTAGTTTCCTTGGACTGCACCACAGTAACTTCCGTCTCTTCAGTGGATTTTTCACCGGAAACTCCTTCGTCCGTCGCAGTTTCATTAACAGCGCCTTCATCTTCTGAAGTTACTTTACTATTCTCTTCAAAATCCATTTGATTTTCCTCCTTTCCGATAGAATTTATATTATCAAAAGCCTCTTTTATCGAGTCTTGGATAAACTTTTTTAAATCTTCATTAGTTTCAAATTGAATAGAATTCTTTTCCCGACTAAATTCAACCATATCTGCTCTGGAACCTAACATTCCTTCACCTATAGGAGTCCCATCATCTTTAGAACCAAGTAAAGTAGAAGCGGATAGATAAAACTTCTTCAAATCTAAATATTTATCTTTAGCATTGAAAGCCATATTTTCAATAACTAATTCACAGCTATTTTTACTTCCGCCATCTTTTTGACGAAGAATGTCTGCGGCTTTAGTATATTCTTCAGCTATGTATCCATAAGCGCAAAGATAATCTTTATTCAGTTCATCGTCATGTTCCCAAAAAGGCGATTCAGAAGAAAAAGAACCTACTTGCTTTTCTATATAATTAATTTCTTCTTCACCATCTTCATTTTCTATTTTTTCCATCTCATGACCTTCAAAATCCCAGGATCCATCATCTAACTGATGAATAGCAGCTAAAATAGGTCTATCAGCAATAGTAGGAGCAGCATCATTTGCTGCATCCTCAGAAACAAAGGTTCTGTTCCTGTTAAGCCCAGTATGAAAAATCCTAAACTTTAACCGTACCATTCCACGATGACTATCATTGTCATCATCATCTATTTCAAATGTTGTTGGAACTTGTACAGCTAAAGGGTATCCAGACTGTTTAGAACTAAATCTAACTACTTTTTGATCCTGACAGAAACGCACGAGATCATCGATTGTAAGTAATTTACGTTTCGCCATTATTCTATACCTCTGTTACATACACAAAATATCTGTTTTAATTATCTTTTTATTGTCTTCTTCAGAAAAGTTATATTTACCATCATTAAGAAAAACATAATATTTCCCCTCCTGTGAAACGGCAGTAAAATTATTTCTTCTTAATTCAGCAGCTACTTTCTCGTCTGAAGTCTTTATAAAATTCTGTCCCATCCTTTTAATCCCTTCTAATCACAATTCCTCATTTCCATCTGCGTCATATATGTGAGAACCATCTGAAGAATTATCATCAGACTTATTAATATTAGTGTCTATTTCATATTTAACAGGCTCAACAATAATAAAATCTTTCTTCTTATAATCACCATTCAACATATTTTCAACTTGATTCTCTAGTTCAGACTTATCATCAGTTTCCCAAACCACATAATTACCTTTTGAGTTTTTTACTTTAAGAAACTGATATTTTGAAGAATTATTAGCCGTCTCTTCGACGACAATCATTATCTTATACATTTCATTCCTCTTTCTTGGATGACTGCATATTTTCCGCTATGCCAGCAAGTTGTATTGCGGCACCCTTTACCTTGTCGTAACCAACTTGACATATAACCCATACAGCTAATACCGAGCCGACAAGACAAATAATATTATTAACCGTCCACGGAATCTCAAGAAGCATATATGATGCAGCTGTTCCACCACCACCCACAACGATAGAATTAATAAGAGCGATTACATTCGGAGAACTAGCCTTATTGGCATTCTTATATGCTTGCTTAATTGCTTCTGTTAAAAGCGAAGATACTATTGATCCCGCTGTTAATATCGATATAAACATTGTAACTGTCATTTCTTTTCACCTCTTAATCATTTGTTTCTGGATCTTTCGCCAGACGGTGACAATTCACCTGAATCAACTTCAGGTCTACCTTCACCTACTTCTCCTTTACCAGATTGTGTATAGCTAGAAGCCAACGGATACATCATAAGATCTTGTAAAGTAAGCTCCTGTGACTCTAACATCAATTCAGCCATAGTCTGTCTTTCCGAATATCCAAGCAAAGTTCCATATTCCAATCTATACATAAAACCATGCTGATTTGCTTCTAAAAGATTCTTTCTATAATCTTCCTTGGTATAAATAGTTACCGGAGAATATGAAACATGACTGTAATTATTAATGTTTAGCATCAGTTGAAGATTTGTCCATGCTTCAATTTGACAAAGAACATCATTTAATACATAAGCTGACTCCATTTTTAGAGCAGATTTAATCAACTCTGTATTATTAACAGCTTTCGTGGCGTTAATTAAAGCACCTATTCCACCTGCTCCGCCAAGAATTTGTTGCTGAGAATTTTCTACTCTGTTGACATCCTCAGATACATTATCTGAAAATTCTATAGTTTTTAATTCTTCTCCAGGAATAACAGCCGAACTTACCCCTTCCGGAATTGCCTTTTCAGCTGCTATTTCAAAATAATCGATGGCCAAATCTGGACTGACCTTCCAATCATCTGAAGCCTTAGCGGAATTAAGTGTGCTCAGCGGGAGATATATCATTTTGTAAAATGACAGAGAGTCTGCCGAAGCTTGAGAATCGACTAAATCATTTAAATTCGCTAACTGGCTTAAATAAGGTAGAAGAGGAGGAATTATAATATCTTTCAAATCGCTCCTAAATTTTAATACCATAGAATACTCAGCTGGTACATGTATATATTTAATCCCTGTTTTTCGATATTCATCCCATAATTCCTTAAGTGGCGATCCAAATACCTCGATGATATACTGTCTTTGTGCATTACGCCATTTTGACATATCTATAGCAAAACCTAAACAAGTTCCACCATCACAAACGTATTCCGAATCTATTATTGCCTCAGAAGGGTCTATATTATAAAATAATGTTCCAGTATCATCATGAAAAAATATATTAAAGCTTATATCTTGAATATACATGTTCAATAACGGCCCAGCCATATTATTTTTCAAACTTAGTATATTCAAAAAATCTATTGTATCATCAAGACTTTTTAATGCTTTACTATCTAATCCCTTAGAAAATGTATAATTTGGTATAACTTTTCTACAATCCAAGCAATACATATCAGAATATAATTTACACATTTTCGCATAAATAGGAGATCGATAATATAGATATCTTGACGCAGCAATTAAATTAGAACTTTGGGAATATATATTCCCTGTTAAATAACCACGTATTCTTTCTTTATCCGTTGTTGTCAAAGAAGATGTCGAAGTAGAATTACTTGAAATATCTCTTAATGCACGTTTTACTTTTTCTTCTGATGCCTTAGCATAATTCTGTTTTTGTTTATTTTCAATCTGTTTATATTGTTCATTCATAGCTGAAACAGTTATATTAGGTTTTCCAATATCTCCTGAAACTGTCGCAACCTTATTTTTCGAGGCACTATTAGTGCTCGATTTTACTCGCGGCATTTATGTGCCTCCTTTCATAAATAATCATCCTATTGCTGGAATTATATACCATTCACCATCTTCACTTTCAAAATCAACTTTATTTGGTAAATCTGAAGACATTAATTCAGCTTCATGTGTCGTATAATGCAAAATTGTTTCGAAAACAGCTATACATTGATTATATGTGACACCATTATCTGACATAAGATGTGAAATAGTCCTTACCATACTCCATACTTTTGCATCATCATCCATAGATTGCATACAAGATGCAATATTTTCCAATTTTTCGTTATTCATTTTTTCTACTCCTTTTAATCCCAAAATATTGTATAGTATTGGTACGGTACTATACGCCCGCCCACGAGTCCTTGAGGTATTACCTCTCACACTTTGCCACCACAGCTAAATGACTATATATCGTCGTCCTACTC
>Ga0247611_10000596_pt1 | contig 72611 bp, 49 predicted proteins | sample 177DNAGHGhighgp2_FD_192422 | JGI IMG/M metagenome (GOLD analysis project Ga0247611, IMG submission 192422) | Sheep rumen microbial communities from Palmerston North, Manawatu-Wanganui, New Zealand - 1770 DNA GHGhigh gp2 | ecosystem: Host-associated > Mammals > Digestive system > Stomach > Rumen...
GCCATAATAATATTTTTTCCAAAATAATTTTCAATCAAATCATTATTATTACTAAATGATATACAATCAAAACAATATATTTTATTTTTATTTTCATTATAATCAAATATACTATTTGTATTAGTTATAAAATTTATATCATAAATTTTATTAGTATTATTATCATTTATAACATATTTTATTACTGATATATTAAATTCTTCATTTAATAAATATACAATTGCTTCTTTTTCTATAGCTTGTGATGACATATTATAAATAACATTATTATAATAAATTAAATTATCAATATTTGTATATGTATTTTGAGGATTTAATGAACTATTATATATATAATAACCTATTTTATTACTATAACTATAACTATTTGTAGTATTATCTTCAAATTTTTTTATGATAATATCTTGAATAAAAATAAAAAATAATTTATTATAATTATTATCATCAATATCATTTAATATATTATTTTTTAATAATTTCATATCATAATTATTAATATTTATTATATTATTATTTTCATATGATAATTTTTGTAATAATAATTCTTCTGTTTTAATATTATTATAATAATATAAAATTTCATTATAAACAAATACAATATTATTTAATATATTTAAAATATTATTTGTTAAAATTAATTTATTAGAAGTATTTTTATATAATTGTATAATATTTATATTATTGTTATTATAATCTTTTAATTTAATTAATGGGATTGTATAATTAATTATATTATGATTATCATAATTAAAATAAATTTCATTATTATTTAATGAACATCTAAAAAAATATTCATTATTATCTTTATTAAATATTGTATAATTTTCAAATGATTTAATAAAACAAACATTATCATTATATTCATTATTTTTAATTATAAATTTTTCTAAATTATAATATACAATTTTATAATTTATATAATTATCATTTATAGAACAATCAATTAATGATTTTGTATTATTATCTAATTGATAATTAAATACATATAATTTATTATTACATATAATATTAAATGATTTAGATAATGTTGTTTTTTCAATATTAAAATCATCAAAAATAGTCAAATAAAATATATATAATTTAATTCCTATTTTTTTTAATGTTTCATTATTATATTCACCAGTTAAAATTAAAACCGGCATAACAAAATAAGTATCAATATTATAATAATAATTTAATACTTCATTGTTTACAGAAGGAATTAATTCTAATGATTTTATTTCATTATTAGCTATTTGATTTAAATGTCTAATATTTGATTCATTATAATTCATATATTCATTTATTTCATAAAAATTAAAATAATTATATAATGAATATGAACCATCAACTAATTTAATTTTATTTTCATCTAATAAATATCTAGTTATTAAATCTTTATAGTGTTGATTATTTAATGATAATTCATAATTTGAATAATCTTTTGGTTTTATAATATTTATTTCATCATTATTTTTATTTATCAAATAATCATTATAATATGATAATTGACCATTATATATATCATTTTCATTACTTAATGTATTACATAAAGCATATTGATTAGAATGAATATAATTTCCATTTTCTTTTTCTAATACTTTATCAAATATATTAACATAAGATTTAATATCTTTTAAATTATTATTATAATTATATTTTGATATTTCATTTTCATCATTAATAAAAGCCATTAAATATTTCATTATTAAATTCCAATTTTTTAAATCATCTTTATTATAAATATCAAATAAATAAGAAATTAATGTAATAAAATATTCATATTTATCTTGTGAATTAATATATGAATAAATATAATTTAATAATAATTCAATATTATTTTCTCCAGGATTTAATACACTAAATATTTGTTTTATTTTATCAAATATTGATATTATATTATCATCATCATCATTTAATATTGTATCTCTAAATACATTAAAATATTCTTCACTCATTATTTTACTAACTTTATCATTCACTTCTTGACAATCAATATTAAATATTTTAATATTATTTTTCTTATATTTATCATATATTATTTCTTCATTTATTATAATATTATTCATTAAATCATAAATATATTTATCTTCATTAATTTCATTAATAAATAAATTATTAATAATATTATTTTTAATATTATTAAAATTTGTAATATTTAATATTTTTTTATTATCATTTAAACATTCATTAATATAATTAATATCTTCTTCAGTCATATTTTCATTAACTAATTCCAATAATTCATTTAATATATTTTTATTTAGTTCTGAAATATATTTTGTAATATAATATTTTGTAAATTTTATATAATTAAATAAATAATAATTTGTATTTTGATAATTATAATATAATATTCTTGTAAATTGTTTATAAATATTAACTAAATTTTCTTTATAATATTCTGGATTATTATATAAATAATCTAATGTTTTAACTATTCTATGATTATCATTATTAATATAAACTTTTATTAATTCTAATATACATTTTAAAACAATTAATTTTAATTTTAATTGATTATTTTTTTTATAAAAATCTTCTACATCATTATTTTCATTATTATTATCAGAATATAATTTATCAATATAATCAAATAAATCATTTAAATTATCTTTATTATTAATAACAGTTTTACAATTAATTAAATATTCATAATTATCTTGATTTGTTGTATTATTAATTTCTTCATTTAAATATTCATTTAAATTAGATAAAATAATATCAAAAAAAATATCTTCTTCTTTAAATATTAATTCTTCATCTTCATCTTTATTTTCATCTTCATTTTCATTTTTAATAACATAATCATTATCTTTATAAAAAATAAAATCTACAAAATCATCTTTATAATTTATTTCATTAATCTTATAATCAACATTAATTTTATCATAAAAATGTTTATAAGAATTAATTTCAAAATCAATAAAATCATATAATGATTTATCAAACATATAATTATTTATTAAATCTAAAATATCATCTTTATTAATATATCCATTTTCCATATTAAAAGTATTTTCAATAATAGTATTAAATGTTGTATAAAGTAAATCATTTAAATTAGTATAAGTATTATAATCATTTAATATATTATTATAATTATTACAATCATAATTAAATTCTAATTGTTTAATATCATAAAAATATGTATTATTATATTTATTGTATATTTCTCTAATAGTTTGTTCAGTTGTAATATTATCTAATAATTTAAATTCATCATTATGATTTTCATTATATTCATTAACAGCTTTATTATATAAATTAATAAATTCATTATATTTATTAACATAAATTTTTAAATATTCATTAAAAGAATTATAATTACATTTATTATTATAAATAAAATATAAATAATTAACTTGAAGTATTATTTTTCCAAATAAATTCTTTGAACAAATATTATAATTATCTAAATTAAAATTAATATTTAACATATTTAATAATAAAATTTTAATTTCTTCATCATTTAATTTTTTAATATTATTTTGTATATCTTTAATATTTAAATTATTAATTGTAATTTCATTATCATTATCATTTTTATTATCATTTTCATTATCATTTTCATTATCATTTTCATTATCATTTTCATTATTATTTTCATTATTATTTTCATTATTATTTTCATTATTATTTTCATTATTATTTTCATTATATAAACTATTATAAATTCTATTTGGATTATAATGTTTAATAATTAAACTATCTTTATTTTCATCTAAAGAAATAAAATAATTTAAATCATTATAAATAAATTGAATTGCAATAATATTATCATTATCATACATAATAGAATAATCATTAATATTATTAAATTTATTATCATTATTAATTTTAATATTATTATCCACTAATTTAATAATATTATTAGTATTAATTTTAATTTCATCATTTTTAATATTATATACATTTAATTTTAAATCACAATTATAAATAATTAATTTATTATTGATATTATAAACATAATAATCTTTATTATTATAATTAAAATAAATTTCATTAATAATATTAGTATTAGGTTTATAAAATATTTTATTAATAATATCATTAAATTTATTATTATCATTAATTTCAATAATATTATTATCTAAATAAATTGTATTAAATTCATTAATAATAATTTTATCATCTGAAATAATAATATCTTCATTATCAATATTATTCATAATACCAAAAATATTATCAAAATATCCATAATCAAATTTAATATAATCATTCATTAATTTTTTAGTTAATTCATTATATAAATTAAATACTTCATCCTTAACTTTATAATCAGTATTAATAATTAAATTAGTAAAATTATCACAAGGAAATGTTAAATTAAATATTTTTCTAATATCTTCTAATGTAATATTTTTTAATATATCTTTAATACTTTGATTTAATTGTTTTAAAATACTTTCATAATATTCTTTTTTACTTAATAAATCTTTAACTAAATTATTTATAATACCATCCTCTTCGTGTTCTCTATAATATCCATCATCATTTTTTAATATTTTACCTCCAACTAATAAATCAAAATCTTCATCAGATAATGTTTTATTTATATCATTTTTATCAACATACCAATTATAACCAAATTCTTTTAATTTTTCTTGTAATTGTCCTTTAGTCCATTTTCTATATTTACATTTTATAGCAGGTAAAAATACTGATAATGTCATATTATTAATATAATCAGTTTTAGGTAATGTAAAATTACAAACTTCACCAAATTTACAGTTTTGTAATATATATTCATTATTTATTTTAGCAAAATCTTTATATTGTCTATAAGTATTTTTAAATAATGTAATTGATGCATCATTATTAATATAATCTTCTGCACTATTTTTATTACTAATTATTTGTTCTAAAGTCGCAAAAGACATTTTTATAATCCTTTTAAATATATAATTTATTTATAAAATATGTTTTATTAATTAATCTTATATTTATAAATTATTAATATATTAATATATTAATAAATATGTTTAATAATTAAAAACAAACACAACAACAATTTTCTTTAATATCTTCTTTAACTTCTTTAACATTAGAAATAATACCATTAATTTTACCTTCAATTTCAGCATAATTATCTTCATAAATCTTTTTAATTTTTAATGCAAATTCTTTTAATTTCTTAAATTGTTTTTTAGATAAAATAGATTTTAAAGTAATTTTTTCTTCTTCATCAAAATTAACATCATCACCGTCATCATTAATTAAAACAGTTCCTTTAGGAATAGTAATTAAAATATTCTTCATTACAGCACCACCATTAATTTGTTGAATAATATGTTTTAATAATTCATAACCTAATTTAGTAATAATATCTTTAAAAACAGGAGAAAATGATTTTAAAAAATCTTTAACTTCATCAATAATAATTTCTTTAAGTTTAGTAATTAAATCTAAAATTTCATTTTTAAGGTTTTCAAAAATTTCATTACTATATTTTTTAATAGTTTCTAACATTGACTTACCTTCTTTATTTTCAGTTAATAAAAGATTTTGATGTCTAAACATATGTTGACTAAATCTTTCAATATCATATCTAGTAATACCAGTTAATGCAACAATTTTATCATCATTAGATAATTCAGCAGTTTTATCATTAATAAACAATTCATAAAATAATTGTTTTTTATCTTCAGAATGAGATAATTCTTGTAAAATATTTTCTTTTTCAAAATAAAATTCAAAACCATCAATTTCCTGATGTTTTAATTCTTTTCTTAATTGATGAATTTGTTTAATGAGTGCAGGCACTCCTTCAATACAATTATTTGTTTTTTCGTTTTCACTCATTTAGTTTTAATTTAATTATATTTATATATCATAAAAAAATTATTTCTTAAAATTCTTATTATAATAATTTTTATTAGAAAAATTTTTATTATTATATCTATTATAATAATTATTTCTTTTATAATTATTAATTAATGAAGTAAATATAAAATGATTACCATTTAATTTACATTTTGATAAATCTTTACTGGTTAATTTATTAAATATATCATATGTAATAGGATAATTATGATCATTAATTTTACTATATTGGTCTTTATAATTATAACCTAATACATCTTCTAATTTATAATAATTAATATTATCTAATTTATTTATAGGATTATAAATTATATTTCTATATTGTTGTTCTTGTAATGGATCAGATACAATTTTAATACAAAATAATGTATCTTTTAATATTAATCCAATACAATCAATATTATATTCAATTTGATTTGTTAATAATAATACTAATATATCTTTAAATTTATCTAATACATTAATATAATTATCATTAATTGTACAATCAGATCTATAATGTCTATCTAAATTTTCTTCAATAGGAATAACATTTTTTTTAGAAATATAAATATCATAATCAATAACATTAAATTCAGAAATAGTAGATAAAAATGAACCAATATTATCAACATCATTTAAATCTAATAATTTAATCCAAGATTTTTCACTCCAATCTTTATTATGTTTATAATGAATAAATACACTATAATCATAATTTAAATGATCATATAAATCATCTTCATTTTTAGGCTCAAAATAAATTGTTTCTGGAATAGTAATAACTTGATTAATTTGAATATTTTCTTCTTTAATTGATGGTTTTGATTCTTGTTCAGAAATATATGGACTTCTTTCTCTTAAAGTAGATTTTTCAATTTTATCTGTTTTTTTAAAGTTTTGATTTTTATATTGATTTTTTCTTTTGTTTTTTTTTTGAATTACTTCTTGATAACCATCATTTTCTTCATTATTTTCTTCTTCTTCTTCATTATATCTAAATTTATTATATTGTTGTTTTCTATTATTTTTTTTATTAAACATATTTTTATTATTAAAATTATGATTCATAATTAATATAAATCTTTATATATAGACGATATATATTTTTTTTATATTAAATATTAGTATTTCAATTTTTTATATAAATAAAAAATTTATGATATATTGTAAATAATATAAATTAATCTATAAAAAATTATATCATTATTAATTTCATTATCTAATAATTTATTTAATTTATTATTAATTTTTTCATCAAATAAATTATTATCTATAATTTGTTTAATTATTATTTTAGATGAATAATTTGTTATAATAAATTTATTATAAATTTCTATCATATCTTTATTATTTTTTATGTTTTTAATGGTTTCAATTAATTCTTTTAATTCATTTATTGGCATTAATCCTTTCATTCCATATATTATTTTTTTATTTTTAATATTATCATCAGTAATAATATATTTTAAATTCTGCAACATATTTATTCCTTCTCTTAAATCTCCATTTGTTAAATTTACTATATTTGTTAACATATTATTTAAATCATCTTCTTTTAATTTTTTAGTAAATTCTTTATCATATATTCTTCTTAAATGTTCTTTTAATATTTCTTCATTTAATGGTTTAAATTCAAATTGTTGAGTTCTTGATATTAATGCAGGAATTATTTTATTCAAATTATTACATATTATACAAAATAATGTATTTCTTGCATATTCCATTTTTTTTCTTAATGCTGTTTGTGCTTCTTGTGTCATTGCATCAGCTTCATCTAATATTAATATTTTATATTTATTACTTCTATTTACATCTAAAAATGTACTAATAGTTGTTTTAATTGTATTAATACCTTTATCATTACTTGCATTAATTTCTAGTACATAATTTGAATATTCTTCTGGTGTATAATATTCATAACAAAATGATTTTATAGTTGTTGTTTTACCAATACCTGGTTTTCCATAAAATAATAAATGTGGGGGTTTTATATTATCTTCTAAACATTTTTTTAATAAATCTATTATTAATGGTTGACCAATTATATTATTTAATTTTGTTGGTCTATATTTTTCTATCCATGGTAAATTTGATGTAATCATTTTATTATAATATAAATAATTATATTATTTTATTATATTATTTTCATTTTTTTATTTTTTTTTATTTATTTAAATAAATAAAAATATTTAATAATTAAATGTTAAGTTTACTTCTTTTTAGGAGTTTGTTTCTTAGTTTCTTTCTTTTCAGCAGGTTTTTTATCTTCTTTCTTCTTTTCTACCTTTTTAGCTGGTTCTTTTTTACCTTCTTCCTTCTTTTTAGTTTCTTTTTCTTTCATTTCTAATTCTTCAACAAATTCAGGAGTAATCTTCAAATCTTCAGCTGTTAAGGTCTTTTCATCAGTTTTCTTAACTGAATTAGAGAATTTATATTCAATCTCTTTAATTTCTTTCTTACATTTAGTACATTCCAAAATTGCTTTGTATTCTTCTAAATGTTTCTTCAAATGTTCATGCATTTCAAATTTGTCTTGTTCTTCTTTCTTTAATTTCAAATATCTTTTCAATGATTTCAAATTAATATTAAATTGTTTTTTAGTAATATTATCCTTTTGTAATTCTTCAATCTTCTTTTGACAAGTATCACAATGGGTAATAATTTCACGTTTAATACTACTTGAAGGCAATTCAGATCTTTTACCAGTATATCTGAAAATTCTTCTAGGAACATATTCTCCTTTTTTATTCTTTCTTCTTTTCCCATTTTCATACAAAACAAACTTAATATCAGTATCATAAAGTTTACTAATATCTTTACCTTCTGCCTTCAACATTTTGAAAATAGCAGTTAAAGCTTTTTGAGCAGCTTGTTTAGGTCTTTTACCACTTGGAGTAGCTTTCAATTTCTTTCCTTCATAAATAATAGAGAAATGTCTGTTTTTATGAGTAATTGATTTTTGTTGTTTTTCTTTCTTTTGTTGAGGTTTTTTAGTTTGTTTCTTAGTTTGAGGTTTCTTAGCAACTTTAGAAACTTTTTTGACTTGCTTTTTGGTTTGTTGTTTTCCAACCATTTTTAGTTTCACTTTACACAAAATATATATAACTTATATATATCTTATATATTTATTAATTTTTCATTTATCTAACGCATTTTAAAAAATTTTATACCCTCGAAGAATTCGAGGCTAGAAAAAGCAAAGCTTTTTATACAAAAAAAAATAATATTATAATTAAATATTTTTTTTATTTTATATTTAAGATAAAAAAATTATTATTAATAATATCATATTTTTTAATTTTTATATAAAATTTAAACTTCAATAATATTATTAATATTTTCTGGTTTATAATCTAGTTTAATACTATTACATAAAACACCACATAATGGACAATGATAAATTGGATAATCATCATATCCTTGAATATGTATATTACAAAAATTATCATTACAATCTAAACAATAATAATAATAATATTCTTTATCACCATCTTTATCAATAAAATCTTTATTATGTTTTATTCTTTTTTCTTTTTCATCATTATAACATTTAGAACAAACAACATAAGATGAATTATTAGAATTAAATAATTTATCACATATTTTACATTTGTCAAATGATTTTATATTATTTAAATTATCTTCAAATCTGCAAATTTCCATTTATAATTATAATTATTATTATATATAAATTAATTATTAAAAAATCAATTTTTATATAAATAAATAATTAAAAAATATGAATAATAAAATAAAACATTATTTTATTTAAATAAAATAATAAAAAAAATAATAATAAAATCTTTAATTCTTTTTCATTTCTTTAACATTTAAATCTTTTAACTCAGAAAACATATTAATTAATTTATTAATATTATTATCAATAATTTCTTTAATATCTTTTATTTCATATTCTTTATCTAAAATAATTTTCATTTTATATAATTTTTCTAATAAATTTGGTTGTTGTAAACCAGCATATTTTACTTTATTATCTAATTGTAATTGATCATTAATTAATTTAGATAAAGCAGAATTATATAATGAAATTTCAAATTGATTAATTTTATTATCTTCAATATTATTTAAAAATGAATTAATTTTATTATTTAATAATCTTAAATTATAAATAATATTATCACATGCTTTATCAAAAATATCATATTCGTCTAATTGACCATTAGAATTAATAACTAATTTAAATTTATTATTTTTAGCTTTACTAGTTGTAATATCTTCTTTTTCATAATTAACATAACAATTAGAAACAGCAGACCAGATAGTATTAATTCTACCAATACCCAATACACCAACTAATTTACAATTTAATTCTTGATTAGGTTTTAATTTTAATAATAAAATAGGATATTTTTTACTATATGGATTTTCAACAACTTCATTATTAACTACATATTTAACAAATTCACTATTAGTAGTAATTGATAAATAATCTTTAGTTTCATTTTTAACAGAAATATACATTTCAATTTTATTTTCATTCTGATATTCTTTACTTTGTATATATTCCATATAATCATCAATTGGATTCATATAATAATTATCATGTTTAAAATCATAAATTGGTATTTGTGAAAAATCATCTCTTAATTGAGTATTATTTTTAATTGATGTATTTTTATTAAATATCATAATAGAAGGTTCAAATGCATAAATTGGTATTTCACACATTATTGTCCTTCTTAATGAATTTAATATATTAATTGGATTATCATATTTATTAATAGTAATTTCATAAGTTAAATTACTATACTTTAAATCCTTTCTTTTATTATAATTGATTGTTTTTAAATTAAACATTATTATATTATTTATTATATTATTATATATTTTTTATTATATATTTATAAATCATTTTTTTTATTTTTATTTTATTATATTATAAATATATAATTTATTATAATGAATGAATAAAAATACTTTTAAAAATTTATCTAAAGACAATCATAATGAATTATTTATATCAAAATCATTAAAAAAATATAATATATTTAATTCAATTGATAATAATAATAATAATGATAACAATAATATAAATGATAATAATAATATAAAATATAATAAATTACCTATTATTAAAAATAATTCATTATATAAAAATAATGATAATAATAATAATAATAATAAATATACAATTTATACAGATTTAAATAAATTAAAAGAAAAAGAAATTAATATTAAAAATATTAATAATAAAAAAAAATCAAAAAATGAAAAAAGAAAAATTTCTCTTTATTTACCAGATGATAATGAATATAATAAATTAAATTCATTATTAGAAAATGAAATAAAAAATGAATATATACAAAATGAAAAAAGAAAAAAATCAAAATCTGTTTCTTTTATTAAAAAATAATAATTTATTTTAATAAATTATTTTAAATTAACAAATATTTTTATTAATATAAAATAATTATATAATAAAAATAATATTATCAAAAGAAGAAGAAATAAAAATAGAAAATACTATATTAAATGAAATTGATCAAAAGAAAATTAATGAAATTAATAAATTAATAGATAAAAATAAATTTAAATTACCAAAAGAATATGATATTATTGTACATAATTATTTATCTTTAAAAATGACATCTAATGATGTTTTATTATATATAAATGATATTACAAATGAAAATATAAAAAAACAATTAATAATAATAAATAAAATTATTGATAAAAATCATTATATTTATAAAAATATATTTGATAAAGAATATAATAAAAATTCGTTATTTCATTGTGAATTAAATTATATTAATTGTAATAATATTTTTAATAATAATAAAGATAAAAAAATTAGTATTAATAATAAAATATCACCAATAAGATATAAAAAATATTATATTTTATTTGATGATGAATATTTATTTAATTCTTATCAATGTTATTTAAAATCATCAATTTATTTTTTTCTTAATAATGGTGATTTTATTAAAAATATTATTGAATTTCAAAAAAATAAAATTAAGAATAATAAATTTATTAATTTAGATATTATTGATATAAATAATATTGATAATATAGATGATAATAATTTATTAAATAATGATATAGTTGATAGTGACATAATTCATACTGATAAATATATTAATGGTGGTGGATTAAATGATATCGTAATAGAAAATATAAATAAACAAATGATTGATATTTTAATAGATGTAAGAAATTATTTAAATATTCATTATAATAATAAATATCTTTTATGTATTCCAGGTATTAAAGTATATCCTTCAATTGTAATAAATGATTTATTACAATTAGAAAATAATATTTTTAGTCAAAAATGTTTTTTTAAATTAGATAATAATAATTGTGGTTATATATATGATTTAACAAAAGATTTATCATCCATTAATATTTATTATATTGTATATAAACTTTTAACCAATCTTAATTACAAATATTTAAATATTATGAAACAAGATAATAATTTTTTAGAAAATATATTAATAAATAATTTAAATAAGTATATACCAAATAATCAAAATATAATATTTAATACATTAATAAAACATAAATTTATTGATTTACCAAATAATTTATTATTTCATTGCCCAATTTATGATTCTCATGAAATTTATATGATTAATAATGTTTGTAATATAATGATAAATTCTAAAATAAAAATTTATTATTCAACAATAAAAAAAATGTTTAATTGTATTAATAATTATTTAAATATTCATATTATTTATCCTTATAATATTGAAATACAAAATATTATTTACATTCATTTATTATATGTAATACTACTGAAGATTTTGACACTCATTTTGTTTATTATAAAAATGATATTAAAAATAATTCTATTTTAAGATATGATGATTTGGATTTATCCAAATCAAGTAAGAAAGGCTTTGCCTTTCTTTCAGGAGATAAAAAAAGAATTTATCATATTAATAAACAAAATAAATATTATGATGAATTATCAATAATACAAGATGATAAAATTATTGATAATATGAAAACTAAAGTTTGTTTTGTTTGTTATCGTAAATTATAAAAATAATTTATTAAAATAAATTATTTATTTAAATGTTATTTTTCCAAAACCATTTGCTATTCTTAATATATTATAATTTAATGCATAAATATTTAATACATAACATAATGAATTAACTTCATCTTCAATATTATTTAATGCTTCTTCTTTATCTTCTTCAGATAAATTAGAATTTAAATTATCTATTAATTTTTTTCTTTTAATATCTTTTTGTTCATTATAAATTTCTTCATCAATATTAAATTTTAATAATAAATTTCTTATATTACTAAAATTACAAGTTCCAGTTGGTTGTTTTTCATTAGGATATAAAGAAAACCAATAAGAATATATATTTTCATTACAAGAATTATTAATATGTTCATAAGGTTGTAAATAATTATAATAATTACTTTCAATATTATCAGCAATAAATTCATTTTCAATCATTATTGAAGAATGAGTTAATAATTTATCATAAATTGTATAATTACAATATTTATTATTTTCATTATTATTTAAATTATCTAATAATTGAACATTCCAAACAATACCTTTAGTAGGATGTAAGAAATTTAATTTTTGAGAATTAGATCTATTAGGAACAATAATTTCTTTATTATATTGGACTTGTTCAATTAAATATTCGTGAATACTTCTAGCAAATTTATTTCTTTCTTCTCTATCTAAATAATAAAATTCACCAATTAATGAACATTGTAAATTTAAATTATTATTTTCTGCATAATCATCTAAATATGTTTCATTATAATCACTATAACATACTTCATTAAATTTTCTAAAATTAACTTTAAATATTATATCAGTATAATTTAATGATAATATTGGTAAACTTAAACCTACATTACGACAAAACCAAAAAGGAATAGGAACATATATAATAGTTTCAGGTTTAATATCTTCATTATAAGAAGTTAAAATTTCATTATCACCAATTAAATTTAAATAATTATCTTCATGATTTTTATTACCTGTTAATTCCCACCATATATTAATCCATTGTCCATATAATTTATCAATAACATTTTCACCAATTTTTATTTCAATATAATTTATTAAATTATGTCCTAAATATTTTACCCATGCAAATTTATAATTATTCTTTTTTTCATATTCTTTTGTTAAATCAGTTATTATTTTAATAAATTTTTTATCTAATAAATTCATTGTATGAATAATATTATTTAATATTTTTAATATATTTTCTATTGATTGTTCATTATCTCCTAATAATGATTGAATATTATCTTTTGACATTGTTAATGTTGATTTATAATTTCCATAAGTATAAGGATTAGTTATATTTAATAATTCATTATTATTTGTTAAATCAATAATATTTTTAAATTTATCATCTAAACTTAATTGTTGATTTAAATAAATATATATTTTCATATTTTCACCATTAATATTTTCTTCAATTGTTTCAAATTGTAATGTATTATTATTCATAATACGATAAATTAAACTAATATTATAATTATTATTTTGATATAATTCATAAATATTATTATAAGACATTAAATTATAATTATATAATTGTTTAAACATATCATATAATTCTTTATAATGATTAATATTAGATAATAAATCTTCTTTATATTCTAATATATCTTCACTATTATTAGGAATTAAAACTTCAGGAATAATAAATTTTAAATATATTTTATGTAATAAATCAGCATATTTAGGTAAATTTAATGATGATATTAAACCAAAATTAACAGGTGTATTAAAATTAAATTCTTTTAATTGTGATGCAAAATGGGTATGTCTTCTATATACTGATTTAAAAAATGTAATTTCTGGATTTCCTGTTAAAAAATAATCATCTTTTGTTGGTGTTATTAATTGTAAATTACTTTCTTCTGCCATTATTATTTTTTATATATTATACATTATATTAATTTATTTAAAAAAAATGATTATTTATTTATTATTATTAATTATATATAAAATATGATAGAAGAATTAATTATAACTGATGATAATATTAATAAATATATTAATAAAAAATATATTTATTTTAAAGATAATAGATTGACTATTTTAATAAAAATAAGAAAATTAATAATAAATAATAAAAATGTTATATCATTAATTTGTTATAATTGTGAATTAGAAGAATTAGATATAAATAATTGTATAAATTTACAAGAATTAGAATGTTCATATAATAAATTACAAAAATTAAATATTAATAAATTAATAAATTTAAAAAAATTAATTTGTTATAATAATCCTTTTAATGAAGTAAATATGAATAATTCAATACTTTTACAAAAAATATATTGTGATACTGATAAAATAGATTATTTTATTAATTATTAATATTAAATTTTAAGATTTAAAACTAATAAATTTACTTATATAATAATAATGTTATCATAATTTATTTATATTTAATAAATATTATTATTAATATTATTAATATTATTTTAATATATTTATATGGAAAATAATATTAAAAATATTATTAATTCTTTTTTTAAAAATAATTTAATACCTTTATTTATTGATAATATATTTTTATATAATAATATTTATTATTTATCTATTGGATATAATAAAATTATTACAATAGATAAAAATTTATTATGCAATATATTAAAAATAGAATTAATTAATAAATTAAATATTAAAAATATTGAATTAAAAATTTTATATACAATATTATGTAATAATGAAAGTGAAAATATAATTAATACATTAAATAATATTCATAAAGATATAAAAGATAATACATCACAATCAATTATTAATAATAATAATTATATAGAAAATCATAATAATTATACATTAAATAATATTATTTTAGATAAAAATAATTTTAAAAGAATACAAAATTTAAAATTAATAAAAAATAATGATAATATAAAAATTTTAACTTATAAAGATTTAGATTATATTAAACAATTTGAATATATAGATAATTATATTAAATTATATAATAAATTACCTTCTGAAAAAATTGTTTATTATATTGATGATAATAATATTTATCAAATTGGTTATGCAATTAAAATATTTAAATCAAATAAATATTTTAATCAAAATATATTAAATGAATTTAATAATAAATATAAAAATTATTTATAAAATGAATAATTTATTTTTTTATAATAATAAATAATTATATAAATAATATAAAATATAAAAATGAATGATGAATATTATAAAATATTAGAAATATATAAAAATGCTAATGAAAATGATATAAAAAAATCATATAGAAAGTTAGCAATGAAATATCATCCAGATAAAAATCCAAATAATAAAGAAGCTGAAGAAAAATTTAAAAAAATAAATGAAGCTTATGAAGTATTAAGTGATAAAGATAAAAGAAAAAAATATGATTTATATGGTAAAGATTTTAATAATGTATCAAATATATCACCTGAAGATATATTTAAAAAATTTTTTAATATTAATGGAGATTTTTTTAATTTTAATAAAAATCAACCACGAAAACCTAAAACAATTTATAAAGAAGTTATTTTTAATTTAGAAGATTTTTATAATGGAATTACTAAAAAATTTAAAATTAATAGATATATTATATGTCGAGAATGTAATAATACTGGATTTAAAGATAAACAAATTCATTATTGTAAAAATTGTAATGGTAAAGGTATAGTATTAACAACTATTAAAAGAAATTTTTTTATTCAACAAATAACAACACAATGTAATAATTGTAATGGAACAGGATTAGATAATAGTTTTGAATTATGTGATAAATGTAATGGTAAAAAAATTATTGATGATATTATTAATATTTTATTAACAATTAATTCTAATAATTATAATAATGAACATATTATTTTTAAAAATATTGGTAATGAATATAATTTAAATGAATATGATGATGTTGTTTTTATTTTAAGATGTAATAAACATCAATATTATACTAGACAAGATAATAATTTAATAATAACAATGAATATAACATTAAAAGAAGCATTATTTGGTTTTAATAAAATAATAACAAGATTAAATAATACTGAATTAATTATTTCAAATACTAAATTATTAAAACCAAATGATGTTATAACAATAAAAGGTGAAGGAATGAATAAAAATAGTGATTTATTAATAAATATTAATATTAAATTTCCTGATAAAATAGAAGATAATTTAAAAAGTGAATTAATTAATGTTTTAAATAAATATAATCAATAATTTATAAATTATTTTATTAATAAAATAATATATAAAATGAATAAAAATATTAATTTAAAAGAATTTAATTATAAATTATTGAATTTACCTAATAATAAAAATGAAATTTTTGAATATTGTAAAATTTTTAATTTAAATATTAATAATATTATTAATTCAATAATTAAATATCCTAATTATAATACACAAGAATTAGATATTAAAAAATACATTAATGTTTTTAAATATTTTAATAATATTTTATTTTATCAAAACAAAGAATTAAAAATAAAAGATATTGAATATTTGAATAATTATAATAATTATAAAGATATTAGATATATTTTACAAGTTTTAAATACAATGATAGATATTAAAGGTATGAATTATATTAATATATCATATAATATTCCATTTTATAATTATCAAGAATTACCAATTATGCCAATATATAAAGAAGATAAAATTGTTTGTATTAAGGGTTATCAATTAAAAAAACATAGTTTTTTTGATGAAACAATGAATTTATTTATAATATTTCAATGTTATGTTATATCATCTATAAATATGATATTACAAAATAAAGATTTACAAGATGTATTAGTTTATAATGATTTATCAGTAAGTTTAGAAAGTATTAATAATTTAAAATATGGTGGAATGATTGAAATTAATTTACCAAATTATAATAATAATATGATTAATATATTTCAACATATATTAATTCATCCTCAATCAAACAATTTAAAAATAATAAAAAGTGAATTAAATAAAATAACTAAAAATAAATATTTATTAGGAATTTCACCAATTAAATTATATCCGCATATTTTAGTTAATGATTTATTAAAATCTTTAGGTAATATACAATTTGTTAATGATTGTAAAATTATTTATTATAATAATACTTTTCAATATATTTTCGATTTAGAAATTAATAAAAAATATATTAATTTTATTCAAAATAATCAAACAAGTATTTTTAATATATCACCTTATAATTTATATGATGTATTTATTAATGACCCAAAATATAAAAATATTAAAATTTTACCTAAACATTTATATATTTCTTCTATTTGTAATGATGCATCAATTTATACAATATATGGAATATCTAATGATTGTATTAATAATATAGAAACTAAAATAATTAAAAAAAATCTAAAAAAAACTAATATATTTCCTATTAATATGACATTTTCTTCTTATTTTATATTTAATACATATTATAAATTAAATAAATTTGTTACATATAATACTCAATCACATCATTTTACAGTTTATAAATTTAGAAATGATATATTAATACGTCTTGATGGAAAAAATAGTATTAATGTAGAAATTATTGATAATATTGAAGATGCTTGGATGTTTGATAAATATTCTATTTATATGAAAGATAATAATATTTATGATATTGTAGGATTATATAAAATTGTTTTATTACAATATGATAAAATTTAATTATTTTATTAATAAAATAATCTATTTATTTTCAATAATAATAAATAAATAATTTTCAATAAATATAATATATAATTTAAAAAATATGGAAAATAAAATTGATAGAAATAAATTATTCAATACAAATTATTCATATCCAGATATATTAGATGATAGATTACAAGAAAAATTATTTTTAAAAAAAGAATTAAACAATTATCAAATAAAACATAAACCAGAAATTAATAATTATAATACATTATATAATTATAGATTAAAAAAATGTAGAACATTTCAATTATCAGAACATCAACAATTATTATCTAATTTTTTTAATCCAGATACTCCTTATAAATCTTTATTATTATTTCATGGTTTAGGAACTGGTAAAACTTGTTGTGCTTTAAAAATTGCTTCTAAATTTTATGATCAAATTAAAAAATATAATACAAGAATTGTTATATTAGTTCCTGGTCCTGTTTTAAAACAAAATTGGATTAATGAAATTAAAAAAAGAAATGGAGCTTGTAGTGGATTAAATATTATTGATGAAAATGATGATAAAAAAATATTTGAATTATATGATATTATGAGTTATAAAGCATTTCATAGAAGAGTTTTAGGTGAAAAAATTAAAAATAAAGATGAAAATAAAAAATCTAAATATATTAAAATTGAATCAGGTGATTTTTTAAGAAATGAAGTTGTTAATAAAATCGATAAATTAGATAATACTTTATTAATTGTTGATGAAGCACATAATGTTATTGATAATGATTATACTAATGCTATTAAAAAAATTTTATCTGTTTCTAATAATTTAAAATTATTATTATTAACTGGAACACCTATGCGTAATGATGCTAGTAATATTATTGAATTATTGGAAATGATGAATATTGCAAATGGTAATAATCATAAAATACCACCAATTTTTACTGGTAATAATCATACATTAAATTTTACAGAAAATGGTAAAGAAATATTAGAAAAAGAAATTAAAGGTAAATTTTCTTATTTATCTGGTGGTGATAAATATATTTTTGCTACAAGAAATGATTTAGGTATTATTCCTAAATCTTTAAAATTTACTAAAATTATTCCTTGTGAATTTAATGATGAACAATATGAATTATATAAAGAAGTTGTTAAAAATAATACTAATGGTTTAGAACGTTCATCTTCTGATGCTTGTAATTTTATGATGCCTGTTTTAAAACATAATCAAATTGAATTATCTTATGGAGTTAATGGATTAAATGATATTAAAAATAATATTGAAAATGATAAAAAAGATTTAATTAATGAATTAGTTAAATATATTAATAAAAGAATTAATAAAAAAGAATATAAATTAGAATATGATAAAGATTTAATTTATTTAGATAAAAATCAATTAACTGGTAAATTTTTATTTAAACCTTATTTAAAATTATTTTCTCCAAAATTTCATAATGCTTTAACTAATATTTTAGATTTAGTTGAAGGTAAAAAAGGTCCTAAAACTGCATTTATATATTCTAATCTTGTACAAATTGGTATTAATATTTTTAAACAAGTTTTATTACAAAATGGATATATTGAATTTACTGAATCACCAGCTAAAACATTAATAAAATCAAATGATAATACAATTTGTTATTATTGTGGAGTTAGTAAAAAAAATCATAATAATAATAAACATGAATATTTTCCTGCATCATTTGTTTTTATTACTGGAAAACAAGAAAATGATGAAGATATGGAAGATAATGAAGATGTTCAAATGTATATTAATAAATATTTTAATAGTAAAGAAAATTTTGAAGGTAAATATATTAAATTAATATTAGGTAGTCAGGTTATTTCTGAAGGTTATAGTTTTCAAAATGTTTCTGAAGTTCATATTTTAGATGTTTATTATAATTTTACTAGAATTGATCAAGCAGTAGGTAGAGGTATTAGAACTTGTAGTCATTTTAATGTTGAAAATGAATTAAATCCTTATCCTAAAGTTGATATTTATAAATATTGTATGTATAATAAAACAACTCCAACAAGTGAAGAATTATTATATCAAAAAGCAGAAAAAAAGCATGTTTTAATAAAATATGTTGAAAGAATGATTAAAAATAATGCAATTGATAAATTATTATTTATGGAAAATAATTACAATAAAGATTTAATAAATGAAAATAAAAATTGTATTCCATTAGAATATGGAGATAAATATGATACACAAATTATTAAAGATGAAGATAAAAAAAATATTTGTCCTAGTGTTTGTGATTATATGAATTGTGATTATTATACTAAAGAAGAATTAGATTTTGTTAATAATAAAAATCCTAAAATTGATGTTTCAACATTTACAAATAATATGATTGAATATGAAATTGATCGTTGTGTTAATATTATTAAATCTATGTATTTAATTAAATTTGTTTATAATTTAAATGAAATTATTGATAATGTTTATAATTATTATAAAAATGAAGTTAATGAAAAATTATATGATATTTATTATGTTTATAAAGCATTAGATAAATTAATTCCTATTACTGATAATGATTTTAATAATTATAATATTGATTTAAGAGATAAATTTAATAATTTAGGTTATTTAATTTATGTTAACAATTATTATATATTCCAACGAAATAATGAAAGTGAAGATTTGCCAATGTATTATAGAGAACATAATGAATTAAAATTAGATATTCCATTAACATTAAATAAATTTTTAAATGATACAAATGAAGATTATAAAAAATATATTAAATCATCTAATAAAGATATTGAAGAATATGATTTTATTTCTACAACTGAATATTATAATAATAAAGAAGAAAATAATATTGTTGGTATTATTGATAGAAATAAAAGTAAAAATAAAAATAATGATAAAATAAAAGATATTTTTAAAGTTAGAGATAAAATAACAATTAAAACAGATTTAAAAAGACAAACAGGTTTAAGTAATTATACTGGTGCTGTTTGTTTTAATGCTTATTCTTATAATGAATTAGTTAATAAATTAAAAAAATTAGGTGTTAAAGTTAATATACCAAAAAATAGATTAAAAAGATCAAGATTTGAATTATGTAATAAAATTAAAGATATCTTATTAAATTTAGAAAAATATAATACTGATAATAAAACTTATTGTATTATTCCTGCTAATCATCCTATTTATGAATTTCCTTATAATATTCATGATAGAGTTAAATATATTACAACACAATTAACTAATAAATTTCCTAATATTTCTATTAATATTAAAAAAGATAAAAATAAATATTATATTTCAATATTAAATAAAGATTATGATAAAGATATAATGAATAAATATAAATTTACATTAAATGGTAAATTATGGGAAAAATATATTGAATAATAATTTTATTTATTATTTAGTTTAATTTTTTATTTTAATAAAAAATTGATTTTTTATTTATTATAATTTATTATAATAAAAATGAAAGAATTAATTATTAATAAAAATAATTTACAAGAATATATTAATAAAAAATATATTGAATATAATATTAATAATAAAAAATTAAAAATATTAATTCAAATTAATATTTTAACAATTGATTTATCTGATTTATTAATATTAGATTGTTCTTGGAATAATTTACAAAAATTAAATATTAATAATTTAATTAATTTACAAAAATTAAATTGTTGTTATAATAAATTACAAGAATTAAATATTAATAATTTAATTAATTTACAAATATTATATTGTTGTTATAATAAATTACAAGAATTAAATATTAATAATTTAATAAATTTACAAGAATTAAAATGTTATAATAATCAATTAACAGATTTAAATATTAATAATTTAATAAATTTACAAGTATTAAATTGTTCAATAAATAAATTAAAAGAATTAAATATTAATAATTTAATAAATTTACAAAAATTATATTGTGGTGGTAATGAATTAAAAGAATTAAATATTAATAATTTAATAAATTTACAACAATTAGGTTGTTCAGCAAATATATTAAAAGAATTAAATATTAATAATTTAATAAATTTACAAATATTAGGTTGTTCAGCAAATATATTAAAAGAATTAAATATTGATAATTTAATTAATTTACTACAATTAACTTGTGAAAAAAATAAATTACAAGAATTAAATATTAATAATTTAATAAATTTACAAATATTAACTTGTTATAATAATAAATTAAATTATATAAATTATAATAATAATATATTAATTATTAATAATAATTATGAACATAATATATTAGATAATACATATTTAAATAATAATTTAACATCAATAGAAGAATATAATAAAATTAATAATATAATAGATGATTTATTTAATTAAAAAAATGAAATTTTATTAATTATAATTAATTATAATAAAAATGAAAGAATTAATTATTAATAAAAATAATTTACAAGAATTAATTACTAAAAAATATATTCGATATAATATTAATAATAAAGAATTAAAAATATTAATTTATGTTAATATTTTAACAATTGATTTACCTGAATTATTAATATTAAAATGTTATAAGAATGAATTACAAGAATTAAATATTAATAATTTAATAAATTTACAAGAATTATATTGTTATAATAATAAATTAAAAGAATTAAATATTAATAATTTAATAAATTTACAAGAATTATATTGTTATAATAATAAATTAAAAGAATTAAATATTTATAATTTAATTAATTTAAAATATTTAAATTGTAATTGTAATAAATTAAAAGAATTAAATATTTATAATTTAATTAATTTAAAATATTTAAATTGTAATTGTAATAAATTAAAAGAATTAAATATTAATAATTTAATTAATTTACAAGAATTATATTGTTCATGTAATATATTAAAAGAATTAAATATTAATAATTTAATAAATTTACAAATATTAATTTGTTATGATAATAAATTTAATTATATTGATTATAATAATAAAATATTAATAATTAATTATAAATGTAATATATTAGGTAAATCATATTTAAATGATAATTTAATATCAATAGAAGAATATAATAAAATTAATAATATAATAGATGATTTATTTAATTAAAAAATTGATTTTTTTTATATTATATTATATTAATAAATTATTTTTACATTAATTATATTTTAAAATATTATTAATGACTAAAATTTGCAATATATGTTATGCAGATGAAAATTTATGTAAAGAAGAAGATGAACATAATATTATTATATATAATAATTATTTTCATAATAATATATGTTTAGATTGTTTATATAATAGTTATAAAGATGTATCATCAAATATTAAACATTTAAATATTATGAAATGGGAAGATTGTGATGAAAAAATATCATATAAAAATATGTTATTATTAGATAATCAATTTAAAAATGAAAATAAAAAATTTATTGATATATATTTAAATAATAAATTATCAATTTTAAATGTTAATAGATATATAGAAACTATTATTAACTATATTAATAATAATGATAAATATAAACAATTATATATAATAAAATTAATGTTAAATACATTATTAGATATTAATAAATTTAATAATTTAAATAATATATTAAAAGATTTTAATAAACAATTATTTTATAATATAATAAATAAAAAATATCCAAATTTAAATATTGAAAATATTAAAATATTTTTTGATAAGAATTTTAAATATTTTAATAATATTGATGAAATTGTTGAATATTATTGTAATAATATTATAAATATTGAATTAATAAATAATTTAAATTTAGAAGAAGAAGTTTTAATATATTCTTTACAAAATAATATTTATTATTGTCCTAAAAATAATTGTAATGGTAAAATTATTAATAATAAATGTTCATTATGTAATATTAATATTTGTAAAGAATGTCATCAAGAATTAAAAGAGAATCATAAATGTGATTTTGATTTATTAAACTATATTATACAAACTGAAAAAGATATTAAACATTGTCCTAAATGTAATCATTTAATTGTTAAATATGATGGATGCCCTGATATGTGGTGTGATGCATGTTTAACTATATTTAATTGGAATACATTAGAAATTCAAACATCAACATCAAATGAAACATATAAACAAAATATTGATAAAATAAAAAAATTAAGAAATCAACAATATAATCAAAATAATAATTCATATAATAGAAAAATTATTAATAATAGATTAGATTATCCAATTATTGATTTACAATGTGGATCATTATTAGATTTTGATAAATGTTTTAATATATTTGAAAATTTTAATATTTATAATAAAAAATTATTCTTTTTATCTTGTTTTTATTATAATTTAAAATATTTATTAAATAATAAAAATTATAATCTTGAATTATTTAAAAATATATTAAAATATTATATTAAACCTTATGATGAAAAAATTTTAAATAATCAAATTGAAAATATATTAAAACAAAAAATTATTAATGATAAATTTTTAAAGAAAATTAATACTTTATTAAAAATATTTAATAATATTTTTATTGATAATTTAATTTTAATTTGTAAAATTAATAATAATATTAAATATTCTAATAATGATAATGAAAATATTAAAAGTAATTTATTAAATAATTTTAATGATATCAAATATTCATTATTATCTATTGATTCAAATATAAATATTGATAAATTAAATAATAATTTTATTAATGAACAAAATAATAGTTTAATTAACCATATTTTAGATATTAATAAAAATAATATTTATGAATATTTAAATGATTTTATTGATAATTTAGTTGATAATGTAAATTTTAAAATTAATATTCTTATTAATAATTTTAATTTTAATAATAATGAATATAAAATAATTAATAAAATATTTAATTATCCATTAGAATTTAATGATATTAATTATATAAAATATATATATGATAAATTTTATGTTATTCTTAATAAAATTAAATTAAGAAATTAATAAAAATGACTGAATAAATATTAATTAATATATTTTTTTTTTATTTTTTTATAATTTTATTATTATTATGAAAATGTGATAAATATAAAATAATTTTATTTAATTAATATTATATATAATATAATATTTAAAAAATGAGTATCAATAAATCATATATTAATAATTTTAAAGATAAATTTGAAGAATTTATTAATTTTTGTTTAATTGATGATATCTTTAATAAGATTGAAGATAAAAATATGAAAATTAATATTCAAAAATATAGTAAATTCTTAGGTGGAATTGATTATATTAAATTAGCATCAGTATTATATACTAATACAACATCTTTAAAAGAAGATATATTAAGACATAAACCAGAATTATTTGTACAATCTAAAGTTTTATTACCACAAATTGATTTTTCTATTTTATATGATATTGTAAAAGATACATTATATATTAATCAATTTTGGGATATTTTGGCTGAATTAAAAATTTTATCTAATGTAATTATTGAACCATTATTAAAAGAAAAAGATGAAAGAGAAAAACAAAAGAAAAAATATACTAAAAAAGAACAAAAAGATATTATTGATTCAATTGATACAATGACTGAAGAAGAAATTAATGCTAAAATTGATAATTTTAGTATTTCAAAATCTAATGCTAAGGATGTTTCATTATCTTCTATTATTGATGCTAATGATGTTGAAGAAGATTATAAAAATAGTGCTTTATTAGAATTTTTTAATAGTATTGATAGTAAATCATCATCTTTTGAAGATATTTTATTAAATGCAGTTAAGAAAATGGATTTGAAAGGTGAATTAGATAAAATTGATGATGATAAATTAGGTGAAATTACTAAAACAGTTAATAAATTATTAGGAACTAATGCAGATGATGGAATGGGAAATATTGTTAAAGATATTACACAATCATTAAAACAAACAGATATTACACAAGGTAGTTTAGGTGATAATTTACAAAATATTGCATCTAATATTACAGATAAATTAATGAAATCTAATAATGAAGATAGTTTAAAAAGTATTGCAAATAAGGCAAAGGATATTATGAAAGATTATAATTCTAATGATGATATGATGACCAATGTTGAAAATATTATGAAATCTAAATTTGGTAAATCATTTTCTCAAATGGGAACTAATAAAGCTCAAGTTGAAAAAATGTTAGCATCTTATGGATTAATGAATAATGGAGTTAATAATAGAAAAATTCAAAGAATGGCTAAAAAACAAGCAAGTAATCCACCAAGAGGTCATACTCAAGCATCAGTTAATGCAAGACAACAAGCATTAAAAGCAAGATATGAAAAAAGAAAATTAGAAAAAGAAAAACAAGAAAAGGAGAAAGAAAATAACCCAAAACAAAATAATAAACAAAATCAACAAACAAAACAACAACCTAAAAAGAAATAAAAAAATTGATTATTTATAATTATTTTATTTATTATATTAAAATATAATAAAATGTCAGAAAAAAATACAGATAAATATATGTTATGTGAATATGAAAAAATATTTAATCATGAATATCATACAGAAGGAAATAATAAATTATTTAAAAATAAATTACCAGATGGATATGATATATTTGAAGATTATAAAATATTAATAATAATAGAAAATAAAAAATCAATAAAATTATTAGATAATGCAAAAATACAAATACAAAAATATTATAATAATTTACCACAAAAAATAAAAGATGAATATACAATATATTTAATTATTGGTTTAGGAAATACAAAAAAATCATTTAATTATAAAATTTATAATGAAAAATTTGAAATATGTTTTAATAGTTTAGAAGATATAAAAAATACAATGGAAATAAAACCTATATTTAATCCAGAAGAAATACATAAATTAAATCAATATTTATATGATAATTCAATTAATCTTCCTAAAAGTCAAAAAACATTATTTATTGCATCAATATTAATATGTTTAAAAATAGATAAAGATTTTATTAAAGATTATAATGAAGAATCAAATTCTTATATTATTGCTGATAAAATGATTGAAACTATACAAAATTATTATGATGATGTAATATTTACAAATACTTTTAAATTTATTCAAAAATCAATACATAATAAACATTTATTTCATATATTTAATGTTTTAAGTATTGATTTAAAAACATATGGAAAAGATATATTAAATCAATTTTATTCTGAATTTTGTTTGTGGGATAAAAATAATGATGCTTCACTTGGTGTAGTATTAACACCTCATGATATAGTTGAATTAATGGTTAAAGAATTAAATTTAAATGAAAATGATAAAGTTTTAGATTTTTGTACAGGCACTGGTTCATTTTTAATAGAATGTGGAAAATATACAAATAATTTATATGGATGTGAAAATAATGAAGAAAGATATTCATTATGTAAATGTAATTTTATATTAAATGATTTAAATTATAATCATTTAAAATATAATTCTTGTTTTAATATTAATTATAAATCAAATTGTTTTAATAAAATAATTATTAATCCACCATTTAGTTGTAAATGTTTAGATGAAAATAATAAAAATAATAATTATAATTGGAAATCATTTGATGAAGAACAAAAATTTATTATGTATATGATAGAATTATTAAAAATAAATGGTTTAGGTTGTTGTATTATTCCTAGAAGTAATTTTAATAATACAATGAAAAAAAATAATGATTTTAAAAAAGAAATATTAAAATATTGTAAAATTATTAAAATAATAAATTGTAATGATAAAGTATTTGTCCCTAATGCATCTGTAGAATGTACAATTTTAATATTACAAAAAATTAATAATTATAATGAAGAAAATGAAATTAATAATAATAATGTAGAAGTTATTGATTATTCAGATGATGGATATAAAATAAAAAAGAAATTACGATATTATGACCATAAACCAATTATAAAAACTCAATATAAAGATTTAATATATAATTCTGATTGGAATTATTTAAAAGAAATAAATAATGATATAAATATTAATAAATTAATATTAAATTATAATAATGATTATCAAAATTCAATAAATAAATTTTTAATTAATAAATTAGAAAATGATAAAAAAGATTATCAACAAATTAAATTAAAATTAAATGAATTATTAGAAATTATTAATGTTAAATCATATCAAACTGATAAATCAGATATTGGTGATTATCCATTATATGGTGCTACACAATTAAATAATCCAGTTAAATTTATTAATAATTATTCTATTGATACATATAATAATGATGATTTAAATATTAAATTATATGGGGTATTTTGTATTAATAAAACAGGAAATGGAGGTGCTGGTATATGTTTTAAAAGATATGGTAAATTTGCAATAAATTCAACTGTTTTATGTTGTAAAATGAAATATTTTATTAATGATTATAATGTTGCATATATTAGTTATCAATTACATAATATATTAAATCGTTCTAATAGTTTAAATATAACAAAATTTAATGAATTAGAAATTAATATATTATTAGATTGTCATATTAATATTGGTTATATTATAAATGAATATATTAAAGAAAATATTAAAATTAAAGAATGGAGATTATTAAAAATAGATGATTATTTTGAAATTATTAAACCAATTAAAATATTTCAAATATCAAAATCAAAAGATGGAATTATACCTTTAATTTCATCTACTAGTTTAAATAATGGTTATATTAAATTTATTAATGATTTTTCATATAATGGTGAATGTTTAAGTATTGCACGTAATGGATCTGTTGGGTCTTGTTTTTATCAATTTGAAAAAATAGGAATTACAACAGATATTATATTATTAAAATCAAAAGAAAATAATAATATATCTCTTCATATTTGGGCTATGTTATTAAATTATTATTTACCAAAAAAATATTCTTATTCTAATAAATTATCTAAAGATAAATTATTAAATGAAGAAATTAATATGCCTATTATTGATGAATAAAATATAATATTAAAAAATAAATTATTAATTTATTTAAATAAATTAATATAATATTATATTAAAATGAATTTTGTAAATAATTATTTAAATTATAATAATCAATTAATAAATCCATATGATGAAAAATATAAAATGAATTATTTTATTAACAAAAAACAATTTAATATTAATGTTAATATTTTATTTTCTGGTTATTATGAATATTTTAAAGATGCTTATATTGTTAATATTGATAAATTATTAGTAAATAAAAATATTAATAAAATAAAAATATTTTATTATGGTAATGCATTTTATAATAATTTAAGATTATTAATAGGCAAATATTATTTAACTCGAATTAATGATTATAATATTTATATAATAAATAATATTACATTTAAAATATATTATAAACCAATAAAATTCGAAGAGTTAATTGATAAATATAATATATTTGTTCATAATGAATTATATTTTACTCCAATAAATTATTATAATTTTATTCATAAAGATTTAAATTTAAATAAAAATATTGAATTAGGAAAAATAATTTATAAAAATTATAATTCATTTAATAATATTGATAATATTAATAAATTATCATTTGATGAATATATTATTTTGTTTAAAATATCAATATTTAAAAATGATGATAATATGAATAATTTATTATTATCCTCAAATTATATATTAAATAAAAATATTAGTAATATTATTATTAAATTAATAGAATTAAATAAAATTAATTCTATTAAAATATTTTTAGATAATATTAAAGAATATAATAAAAATGATATACATACTAAAGATAATTATATAAATATTTATCATGATAATAATGGTTTTAATTTATTAGAATATTCAATAATACATAATAAAATAGAATTTATAAATTTATTTCATAATATTAAATTTGATAGATCAAGTTATTTTATTGAAAAATCATATGAAACAAATTATTTTGAATATAATGATAATGATTTTATTGATATTATAATTCCTAAAAAAATAAAAAATATGTTTTTATTTAATAATAAAATAATTGATTATATGTTTAATAAAGAATATCCATTTGATGATACATATTTATATATAATACATCATAAAGATTTTATTGATATTAATTTATTATCAGAAACATTATCACAAAAAGGAGCAAGTATAACATTAATGAAATTAATAAATGATGAAGATAATTTATTAAAAGAAGATAAATTTATAATAAATGCACCTTTATTATTATCAATGATAAAATTAAAAAAAGAAAATTTAAATAATGAAATCCAAAAAGAAGTATTTTTAAATAATTTAGAATATTTTTGTAATAAAATGATTAATGATGTTAATATCTGGAATTCTTTTAAAAATAATAATTATTTGAAATATATTAATTATAAATTTTATGTTAATGATAATTTTGATAATATATTACATTTATTATGTCATAATCATTATATGGAACATCATAATGATATATTAGAATATGTAATAAATATTAATCCTGATGTTATTAATTATTATAATAAATATGGTGAAAATTGTATATTTGAAGAAAATAATATTGAAATAATTTCTTTAATTTTAAATATTAATTGTAAATTAATAAAAAATATATATGGTGATTATTTAATACATAAATTAATTAAAGAAAGAAATATTAAATTATTAAATATATTAATAAAATGTAATAATAAATGTATTAATTTAATAAATGATGATAATGAAACTCCAATATTATTAGCATCAAAATTAAAATATACTGATATTATTAATTTTCTTTATGATAATCATTGTGAATTAAACCATTTAGATAATTTTAATAATAATATTTATAATTATATTATATTATATGGTTTAAAAGTAAAATTTAATATACCAAAAGAAAATCATAATAATTTATTTAATAAAAATAATATTGATTATTTTATTCAACATATTATTCAATAATATTATTTTATTTTATTTATTTTTTTATAATATTATAAAATTATTTTAATAATATATATTATCTATAATTAAATGTATTTAATATTTGGTGATAGTTTTTCAAAACCATTTACATTATTAAAAAATTGTTATTCAGAAAGTAATAAAACTTTAGATAATTTAAAAAATTATAATAATGAAAATATTTATGTTAATACATTTCATGGTAAAACTATGAGAGGTGTATCAAAAATAAATTCAGAATTTACACAATATTTAATAAAAATAATAAAAACATTTGAAACTAAATATCATAAAAATATTAATTATATATTATTTCTATTTGGTCAAGTTGATATTATATTTGGTGTATTTTATGAAATACTTATTAAAAAAAATTATGATATACAAAAATATTTAGTAGAAACAGCAAAAAATTATATTAATTTTTTAAATAGTATTAATTTTATTGATAATAATAAAAAAGTTGTTTTTTCTATTCATCCATATTTAAATGAGGATGAAGTAATTTATGTTTTATTACGTTATCCAGGAATTTTTAAAAATACACCATTTATTGATAGAGAAGATAAAATAAAATTTTTAAATGATATTCCTAATAATTTAAGAAAGATTATTTTTTCATATGATTTTATTAATAATTGTAGAATATTATTAAATAATACAATAAGATTTTTATGTAAACAAAATGATATTATTTTTATTGATTATGATAAAATATTAATTAATAAAAAAAATAATAGACCTATTGATGGTTTAAAAATTATGAATAAATTAGATATTCATCCTTATTATGAAATTATTATAAAATATTATTTATCTTTAATTAAATTTACAAATTTAAAACCAAATTATAAATATGATATTGATAAAACAATTAAAGAATATTATAATAAAAGAATCGAAGCACAAAAAAATTATACTTTTGAAGACCCAATTATTAAAAATAAAAAGAATAATAAAAAATATGATAATATTTGTAATCAATTAAAATTAAATTTTAATGAAATTATTAAATTAAATGATGATTTTAATAAATATTTCAAAAAATAATTATTTTATTAAAATAAAATAATATTATAATATATAATAGAAAGAATAAAATATTATGGAAGAATTACATATAATTAATCAAATAAATAATATTTATAATAAAAATTTAGAAGAAGATGATGAAATAACATTAATAACAAAATATATTTATGATAAATTAAAAAATAATAAAACTTTAGATTATAAAAAAATATTAGAAGATGAAAGAATATTATATAATAAATCTAATAATGATTATATTATTATTCAAGTTATACATAATTTAAATAATGATTTATTAAGTAAAGATAATTATAATTATAATAATTATGTAAAAACAATTAAACTTATTTTAACTAATTTTATTAAAAATAATAATATTAATAACATAAATAAATTTAGAAATAAAACACAAATTTATAATTTACAATATAATTATTTAATGAATAATATTAATGATTTAGAAGTTTTACCTTTAGATAATATATTATATATAATTTCAAAAACAGAAAATCATAAATATATGAGAGGATATAAAAAATTATATTATTCTTTTCAAGATAAAAAAGATTTTAATGATGAAATGATATTATATTCATATTTATGTTATTTTAAAACAGCAATGAATTATATTAAACATAATGAATTATTTAAATGTTTAAATAATATAGATAGTGAAACATTAGATTTACAAATTAAAGAAGCATTAACATTAAAAGAAATGGTTGGTGGTGGAAAATGTAGAGATTATAAATTTTATTATATTGGAGGAATGGAATTTATGGATTTATTTACTAAAGAAAATGTTAGTATTATTGAATTTGTTAAATTATTTAATCAAATGTCTCATAATAAATATTTAATTGGAACACCAGGGATAAAATATTATCCTTATCAAATTTTTTTATATATACTTAAATTATTACCAAATGATATAATACGTAATATATTTATGAATATTAATATATTAAAATTACCTAATATTAATAATTATAATACAAAAGAATTAATATTAAATTATTCTAATATAATGAAAACTAATATTATTTCAAATAATTTATGTTATCATTTTATTACAACACAAAATGATCCATTAATAAATAATGTATTTACAATTATTTATAATAATAAATTATCTTATGAAGATGTAAAAAATAATACAAATAAATTATTACATTCTAACATTTATCAATATCAATATAATTATATTATAAATGATTATTATTTAGAATCAATTTGTTTAATAGAAAATATATCTAAAAATAATAAAAATAATTTAAGACCTTTAGATTTTCATAATATTTACATTAAGTTTTTATATAATGAAAATTATGAATTAACAAATATTATACGATACGATGGAAATATATTAGAATACAATAATGAAAATATGACTAAATATAATTTTATGAAAATAGAATATGAAAAATTATTTTATAAAAATTATGTTTCTGATTATATTGATGGATTAATTAATTATAAAATATCAATGGTTTGTTATATGAATAAAAATTATAAAAATATTTGTAATGAATTATTAAAAAATAATAATTAAAAATAAATTATTTTATTTAAATAAAATAATAAAATTTAAATATCTAAAATTAATGCATCTTCTAAATTAAATATAACATATTTATTATAATCTTTTTCTGTTATATATTCACTATTTAATGGATTATCAATATAAAATTCATAATTATATAATGGTATATTATGTATAATATCATTATTTGATTTAATAATACAATATTGGCAATTTAATATTATTCCTATTTTTTTAGTTATATTATTTTGTATAGTTCTAGCATGAATTATTGATAAATCATTATCTAAAAAATAAATTGATTTATCATTATTTGTATTTGTTTTATCCATCTTCCAATGCCCTACAAAACATTTACATTTAATATCTTTAATAAAATCATCAAATATAGATTTATATTTCATAATAATTTTATTACAATCATCCATATAACTATATTTATTTTCTAATTTATCAATAACTTCCATATCTACAACTTGAATTAATGATTTTTTTAAATCCATTAATTTAAAATAAAACTTTTTAGATTTATTATTATTAATATTTTTACAATTATTAATATTTATTAAAGTTTCTTTTATTAAATCATCAATATTTAATAAATTATGTTTAATATTATTAACATTATTAATATTTGTATTATTATGAAAATGACAATATAAAGTATTATATGTTTTATTATAATAATAACATTTAAAATTATCAATAATAAAATTTTTAATATTATCATTATAATAATTAAAAGAACTTAATTCATGATTTCCATAAATATATTTAATTTCAATATATTTTTCTAAAGATATTAAAAATTTATAAACTAAATTTTGACATAATAAAAAGAATTCATTATTATAATCACATACAAAATTTCCATACATTTTATAATTATCATAATATTCTATTACTGTATCTGTATTTAATGGTTTAAAATTTATTTTATTTTTTTCTGCTTTTAATCTTAAAGTTAAATAATTATTTGTATCAAATATATCACCTAATATTATTATTCTATAATTATTTAAATTTATATCATTTAATGAATTAAAATTAAATAATTCATTTGAATTAATAAAATCTTTAACTTTTAATAATGATGTATTTAAAGTTAAATGATTATTAATTGTTTTTAAAATAATATCATTATAATATTGAAATGTTATATTAATATTAAAATAATGATTTAATACATTTAATATAGCTGTAAAATCACCGTGAATATCACCAATAACAATATCAATTTTATTATCACTTAAAATATTATTAGAATTTATTAAATCCATAATGAAAAATTATATATAATTATTAATAATTAAATAATCATTTTTTTCATATAATTAAAAATAAAAATTGAATTAAAAATAATAAATTAATATTTTATAATATTAATAATGATAATTGGATTTAGTGGTAAAAAAGGTGTAGGTAAAAATTTTTATTCTAATTATTTAATTGAAAAATATAATTTTAAAGAATTATCTTTTGCTTATCCATTAAAACAATCATTAAAATTAATTTTAAATTTATCTGATGAAGAATTATATGGTAATAAAAAAGATGAATTTAATGAAAGATTTAATTGTTATAATCGTGAAATAATGCAATGGTTTGGAACAGAAGTTTTTAGAGAAAATTTTAATAAAAGATTTAATTATAAAGGTTCTGTTTGGGTTGATAATGTAAAATATATTTTACAAAATAATCCAAATAATAATTATGTTATTTCAGATGTTAGATTTCAAAATGAAATAGATATGATACATGAATTTAAAGGAACAGTAATAAATATTTATAATAATGATATTATAAATGAAGATATTAAAAAATTACATAAATCAGAAAATCAAAAATTAACTTATGATTATAAAATATTAAATCTTAAAACACCAGAAAATACTATTAAAAATTATAAAATTTTAGATAATATTATTAATATTACTAAATTACTAAATTAATTAATGAATAAATATTTTTTATTTATCATTTTAAAATATAAATATAAAATGAATTTTAACTTAATATTAATTATTTGTATTATAATAATTATTATATGTATTATTATATTAAATAATAAATATGAAAATTATGAGAATGAAACAACATTAGATGCATTAAATAATATTACTGATATGATAAAAAATGATGAAATAACAAGTAAAAATATAACAAATACAAATACAATAAAATCATCAAATATAGAATTAAAATTAAAAGATAAAAATGAATTTGTTGATATATTAGATTTAATATATCCAGTAGGAAGTATATATATAACAACAAATGAAACAAATGCAGAAAAATTTTTAAATTGTAAAAATTGGAAATGGAAAAAATATAATGAAAATTATTATTTAAAAACATCAAATGTACAATTAGGAGAAACAACTGGTGATAATTTATTAAAAGCAAATAATTTACCTAAACATAAACATCAATTTCAAAGATTTCCATATAGAGGTTCCGATTCAAGAGGTGAAAGACATTTTTCAGGTAATGATTTAATAGAAGATTTAACATATAGCGATATTTATGATGAATCAGGAAAAAAAATAGAAAAACAAGAACCATATTATCCAGCATCAATAAATATAATATGTTATAAAAGAATAGAATAAATAATAAAAATATTTTTATCTTTAAATTTATATTTTTTAAAATATAAATATATAAAAATATATAAATAAAAAAATGTCTGGAATACATAACTCAGGATTTTCAAATAATTTAATTTATGATAATTGTAGTTATCAACAATATTTAAATAGTAATCAAGGTCAATATCTTTATAGACTTGATATGAACCCATATGAAAATGTTAATAAATGTAGATTTGATAAATTTTATCATCCATATGATTTAGTATCAGTTGAAAGTATTTTGCGTAATCAAACTAGGCCAGCATCTAATTGTAATATGTTTAAGCATAATCCAAATAATGCTGGTAAATGTATGAGTAGAAAGGAACCATATCAAATTTCATCAATTCAATCAAATCATTATAATTGTCCTTCTTGTGATGGAAAAATTAATTATGATATTCAAAAAGAAGAAGTTAAAAAAAATGAAGGAATTATTAATAATATTAAAAATACAATGGGATTAAATAAACAAGAAAATTTTACACCAGAAGAAACTTATAATATGTTTTTTGCATTAGATCCATCAATTAAAAATCAAGTTAAACCTGTTCCAATTGTAGAAAATACATATTGTGATTCTGATGTTAATACTTTTGATCCATCTGTTCCTAAAGTAGCGCCACCAGAATTATGTCCAATCGTTAGGAATAACATCCCAAAAAGATATTGCAATAATATTATTATACCTGATTTTATTCAATAATAATTAAAAATATATTATTTTATTTAAATAAAATAATTAAAATTTAAAATTTAGTATTAAAAATTTTTTCTATTTTATATTTAATATTTATATTATTACTTTTTTTTAATCTACAAATATAATATCCAATATTCCAATTTTTATATTTTTCATTAAATTTAGGCAACCTTTTAAATTCATTATAAAAATTTTGACATAAAATTATTTTTTCATTATCTGATAAAATAATAAATAATTTTTCTATTTTTTGATTAAAAATTAATTCTATTTTTTCTTTTAAATCATTATTATTATTTTTATTTTTTTTTAAATCACTAATAAAATATCCAATATTCCATTTTTTATAAATTTCATTATTTTTTGGTAATCTGTTATATTCTTTATAAAATTCTTTACATAATTCTATTTTTTCTTTATCTGAATAATATATTTTTTTATTATTATATTTTATTTTTTGATTAAATATTTTTTCTATTTTTTTCTTTAAATATTTATTATATTTATATTTAATACCATCAATAAATCTTCCTATATTCCAATTTTTATATATTTCTTTAAATGTTGGTAATCTTTTAAATTCATTATAAAATTCTTGACATAATTTTATTTTTTCTTCATCATTTAATTTAATTTTATCAATTACATTTTTAATAATTAATGTTTCAATATTTATTTCTTCTAATTCTAATTTTTCTATATTATTATTTTCTATTTCATAATTTTCTTCATTATATATTTTAAAATGTTTATAAATTTTACTTCTATTCATTTTTATATCCATAAACATATTACAATAATTATTTATTTTATTAATATATTTTATGTAATTACAATTATTAAAATCATCTGTAAAAAATAATAATTTGCCTTCTTTTTTATTATTTGCTTTTCTCATTATTCGACCTAAACATTGTACAATCTGTATTAAACTATTTCGATCATCTAAAAATATACAAGTATCAGCATTTGGTATATCTATACCTTCTGATAATGTATTTACTGAAAATAATACTCTAATATTTCCATTAGTTAATTTATTTATTATATTTAATCTTTTCTTTAAAGGCATATTTCCATCTAAATAATCACTTGATAATCCATAATTATTAAATAATTTTGTTAATTCTTTTATTTTATTAATTGAATTACAATAACATAATATTCTTTCATATTCTGGATGTATTTTTAATGTATATATTATATTTTTATAATCTAATGATGGAATTTTATGAATACAACAATTAAAATTTAATATAATATTATCTTTTATTGCTTCATCTATGGAATATTTATAATCTAATTCAATATTTTGTAATGTCGCTGAAAAATAATATTTAATTGCTTTTGATTGTGTAATATTATCATAAATATATTTATTATTTATTGAATTTAATGCTGAATTAATATTTTCATCTTCTTTATTTTCTTCTATTATTTCTATTTCTTCATTATTTTTTTCTTCATCATTATTTTCTTCTTCATCATTATTTTCTTCATTATATTTTTTTAATATATGATGTGCTTCATCAATATAAATATAATCAAATTCAATATTTTCTAATAATTTATAAGAATTATATACACAAATATAAATATTATTATTATCATTAATTTTTTTATTATTAGTCCAACATTTATTTATATTTAGATATTTATATTCTTTATATAATTTATTATATATTTGTTCTGCTAATAATATTGTTGGAACTAATATTAAATGTTTTTTATTTTGATTATTAATAATAAAATTTAAAAATATATCTGTTTTGCCAGAACCACAAGATAATTCAAAATAATATTCATTCTTATTATTATTATTCATAATATTTAATACTTCTTCTTGATGTTTCCATAATTTATTTATTTTTGTATTTTTATTATTTTTATTATTTATTAATAAAATAATTTCATTTTTAATATTTTTAATATTATTATCTGTTATTTCTTTATTATTAATAATACATTCAACATTATTATTAATTTGTTCTTGTAATAAATTTAATTTGTCTTCATAATTAATATTATTAATATTTAATTCATTAAAATATTCTTTATAAGAATTAAAAATTATTTCTTTAATTGTTTTATCTAAAATATATTCTTGTTTTATTTTTGATGTTAAATATTTATTAAATCTCATGTCTTCACTTCCAATAATATAAGACTTAAATTTATCTGATAATTCATATGCAAAATTTATAAATGTCCCTAATTCTTTATTATTACAATAATGATTTTTTGAATAAAATTTTACTTGATATAATATATTATTTATAATATCAATACAATCTATACCTTCATCATAAATAGGTAAATTATGTAATGCTTTAAATGTATAATCTATATCATTATACATTAAACATTTATATATAATACAAGTTATTAATTCTAATAAATTACCTTTTAATTTTGTATTTAATTTAGGTTTATTATTTAAATTATATTCAAATAATAAATCTTCAAATGTATTAATAAGTTGTAAATTATATTGCATTTTTATAAGATTATATTATTAATAATAAAATCATTTTTTTAATGTTTTTTATTAAATTCTTTCATTTTATTATATTCTTTAACTAAATCATAATATATTTTAGTATATTTTTTATTATTTTTAGTTGTTTTATTATTTAATTTTTCAATTAATTCATTTACTATATTTAAATGGTCATCTATTTTTTCTTTATTTCTTACAAAATAAGATTTTTTTGTTTTATCTAAATCTCCATAAAATTTATTTTTAATATTTGTAAATTTTAATTTTGATAAATAAATATTAATTATTGTTTCAAACATTGGATGAATATTAACAGGACTAACTAATAAATTTAATTTTTTATTAATTTTATTAGTTTTTTTGTCAATTAATATATTATCAAAATCAATATATTTTATGTTATTTTTTTCACATAATTTTTTTATCATATTATTTAAATAAATTCTGCATGTATTTCTAAATTTATATGAAAATACATAATTTATAAATTCATTTGGAATTTTTTTAAATATTTTTATTAATTCTTCTGGTTTTAATATTTTATAAACAAATAAAATATAAAATGCATATTTATCTTCTTGTAATGATGGAAATATTGATAATACAATTTTTTTATCATTATCAATCATATCTAAACTTAATAACATTTTTATATAATTTTCTGCTGTTTCTTGTAAATATTCATAAATATTATATTGTTTTTTAATAAATATCAAATAATATAATGAAAAAAATATATCAACTTGTCCAAACATAAATATTATATTATTTATTTTATTATTTTTTTGTTTATCTATTATAATATTTTTTAATATTTTATAATCTTCAGTATCTAATTTTGATATACCTCTTATAGTTTTTCCTTTAAATTTTTTAATATATAAATTATCATCATCTATTAATGTAAATGGACCAACAAAACTATCTCCAAATAATAAATTCATTTATTATATATTAAATGTTTATAAATAAAAAAATATAATTAATAAAATACTAATTAATATAATATAACAATGAGTTATACAATAAAAAAATATTATAAATTTGGTAGTATTGAATCATTTAATAATAAATTTCAACAAATATTAAATATAGATAATAATGTAAATAATAATAATAAAGATATATTATTAATTGTAGATTTTAATTTAAATATAAATAATAATATAAAAGATAATAAAAATATAGAAAAATTTGTAAAAAATGATTTTATAATAAATAATTCTATTGAAAAAAAAGATTTAAATAATGATGATATTAAAGAAAAAGAAAATAATTATGAAAAATATAAAAAAAATGTTAATATTAATATATTACGTTTTGCAGGATTACCTATAAAAAATATAGAAATATATTTTGATGAAATATTTAATATATTAAATAAAGAAATAAAAAAAATAAATATACCTATAAAAAATATTAATAAATACACAATATATAATATATATAATATTTATATAAATTTAACACATATAGGGCATAGTTGTATAAATTATATATATTTAACGATGATATCATTAATTAATATACCAAATACATATATAAATTTAATATTTTATGATGAATCAAATGAATATTTTCCAGTATTATATTTTCCATTATTAGAATATAGAAATATAAATGTAATATTTGATAATTTAAAAATGTATCATTTTAAAATGAAAGATATGAATATAAAAAAATTAACATTAATAAATACAACTATCGATAATATGGAATAAAATTAATAAATATTATATTATTAATAATATAATAAAAATATATAATTATTATTAATATATAAAATATAATTTATTTATATAATTTATAAAATGAATAATTATAATCAAGTATTTACTGATACATTACATACTAATAATGTTATATCAGAAAATAATATTATTAATTTAGGTAATAAAAATAATGATAAATCAAATATAGAAACAAATATTAATAATAATGAAGATACATTAACAATTGATAATATTAAATTAAAAAATAATATAAATTATAAAAATGAAAATTATAAAAATAGTAGAATATTTAATATTGATAGTTTAATTTATTATATTAATGAATTTAAATTATTAAATTGGACTTGGACATATCCAAAACCATATGAAGGTAATTTATATTATTCTTTATCTGAATATATTAATAATTATTATACAATTTATAATTTAAATGAAAATGATGAATATGTTGAATCACATACATTTTATAAAAATAAAATTTATAAATTTTCTAATGAAACAATAACTTATACAAATACAAATAGTGAAAATATTACATTAAATGATAATAATGATTATGTTTTTATTGAAATTAAATATACTATTTCTGATTTTTCAAGCACAACAATAAGTAATTATACTGTCAATACTTATTATTTTGCATATAATTTAAATGATTCATCAAAAAATAATACAAAATTTAGAAGAACAAAAGTTGAAAATGGACAACCAACATCTCCTTCATCACCTTCATCATCATATGAAGCAAGTGTTATAGTAAATAATTGTATATATTATATTTATTATAAATCATCTTCATATTGTTATACATATAAATATAATGTAATATTTTATAATTTTGAAGATATTATTGTAAATAATAAATCTTATTTGTCATTAAAAAATTATGAAAAGTTTTTTTATAATGTTAAACATATTAATGAAAATACAGATCATATTATAAATCAAAATTATATTTATAAATGTATTTATCAAAATGATACTATTTTATTTGAAGAAAGTATTTTACCTTTAGAAGATTATTTAATTTATTTTATTAAAAATATTAATTATAAATTATTATATAATATAACAAATAATAAATGGAATTTTATTAATATTGGTAATTCTTATAATAATGATAATTATTCTGATCATTTAAATTTAACTTATTCAGAAGTTTTTAATGATTATATTAATAATGTTTCAACTGGTTTATATTCTCATGCAGAAGGATTTAATACAACTGCAACTGGTGATTATGCACATTCTGAAGGTTATCGTTCTTTAAATAGTACAAAAACTGGTGCATCTGGTCTTATATCTCATAGTGAAGGTTATAATACAGCATCGTCTGGTAATTATTCACATGCAGAAGGATATAATACAACATCATCAGGTAGTTATTCACATGCAGAAAATTATTCAACAACTGCATCAGCATCTTATTCACATTCAGAAGGTTATTCTTCAAAAGCATCTGGGTCTTCATCACATGCAGAAGGATATTCGACAACTGCATCAGGTAGTTATTCACATGCAGAAGGTAGAGCTTCAACAGCATCAGGTAATTATTCACATGCAGGAGGTTATACAACAGTAGCAAATAGTGCATATTTAACAGCAATAGGTAAATTTAATACTAATGATGAAACAGCAAAAGATGTAGTAAATAGATTATTTATTGTTGGTAATGGAACAAGTACATCAGATCGTAGTGATGCATTTGAAGTTTATAATTCAGGTGATGTTATTGTTAAAAAATCATTAATAACACCAGTAATTAAAAATAATACTGGTGTATCATCTACAGTAGATAATATAACAACAACAACATATGATTTAAATATAGGTAAAAAATCAACTAATCAAGCAAATATTACTACAACAATTGAAGAAGAAGATAATAGTGGAACAATAACAATTACTGATGAATATGATACATTAAATATTGATAAAATTAATACTTCATCTTTAAAATTAGATTATGAATTAATTGGGGTTCAACGTTCAACAAATCCAGGTAATGATGATAAATTAATTGCAACTAAAGCATATGTTTTAGAAAATTCAGCAGGAGATAGTGATATTGGGCAATTATATCCTAATTCTACTCATGGTGAAATATTTAATAATTATAATAATAATGTTGCATCTGGTGATTATTCACATGCAGAAGGGCATTATACAAATGCATTATCTAATTATTCATTTGCAGGAGGATATTATACATATTCAAATCAACCATATATGTTTGTAATAGGTAAATATAATTTATATGATCAAAATCATCCAGAATATAATGTAAATAAATTATTTGTTGTTGGTAATGGTGATCAAAATACAAGAAATGATGCATTTGTTGTTAAAGATGATGGAAGTATATTAATTAATGATAAAATAGTTATTGATAATGTTATTCAATCATCATTAAAATATGGTAATATAACATTAAAAGATAATAGTAATAATGAAATTGTTAAATTAAATGCATTAAATGGTTTAACATTAAATACTAATAAATCAGTAAATGATATTCAATTAGGAACTAATACTAATGATAATAAAATATTAACAACTAAATCTTATGTTGATGATGAAATTAATAATATTGATTTATCAGGATATGTACAAAAAAATACGGCAAATACTATTAGTGCAAATCATACATTTTCAGGTAATTTAATTTTATCTGGTATGAATACATTTTCTGGTTCATCTAATACATTTAATAATGTTATAAATACAAATGGAGGAATTAAAACAAATACTTCAAATACAGATTTAAATTTATCTGCATCTTCAAATAATATTAATATGAATACTAATAATAATACAACAACAATATCATTTGATGTATCAAATGGTAAAATATCAAATAATAAAGTTATAATAGAAAAATCAGGAAATTCTAATATATCTGGACAAATTCAAATATTAGATAAAAATGATAATAGTTCTATTATTATAAATGGTGATAATGGAATTACTACTGAAAAATTAAATATGGTTGATATTGATTCTTCTACTACACCACCAACTAATATTACCATTAATAATATTAAAAAAGGTGGTAATTCTAATAATAATACTTTAACAACTCAAGGATACGTTGATAATGAATTAAGTAGTAAAGCAGATAGTAGTAGTTTATCAAATTATGTATCATTAACAGAAACACAAACAAATATATCAGGTCAAAAATCATTTACAAATATAAGTAATTCATTAACAGCAGGAGAATTAAAAATGAAAGATGCAGATAATACAAGTAATACAAATACTATTACAAAAATACAAAAATCTGGTTCATCTAATAATGATATATTAACAACTAAAGGATATAATGATGCAACATATGCATCATTAACAGGAAATAATACATTTACAGGAACAAATACATTTAACACTAATGCAATAATAGCAAATGAAGGAATAATAATACCATCAAGTAAATCATTAACAATAAATAGTAATTCAATATCAAATATTATAAAATCAAATACATCATCATATACATCAAATGATACAAGTATTTATACAACATTAAAAACAGATAATTTATTAAATACAAAATTATCAACATCAAATATTATTACTACAATATCTTCAACAACTTCATCTGATAACACAGTTTATTCATCATTAAAAAATGATAATTTATTAAGTGATAAAGCATCATTATCAGGTAATAATACATTTTTAGGTGATAATTCATTTGATACATTAACTATTAATAATTTAATTGTTAATGATGTTTCTGGTTCATCCGGTAGTATTGCATCAGAAAATATATTTGTTGGACCAATTGATACAACACAAACACCAACACAAACTAAAAGAGTTATTATAGGTACAACAACATCATCAAATAATATTTATGGTAATATAGAAATAAAAAATGCATCAAATAATAATATGATAGTATTAAATGGAAATACAGGTTTAACATTAAATTCAAATACAGTATCAGATATAACAACATCTTCTAGTTCAAGTTCTACAACATTAGATAATTCAAAATTAACAACAAAAGGATATGTAGATAAAGGATTAAATACAAAATTAAATATATCTGATGTAGTAGGGCAAAAATATCCTAATTCAACTTACGGGGAAATATTTAATGATTATACAAATAATATAGCATCAGGGGAGTATTCACACGCTGAAGGATTTACCACAAAAGCATTAGGTAATTATTCACACGCAGAAGGTCGTAATACAACAGCATCTGGTAGTTCTTCACATACAGAAGGATATTATTCAAAAGCATCTAATAGTAATGCACATGCAGAAGGATATAATACAACAGCATCAGGTAGTATGGCACATGCAGAAGGATATAATACAACAGCATCCGGTAGTGAGGCACATGCAGAAGGAAATTATACAATAGCATCTGGTAATTATTCACATGCAGGTGGAACTTATACAAATGCAGACCAAGAAAATCAAACAGCCATAGGTAAATATAATACTTTATCAAATACAAATTCATTATTAAGTGTTGGTAATGGAACAGCAGATAATGCTCGAAGTGATGCATTTGTTGTATATAATGATGGTTATGTTAAATCAAATGATTATAAATTTTTTGATGATAATTATTATAATAATAAAACATTAGAAATTGATGATTTTATTTATGAATTTGAATTAAATTATGGTTATAGTTCATCAAGTAATAAAACATTTAATACTAATGAATTTTATAAAATTATAGATAATACTGGTAATATAACAAATAATATAGTAGCTAATACTTATTATACATATACAAATATTGATATAGAAAATAATGGAAGTATTACATCTGAAATTCGATTTTATCAACCAATAAGTATAGATTTTCAAGGTAAAACTATTAATGATTTTAGTACAGGAAGAGTTTATAGACCAACAACTTCAAGAACAATTAGTTCAACAGATATACCAATGTATAATCAATCTGCAAGTACATATACTGTTTATAATACGAATGCATATTATAAATATAATGATAATGGAACTTTAAAATTAAGATTAATAGGTTCCACAAATTATGTATCAGTTAATTTTAATTATTATAAAGTTGATAAATATTATTTAGCATATAGAACATATACAAAAACTTCAGAACCTAAATATATAATTAAACATACTACTGGAACAATTAATAACACTACAACTGTAAGTTATATTTATAAATGTACAAATATTAATTATGAAACTTCAGAATTTACTTTTGAAGAATTACCTTTAGAAAATAAATTAATTATAATATTTAAAGGTTATTGTTATATGTATATTAATAATATATGGAGATGTATTAGTATTGGTAATATGAATATAAATAATATGATAACTATACCTAATAATATTGGTTATAATGAAAATTTTAATTATTATTGTACTTCATCAGGTAATTCTTCACATGCAGAAGGTTATAACACAACTGCATCAGGTAATTCTTCACATGCAGAAGGTCTTACCACAACTGCATCAGGTTATTATTCTCATGCAGAAGGTAGAAATACAACTGCATCAAGTTATAGTACACATGCAGAAGGGCATTATACTAAAGCAAGTGGATCATATGGTTCACATGCAGAAGGATATTATACTCAAGCATTAGGGAATTATGGATCACATGCAAGTGGTAATTATACATATGCTGATAAATCAAGTATGTTTGTATGTGGCACATATAATATATATAATTCATCACAACCAACTTTAAATGATAATAAATTATTCGTTGTTGGTAATGGAACAAATTCACAACGAAGTGATGCATTTGTTGTATATAATAATGGTAATGCATATGTACAAAATAATTTATTTGTTGGTGAAGAAGTTGATAGTAATGGTTCAGATTATGCAGAATTATTTGAAAGTTATAATAATTTAACTAAAGAAGATTTTAAAGGTAAATTTATAACTTTAGAAGAAGATGATAAAGTAAGAATTGCAAATAATAATGATAATTATATTTTAGGTGTTTATTCTTTTCATCCTTCTGTTTTAGGTAATAATCCTATTGATTATCCTGATAAATATTTAAGAAATGAATTTACTGAAATTATTTATGAAGATGTTAAACAATTAAAACAGGAATTTATTGATATTAATAATAAAAAAAATAATAATATTGATTTAACTGATGAAGAAATTAAATTAGATAATATTAATGATGATGATAAATATGAAATTATTAAAAAACCAATTTTAAATGATAAATATAATAATAAATTAAAATATATTCAAAGAAAAGATAGAGATAATTGGATACCTGTTGGTATGTTAGGTAAATTATTAGTTATTGATAATGGAACTTGTAAAGTTAATAGTTATTGTAAAATTAATTTTGATGGAACAGCAATACCTTATAATAAAAATGATGATAATATACCTCATTATAGAGTTATTAAACGTAATAATGATAAAACAATTTTTATTATTTTTAAATAAATTTATTTTTTTATTATTTTTAAACATAATAAAATATTTATTTAATATTAAATCTTTTATCATATTCTATATTAATATATTCTTTTATATAATTATGTATATATGGTTTATCTAATGTATAATTTGCATATAATGATTTTAATTCATCATTTGATAAATTAGATAAATAATTTTTAAATCTTAATTGTTCTTCTTGTATTCTCTTATTTTCTATTTCTTCTTCTATTTCTTTTTTTCTTTTCATTTCATTCCTTTCTGATTCTGCTATTTTTTCTCCAATATGTCCAATTAAACATAATCCTGAGAATATTATACCTCCAATAATTAAATATGGATGTGAACGAAAAAATTGTGATTGAAAAAAATATTTAAACATTTTTTTATAATATGTTTTTTATAATATATTCAATTTTCAATTTTTTATATGAAATAAAAAAAATAATCTCTTTTTCTTTTTTTATTATTAATAATTTCAATTATTTCTTGATTTGAAAAGATAAAATAATTTAAATATCACTTCATAATTTACACATTTAATATATTGAAAACAATTTGTGTATATTCCAAAATTACATATTGGTTTAATAATGGTTGGTATTATAATAAATGATATAATGATTTTTTGAATTTATTATTTTGAATAATTATTAAATTATAAATTAAATTTTTATTCATTTATAAATAAAATTTCATTATAATCAAATATATTATTTATTAATTCATTAAATTCTTTTTTATTTAATTTTATAACATATTCTTTATCAAATTTATATTTAGATTTATATAATTCTATTATTAATTTATTACAATTTATTTTTTCTTTTATATTTTTTATTTCTTTTATTGTATCTTTATCAAATATATATTTATTATTTATTGAAAAATTTATTGTTATATTATTTTTTGATAAATAATTTATATTAATTATATTTTCTATATTAATAATTATATCATTACAATTAATAGTTATATCATTACAATTAATAGTTATATTATTATTTTTAAATATTAATTTTCCTCCAATTAAGTCATAATTTAGTTTTTTTAAATTAATTGAACAATCAAATATTAAATCTATAAAATATCCTTTTAATGTTAATTCTTCTAAATTTGGATATTTTTTTGTAATTTCACTCATTTTAATAATATCTCCATTATGTCCATCATCTATTATATTTTTATATTTTATTTTTTTAATATTTTTACAATCATATAAATATGATGTTTTTGTATATAATATATTATTTGAATAATTTATTATTTTACAAAATGGACATATTAATTGTTTTAACATTGTAATATTTTCTACAAATATATCTATAATTCCTTTATAATATGTTATATATGTATCAAGTGATATATTATTATTTATTGTTAATTTTTCAATATTATTATTTGATAAAATAAATATATATATTCTTACTAATGGTTCAATTGTTCCATTAATTGTTATTTCACATTTATTATTTTCATATAAAAATTTACAATATAAATATTTATTATATTTATTTTTATTATTTTTATTTTCTAAGATATTTTTAATATGTTGTTTATTTGTTATTAATATATATTCATCTTGTATTTTATAATACATATTTCGATAATATATTTCATTTGTATTTAATATTTTAGTTTCATTATATTCATTATCATTTATAATTAATTTATTATTATCTAATGTTAATATAATATTTTTTTTATATTTTTTTATTTTTAATAATTGTTTATAATAATCATAATTATGTTTTTCATTATCTAATATTGTATTATCTATATATCCAATATATTTTTTATTATTTTCTTTAATAAATTTTATTGCTTCCATAATAAAATATAATATTTTAAATATTTATAAATATTTATTCAATTTTTTTTATTAATAAATAAAAAAATTTTATCAAATTATATTAAAACTAATTATTAAAAGTAATTTATGAATAATAAAAAAATTTATTTATTAAAATTAAAGCATAATTCAACAAAAGGTGTACAATTAACAATATTATATGCATCACAAGATTTAAAATTATCTTTTAATAATATTTTAAGGACAATATCTTGTTTTAAAGAGATAGTTAAAAGATGAGAATTAACAAAATAATCATTATAAAGAATCATATTATAACTATCAATTAAATTTTTAGTTTTATTAATTAAATTATCATTAAAATTAATTTCCTTAAGATTATTGATTAATTTATTAATACTTTCTTCATATGTATTTTCTAATTTATAATCATCATCTTTAGGATAATATTGCCCGCAACTAGAATTAAACTTTCTCATATTTATTATAAAATAAATATTATAAAATAATAATTATATAATTAATAATTTTATAAATATCATAAATATTATAATAATCAATTTTTATTAAAAATAAATAAAATAAATAAAAAAATTAAGCACAACATAGATTAACAAATGGTGTACAATTGATAATATTGTAAGCATCTCTAGAATCAAAACCATCTCTTATTAATTGATTAACAAAAAAATATTGCTTCATTGACATACACCAATTAACATATTCAGGATGATCCTTTACAAGTTCTAAATGATATTTAGAAATTGTATTTTCAGTTTTAACGATTAAATCATCGCTAAAATGCATTTCTCTAAGATTAGATTTCAATTTATCAATAGTTCCTTCTAAATCACCATCAAGAGAATAATACATTCCACAACAAGTATTAAATCTTCTAGTATTCATAATGAATTATAAATAATATTTCAAAAAAAGTTTGGGTTAATTAATAATTATTTTGCTAGTAATATATTAATCTTTTCAATTTTTTCAATTTTTTATTTATTTAAATAAATAAAATTTATTCATCAACAATAACATTATCTTGAGTAATAGAATATAATAAATCTGAAGGTCTTTTATTTAAATTTTCAGTAAAAAATTTATGATTATTGATTAATTTATTAATAATTCTTGGATCAATATAATTTTTTTTAGAAACAGAAATAGTATGTTGAATAAAATTGGCTGTTTCTTTTATTGCATTTCTTGCAATTTTCTTTAATAATTTTTCTTTTTTATCTTTATCTTTTTCATTATTAATTTTATTAATGAGTTTTTTACTTTCTTTAATAATATTTTTAATTAATAAATAATTAACTAAATAAGTTCTTAAATCTTTTATAACAATATCTTTATGTAAATATTTATGTAAATAATTATTTAATGTAAATTCATCTATTTTTTTAATTTGACCATTTTTTTTATAATGAAATAATTTATCATTATCATCTTTACATAATTTTAATAATTCTTTAATATGTTTAACAATTTCTGGGTCTTTAACTTCATGATAATGCATAATATTAGATTTACCTTTAAAATTAAATATTATTTTATCATCTTTAACTTTAACATGTTTTTTTCTTAATGATGTAATACCATAAGTATCAGATTTTTTAGCATGAAATTCTTTACCAGCTCTCATACCAGTTAATAATATAATTTGAATAATAGTAGATAATATTTTTTTCTTATCATAATAATTATTAGTTTTAGAATGTTCATTAATTAATTTTTGTAATTTAGGCATTAATTGAACTAATAAAGTTAAATTATTAAATTTCTTTGTAGCACTTTCTAAAATATGTTTTTTATTATATAAATATTGTTTTTTACCTGATTTATCATGACCAATAACTTGAATTGGTGTTGTTGGATCATTAGAAATCCAAACATAATCCCAAACATAAGGAATTTTTAAATCGTTAATTCTATCTAAAGTATCTTTATCTTTAACAATAGAATTATCTTTAGTATAACGATATTCAAAAACAAAATCTTTAGGATTAGTATTTTCATCTTTATTTTTAGTAATATTAATTCTTAAAATTCCTTTATCATAATTTTTTTCATCATAAGATTGAAATTCACCGCCAAACATAATATTATTATTATAATTTTTAGAATATTCATCAATTAAATTATTAATATCATCTTTAGCTTCAAATGGAGAAAATTTTAATTGATATTTATTAAAATAATCTGATATTTCTTCACTATCCATTTTTGATTATATATTATATTTATTTAAAAAATTGTTTATAAAAAATTGATATTTTTAATATTTAATTAAAAATTATATAATTTTTATTATAAAAATTATAATATGGATATTGATACTAGTAAATATTCTTTATATGTTTGTATTTCAGATAGTTCATATATTGATAAAATAAAAAGTTCAATAAATTTAATAAAATCATATTCAGAAGTAGCAATTGGATTTTTAAAAGAAAAGAATGATAGTGGAGAATATCAAAATGTTATTGAATTTAATACAACAGGTTCATTAGAAGGTTCAATTGGAATATATATAAAACATATTTTATCAGCGGATGAAAGAAATTTTAAAACATATAATTCAATTACTAAAACAAATGAAAATCTAATTAATGTTAAATTAGATATTATATCTGAAATTTTTAAAGCAATGCAATCAACATCCATATTAACGATGTATATGTTAAATACACCAGATAAATTATATATTAATGATCAAGAAGGTAATACAAATACAATATGTAATTATACAATTCAAACAATGGAAAAGAAAGATAATGTTCAATTACCAAAATATTATAATTTAAGAAAAGATATAATTAAAGCGGTTGTAAGAATGGATTCAGAAGTATTAAGTAATATAATTAAAAAAAGATTTAATAAATCAATAAAATCAGAATCAAGTATTGGAATAAAATTAACTAGAAATGCAATATCATTTATTAGTAGACCAATGAGGACAGCTTCATCAATGTCTAATTCGATGGAAATTACATGTATACAATCAGATAATTTAACAATTGATATAAAAGATCCAGAGATTGAAATTATAGAATCAAATTATGTATATCAAAATTTGGATTTCTTAAAATCAATTAAACCACAATATTATAAACAAGTTGTTTTAATGTTTGCAAAATTAAAATCGACTGGAGATGATAATTATGTTATTCAATTTTGTTATTCAGGTTCAGGAGATAAATTAACAGATGATATTATTAAAATTACAGTTTATCCTTGTATATTGGATAGAAATGATAATTTTGATAATAATAATCAAATAGTTTATAATAATTAAATATTTTATTTAAATAAAATATTATTATATATAAAAAGAAAAATTTAATGAATAATAATAAAGATAATAAAAAATATTCCTATCAAGATTATTTAAATAATAAAAAAATAATTCATGATGAAAATAGTGCAGATTTTATAGGTAAAAATGAGCATGATATGGATGAAATTGTTAAAGGTATTTATTTAGGTAATTATAGAGCAGCATATAATAAAGAAGAATTAGATAAACATAATATTAAATATATTATTAATATAACTGATAAAATAGAATGTCCTTTTGATGATATTAAATATTTATATATTCCTATTAGAGATAAATATAGTTGTAATCCTAAAACTAGTTATTATATTATTAGAAATTATTTAAAGGCATTTGATTTTATTAATAATGCTTTAGATAATGGACAAAATATACTTGTTCATTGTAAGAAAGGGAATCATCGCTCAGGGAATGTAATCCTACTATATATAATTTATAAATATCATTTATCATATATTGAAGCATTATTATATATTAAACATATTCGTCCTTCTGCTTTACGTAGAAAAACATGTATGAATAAATGGGGTATGCGTTTATATGCTTATATGTGTGTAAATGGATGGTTAAAAGATTAGAAAATAAATACCTTTTAATATAATATTATTATTTTTAATTAATTTTTTATTTAAATAAAAAATTAAAAATTGGTATTAAATATTTCTTCTACTATAAATTTTATTTTTTGATGTCTTCCATATTTAAAACTATGAATAAAACTACCAATATTAAAATTTTTATATGTTGTTCTATAAGTTGGCAGTTGCTTATATAATTCATAATATTCTTTACATAATTTTATTTTTTCTTCATCTGATAATATTTTTTTAGAATTAATTTTACATTTAAATATTTCTTCAATTTTAGGTTTTAAATCTTTATTTATATCAAATTTTAAATGACTAATAAAACTTCCAATATTAAAATCTTTATATATTTCTGTTTTTATTGGTAATCTATGAAATTCATTATAAAATTCTTGGCATAATTTTATTTTTTCTTCATTTGATTTTAAATGTTTAGTTTTTAATTTACAATTGAATATTTCTTCTATTTGATTTTTTAAATGTTTATTTGTTTCTTTTTTTGATGTTATATCTGCAATAAAATGTCCAATGTTATAATTTTTATATTTTTCACAATTTTTTGGTAATCGTTTAAATTCATTATAAAAATCTTGACATAATTTTAATTTTTCTTCATCAGTTAATAATATTTTTTCTTGTTTTATTAATTTACATTTAAAAATATTTTCTATTATATTTTTTATATTATCATTATATTTATTTCTTCTAATTTTACTTATAAAATAACCTATATTAAAACTTTTATAACATTCACTTTCTTTAGGTAATTGTTTAAATTCATTATAATATTTTTGACATAATATTATTTTATCTTCTAAATTTAAATTTATTTTATCAATATTTTTTATTACATTATTTATTATTATTTCATCAATATAATTATCAAAATCATATTGATTATAATAATTTATTTCTTCTTTTTCATCAATATTTTTTTCTTGATATAATTTAATTTTATTATAATATTTAATATTATTATCTTCAAATCTATTATTAAAATAATTTAAATATTTATGTAATATATTTAAATAATTTGAATATCTACATTCATTTATATTATCTGTAAAAAATAATAAATGACCTTTTTCTTTATCATTAAATTTTCTTAATATTCTTCCGATACATTGTATTATATTAATTATGCTATTTCTATCATCTAAAAATAAACAAGTATCACAACATTTTATATCAATACCTTCACTTAATGTATTAACTGAAAATAATATTCTTATTTCATTATTTTTTAACTTATTAATTTTATTAATTCTTTCTAATATTGAAATTGATGAATCAATATAATCACTTTTTAAATTATTTTTATTATATAATTTACATAATGATTTAATTTTTTGTATTGAATTACAATAAATTAATATTCTTTTATATTGTGTAAATAATTTTAATTGATTTAATATTGATATATCATTACATTCTTTTAATATATGTACATTTATATCAAAATCACAAATTATATTATCATTAATTGCATTATTCATATTATAATTATAATCTAATAAAATATTATTTTTTATTAATGTTGCTGAAAAATAATATTTAATATTATTTGATTTATTTAATATTTCATAAATATTATTATTACTTTCATTTAAATTATATTTTTTATTAACAATATGATGTGCTTCATCTATAAAAATATAATTAAATTCATTAATGATTGGTTTAATATATTCATCAAATGAATTATAAACACAAATATAAATATTATTTTTATTATTAAAATTTTTATTTGTATTTGTATAACATCCATTAATAGTTGTAATATTATATAAATCATTAAACATTTTAATAAATTGTTCGGCTAATAATATTGTTGGAACTAATATTAAATGTTTGTCATTCATATGATTTTTAATAAATTTCATCATAATTATACTTTTCCCGCAACCACAAAATACATTAAAATAATAACTTTTTTTATTATTATTGATTGAATTATTTATTATATTTAATATTTCATTTTGAAAATAATATAATTTAATATTATTAATTGTTATATCTTTATTTTCTTCAATATATTTATTATTATATTCTTTAGATTGATTTATCCAATAATTAATTTTATCATCTTTTATTGTTATAATATTAATATCTCTAATAAAATTACATTTTACATCTTTAGTTAAATATAAATTATATTTAAAATTATAAATACTTAAATTATGTATATATCTTATAAATGAACCTAATATTTTATCTGAAATAAATGATTTAGATTTATAATATTTACATTGACCAATAATATTATTATTCATATCTATAATATCAATTCCATTATCATATTTAGGCATATTATATTTTAATTTATATTCAATATTTACATTATCATACATAATAAAATTATTATATTCTAAACAACATATTAATTCTAATATAGTTCCTTTTAAATGTAATTTTAAAGTTTCATTAATTTCTATTTCATATTGATTTAATACATTGTTTAACCAAGATAAATAATAATCTTTATAATTCATATTTAATATAATTTTCAATATTATAAATAAAAAATCATTTTTTTAGTTAATATTATTTTAAAATATAAATAATTTTTAATATTTTTATTAATTTTAATAAATTTTTTATTATACAGATATTGTAATAAATAATAATACATATAATTTGTGTATTAGTTATTATTTAGCAGTGAAATTTTTAAAAGAAAATATTTTAAATCCAATTATTGAAAATTTTCCTTCTATTATACATATTATTGTATAATTAAAAATGTAGAACCAAAAAAACCTTATTTATTAAATAATTTTAAATATGATAATAATACACAAAAATATATAATTGATTTAATAAATGAATATAAAGATTTAGAAATTAGAAAAGATTGGAATATAATTGAAAAAAAATGTTTATATGATGCGTATTGTTATAGATTTAAAAATGAAAATATATTACATAATTTTGTAAATAAATATAAAAATTATAAATTCATTTATAAATCTAATGATAAAAAATTAAATAATATTAATAATAATATTATTAATAAATTTATAAAAAAAATATATTTTTAATTTATTTAATTATCAAATATTTTTAATAAATCTTCTTTTTTCATATTATTTAGTTCATTTATTAATTCATTAATCATTTCATTTTCTTCTTTATTTAATTCTATATTATTATTTTTTATAATAAAATTAACAAAATTTTCTAAATTAAATAAGTCTTCATTATTATAATATACTTCAATCATATCACCATAAAATTGTTTTAATTCTTTATTATTTGATAATTGTTCTTTAGATGTTGGATATAAAGATAAATATAATTTAATTAATTGTTGATTTCTAATATTTACATCTAATAATTTTTTTGTTACATTAGGTATTAATATAATATTTGCTAATAAATATATAAACATATCATAATTAATTATTGACATTAAAAATATTAAATTAATATTTTGATTAATAAATTTTTTAATATTATTAAAATGATTAATTAAATTATTTGATAATTTATATTCATTCCCTCCAACAAATCCACGTCCTGGATCATAATTAATATTACTTATAGCATTACGATCAACTGGTAGAGGGTCAGGATTATCATCTGTTTTACGATATAAAATTGAATCTCCATTATTATAATGTAATATACGATAAAAAGATGTAAAATATCTATCATTATCATTCATATATATTGTTTGTAAATTATCTGATATTAATATTATACGATTATCATTATTATTACTTCGTTCTAATATATTATGTATAATATCAAAAGAATTTCTAATAGGTCTAGGAATAGTTGGTCCAATAAATGTTGTATACATTAATGTATGACCTATAATTTGATAAGGTAAAAATATATTATTAACATTACCAGTATCTATATCATTTATTAATCGTAATACCGTATGATTCAAATTATCAATATTTCCATCACGTAAATAATTACTTAACAATGATATTAAATTATCATGATATACTTCTATATTAACACCAGTTCTATCTGTATAAAATAATATACCTGCATGAGAAATATATAAATCATAACGATGTGGTATCTCAAGAGGTGGGACTATATCCATATTTAAAGTTCTATATTGTAATTGTGTATTTAAATATGTAACTAAACCATCTCTATTTATATGATTATTTAATATATTATTATTATTATTTAAAATATTAATAAAAGCCTGATTACAATTAGCATCAACATTTATACCATTAACTACTATATTAGCAGTCCCATCAGTATGATTTACACTTCTTAAATATGTATATGTGCTACCTATCCTATTTCCTCTTAATCGATCATGGTTGCCTAATATATAAATTAAATGATTTGTTGCAGTTTTCTTTAATTTTAAAATAAATAAATATGTTAAATATGATAAATCTTGCATATATTTTAATATAGCATCTCGTTTAGGATTTACTATACCTAAACCTGCACAAGTATTATTAAAATTATTATCATGAAAAGTATTTGTAACATAAGTAGTATTTAAACTAGAAAAATTTCTACCATGAACTTGTAATCTATCATATTGATCACGTAATGTACGAACTGTATCTGCATAATCATTCATATCTATTGCATCACCTATTAAAATAATATATTTATGTCGTCGATTTAATTGATCACTTATATGTTGTACAATATTATCTAAATTATCATATAAATCTTGTAAATTTACATCTATTTTATTATCAATATTATTATCATTAATATAATTATTATAAATATTATTATATACAATATAATTACTATGTATAATATTTGATAATAATCTTATTAATACAAAAATATCTGCATGTATATCACCAATAATATAATAATCAAAATCACTCTTAGCTCGAAATTTTTTATCTTTTTCAGTTGGTATAGGTTTTGTTGTTATTATTGATTTATCAATTAATGCTTTTGTACTTCTAGTTTTACTAGTTTTACTAATAGTTGAATGTGTAGGAATTTTTGCCCTTAATATACTCATTTTATTATATATTATATACAATAAAAAAATTATATAAAATATTTTTGTAAAATTTGATAAATTTCATCTTTTTTAATATCAATTACAAATATTTTATATATATATGAAAAAATAATTGATAATTTAATATAATTAATTATTTTATTATTTATTTTTTTACTATTAAAATATTTTTTTATTATATTATTAAATTTTATTAATATATATTTATAATTTATTAATATATTTTTATCAGTTGTATTATTTAACATTATATTAAATGTTTCAAATGTATAAGTATCATTTGTAAATATTATATTAATATTATTATAAAGTTCTTTATAACTATATATTTTATCATAATATGATTTAATAAAATCTAAGAAATTAGTATGAATAGTTTTTTGTTCTTCAGAAATATTTTCTAATTTATTAAAATATTCTTTCATTTCATTATAATAATTATTAATAATTTCATTTCCATATTTATATTCATCATATTTATTATTATTTTTTAAATAATTATGATGTGAGCTTCTTTGATTATATTTAGATTTAACTGTAATATGTTTATTATTATGTTTATTTTTATCCATTAATTTATACGAAATTATATTATATATTTAAATATATAATAAAAAATCAATTTTTTAATAAATTATTCTATTACAATTCCTTCAGATGTTAATATTTTATTATTTATATTAATTTCTCCATTATGTAATTTTCTATGACATTCTTCACATAATACTATTAAATTATTTATTCCATTTTTTTTAATTGATGAATTATTTTTACTAAATCCATTTTCACAATCTTTTTGAAAATTTATATGATGAGTATGTAAATTAGTTTTACTGCCACAATATTCACAACAATCCATTATTAATTTTTTATTATATTTTGAAAATTTTATATTATTATCATATACTTCTTTTTTTATTTCACTCATTATATCATTATATTCTTTATCTTTTATTACTTGTTCTGCTACTATTACACCATATATTTTTTCTCCAACACCTTCTTTTAATATTCTATCATATATTAATTTACCATTTTCACATTTTACACTTAAATAATATGCTTTTATTAAATTATTATTTTTTATACTTGGTAATTCCATTATTTCATGTAAATGGGTTGCAAATAAAAATAATGATTTTAATTTTATTAATTTTAATATTGATGATGCAACAATTATATTTCCACTTATATGTTCCGTTCCTCTACATATTTCATCACCTATTATTAATGTATTCTCATCAGCTCGTTTAATAATATTATTTAATTCTGTCATTTCTAACATATAAGAAGATAAACCTTTATATATATTATCATTTCCTGTTATTCTGGTATATAATGATTTAAATGGTTTAAATTTAAATTGATCTGCTGGAACATAAAATCCACTTTGGGCTAATATAACACATAATCCAACAGCTTTCATTAATACACTTTTACCTGCACTATTTAATCCATATATCATTATACCATTATAATTAATTCCTAATTTTAATGAATGTGGTATATATTCATAATTTATTATTTGTTCAACTATTGGATGTCTTAAATTAATTACATCAATAAAACAATTTTCATTATCTTCAATAATTGGTTTTACATAATTATTTTCTTTACTTATTTTAATAATTGTATTATAATAATCTATTAATGTAATTATTTTAATAAAATATTTTATAATATTATTATAATTTAATATATTATCTAAAAATAATTCATAATAATTGTTTATTAATATATTAATTTCATAAGTTATTTTTGTTATATCATTATTATTATTGTTTATTAATGGTAAATATAATTCTTTTGTTGTTTTTTTATTTATAATTTCAAAACTATTAATATCAATTTGTATTCCATTAATATTAATTGGTGATTTTAATTTATTAGTTAATATTTCAAATCTTTTATTTGTTATAACAAAATAATATCCTTTTGTTTTATTAGATTTCTTTTGTATCATTGTTTTATTTTCATTTCCATCTAATAAACAATTTAATGAATTATAAATATCATTAATAATATTATGATTACTATTTAAATTTAAATATAATTTATTTATATTATCTAATATTTTATTATTTTCTACATCTTCATTAATATAAGTTTTAAATATATTATTAATATTTATTTCATTATAATCTATTGTTTTATTAATATCAATTGTTTTATCAATATAATTAATTAATTCATTTAATTTATTAATATTATCATTATTAATATTTAAATTATCAATTATATTATTTGGTAAATTTTTTAATAATATTATTATATTATTAATTGATTTATAAAAATCATTAAATCTATTTATTTTCAATTGTTTTAATTGTATTTTTCTATAAATCTTTTCAATATCATTAATATTTTTTAAATCTTTATAAATATCATTATATTTTTCTTTAAATAACTCTGCTTTATTATATATATCATTTAATTCATTAGAATTAGTTAAAGGAGATGTTAAAATATTTTTAATATATCTTTTACCCATTAATGTTCCACATTTATTAATAATATTATATAATGATAAATCATTATTGATAACATTTAATTGGTTAATTGCATCATTACCTAAAAATAATCTATCATCTTTAAAATAATAAATTGGTTCATTTAAATTATTAATAAAATTAGTAAAATGATCTGATATATACATTAATAAATGTATTAATGATTTTTTAATATAAATTTTATCACTAATATTTAATGTTTCAAATATATCAAACATTGATTTAGATAATTGAGGATAAATTTTATTTAATAAATTTCTTTGAAAACTTATTTTATTATAATCATTATTAAATTCTTTAATTTGAATACAATTATTATTTATATTTAATAATGTTTTTATTTCTTCATCTGATATTTTTATATTTTCTTTTATTATTAATATTTCTTTTGGATTTATTCCATTATTAAATCTTATTGTATCATCTATACAATATTCATTATCATTTGATTTTGAATATGATTCATGAATAAATACTTCACCTGTTCCTACATCTATTGATGATAAACCAATACCATATAATGGATAATTTGAATTTTGTTTATTTTTAAATTCTTCAATATATATACAATTAATAAAATTAGATAATGTTTTATTATCATTTTCATTAATATATGTTCCTGGTGATATTATTTTATCAAATACTCTTTCTATTTTACCTTCTATTTCTTTTTGTATATAAATTATTATTGTATAACCATCATTTATTAAATCAGGAATATATTTATCTTCACTAATTATTGGAAAACCCCAACAAATAGGATTATAATAATTTACTTTAATAGATTTTTCAGTTCCTTTTCTAAACATTGAAACATTTGTTAAATCTTCTAAATGCTTACAATCTGGTCCAATTATTTTACCATCTAATGTTTCATCTTCTGTTATTGAATATGTTTCATAAAATTTACCATTTTGTAATAATACTAATGATTTATCATATAAATCTTTATATTTATTATGCAAATCAATATAATATGAAACTAAATTTTTTGACATATAAATATATTTTAATATATTTATTATTTATTATTCATTTTTTTATTAAATAATAATACAATAAATAAATAAATATTATGCTTTAATAATATTAAAATTATTAAGTTTATAACCAGAAATATTTGAATCAAATAATTCAGTTATATACATTCCTATTTCTTTACCTAATAATGTAATAAAACTATTATTAATTTCTTCTGTATTAATAATATCATCATCATTAACACTATATAATAATGATAATAAATTTGTAATAATATTTTTTATTCTAGTTGTATTATTATTAATAAATTTAATATTATTTTTATAATCTGTATAATCAATTATATTATTTTTAAATTTTAATTTTATTTCTTCTTCATTTTCTAATTCTTTTTCTTTTTCTAATACTTCATTAATTGCTAAAGTTATTTTATTCAAATGTTCATTAAATATATCATCATCAATATATTTTTCTTTATAATAATTATCATATTGAAATATTTCTTTATTATTTTTATATACAGATTTATTTAATGGAATACTTAATAATGAATATTTAAAATTATCTTTATATAAATCTATTGTTTTATCTAAATCTATTATTTTATCAATATCAATAGTAGTAATAATTTTTTCACTAATCATTTGTTTAATATTTATAATATTTGAATGGATTTGATTAGTCATTTTTATAATTTGATTTATATCAATAATATTTTCAATTAATATAGTATTTAAACATTTTTTAAATGTATCAAGACTTTTATTAAATTTAACATTAGATTTATATTCATTATAAATATCTATTAATTCATTATTTAATAAATCTTCATTATTAGAAAAAATAACATTTTTTAGTATTGATATAATTATTTTTTTAACACTATTTTTATTTGGTAATGGAATTAAATATTCATCTAATGAATTAAATAATGATGCAATAGATTTTAAGTATTCATTTGAATTTGCATAATGTTTAATTAAATACATACAACTATCATAATTTAATAAATTTCCACATTTTAAATCAATACCCATATAATCATTTCTTGGTTTATATGTCATCCTATAATCAATTACATTTCTTTCACTATAATCATGATGTGCTTTATATGTATGATTTGTATTAGTTTCTGTAATTTCATTTGTTTTAATATTAAACCTAGTATTACAATGTGTACATATCATATCATCACAACCATCATATTTATCAATAGTAAAATGACATTTAGGACATTTAACCATATTATCAAGTGATATAAAATTACATTCATGATTTTTATTATTTATAGAATAACATTTTGGGCAAACAGGTTTATTACATTTTGAACAAGTCCAAGTTGTAATATTAATCTTACCTTGACAAAATATTTTATTATCTTTTTCTATTTTAAAATATGGACAATTTATAATAGTTTCACGTTGATCAAATACTTTACAATTATATTTTATGTAAAAATTATTAAAATCAACATTTAAAATATAATTGATTAAATCATCTAATATATTAACATTATTTTTCTTTTCAATAATATCTATATATTTTAATAAATATTCTTTATCAAAATTATATTTTTTAATTAAATTATTGATTACTTTATTATAATCTTTATTTAAACATTTTATTAATATATTAAATGCATTATTTTTAAAATCATTCATTAAAATTTTTGGTAAATACCAATTGTTATATATAATTTTAAAATTATATGTTAAACGAGATAATTTAGTTTGTTTATCTAATAGAATATATTTGAAATATTCAATATTAGCTGAATTTTTAAACATATAACGTAATTTTTCAATATGTTTAATTTCTTCGATAAATTTTGTTTTTTCTGTTTCATCCATATTAATATATTCCAAACTATCAATATATAATTTGTGTTTATTACATGCACAATTAAATTTTTTATTTGCATATGTATTTTTAATTGCTTCAATGAAACAATTATTACAACATACAAAATCACAAATACATTTAATAAGGTTAATATTTATAAAACAACAAAAACAAGTATAATTATTATTATTATTTTTTGGCATTATTAAAAAATATATATTTTTTAATAATTATTTAATAAAAATAATAATATAAATAAATCAATTTTTTTAAAAAAATTGATTTATTAATATATATGATAATATTAATTAAATACAAAAAAATAAACATAAAAAAATATTTTTAAAAATATTTTTAATGATTGATAATAATTATTTTATTGAAAATCTAGATTATCCATTTTTAGATAATTTAGATAATTTTAATAATATTGAATATTATAAAGATTATAAAAATAAAATAAAAAATCTTAAATCTAGTTTAAAACAAAAAGAATTAATTATTGATGATAATAATTTAGAATTTTTACAAAAATGGAATATAATTAATTTACAATCTAACGATACAATAGTTATTAATGAAATTAAAAATAAACATAAAAATAAATATATACATTGTGATTATTTTGAATTAATACAAAAAGATATATATAAAAAATATTTAATTTTAGATAAATTAACAATAAATATTAATAATCCAAATATTTTAACTATTTCATTTGAATTTTGTAATATTAAAAAATTATATATTACATCTAAACATATTAAATATTTATATTGTAATAGTATATATTTAAATCAAGTTATATTACATTGTAATAAATTAATTTTATTTGAATGTAATAATAATTTTTTAACTAATATTAATATTAATAAATGTAAAAAAATATCTGTAATAGATTGTAGTGATAATAATATTCATCATATTACATTTAATAAATGTAATAATATTAAAAAATTTTATGCAAAAAATAACCAAATTACAGATATTTCATTTAATAATTTACCAATTGAAGAAATTAATTTATATAGTAATTTAATTGAAAATATTAATATTACTAATTGTTCCAAAATTGAAAAATTAAATTTAAAATTTAATAATATTAAAAATTTAATATTATCTAATATGTATTTTATAAAAAAAATAAATATTCTTGATAATCCAATAAGAAAAATTAATTTAAATAATATTGGTAATAATACAGGTTATATAGATATTTTATATAATTCTAACGCAGAAATAAAACATTCTAGTATTTTTGATATGACAAAATCATTTAATGATATATTTTATGATACTACAATATTAGAACCTAATAAAAATAATATTAAATATACAAATTATAAATCATATAAAGAATATAAGGAATTTATGGATGATTTAGAAATGATTATTTAATTATTTTTTTTATATATTTAATATATAATTAATTAACTATTTTATTTATTTATAATAATGAATTGGATGTCAAATTATCAAAATAAATCTATTAAAGATTTAGTTATACCAGGTAGTCATGATAGTTTTGCAATAAAATTTAAATCATTTTCTCAAAATGATTTACATTTACCAATTATTTTTAATCCTTTTATTAAATTATGGGCTAAAACTCAAAATAAAACTATTTTTGAACAATTAATGTTAGGTATTAGATATTTTGATATAAGAGTTGAAGAATATAAAAATGAATATTATACTGTTCATTCTTTATTATCAATTCCATTAAATGAAGTATTTAATGATATAATAAGATTTATTATGAATCATACAACAGAAAAAATTATAATTGATATTAATCATTTATATAATATTACTGATTATTCAAGATTTGAAAGTTATTTATTAACTAAATTTAATGAACATTTAATTAATAATGATATTTCTAATTTATCATCTCCTTTATCTAATATTCAAGGTAATATTTTTTTATTCTGTAGAAATGAAAATACTAAAATATTTTCTAATAATTTAATTAATTCTATTTGGTATGATACTGATAATATTGATATATTATGTGATTCTATTACTAATGAATCATTAGAAGAAAATAAATTAAATGTTTGTCAATGTATTTTAACTCCTAAAACTAATGATATTGTTAATGGCTTATTATGTCCATTATGTAATTCTTCATCTTTAAAATCTTTAACTGAAAATAATAATGATTTAATGATGGCAACATTAAATAATATTTCTAAAAATAAAAATATTATTATTAAAGATTTTATTGATGAGGAATTTGTTAATTTATGTATTAATTCTAATATTAATAATTAATCTTAATAAATTATTCTTAATAAATTATTATTAATAAATTTTTTTAATAATATTTTTAATAATATTATTTTTAATAAATTATTCTTAATAAAATTATTCTTAATAAAAATTATTATCAATAAATTATTTTTAATAAAAATTATTCTTAATAAAATTATTATTAATAAAAAATATATTTTAATAAAAATTATTCTTAAAATTTATTCTTAAAATTTATTCTTAAAATTATTCTTAAAATTTATTCTTAAAATTATTCTTAATAAAATTATTATTAATAAAAAATATATTTTAATAAAAATTATTCTTAAAATTTATTCTTAAAATTATTCTTAATAAAATTATTATTAATAAAAAATATATTTTAATAAAAATTATTCTTAAAATTTATTCTTAATAAAATTATTCTTAATAAAATTATTATTAATAAAAAATAGTCTTAATAAAAAATTATTTTTAATAAATTATTTTTAATAAATTATTCTTAATAAATTTTTTTAATAATATTTTTAATAATATTATTCTTAATAAATTAATTTTAATAAAAATTATTATCAATAAATTATTTTTAATAAATTATTCTTAATAAAATTATTATTAATAAAAATATTTTTAATAAAAATTATTCTTAAAAATTTATTCTTAATAAAATTATTATTAATAAAAATAGTCTTAATAAAAATATTCTTAAAATTTATTCTTAATAAAAATTATTCTTAAAAATTTATTCTTAATAAAATTATTCTTAATAAAATTATTCTTAATAAAATTATTCTTAATAAAATTATTCTTAATAAAATTATTCTTAATAAAATTATTCTTAATAAAATTATTCTTAATAAAATTATTCTTAATAAAATTATTATTAATAAAAATAGTCTTAATAAAAATTATTTTTAATAAATTATTCTTAATAAATTTTTTAATAATATTTTTAATAATATTATTCTTAATAAATTATTTTTAAAAATTTATTCTTAATAAAATTAATTATCTTAATAAAATTATTATTAATATTTTTTTAATAATATTTTAATAAAAAAATTAATAAACAAAAAATTAATTTAAAATAAATTTGAAATTATTTCTATTAAAAAATAATGATGAATCATTATTATTTAAAAATTCATTAAAATTATTTAAATTATTTGAATTTTCATTAAAAATATTATCAAATTCTTCTTCATCATAAATTTCTTCATTAGTAATTTTTAATATTATTGATGTATTTTTTGAAACATTAAATTTACTTAATATATTATTAATTTCAATATTTATATTATTAGATTTATTAATTATAATATCAGCATTAGGAATAAATAATGAGTCTAATCTAGTATTAACAATATTAATATTAATTGGTAAATTAACATAACATATTTCTTTTATTTGTTCTAATTTAGGGCAATTAATAATATTAATATTATTAAATTGTATTTCTTCTTCATCTTTATTATAAATTTTTATTAATTCAGGTAAATTATTAAGATTTAAATTAATAAATTTATTAGATATAAGTGATCCATTATTACCAGATTTTGTTGATATTATAATTTTTTTTAATTTTATACAATTAGATATATTTAAAGTAATATTATATTTAATATTTTCCATTCTAAATTTATATAAATTATTAAATGATGAAATCATAAATTCAATATCTGAATTATCATTAAAATTAATAAATGTAATATTACTAAGATCAATACATTTTAAATTTGGAAATAAATTAAATATAATAATATTATCATTAATAAATTTAATATTATCATTATAAAAATATAATTTATTAATATTATAATATTTTTGATTTAAATCAAAAATAATATTACAATTATATATTAATATTTTTTTTAACAAATTACATTTATTTAAAATTATTGATAAATTTATATTAATAATATTATTATCATTATTATTTATATTAATATATTCAATATTTTTATACATATTAATTTTATTAATAAAATTATTATATTCTTGTAATGTTTCAATATATATTTTATTATCAAGAATTGTATTATTTTTTCTTTTCATTATAAATATTAAAAATTTTTATTTTAATAAATAATATTAAAAAAAAATCAATTTTTTAAAATAAAAAAAATAAAATAATTTAATTTAAAATTAATTTAATATTATTTCTTTCATAACAAATAAATTTTTTATCATATATATCAATTCTTCGTTCAGGAAATATATTATGATGAAAATAATGATCTGAATAACTATAATAAATTTTACGAATAATATTTTTTTGTTCTTCTAAAGATAATTCAAGAAAATTAAGATTATTATTAAATGTATAATCAAAACTTTCTTCACCACAAAATAAATTAGAAATTTTAATATTAATAATAGTATCACAATCATTAAAAATATCAAATATATTATTTACCTGTTCTAAAATATTATTATTAAAATCAATTTTAAATTTATCTAATTCATTTGAAATATTTTTATATATTGAATAAAAATAAATTTTATATAAATTAGTATTATTAATTATTATTTTATTAGATAATACAATACCTGAATTATCAAATGTATTTAATTTAATACAGTTTTTAATATTTGCAGATAATATTACATTTCCACTATATATTCTAATTAAATTAGGTAAATTAATTAAATTTAATTTATTCCAATGTATTTCATCATCTTCTCTACAACTAGTAAATGTTAATAATTCAATTGAATTACATTTATTAATTGAAATATCATAATTATAAGGACCATTTTCAATATCAATTAATTTAATATTATTATTATCATTTAATGATAAATTAACTACATCATTATTATTAATATTATTTAATATATATAAATTCAAACTAAATTCTTTTAAATTAGGGAAATAATTAAAAATAATATTAAAATTATTTATATTATTAATATTAATCCAAGATAATGTTAAATATTTAAGTTTTTTAAAAGTTTTTTCTTTAAATATATTAATATCAAAATCAATTGTACAATTATAAATATATAAATTTTTTAAATAATGTAAATTATTTAAGATAAAAAATAAATTAATTTCAAAATCAATATTATCATCATCAAAATTAATTTCTAATTCTTTAATATTTACATATTTATTTGTTTTATTAATTAAATGATTTATAAAATTATTATATGATTCTATATCATTTATATATAATTGATTTTTAATTAAAACTTCATTAATTTTTGTTTTGATTTTTTTACAAACTTCAATTTATTATAATTAATTATAATAAAAATAATATAAAAAAAAAGATTAATTATAATATTATTATTAAAAATTCAATTTTTTATTATTTCAACAAATGTATTATTACAAATTAAAGGATGATTATTTAATATAATATAATCATCATTTTTATTTAAATTTCGATATTCTTCAATAGAATATTCACCACCAAATTTTTTTAATAATAATTTATCTGGTGCTGGCAATATATTTTCATCATTTACTTGATATAAATAATATAATAAATTAGTTCTTTGATTAATATTTTCATCTTTTAAATTTAAATTATAAGCTAATGCACAATTTAAACTACAAAACCAACCAATAATATAAAATGTACCATTAATATATTTATCAGGTAAAAAATATGGTTTACCTTTTATTTTACAACTATCATGCATACAACAAATATTAGTATATTTAGGTTCAATAATAATATTATCATCAGTTGTAGAAAATGGACATTTTAATAATAATTCAGAATATTTAATATTAAAAATATCATTTTGATTTGTTATAATCATTGAATCATATTGATTAATTGTATTAATTCCTTCTGTTTTATCTGTTTCTAATATTTTATTAATATTATATGAATATTTATCTCTTATAAATGGTATACTTGCACTTTCTGGTTGAGTTATTGATATTAAATTTTCATCATTTGGATTATAATGAATTGGATAAAATAATATTAATTCATTTTCTATTATTTTATTATTAATTGGCTTTTGTATTATAATTTTTTTTGGTCTTCCTCGTTTTTTAGGTTGTTGTGCTCCTATACCCTCGGAGGATCCGAAAGCCTCGCTTTCGCTAGGCTTAGACGTAAGTCTAAGACTTCCGAGGCTAGAAAGAGCGAAGCTCTTTGTACTATTTAAATTAGACATTTTATTTTATTTTTTTTATATTATATTTAGATTATATTTTATTATTTTAAAGAAATAAATTATTTTATACATAATTTTTATTTATAAAAAATTGATTTAAAAATAATTATAAATTATTATATTTTATTTTATAAAAATATTATGAGTTGGAATTTATTTTTTGAGAATAGAAAGATTAAATTATTAGATAATAATAATAATGATAAAACTAAAATATTAAAACATCCTATTTCTAATCCATATAATAATTATGGGAATGAATATATTATTGATTTTGATGAATTTAAATTTAATAATGAAAAAATTGTAAATGATTTTGGAAATGTTTATAATGATAATTTAACTTTTAGTGGATATTTTGCTTATTGTTTTAATAATATTGATGAATTAATTATTAATAATGCTATTTTTGTATTTTTATCAACATCAAATCATTTTGAATTTAGAAATATTAAACATTTAATTATTAAAGATCAGATTAATAATAATAATTTATTAATTGATATGACAAATGTTAAAACTTTACATATTAATTTTTGTGTAATACAAAGTTTAACTTTAAATGATGTTGATATTGATAAAATAGATATTAATAATGAATTAGATTTTTTAAAAATATATATTTTTGATCCAAATAATATTAATGAATTAAAAATGAAATCAAAAAAATATTTTATTAATAATGGATTTAATGAATTAAAAGATAAAAATCCTGTTATAACAACTAATGAAGATATTAAAGAAGATTATATTAAACATTACATTAAACAACATATTAAAATAATTAATATCAATGGAAAAAATTATTAATTTTTTTATTATTTTATTTAAATAAAATAATTATTTTTAATTTATTTAAGACTATCAGGCATAATTGGAGGAGTTAATTTTCTATTATTTATTTCTTCTTGAAATTGTTTCATTACACCATCTCCTTTATGCATTTTTTCATCAGTTAAATTAATATTAATTGGCTGACTAAATTGATTTTGATAAGATGTTTGTTGTTGATTTATTCTATTTTTTAATTCTTCTTTTTCTTTTGATGATATAGGATTATATAAAGATGATAAATAACTTCCAGCTGTATTATTAATAATTGTTGTAATGAATGCTTTAATAATAATAATAATTAATTGAGCTTCTGGACTACTACCACGACCTGATGGATTATATTTATCATATAATTCTTCATAAACTTCTAATAATTCTTCTCTACTAGCTTGTAAATTAAATGAAAAACCATCAATTGATACACCAAATGGATTATTAAATCTGTTATTTAATATTTCTAAAAATTTAGAAAATCCAATTGTTCCTTCATAAAATGATTCAATTGTTCGTTTTTCACTTCTTAATCCCATATTAAAATCATATTCTAATTTAATTGCATAATAATCATCATCCATATTATAATCAGATGTTACATATGCACGATTTCCTTCTTTTTTACCTAATTCTGCCAATTTGGTTAATAATTTATATTTTTTAAGTTTTTGTAATTGAGGACTTAAATTTTCATATTCATCATTATTAGGTGAAACTAATGCTTTTAATTCTGCTTTAGATAAATTTTTAGGTGAAAATCCCCCATTTGAATTATTATTATCATTAAAATTATCATTTAAATTATCTTTAAATAAATCATCATCTGAATTATCATCTTCTTCACTTTCTGATGATGAATTATTATTATTAAAATTTTTTACCATATCATTATTCATAATATCATCCATTTCATCCAAATCATTATTAGGTTCATCATTTACTTTTTGTGAATTCATTAATTTTAACATATCAGTAGTTCCTGGTTCATTCATATTTCTAATATTCATTTTTAAATATATTTTGAATATTTTTATAATTTATATTTTATTAATTTATTTAATTTTTATATTCTATTTCATATTATTATAAAATAAAATCATTATATATTATATAAAATATTTAATTATGAATAAAAAATATCCATTAATTGATAATAATTGGGATGATATTTATTATTCACATGGTGGTAATAATAAATTATATCCTTATATAAATGATAATGTTATGTATGAAAGAACTAATAATAAAGATTTTAGTGTTTGCAATTCTAATTATCAATTTAAACAGCCTATGTATTCAGCACAAGGTTATTTAACAGAATTTAATACTAAAGATATTATCGATGATATTTATAATAATATAGATGAATATAATAATAATTATTATAAAAAACCTGTTAAAATTGAAGAAGTTGATGATAAACCAAAAATAATTAAACAAAATAAAAAAGAAATAGAAACCTTTCAAATGAATGAAAATTTAAGAGAAGAATTAAGAAAACAAATTAAAGAAAATAAAAAATTAACTAAAAAATTAAAAAAATCAAGAAAACATAAAGAA